>Ga0302319_10021060_pt1 | contig 11754 bp, 15 predicted proteins | sample Bog_T0_2_FD_203319 | JGI IMG/M metagenome (GOLD analysis project Ga0302319, IMG submission 203319) | Peat permafrost microbial communities from Stordalen Mire near Abisko, Sweden - Bog_T0_2 | ecosystem: Environmental > Terrestrial > Soil > Wetlands > Peat | place: Sweden: Abisko, Stordalen Mire...
TGACGTGATGACGCCGCTGCTGACGGTGGCCACCGTCGCGGACCAGCCGGGCAACTCCGCGAGCGTCAAGGAATCGCTGACGCTGTAGCCGGTCCCGCCGGCGGTCACCACCAGGCCCGTGACCGTCCCGACCGGCGAATAATCGGGGAAGGAATAGTTGGCCGTTGGCCCGACTTGTTGCACGGAAAAGGTGATAGACGCGCCGATGCCGATGCCGGTGACGGCGGTAAGCGTGCCGGGCACCGGGTCATTGTAATATGGCCACACTGGCGAACTGACCAACGTGCCGCCGGGCATGATTGGTGAATTGCCCGTGACGATCAGTCCCAAGACGGCCCCGGAAGCCGTGACCGTCGCCACAGTGAAGGTGAGCGTGGTGCCTAGACTGACCTGGTCGCCCGCGTGGTAGCCCAATCCGCCGGCAGTGAGCAAAAACGCATAGCAATTGCGGTAGCCGTAATTGTTGCTGGAAAGGTCCAGAAACATCGGCGACACGTCTTTAAAGTGGGTCAGGTCGAACATGGATGACGTGGCACCGTTGGCCGTGGTGGCGACGGCTTGCAGGTCGGTCAGGGCGAGCTTGTTTCCGGGGGCGATCATGCGTTGATGGAGCTCGGGCAATTCATCCATGAACTCCGCCAGGGATTGGTAAATTTGAAAAACTCACATGTTTTCATACGCGTTTTTGTGCTCCAGATTATTCCGCCTGTGGCTTCTGTGGTTATCCCGCGGGCACTACATTTTCCGTGGCGCAATTGCTTGTCCGATTCCGCCCAATTTTGGCAATTTTGGCAATTCTGACATCTCATAACCAAGTTGCATAGCTGGAGAATTGCACCCAGCCGATGCCGCTGTCGGGGGGGTTGGTGTTGTTATTGATGGTGGAGAGATAAAAGCCCGCCGACGTGCCGGAGCCCAGGGAAACCGTATCGCTGATGGAATAGGACGACGCACCCGACCAAACCCCGCGATAATTGACCATGCCCACCGATGCGCCTTGATGGAAAATCCAAAACACGTTAGCGCCGTCGAGGTCCCCCGCCAGCGGTGTGCCTGATGGGGTGCCCGTGGCCCCCGGATAGGGGAATTGGGGCACATTATATTTCACCACCCTAGAAACGGTGATTTGCGCTGGCACGGTCTGCGCCGCCTCCCAGATACCGGCCGGCGAGGTTTTGATAATGGCCGCAACCAAATCCGTCAGTCCCGTGGTGGCTAGCGAATTGCCTGGCGAGATGTAAACCAAGGTACCCTTGCTCACTGCCACCGTTGGATCAAGCTCCTTGTTTGGTGTCTGCCATTGGTCATTTGCTTGTCCACCAGCTTGCGGATTAATCACATGCGCCGTTACCCCCCTATTCCGCTGGCTGAATTTAATCGTAGTCGAATCGAAAAATTGCAACTGGTTCAAACGACTAAGCAAACGATTTATGAAATCGCTTTCCGGTCCATTGCCAGAGCCATCTTTGCTTTGTCGGTAGGTTCGCATTTATCTCGGTAGATAGCGGAGCGTTGACCACAAAGCCAAAGCGTATTCTGTATGCACCTCAACCATAAAGTTGCTCAAAACTGTTTCTTGCGTAATCTTTTTAAGAAATCCCCATTGATAGAAGTTGGCTTCATCTGGTGCCGCATATTGCTGAGGTATACCTGCAATCTTGGAATAAAGCCTAGGCGGAAGATTGTATGTCCATCCGCTACCGACCTCGGAAAGCAATTGAGCAGTGGTGTAAATCTGCTGCGTGTAAGCTATGCTTGTATTATACAATGCTCCGGGGCTGCAATATGAAGTGTGCCTTAAAACATAACTTGGAGATTCATACTCAGTCTGTCCCTTAAGCACTTCGATCAATATCTGCTGAGACTTTCCGGTTGGCGATGTCACAGATGACAGTGGTCCGAACGCATACCCTGTCGGAGTAGTGGCATCAACAACGCCGCCTTGCCATGCCGTTGGGTAATTCAATGAAAGAACCTTTGCAAGCGCATTGATGGCAGATACAGCAATGCCAATGTTTAGCTCATTTGTCCTAGCCATGTACGACAAGATTTGCTTGTCATTGTAATTCATCCAGCCAAGGCTGCTTCCGACTATTAACGGATTGGCGAAAATCGTATTTGTCAATTCATCTGTGATAAGCTCCCATGAATCGAAATAGTATTCTGGAACAGAGTAGTTTCCAATATTAACGCTACCGGGAAACGAAACCTCCAATGTCCTTTCCTCCGCGCCAAGGCTCCCGTCGTTATTTCGGTCCAGTCCGCGCAATGTTCCGCTGGCTCCGAATCTGTTTATGTAATTGTAATACGCGACAAGCGAATCAACATTGGTGCACGAAACTATAAATTTCGTGGTGATTCCTTTTGGACCGTAGTCGGTCACGATTGGCCCAAACTTTAGCTGGCTATCGCCTAAAAATTGTAATGTGCCGGGCATATAAATTATCCTCCATGCGCCATGACCGGCGGCTTAACCGGCGGCGCAGTTGGATTGCTTGGGATTCGGTCTGTATTTCTAGCTATTTGCATTTGCAGCTTAACCATTGCCTTCCACTCTGGTGGCGTTGAAGCATACGCTCCGATGCGCTGTTGGTTGTTTAGTCCGTATCCCTTGTATTGAAATGACCCGATAATTTCCTGTTGTCTACGAGATTCAATCGCAGCTTCTTGCTGTGCCTCAATTTCTCCTGATGTTTTCTTGAAAACGCTAAATGCCGTCTGTGCGCGAAGAGTAAGCTCAAGCATTGAATCGTACTCCGCCTTCGTGCGGTCTGCTTTTTCTTTGGCCCTTGACGCAGCGCGCTGGTCTGGAGTTAGGTCGTCTTCGGCGTTTCTAACGCTAGTTGCCTTGTATTCAACCATTGCCTGCAAATCTTCAAGCGAAGCTCGTATTTCTTGCCCATTTGAAAGCCTTATTGTTTGCCCCTCGTATGTGTTTATCCTAGTAAAAGGAGTAAGGTCGTTTTTATGCTTCTCATAATTAATTCTAGCTTGATTCTCGGCTTCCTCAAGCAGCCCAAGCTTTTCTTTTTCAGACTTTAATATGGCTTGTTTTTTGATGTATTCAGGGGACGTTAAAACCGAGTTGTATTTCTCAAGCGATGATTTGGCATCGTCGTTTCTTACAGTCACATCAGCCAAGTCGGCAGCTCGTTTCTCCACTTCAGTAGTAAGCAGATTAAGCTTTTCCTTGGACTTTTCACGGAGGAAGTTTTTCTCTATTTCAGCTTTTCTATTTATGTGTTCCATTCCGGAAATTCTTCCAGACGATTTGTCTAAATCCAATTGAGCCAATTGAGCATCTTTCTTTGCGTCATTAAGCTCGGACTGCGCGTCCGCCTCTTGATGCAGTTTGTCAATTGCATCGTCTGAAATCTTTAAGAAATCATGATGATTCTCGTAAAGTTTCGCCATTTCAAGGTTAAGTTCTCTTGAACGGTCTGCAGCTTCTCTTATGGCGTCAGCCTCTGCTCTGAAAGTTGTTACTGTGCTTGATGTGATTCTCGCAAGATTCATTGCGTGATCTCTTGCCGCCTTCAAGCTTAAAGCCACGCCTCCTATTGCGGCAGCAAGAAGAACAAAAGCACCTATAAAAATCCCGACAGGGCTAATTGCCGTGCGAGCAACCTTTAGTGCGATTTGGGCCGCAGTGGCTTTTTGCGCAGCAGCGGCCTCGGCGGCTAGGGCCACAGTAGCCGCCCTTGAATAGTCCGCAGTACCCTTTGCTGCCAATGCCTCCATGGCCATGGCCTGAGCGTGTTTTGTTGCCGCAACTGACGCCTTTACCGATTCTGCTGCCGTGCTTTTAACGACCGTCCCAAGCAATCCAAGGTATTGGGCCAACAACGTAACAGAACCCGCAACGCGCCCTATTCCGCGCCCCATGGAAATCTCGCGCACGATAACAAGCGATTCTCGGATTATGCCAGACAATCCAGTTTTGCCGTGATGATCGGCGGCAACGCCGGAGCCATATCCCCTTGCGATGTTTGTGATTGCGGAAATCTCTGCCGCAGCCTTTGCCTCACGTTCTGCCGCACGAACGCGCAAGAGATACCTTGCGCGATTCGACCGCGTTGCCGCTTCGATTTGAGCCGCCGTTTCAAGTTCGGCCAATTCTTTGGCTTGCGTCAGTCCATCTGCCTTCCGCTGACGCCACAAACGCCGCGCCTGATTCGACCGAGTGACCGCTTCGACCTCGGCCAATCGAATGGCTTCTTCTTTTGCGGCGGACTCCTTTTCGCCCATCATTCCACGTCCAGCCGCACCGGCTATTGAAGTTTTAAACGCATCAAGATCGGCTATCTGCTTTTTGAGCGCCGACATTGACGCAATAGAGCTTGCCTGAAATGCCTTTTGCGTGGACTTTGAAAACCCCAAAGCAATAGCCTCTCCACGCGCAATCTCTTTTTGAAATTTAGAAATGTCTGCGGTGAATATTGCTGTGATGGCGCTAGGCATATTTATTCAGGCACTTTCGCATCAGGATGTTCGATGTTCCATTTACGGATGGATTCTTTTACCGCAACTTCTCCAACTGAAACGCCGCTTTCGGGATGAAGCTTGTCGTACAATTCGCGTCGCTCTTTTTCCTCCGCGTCTTTCCAGTTTTCAATCCAAACGTTTCCATCGCATTCAAGGCTGGTTAAGTTAAGCATGCGGGCCAATCCAAGCGGAAAGTTCAAAGGTGACCCTCCGAAGTGAGATTGAATCATTAGCGCATGGTTAACGCTGACGTAATTAATCAGCCTGGCCATTTCAGGCGCTCCGAAATAATGGAAAGGAGATCCTTGCGCCCTTGGCATGGTGACGGTCGGAAACGTCATCGAGCATGACAAACGATACGAAAAGAATTTGCCTATTTCGGCGTCAAGGTCGAGACTTGACGCCTCTTTAATCCATTTTGATTCGTTTGACGCCAGCTTTTCGGACTCTGCGTTTTTCTCGTTCCTACAAAGAAGAACAGCGGAAGCCAACATTTCACTCTTTTCGGCAATCGGAAGATTCTTAAACCCTGCCAAGTCCATCATCACAATCGGATTTCCACTTCGCCACAAAGCCAACTCATGGCCTATGGTAAACGAAAGCAATGGCATGTTAAGAACAACACACCCAACACTATTGAACGCATCAGCCAAAAGTTTTTCGTGCATACCATTAAAAAGGCGGCGGCTAAACATGCCGCCGCCTGATTCGTAACCGTAGGAAATTAACCGGCAATCGGAGCCGCAACCAAAGCTGCATTTTGCGCGGCGTTGATGTACTTCTCGCAGGAAATATCAATCGAAGCAAAATCGTCCATCTTCAAATTGACTTTCGTGCCAGGCTTGATGCGCCATGTTCCGTTGAACGCCTGAACCTTGTATCCAGTGATGACAAGGTTAATCAAGGTAAGTACACCCGACCCTTGATTATCGGCAATTAATGCAGCCGCCGCACGGCTAGCGCCAGACGGAAGGAACTTGATTGACCGCTCGTACTTGAAATTGCACTGAGTGATATTCTGAGTGTTGCCGGTGGTATCAGTAAACTCCTTTTCTTTCCAAGTATAGGTCAGGTCATCGGAGTCCAACTCAATCGAGGCAAGACCAGTGATGGAAATCGGAACACCAGCCCCGCCGGAAGTGGTGATACCGAACAACATGGCAATTGCGCCTACTTGCTGTTCTAAAATTGGTGCGAAATTTCCAGGCATAAATTAAGCGGGTTTGGTTTCAGGTTTCGGAAAATGGATGACAGAAATCACCCGTTGAAGTTCGGCGTTTTCCTTCGCCCAAAGGAATTCGCATTTCTTTTCGTGCGATTCCAATGATTGGAATTCCTTCACAAGCCGGGCAAGCTCTTCGTTAGAAAGTGTGGCCATAAATTATTGTCCGTAGCTGATGTAAACACCCTGCGAATTGGTGGTGGTGATAGTCGCAAATGTGTAGTTGGTTGCAAAAAGAGAACCAGCGTAAATGACCTCAGTCGCCGCATTTGTGGTGGTCGGATACCAAGTACCAATCGCTACCGCTGGATTCGTGGAGTTTTGAATCGCGATGTTGAACACCAACTTGATATCCGTGGTTTGCTGCAACGAACTGTGAGTAATCGAATACTGCTGCAACGATGGATTGAACTGGAACGCCGATACAATCGCCGTGTTTGTGGCGAAGTTATTCACCGTCAATGGTGATCCGCCGATGATCGTAGGAGTGGCTCGAACCGCCAAGACAATCGCAAAGATTGCCAAGACTGCAAAAATGGAAGCGATTTTATTCATAAATTCAAAAACTGCCACAAGTCAACCAAGCTTAACCCACTTGATATGACCACAAAACGACGTGTCGCCGTTGCCATGGTCAATCACATGGAAATCAATCGTAGCCGCGTCTTGTTTCTTGGACAAAAGCTCCTTCATCAAAACGGCTTTCATCTCGTCCGAAATCTCATCATGGCCCTTAATCAGGTCATGCAGTTTATCAACCGTATGGGTTAACCCCGTTATCGCGCACCGACACGGGTGTTTCATCTCCGGCATTACCGGCGCATTCGGCGGCAGATTGGCTGGCGGAGGCGTTGGCTTTGGAATTGGCATATCAGGTTGAAGCGTGGCTTACGTAGGCTTGAAGATGGATGACCTCCGCCCAATTAACGGACTCGCTGGCTGGCTTGCCACGCGTGATGGACGGGATTGAAAACTTCACCCAGTCGCACCGGAAATTAGCCATTTCGGCGTTATCAGATGCAAACTGGTCACCTGCTGGCGTATTGTCTGTTTGAGCCATCCAGCGGCCCGCCGCCGTGATTGCTGACGCCAATGGCTGCATGTCCTGCTCATTGTCTCCCCCAAGGTTCAGCGTGTCCATGGTGTCGCCAAAAAACGAGTTTAGCGCATCCTGCTGGGCGTTGAAATTCTTCCTACCCTGATTGTCCGTCTGGTTGGGTTGGACCAGGGCTGGAAAGTGATGCTCAATATCGAGGATGCAAACACCCTCTGGGCGATACGGTTTGACTGGCGTAAAAGCAGTGACTACAAACGTGCGATTTGGCAGAACCCGGCAACGTGAATCATTTGAAATAAAGGAATTCGCCATCGAACCCTTGCCTTGCAAAATAATCAGCATGCGCACAGCCTGCTCAAGCTTGCTTGTCGGGTTGGTGAAAAATGCCATTCACGAATGGCGAAAAGTCAAATAGAGAAAACCCGCTAAACCTTTCGATTTAGCGGGCTGACAAACAACATTATGACTTACAACAGACTGAACTATACGCCATTAGAGGTAGGTTTGTCAAACAAAATTTAGACCTTTCGGATATGTGTTCGTCCTCCGACTGACTAGTGCCGGACTGTTAATTGTGCTATCGCCGCAGTCACGCGGACTGACCCAACTCTTAGCCGCAAGCGTCTTTGCATTCCGCCACGCGCTCGTTAAATCATGAAACCAAATCAGATTGCAATTTGATCTTGTACCACTCCGGCAATCCAGAAACTACTCCGCGTTTGATTTGGCCTATGAAATGGGTGTAAAGCTTTTCCTTCGCCGATTAAATGCTGAACGAAATCGGTTGGCGTCGGGTGTGGTTGTTTCCATTCGTGCCGATGCTTTTCTTGGAAATCAGGCGCAACAAATTTGGCAATGGCAATCTTTTTGTCTGCCGTAAACATGTTGTAGTTCTTGACCACAACTCCCTCAATCTTCGTTCCACCAAGCACTGAATCCTCGGCAAGGAACATCGCCATATCAACCTTGCCTTGATCGCCCATGTAGAAGCACCGAACGCATTCAATGCCGATTCTAGACGCCTCACGCGCCTTTTCAGACGGCGAAAGGTAAACTTCCGGCCCTGTCATCACGTCGAACACCATCAAGTGATTCAACGGAATGCGCGAATACGCCAGCGTGTTATGCTTCGGAGATTTCAAATACTCACATCGGTAAACCCACCCGTCATGCAAGTCCAATGATTTAGCAGTCGCCACCGCAGCCTCAAACATTTTGTTCGGCGCGTCAACAATGACTTGCTGACCCTTTGACCGGCAGAGCAATTCGCCATTGACGCGAGCCATTGACCACTGCGACCCGTCAACCTTTTCTTCGATGACGACAGGGCCGGAGAAAATGTCTTGAATTGCGCGATGTCCAACAGCGTAAATTGACGGATAGGCCGATATTCTTTCGATGTCCATAATGTTGTTTTAAATTGTGCTGACGGTTGCAATTAGGCGACAACTATTAAATGTCCCACGCCATTCCATCGCATCCATTTATAATCCGCATTGTCAGCTATGCGGTAAGGTTGGGACTTAAATTGATACCGTTCGCAATTCATACTTTTTCGGACAATCGTCGGGAACTACATCCGATACTATTTGAATCACTACTTTCCCCCGACCAAGACCACGGCTAAATCTTGGAGTGAAAGAAACCATACCAACAACGTCACAACATGTCAACCGTTTTCGAAAACAAAATCACGAAACATTTATGCCAAGGACTTTCAATGCCGCGCTTTCGTCAATCCAACCCTGTTTCGCCGCGTATTCCATCTTCGTTTGAAACTCGCGATCAATCGAAGATTGCAAAATCGGCTGCAAAATCGTGTGAATGGCTGCATTGTATTTGAACCCTAGCGCGGCGGTGGCCGGGGCCATGCCAAGGGTGTTCGACACCACGCACCGGCAGACCGAGCTACCCGGCTGCGCTGGCACCACAGTGCCGGAGTTCAGTCCGGCATGCAAATCCCGCTCCGGCATCGTAAAGCCTGCCCTGAACCGCGTGGGGACGTGCGGCAATAGCTGGTCAAGGATTGATGTCCATGAATGCTTCAAGAACCCGGTTGACGAATGGCGCGAACGAACCATCCTTTCCGCCGCCTGCTTTACCCATGCCCAAAACAGGGTGCCGCTATCGGATGCGCGCTGGCGACCTCGCCCGACATCCGGAGGCGTCAGCGCCCACCGGCTACCCGTTTCGATATTGAACCGCGAGCCAGGATGCATACGCGCCAGCACGATTCTTTGCGCGGTGTTGATTGCGGAAACATCTTCTACGGTCGGGGTTCGGTTCAGGAATGTCACCACGTCGTTTTGCTTCTTCTTATCCTTGGAAAGCTTCCCACTATTCAACACCGCTGGCGACGTGACAACGTTCATATCGGTATTGATTCGACCCTGCGACACGACCGGCGTCCGCGCCTGCGCATCACGAATCACAAACAACGCAGTCTTGTTAATTGACTGCGCTGGAACGTTTTTGGAATAACGCATCAAAATCGCCTGCGCCTGACTCAAGTTTCGCGTATCCAATGTGCATTTAAGGTCCATCACAAATGGACAACAGTCAAGGCTTTCCGTCGCAAACAACAAACCCGACACCCGAAACCGAAACGGGATGACCATCCGATGCCGCGCCATGAAGTGTAGCCTCATGCTGAGACTTTGATGTACTCACAACAACCCACCGCAACCATTGTGCTTGCGTTTGGAACGACGCCTTGATGGCTTTTGACACCGCCTTGTATTCACTTGAATCAAGACGGAATGCGAGTGTATGACTTCTCGCCTTACCTTTCGCCAGCTTAGGGCGACCGACTTTATTTTTTGTGGGCATAATTAGTTTTCAAATTTTAAAGTATTCAAGGATTCGCGCAAGAATTGATTTGGCTGGCTTGCCACGAAAGCAACCAGTGATTCCTTTGACATCCGGCCCTTCGACAACCGGCCACGATGTCATAAGCAAATCGCCGCTGCTATTCATCACAAGAAACGGAGGATTCAACATGCAAAGATTCTTCTTTCGGAACCTGCAATCGTAGCATCGAGTAAACTTCACGCCGCCTCCAATTGTGCAAGTTCAGCCCTGAGCGATGCGATCTTCGCCATCTTGGGATTGTGATTTCGCACCGCTTGAGGCAACCCTTCCAGCGTTTCAGCCGCGACCAAATCGCCCTTCACGTAGGCTGAAAAAGTCAATGCTCCGGACGTATTCAGGGTAATGTAAATGGAACTGAAATCGTAATCCGCCGATTTCGCGGCCTTGACGACCCCGTCAAGCACAGGTTGCAATATTTGTTTGAATTCTTCGTTTGTTGGTGTTTGCATAAATGTTGTAAATTGCTGTTGACATATATTTACCACTAGACTACATTTTACGCAAGCACAATTTATGAATATTTCTGAAATGAACATCAAACACCCTAAAAAGGTGGTCGTTCCGATTGAAGCCGGATTGGCATGGGGCGAGGATGGCGCGATTTATCAGCAGAAGTACGATGGCGAGTTCCGCGTAATGTCTTTGCCTGATTGCAGCATTCTGGTTGGCGAGCAAATCGGCACCCGGTTTATTGCCTTTGATTGCGTCTCGTTTGTCGGCCTGGATGTCCGTAACTGCCCGCTGACCCAACGCATTAAATACCGCGATGAACTTTGCTACCGGAACCACATTGATCACGCTGTGGAATTCGCAAACGGCAGCGCATTGCTGGCCGAAGTCCTTTTAGCTGGCGGTGAAGGCGTGGTGCGGAAAACTAAGGATTCCACCTACTACGAAACGATGATTGCTTGCAAGCGTTCACAAATCTTCATCTGTCGCATTACAACCAGCAGCCCAAAGCAATCCGCTTCAATCACGGACGTTCAAACTGGCGTATACCTTGGCCATGTCCCAATGCTCGGCGGAAAAGCCGATCAAGTCCGCGTGGGGTCCATTATCCGAGTCGAGGCCGAAACAGTTCACTCAAGCGGTAAACTTCGCGGTGCCAAATTGTGCCGCGAGTGGTTGGTTAAATACTGAAACAAAAAACATTATGATTCCAAAAACAATCATTCACCTCCTTTCTGGCGGGCTGGATTCCGTTACAATGCTTTACGATTTAAAAGCGCAAGGGCACTTCGTCCATTGCCTGCTTTTTGACTACAAGCAAAAGCACGTTCGGGAATTAACGTTTGCAAAGGCGCATTGTCATCGGCTTGGGGTTCTTTTCACAACGATGGAGCTTCCTGCCCTGAATGGGCTAACCGATGAAAATTGGGTTGTTCCAAATCGCAACGCCATTATGCTTTCGCTGGCGGTCAATGTAGCCGTTCAGGCTGGCGCGGACACAATCACTTACGGATGCAATAAAGATGACGCGGACTATCCGTTTCCAGATTGCACGCTTCCATTTATTCAGGCCATGAATAAGGCCGTGGAATCGGCTGGATACAAGATCGAGATTTGCGCTCCATATCTCAATAAATCAAAAGCATGGATTGGCGGATTTGCTCAAGAAATCGGAGTGCCAATCCATGAGATTTGGTCCTGCTATAGGGGTGGGCCTATCCCATGTGGAACGTGCCCTGCATGCATTAAGTTGCAATCCGCAAGAAAATGAGGCTGTACATGGGGCAATCCAACCGCATTTGGCATTACTGGTCTGGGAAATACCCCGGTTCAGTTGGTGTTTTGATCGGGCCAAGCTATGGCAAGAAAGTTCCGATTGACGAATGGATGCCGTTCGTTTTGGATAACGACGCATTTACTTGCTGGACCCAGAAAAAGCCGTGGCCAATTGCACCCTGGCAGGAAATGTTTTCTTGGGTTAAGATGCGAGGAATAAAGCCGGAATGGGCGGCGGTGCCAGACGTTGTCGCAGACCGCGAACGCACGATTGAAAATTGGCCTATTTACTCTCCAATTGTAAAGCGAATGGGTTGGAGTACAGCTTTTTGCGTTCAAGACGGAATGACACCATCGGATGTTCCAAAAGATGCCGATGTTGTTTTTGTAGGTG
>Ga0302319_10021061_pt1 | contig 11754 bp, 12 predicted proteins | sample Bog_T0_2_FD_203319 | JGI IMG/M metagenome (GOLD analysis project Ga0302319, IMG submission 203319) | Peat permafrost microbial communities from Stordalen Mire near Abisko, Sweden - Bog_T0_2 | ecosystem: Environmental > Terrestrial > Soil > Wetlands > Peat | place: Sweden: Abisko, Stordalen Mire...
AGGTGCGGGGCAGTTTAGAAAAGTGCGTGGAACCCTGAGAAATCAGCAATACCCCTTAAAAATGGTCGGGGTGGGGAGATTCGAACTCCCGACCTCTTGCACCCCAAGCAAGCGCGCTAGCCAGGCTACGCTACACCCCGAACCATCGGAACTGAAACAATAACCGAATTGCCGGCTGCAATTCAATCCCGATTTGCTCCGCGCCGTTGATTTATTTTTTCAGGCCGAGCGCCCATTCAATGCCGCCCAGGATGTGGGCCTGGTAAGCCTTGGAGATTTCCACGGAGTTTTTGCGGTCTTTCAGGCCGGGATCAGCGTCCCACATGTCTTCCCGATGCCCGAGGGAGGTGTAAAACACCCGGCCGTCCCCGTAGTTTTTGCACCAGGAAACTCCGTAATGGCCCGGGGCGTCGGTTTCCGGATGTTTATCCAGAATCAGGAGATCATGGACTTTCGCGGGGTCATAATTGTTGAATTGATAGATTTCCTCCTGCTGGATGGTCCAAACCTTCGGCAAGCCGGCTGTCGCGGGATTGGCCGGATCCTGGTTCAAACAATCCACGCTCACCTGCCGGCCGTGTTTTCTAAATTCGCCGCCCAGCATGTCGATGTATCCGGGCCAGTTGTGGAAGGTGTCGCTGGCGGCGTGAATGCCAATGAACCCATGACCCGCCTTGATCCAGTCCAGAAAGCCGTCCTTGTCCGGAATCGGCAGGTCGCCGGTGGTGCTGACGAAAGCGACGCCATCGTAGTTGGCGAGCGAAGCGGGCGAGAGTTTCTCGAGGGCGGAGGCCAGGGCGACCTCCCACTTTTGTTCGTCGGCCGCGTAGGCGGCCCGCTGATCATCGGTCGCCCCCTGGGGCAGCGTCGGTTTGCCGGGCGGTTGATGGACAAAATCCACGGTAAATTCGCCGCTGGAATCGGCCAGTTGCTGGATGATCCTTTCCGCGGTGGGAATGGAGCTGTGGCGAAAGCCGGTGGTGGTGGTGACCACGAGCAACTTTTTGGGGGCGGCTTGCAGCGAAGCCGCGAGGAGCAACGCCAGGACGAGGGAGGAGAACAATTTCATATTCAATCAAATCGGTTTGAATTGGAGAGGCGAATGCCGCCGGCAGCCGCCCCGGTTTTACGGTTCATTATCCACCGGGACGGGGCGGACCCAGATATTGCGGAAGGAGACTGAGTTATTGTGGTATTGCAGGGCGATCGGGCCGGTGGGACCGACGGGGGTATAAGTCCCGGGCACACGCCAGTTGGTGTCGCCGCGGATGGCCTGGTGGTTCTGCACCACGACGCCGTTTTGAATCACGGTCGCATAAGCCGGCGTCAGCAGCTGACCGCCGGAGTCGAAGTGCGGCACATTAAAGATGATGTCATACGTCTGCCATTCACCCGGCGGACGGCAGGCGTTAGCCAGGGGTGGATGCTGGCCATAAATGGCACCCGTGGCACCGTCCGCATACGTAGGATTTTGATAGCAATCCAGGACCTGAATCTCATAGCGGCCAAAGAGGAAGACGCCGCTGTTGCCGCGATCCTGCCCTTCCCGGCCGTGCAAGACCGGCTCGCAAAATTCGAGGTGCAATTGCATATCCCCAAACTGGTTGGTGGTCACAATATCGCCCTGCGCGGAAACCGCCACGCCATTCTGCACGCTCCAACCCACGGGACCGCCCGTTTTCTTGTCCCGCCATTGGGACAGGTCGGTGCCGTCGAAGAGGACGATGGCATCGGCCGGGGGCGAAGCCTGCTGGCTGAAATTGCCGGTGGCGACGATGGGCGGTTGCGGACGGGCCGGGTCATGCACATGCCACAGGCCATCCGGCTGCATCGGCGTGTCTTGAAAACCTTCGACGCCATTGATGACCACGTTTTGGAAATGCGGTCTGGCAGGCGCCGGCACGGGGGCATTTTGCGCGAAGGCGGAACCGGCGTAAGTGGTCAAGGAAATGACCGCCAATGTGGAGAATAGTTTAGAACATTTCATTTTTATATTTGGGTTGTTTACAGTTTAGGAAATTTGGTCCACTTGGCGTTGGACGCCGCCGACTTCACCGCGGTTTCAAGAAACGCCATGCCGTACACACCATCGTCCACCGTGGGAAAATCGAACTTACCGCCGCGTTTACCGGCGAGGTTGGACCGGATGGCGGCGACGGCCTCCAGATAGATATTGGCAAAGGCTTCGATGAATGCCTCCGGATGGCCGAACGGCAGCCGGGTGAATTTTTTGGCGGCATCGCTCACATAACCGTTGCCCCGCCGCAGGATTCTGGCCGGCTCATTCTTGGCGACGAATTTCAGCTCATTGGGATGCTCCTGGTGCCAGGCGAGCGAACCTTTGGTGCCATAAACGCGGATGTTCAGGTTGTTTTCCTCGCCGCAGGAGATCTGGGAACAATGTAAAACGCCTTTGGCGCCGCCGTGATAACGGATCAAAAGATTGGCATCGTCTTCAAGCTTGCGGCCGGGGATGAAGCTGGTGAATTCGGCGCACAGGGACTCGATTTCCAGGCCGGTGATGTATCGGCCCAGGTTTTCGGCGTGGGTGCCAATATCACCGAGGCAGCAAGTGGCGCCTGCCTTCTTCGGGTCGCTCCGCCAGGCAGCTTGCTTGTGGCCCTGCGCTTCGATTTTATCCAGCAACCAGCCCTGCGGATATTCCGCCACGACCTTGAGGATGCGTCCCAATTTGCCCGACCGCACCAACTCGCGCGCTTCCTTCACCATCGGGTAACCGGTGTAGTTGTGGGTCAGGGCAAAAACTTTCCCGGTCTTGCGGACGGTGTCGCGCAGGGTTTTGGCCTCTTTCAAGGTCAGGGTCATGGGCTTGTCGCACACCACATGAAAACCAGCCTTCAGAAAAGTCGTGGCCACGGGCGCATGCAGAAAATTGGGGGTGACGATGGCGACAAAATCAATGCGTTCATCCGGCGGCAGCGCGGCCTCAGCCCTGGCCATGGCCTCGTAGCTGCCGTACACACGACGGGGATTGAGAAAAAGCTGGTTGCCGGTGGTCTGCGAATTTTTGGCGTCGGAGGAGAAGGCGCCGGCGACAAGTTCGATCTGGCCGTCGAGATTTGCGGCCAGGCGATGCACAGCCCCGATAAAGGCGTTTTGACCGCCGCCGACCATGCCGTAACGGAGTTTGCGTTTGGCTGTCATAAAATAGGGTTATTTATGTTTGGCAAAAGCGGCGTCAAAGGCGGCCTGGTTCGGGGTGAAATCGAGTTTACGCACAAAGGCACATGCCTCCGTGGCGCCGTGGATGCGGTCCATGCGGCCATCCTCCCACTCAACCGAGAGTGGGCCGCGATAACCCACATCATTTAACGCCACGATAATGTCCTCGAACCGGATGTCGCCGTGGCCCGGGGAGCGAAAATCCCAATAGCGGCGCGGATCGGTAAAGTCCGTATGGCCGCCAAACACCCCGACGGTGCCATCACCATGTCCCCACCAGACATCCTTCATGTGGGCGTGGAAAATGCGGTCGGGAAATTCGCGGATAAATTTCACATAATCCACGCCCTGATAACCAAGGTGGGAAGGGTCGTAGTTAAACCCGAAGCGCGGGTGATGCTTGACCGCTGCCAGGGCGCGTTTGGCGGAGGCGATGTCGAACGCGATCTCCGTGGGATGAACCTCGAGGGCAAAATTGACATTTTCCTTTTCGAACACCGCCAGGATCGGGAGCCAGCGCCGGGCAAAATCGGCGAACCCGCGATCGAGATACGCCTGGCTGGTGGGCGGGAAGGCGTACAGCGCGTGCCAGATGGAAGAACCCGTAAAACCATTGACCACCGCAGGTGTGGTCTCCCCGCTCTTTTTGCCGGGCCGGGCATTAAAAAACACACGTGCAGCGCGGGCGGTGTCACCCATGGCGGCGGCGGCCCGTTGGCGAACGCCTTCGGGCTTACCATCGCCCCAGATCTCCGGGGGCAGGATGGCTTGATGCCGTTCGTCTATCAAATCACAGACCGCCTGGCCAACCAGATGGCTGGAGATGGCGTGGCAACTGAGCCCATGTTTGGCCAGCAGCGCCCATTGCTTTTTGACGTAAGCGGGTTCGGCCAGCGCGCGCCCCACCTCGAAATGATCACCCCAGCAGGCGAGCTCCACGCCGTCGTAACCCATTTTCTTGACCAGCGGCAATAGTTCCGCCAAGGGAAGATCGGCCCACTGGCCGGTAAAAAGAGTGACAGTTCTTGGCATAAATCGCGGGATTAAGTTTGAAAGCCGATTCTGGCTGCGGCGGCGCCTCTTTTCAAATAAATTCAGTCAATGGCAAAAACGAATTCGATTGAACTGCCCGGTTGCGAGCCGATTCCCATCCTCTATGAGGATCGCTCGGTGCTGGCCATCGACAAGCCGCGGGGCTGGATGCTGGTGCCGCATACCTGGCGCAAAACCAACTGGAATTTGCAGGCGGCGATTGATTCCTCGATCCGGGCCGACGATTTCTGGGCGCGCTCGCGGAACTTGAAGTATCTGCGCCATATTCACCGGCTGGACGCGGATACCAGCGGCGTCATGCTGTTCGCCCGGAGCGAAGGCGCCATGCGCGCGCTCGGCGAAATGTTTGAATCGCGCCGGATGGAAAAAACCTACCTGGCCGTGGTGGAAGGCAAACCGGCTCAAACCGAATGGACCTGCGCCCTGCCCCTGGGACCCGATCCCAAACAGTTCGGGAAAATGCGGGTGGATATGACCGAGGAAGGCAAGGAATCGGAAACGCATTTCCGCGTCCTGCAAAGCAATGAGCGGTTCACATTGATCGAAGCCAAACCCTTGACCGGACGCACCCACCAGATCCGGGTGCATCTGGCGGAATCGGGCAGCCCCATCATGTGCGATGAACTTTATGGGCGCGTGGAAAAAGGCTATCGCCTGGGTCTGCGGGCGGTGCGACTGGCGTATCGGGATACCTTCACCCGCCGGCCCGTGAACATCCTCGCACCCACGGATTGGTTTTTGCGCGAGTTCGGCTTTGCCAAAATGGCGAAACCGCAACCGGAACGCCCGGCCCCCGACCCGGCGCCAAAAAAAGTTGAGGGAGTTCCCAACGCCGCAACCATTCCGCCCAAAACCTAGAGCGGTTTAAGAAAATGGCGCCGCCGCAACGGTTTTCACCGTGGCAACGAACTCACGGACCGGCGCACTCAGCGTCTGCTTTTTCCAGGCCACAATGACGGGCACTTCGGGGCCGGCCGGGGAAAAGGGGATCAATTTCAGGCGCGCCCCGACCAGGCACGCGAGGCAACTGGGCACCAAGGCGGCGCCGCCGCCGGATTCCACGGCTAAAATGATGCCGCTCACGCCGTCGTGCTCCTCCGCAATGACGGGCTTGCGGCCGACGGCCGCAAAGATCTTTTCAATCATCGCATAATATTCCGGGTAATCCTGGCGCTGATAAATGATGAGCGGCTGGCGGGTGACTTCGTCCAAGTTGACGCTTTTGGCCCGGGCGAGGGGATGTTTGGGGGAAACGGCCAGGCAGGTGGGATAGCGGATCAGCTCGGAAAACTCGAGGCCGCGCATCATTTTCGGGCCGACGCGGACCATCATCGCCACCTGCAATTTACCCCGGCGCAATTGCTCGATCATTTCGCCCGTGGACAAATCGTGCAAGGCCACGCGAACTCTTGGAAATTGCTGTTGAAACGCCCGCAAGGTCGGCGGCAGGATCTGGACGGTCAGCGAAGGTGCATAGCCCGCGTGAATTTCCCCCTGGACACCACCCGCCGCCGCCCGCGCCTGTTTGACCGCCTGCTCCGCTTGCTGCAGCACCGCTTTTGCCCCATCCAAAAATATTTTGCCGGCCCCCGTGAGTTTCAACGCCTGCGCGCTGCGTTCAAACAAAGGAAACCCGATTTCCTGTTCCAGGTCGCGAATCTGGCGGCTGACGCCGGGCTGCGAGACGTGCAGTTTCTGGGCGGCGCGCGAGACATTTTCCTCCTCGGCGGCGGCCACGAAGTATCGAAGATGACGTAATTCCATGGATTTCGGCGGGGTTAAACCCGTTGCCCGGCAGTATGCCTTTTAGTTATACCAAGGCAAGAAACATGGTATTTCACAGGATCGAGGGGGCGAGGCATAGTCATTGTATGATGAACATTCGAAAAGCCAATGAGCGGGGCCACGCGAGTCACGGGTGGCTGGACACTTATCACACGTTCAGTTTTGCGGATTACTACAATCCCAAGTGGATGGGTTACCAGAGCCTGCGGGTGATCAATGATGACCTGGTGATGCCGGGCATGGGGTTCGGCACGCATCCGCACCGGGACATGGAGATCATCACGTACATTCTCAGCGGGGCCCTGGAGCACAAGGATTCCATGGGCAACGGCCGGGTGATCCGGGCCGGGGACGTGCAATATATGGCCGCGGGCAGCGGGGTGCGACACAGCGAATTCAACCCGTCGAAAGAAGAGGCCGTGCATTTGCTGCAAATCTGGATTCAGCCCGACGAAACCGGGGTGAAACCGCGGTACGCGGAAAAGTCACTGCGCGACGCAGAAACGGGGAAGTTGCACCTGATCACCAGCAAAAGCGGACGGGCAGACTCCATCGCGATCCATCAAGACACGGAGTTGTGGCTGGGGCGGCTGGAGGCGGGCCAAAAAGTGGCGCACCCCCTGGCGGCCAGACGCCATGCCTGGGTCCATGTGGCCGAAGGCGAAATCGTCTTGAACGGGGCCACGCTGAGCGGCGGTGACGCCGCGGCGTTGTCGGGCGAAACCAAACTGCTGCTTGCGGCAAACCGGCCGTCGCAGGTACTACTGTTCGATTTGAACTGAGGCATAGCCATGAAAAAAATCTTGAATCTCCTGGCGCTAAGCATCCTGCTGGCGGCGGGCGTGACCTGGGCGGTCACCGGCGCGAACCGGGGTTGGACGAAAACCAGTGTAAAGGTGGAGACGCTCGATCCGGTCACGGGCATCGAAGGGATCACTTATCAGCCCAAATTCCTGCCGGGCGTGGATTTTCTGGGGGCGGCCGCGGGGCTGGCCATCGCGCTGGCCGGCAGCACACTTTTGATTCGTAACAAAAACAAAACAACATCAACCAACAATAAGTAAAACAACCAAAGCGACACACATTATGAAACTAAATTATCTGGTTCCCCTGCTCTGCCTGACCACCGCCGCGGCGTATGCCGCGCCGGAAACGTTCGACTTCAAGGATCCGAAGAACGTCAACAACGCCGTGTTCAAGCTGGACGCCCCGCTGGAATCCGTGAACGGCAGCGCCAGCGGCATTAGCGGCTCGGTGACATTTGACCCGCAAAACCCGGGCGCCACCACCGGCAAAATCGTGATTGCCAGCGAAAGCCTTACGGTGCCGAATCCGATGCAGAAAGAACATCTGCACGGGCCGAACTGGCTGGACGTGGCGAATTACCCGGAAATCACCTTCGAGGCGAAATCCCTGGCCAGCATCAGCACCACCGGCGACACGACCACGGCGGATGTGACGGGCACCTTTACGTTGCACGGCGTAGCCAAGGAAATCACGGCCCCGGTGAAGTTCACCTACCTGAAAGGCCGGCTCGGCGACCGGGTGCCGAACATGAAAGGGGATCTGCTGGTGATCCGCTCGACGTTCAGCATCAACCGCGAGGACTTTAACATTCAGAAAGGCAAGTTTGAGGACAAGGTCGCCAATGAGATTGACCTGACGCTGGCCATTGCGGGTGCTGCGCCGACGCCGTAACTCACGGGCAGGGCGCGGTGGCCGGGCCACCGCGCCCCGAAAAAACCAAGCTCAATCTGAACGAACACGACAATCGAAATCCAAGGCAACATTATGGCAACATTATCCATCATTTACTTTTCGGGAAGCGGTCACACCACCAAAATGGCCGAAGCGGTTAACAAAGGCGCGGCCTCAGTACCCGGGGTACAAACGAATCTCATCGCCATCAATGGCGAGGACATCGTCAAAGGTCGTTATCATAATGACGCGGTGTTCGCGCAATTGGACGCGAGCGACGCGATCATCTTTGGCAGTCCGACTTACATGGGCGGGCCGGCGGGACAATTCAAGACCTTTGCGGACGCCACGGCGGGCAAATGGTTCAGCGGGGCGTGGCGGGACAAAGTGGCCGGCGGCTTCACGGTCTCAAGCAGTCCCAGCGGGGACAAGCTCAACACGTTGTTTTATCTCTTCACCCTGGCGATGCAGCACAGCATGATATGGATTGGCCTGGGCGAAATGACGCTGCAACCCAGCGGCATCAATCAGGTGGGCAGTTTCAGCGGGGTGATGGGCGTGGCCGGACAGGAATCCCCGGAGGAAAAACCCAGTGTCGGCGATAAAAAGACGGGCGAAATTCTGGGCGCCCGGGTGGCCAGGCTGGCTTTAAAATTGAAAAAGTAAGACAGTCTGTCTGAAAATCCAGTGGGAATTAATGGTCTCACGCCCGCCGTCTCCCTGCCCCCTCCCGCGGGGCGAGGGTTTCCTCAGGCCACCTTTCTGGATGGCGTTTGTTTAGGTCATTGACAAAGCAGGGGGTGGACAAAGGCGAGCCATGAATTACGCTATGTAATTGATGCTTGGGAACGTGGCCACGGAAAAAATGGCGACCCGTTGCTGTATTGTCGGCGGCGGCCCGGCAGGCATGATGCTTGGTTTTCTGCTGGCCCGGGCCGGCGTGGAGGTAATCGTGCTGGAAAAGCACGCGGATTTTCTCCGGGACTTTCGCGGCGACACAATCCATCCCTCCACGCTGGAATTGTTGCATGAGCTTGGGCTGCTCGATAAGTTTCTGAAACGGCCGCATGACGAGGTTCGGGAACTGCACGTCATCATTGGCGAGACGGAAATCAAGCTGGCGGATTTCACGCACCTGCGCACGCGCTGCCAATTTCTCGCCTTCATGCCGCAATGGGAATTTTTAGATTTTCTGGTGGAACAGGCAAGACCGTTGCCGAATTTCCATCTTCGCATGGAAACCGAAGCCACGAATTTGATTCAGGAACACGGGCGAGTGGCGGGCGTAACCGCCAAGACGGCAGAAGGCATTTTGGAGGTGCGCGCCGATTTGGTGATTGCCGCGGACGGACGCAGCTCCACGTTGCGCGACCGTGCGGGACTGGAGGTCGTTGATTTGGGAGCACCAATGGATGTTTTATGGATGAGGCTGCCGCGGTGGCCGGACGATCCAGCGCAGTCGCTTGGCCGGGCCAACGCCGGCGGATTGTTAATCATGATCAACCGTGGAGATTATTGGCAGTGCGGTTTCGTGATCCGAAAGGGAGCCAGCGGCGAAATCAAGCGGGAGGGACTGCCCGCTTTTCAGCAGCGTCTGGCTGCCTTTGCACCGCTCTTTCGTGAACGGATCCGCGAGCTGGATGATTGGAATAAAATCAAACTGCTCACGGTCAAGGTGGACCGACTGCGACGCTGGCATCGTGACGGCCTGCTGTGTGTCGGCGATGCGGCCCATGCCATGTCGCCGATTGGCGGCGTGGGCATTAACCTGGCCATCCAAGATGCCGTCGCCGCGGCCAATCTGCTGGCGGAGCCCTTGCGCCAAGGACCGGTGGACGAAAAAGTATTAGGCCGCGTACAAAGGCGTCGCGAACTGCCAACCCGTTTGACACAACGCCTGCAATTGTTCGTGCAAAACCGCATCATCCGCAAGTTGCTAAGCACAAATAAACTCATTTCGCCGCCGATGATCTTCAAGTTATTTCAATATTGGCCCTGGCTGCGACGGTTGCCTGCACGTTTCATCGGCATCGGATTCCGTCCGGAACACATCGCGACCAAGGCGGCCAAGCTTCGCGTTTGAAATGGAGAAATGGACCCTGACCAAAGTGAGCCGATTCACCAATGGGGAATTCGCGCTAATTCGTCACTACTTTTTATAATTTTTCCCGGTTTCCGCTGAAAATCCCACTGGCAGTTCTGCTTTTTCTTCACGGAAGAGATAAAAACAAATCGCCGCGAGAACAAATCCACCGACTATATCAACAAAATGATGTTGGTAGGTCAACAACGTCGAAAAACCGATTAAAATAAACCACAGATGAGATGCCAAGCGGATGACGCCTTTTGTGTGTTTGGCGTAAAGAGCAGCGAGAATGGTGCGAAAAGCAATGTGGAGTGAAGGAAACAAATTATAGGGCTGGTCGAAGACGTGTAAAAATCTAAAAATTGCACCCGTCCAGTCGCCGGGTTGCGGACGCACCGCCGATAACCGCAGTGGTATGAGCAAGAAGCAAGCGCCTGCAACAAGGATTGCAAATGCAATCCGCTTTGCCAAAACCTGCAATTCGTTCCGGCTTTGGCACAAGAACGGTCCGCAGACAAAAAACAAGTTAATGGACATATAGGGAATAATCATCAGTGGCACAAACGGGATGAAGCTTTCCCATGAATAATACCATATTCCGACGTCAGAGCGGTGGGCGGTAATCCAACCGCAACCTCCATAGACGACCAAAAAAAGTAGTGACAATGCAGATGAAATCGTGGCCGCGTAACATTTTGATGGCTTGCACACGATACCTTGCGGCGGGACCATTCACGTCCTGAGTTCCAAGTCGACCAATACACCGTCGGCCGGTTTAGTTGATACACCGGCTTTCGCCCGTGATTCTTTAGCGACAGCGGTAAATTTGAACAATTTCACAACTGCGCCCACTACAAGCCCGACTTCCAACAGCCCAAGATACCTACCAGGACAGAAACGAGGTCCATGCCCGAACCCGAAGTGAAGCATTTCCTTCGAAGTAATTCCTTTCCTAGCCAGAACCTCCCATCGGTCCGGGGCAAACGTTTCAGCAGAGTAACCGGTCACCACCTTTCCCCAAAACTCTTCGCACCGGTTTGCATGCCACACATCGAGGCGGAGCTGTGTCCCTTTCGGGATAAACATCTTTCGCCCATCCGTTGTTTCGATCCATGTGTCGACCGTAGCGCGGCGTGGGAGAAAATAGAGTGCCGGGGTCAGTCGCAATGTTTCTTCGAGCACCCGGTTGAGGGTCGCCGCTTTCATCAAATTATCGGGGTCATAGACATTCATGTCTTTGACCTCCGCAAAGATTTGATCCTGAATTTCGGGTGCATGCGACAGATGCGATATCGCCCAACACGCGAACGAGGTCGTGGCTTCCATGGCCCCGGCAAGGAATACGCGAATGTTACTGCGAAGCGCATCATCCGTGGCGTCGGATTTGAACTGCTTCCATAAGCCCAAGCCTTCCGCACGCCCGGAGAGCGAAATATCGGTCAAGGCTTCGAAGTCAACCGCCTTTTGCCTCAGGATTGCGTTACGACCCGTGAACATTCTGAAAAGCGCCTGCGAGGTCGGGGCGACTGTATCGCTGATCATATGGTCGATCAGCATCTCAATTGAGGGAACAAAACGATTTCGCAATTCCTTTTCGGAAACGCGTCCTCCAAAAAAATTGTTCACCAGCATCTCGAGCATAAGGACTTTGATTTCAGGTTCGAGCCGAATCCGGCTTGCTTTCTCACCACTGGCTTGCTGGTGGGAGCGAAGCGTTTCGAGTCTTTCCGCGACCGTTTTGCGGAAAGTTTGCTCAAAGCCATGGAACTTTTCCGGCTGAAACAGATTGGCACGACTGAATGGTTCGGCGGATAGTCTTTTCTGCCGCCGCCAGATCGGGCCATTTGAATACAGCAGCGAATCCTCACCAGTTGCACGGGCGATTCCAGCCATCGGACTTGTATCCCGGTCAAACTTGGCCGGGCTTATCGCCGGTGGCGGCAAGGACC
>Ga0302319_10021063_pt1 | contig 11753 bp, 12 predicted proteins | sample Bog_T0_2_FD_203319 | JGI IMG/M metagenome (GOLD analysis project Ga0302319, IMG submission 203319) | Peat permafrost microbial communities from Stordalen Mire near Abisko, Sweden - Bog_T0_2 | ecosystem: Environmental > Terrestrial > Soil > Wetlands > Peat | place: Sweden: Abisko, Stordalen Mire...
GAATTGCGGCGAAATGGACCACGGCGTCCGGGGCCGGCGGCAGGCTGCCGCGCTCATAGCCGTCGAAGCCGAAGTGCGAGGTCAGCGCGTTGAACGCCTGGCCGGATTCGGTCAGGTCGGCGATCAGTGTGTTGACCCCCGGCAGGTCGAGCGGCTTGAGATCGACGTTGAGGATGGTGTAGCCGTTGGCGATGAGGTGGGGCACCGCGTGCCGCCCGGCCTTGCCCGATCCGCCGGTAAAGACGATGCGTTTGCCGGCCATGGTCTCCTCCTCGGACGTTCGCGGACGCGGGCGAACCTAGCGCTTGCGGCAGCGAGGGCAAGCTTTTCATTGGCTGGCGCGGTCACGCCCGCGGATGAGCGGCGCGGTAGGCGGAGACCAGCCTGGCGCTGTCGACGGCGGCGTAGACCTGGGTCGTCGACAGCGACGCGTGTCCGAGCAACTCCTGGATGGTGCGCAAGTCGCCGCCGCGCGCCAGCAGGTGGGTGGCGAAGGAATGGCGCAAAGCGTGCGGCGTGGCGCTGTCGGGCAGGCCGAGCGCGCCGCGCAGCCGCTCCATCGCCAGTTGGACGATGCGCGGCGACAGCGGCCCCCCCTTGGCGCCGACGAACAGTGGCCCTTGCGGCTTCAGAATATAGGGGCAGAGGGCGAGATAGTCGGCGATCGCCTGCCTGACCGGCGCGATCACCGGGGCCGAGCGCGTCTTGCGGCCCTTGCCGACCACCGTCACCGCGTCGCGCTCGCCGGTCGGCGCGTCGGCGCGTCGGATCGACAGCGCTTCGCCGATGCGCAGGCCGGCGCCGTAACAGAGCGACAGCACGGCGGCGTCGCGGGCGAGGATCCACGGCTCGCGCGCTTCGCCCTCGCGTGTGGCGGCGGAGGCGACCGCGCGCGCGTCGGAAGCGCTCAGCGGCCGCGGCAGCCGCCGCGCCGCCTTGGGGGCGCGCACCGCCCCCAGCGCCGAGGCCGGCGCGCCGCCCTCGCGCACGACCTGGCGCGCCAGCGAGCGCAGGGCGGAGAGCGCGCGCTGCAGCGAGCGCGGATCGATGCCATTGGCGCGGCGCGAAGCGAGAAAGGCGCGCAGGTCGGCCGGCGCGAGGGCGGAGAATTCGCCGACCCCCGCCGGCGCGCCGAGCCGTTCGGCGAGGAAAGCGAGAAACTGGCGGGCGTCGCGCCCATAGGCCTCGACCGTATTGGCCGAAAGCCGCCGCTCGCCGGCCAGCCGGCCAAGCCAGGCCGCGACGATCGCCGCCAGATCGGGCGCGGCGGGCATGGCGGCGAGTTCGAGCGCGTCGGTCATGGCCCGACGATGCGCCTGCGGGGTTAAGCGAGGCTTGCCGGCGGCGGCGCCCCTCTGCCGGCGGCGGCGCCCCTTTGCCGGCGGCGCCGCGGCTCGCGCTCCCGGTTTCATCTGTTTCGGCGGCCATTTGCCGGCCTTCTCGTCGCCCCGAGGCGCGACTTTCTCCGGTGTCGAACATTTCGGCGCCATGCGCGTGTTCTGCGCGTGTTTGACGCAACGTTTTTCCCCGCCGATCGGCGTCCGGCGCACGCCCGAGTTTGCCTCGTAAGTCATTCGGTTCAAGGGCCACTTCGACGCCGGGCCGGGTCAATATTGGGCGTGGGAACGGATCGATATTCGGCGCTGGAACAGGCGCGACGGAACGACGTCGCTGGTCAGCGTCTTGCCAGATCAGCGTTATACTCGAGCCGATTTGTAACGGTCATGGCGCCTTATACAATTAGGCCCAGTTAGTTAGGAAACGTCCTGTTAGCATTTCTTGATGATCGTATTGGCGCGAACTGAATTGGAAGGTCGCGGCGGCCATAACCATCCTGTTGGTCAATCTGACTTTCGGGAACCGCCGTCACATCTGCGTATTCCCTTGCGAGAGCGACGTCCAAATTCTGTCGCTCGGACATTAACGTCTTCGCAGTCGCAGCACGGAGGGCCGGCGTCATGCCGCAAAGCGAGTCCGGATCCGAACGCCGCCGGTACGACCGAGCGGTTTTGTCGTTGCCTGGCCGTTACATGCTTGCGGACGGGAAGGAATTCGACTGCCGGATCGTCGACGTCTCTGCGGTCGGCGTCGCGATTCTTGGCCCATTGGTGGGAGATATGGGCGAGCGCGTCGTCGTCTATGTGCAGGATCTCGGACGGATCGAGGGCGTGATCGTGCGACGCTCGAGCGACGGATTCGCCATCGACTTGAGGGTTTCTCCCAACAAGCTGCATAAGCTCTCGGCGAGAATTGACTGGCTCATGCAGCGCAACGCGGGACAGGCGCCCGAGCGGCGCAGCTTCGAGCGCTTCGACCGGGATCAAGAGCGCACGACGCTGCAGCTATCGGACGGGCGGGCGTATGCGGCGGCCTTGATCGACGTGTCGGGCAGCAGCGCGGCGCTTGAAGTCGATGTCGCGCCCGCCATCGGCGCGGCCGTGACGGTGGGAGAACGACGCGCCCATGTTTCCCGTCATTTTGCCGGCGGCATTGCGGTCACGTTCGACCCGGACGCGGCCGGCGAGGCGGTCGATGAAATCGAGACGGCAAGCGCCCGCGGCGCGCCCCGTTGACCGGGTCCCGACGCGCCTAGCCCCAACCTGCGCCGCCCTGGCGCGACCGCTCGTTTGAAGGCGGCGCGCCCGCCGGGCCGCCGAACGGCGCACGGCGGCGATTCGGCCTCGCCCGGAACACGGACCGGTTACAGGCCTGGCGTCGAAGCGACCGCCGGCTCAAAACGCCGCTTCCAACGGGTCGATCCCGGCCGCCCGATCTTGGCGCGGGCGACGCCGACCGCGTCGCCATCGCGTTTGCCGACGCAATCTGCTTAAGCTGGCGCCGGGCGATCTCAGTCGAGGATGACGATCATGGCCAATGACAAGATGAAAGTGCAAATGTCGAGCAAGGGCGGTTTCATCGCCGCGCTCGACCAGAGCGGCGGCTCGACCCCCGGCGCCTTGCGCCTCTACGGCATTGCCGACAGCGAATACAGCGGCGACGCCGAGATGTTCAAACTGATGCATGAAACGCGGGTGCGCATCATCACCTCGCCGGCCTTCAGCGGCGAGAAGGTCATCGCCGCGATCCTGTTCGAGCGCACGATGGACGGACTGGCTAAGGGCAAGCCGGTTCCGACGTTCCTGTGGGAAGAGCGGGGCGTCGTTCCGTTCCTGAAGGTCGACAAGGGACTCGAATCGGAGAAAGACGGCGTCAGTCTGATGAAGCCGATGCCCGATCTCGATCCTCTGCTCGCCCGAGCGGCGAAGCTCGGCGTCTACGGCACCAAGATGCGCTCCGTCATCAATCTCGCCTCGAAGACCGGCGTCGCGGCGATTGCGAAACAGCAGTTCGAGATTGGCGAGCAGATCGCCAAGCACGGCCTGATGCCGATCCTCGAGCCCGAGGTCTCGATCAAGAGCCCAGACAAAGCCGCCGCCGAGGCGCTGCTGCTTGCCGAGCTGACCAAGGGGCTCGACGCCTTGCCGGCTGGCCGCCAGGTGATGTTCAAGCTGACGATTCCCGAGACGCCGGATTTCTACGCGCCGCTGATCAAGGACAAGCGCGTCGCGCGCGTCGTCGCGCTGTCGGGCGGCTATACGCGCGCCGAAGCGTGCAAGCGCCTTGCCGCCAATCACGGCATGATCGCCAGCTTCTCGCGCGCCCTGGCGCAAGACCTCAGGCGCGCGATGAGCGACGCCGAATTCAACGCGGCGCTGGCGAGCGCGATCGACGAGATCTACCGCGCCTCGGTCGTGAAGGTGTGAGGCGGAAGCGCGGGCGGCGGAGCGAGGGCGATCGCTGACGGATCGGGAGTCTTTCTCACAGTTCGCGGTCGCCCCGCCCTCACCCCAGCAAATCCGCCAGCGCCGGGATCAGCGGCGCGTCGGCGGGGGGCATCGGGTAATTGCGCAGGTCCTTGGCGCGCGTCCATTTAAGCGCCTGGCCTTCGAGCGGCTGGACGAAGCCGTCCCAGCGGCGGCAGACGTAGAGCGGCATCAGCAGGTGGAAGTCGTCGTAGGCGTGGCTGGCGAAGGTCAGCGGCGCGAGGCAGGCGGCTTTCACCGTCACGCCAAGCTCCTCCTTGAGCTCGCGGATCAGCGCGTCCTCGGGCCGCTCGCTCGGCTCGAGCTTGCCGCCGGGAAATTCCCACAGGCCCTCCAGCGCCTTGCCCTTCGGGCGCTGGGCGATCAGCACGCGATTGTCGACGTCGATCAGCGCCGCGGCGACGACCAGCAGCAGTTTCAAGAGCGGTAGTCGCCGTTGATGGCGATGTATTCCTTGGTGAGGTCGCAGGTCCACACCTTGGCCGTCGCCGTGCCGACGCCGACGTTGACGCCGATGACGATCTTGCTCTTCTTCATGTAGGCGGAGGCATCCGCCTCGCTGTAGTCGGGATCGCGTTTGCCCGCGTGGGCGACGCGCAGATCGCCGAAGAAGATGTCGAGCTTGTCGCGCTCGGCCTTCTCGCCCGCCTTGCCGACCGCCATCACGACGCGGCCCCAATTGGCGTCCTCGCCGGCGACCGCGGTCTTGACCAGCGGCGAATTGGCGATCGCCAGCGCGATGCGCTTGGCGGCGCGGCGCGTCGCCGCCCCGGCGACCCTGACCTCGACGAATTTGCGCGCGCCCTCGCCGTCGCGCACGACCTGCTGGGCGAGGTCGAGCAAGAGCTTGTCGAGCGCGCGGCGGAAGGCGGCGAGCCGCGGGTCGGCGGCGTCGGCGATCGCCGGCGCGCCGCGCGCCGCCGCCGCGCCGGTCGAAAAGATCAGCAGCGTGTCGGAGGTCGAGGTGTCGGAATCGACGGTGATGGCGTTGAACGAGCGGTCGACGCCCTTGCCGAGCAGCGCCTGCAGCGCCGGCGCGGCGATCGGCGCGTCGGTGAAGACGAACGACAGCATCGTCGCCATGTCGGGGGCGATCATGCCGGCGCCTTTGGCGATGCCGTTGATCGTCACCTCGGCCTCGCCGAGCTTGACCCGCGCGGTCGCGACCTTGGGAAACGTGTCGGTGGTCATGATTGCGCGCGCCGCGTCCATCAGCCGGTCGGGCTTGGCGGCGGCGATCAGCGCTTCGAGCGCGTTGACGATCGGCGCCGGGTCCATCGGTTCGCCGATGACGCCGGTCGAAGCCTGGTAGACCTCGTTCGGCGCGGCGCCGATCGCTTTCGCCGTCGCCTTGGCGACGGCGGTCGTGGTGGCGACGCCGGCCCCGCCGGTGAAGGCGTTGGCGTTGCCGGAATTGACCACCAGCGCCCGCGCCCGCCCCTCGCTCAGGGCGGCGCGGCACCAGTCGACCGTCGCCGAGGGACACTTCGAACGGGTGAAGACGCCGGCGACCGTCGCCGGCCGGTCGAAAAGCGCCAGCATGACGTCGGTTCGCCCCTGGTAGCGCACGCCGGCGGCGCCGGCGGCGAAACGCACGCCCTCGATCGGCGGCAAGGTGGGGAAGCCCTTGGGCGCGAGCGGCGAGATCGGGGCGGGGGCTGCCATGCGGGAGAGATCCGGGTCGAGGGAGGCGGCGCTGCAAAGCGCGGCCGTGCCGCCCCGCTGGTCGGCGGGGCGGGGAGGCCGCGCGCGCGTCAGGGCGTCTTGGGCTTGGTCTCGTCGCCGGGCGCCGGGGTCGCGCTCGGGGTCGGCGCGGGCTCGGGGACGAGGTTGCCGGAATCGTCGGCGCGCTCGATCTTGGCCGTTCCGTGCAGCGAGGCGATGAGATCGCTTTGCGCCTTCTGGGCGACGAAGTGCGCGGCCTGTTCCTTCAGCTCTTCGAACGGCGGGAAGTTGCGCGTCCGCCGCTCCTCGACCTTGATGATATGCCAGCCGAACTGGCTCTTCACCGGGTCGGAGATCTGGCCGGGCTGCAGCTTGAACGCCGCGTCGGCGAATTCGGGCACCATGCGGTCCTTGGTGAACCAGCCGAGGTCGCCGCCGTCGCCGGCCGGATCCTTGGACAGTTCCGTCGCCACCTTGGCGAAATCCTCGCCGCCCTTGACGCGGGCGAGCGCGGCTTTCGCCTCTTCCTCGGTCGGCAGCAGAATGTGGCGCGCGTGAACCTCCTCCGCCGGCGGATTGGCCTTGGCGGCGTCGTCATAGGCCTTGTGCTCGGCCTCGTCGGTCGCCGCCGCCTTGCCGACCTGGTTCAGCAGCGATTCCATCGCCAGCTTGTCGTGGTAATAGTCGAGCCGGCGGGCAAAATCGGCGCCCTGGTCGAGCTTGTCGGCCTTGGCCTTGGCCGCCGCCAAATGCAGATCGATCAGATAGTCGAGCACGTATTTCTGCCGCGCCGGGCCTTCGAGTTTCTGCGGCAGGCCGGGGCCGATGTCCTGCATCGCGTCGGCGACGTCCTCCTCGGTGATCGCCGTTCCGTCGACCTTGGCCAGAACGCGGGGGTCGGCGTGCGCGGCGCCGGCGACGAGCCAGACGGCGGCGAGGACGGAAGCAAACAGGAAGGCGAGCCGGCGTGCCGGCGCTGGCGCAGATCGGGTCATGAAGGCTCCTCTCGAGGAGGCTTGCGCGCCTCCGCTGATGCTGGGGCGTATAAAGCGGTTTGGCCGATATGGCGAGGGGCGTCGACGCCGCCAGGCTTGGGCGGCGGCCGCCGGCGATTTGCCCGAGCTTGGACGATGAGGGCGGCGCGGCAGGCTGAGACCAACAACGAAGGGCGCCGCCACGGCGCGCGGGCCGAAGACCCAAAGTATGGAGTCAGTTTTGGCTCGGCGCTTTCGATCGCTGTTTCGTATGGTAACGATCGCTCTTTGTCATGGACGATCGTCGAAGGCCTGCTCGGCTCGATCTATGTGATCTATTTCGCCATTTTCTCTCGCAGCCGCGACGACGCGTCGCGGCTTTTCCGTTCGACGTGACGCGCAGTTCGGTATATCGAACGCTTCGTCCGCGGACAACGAGGCACTGACCGCGGAACGCGCTTTTCGAGCCTATCCAGGAAAAGGTTCGCCGCGGCGCGGGGGCGCGCTGGCGCGCCCTCTTTGTGCAAGGAGGGTAATTGATTATGCGCACAGCCTTCGTTCTGTCATTGGCAGGGTTCGTCTCGGCCTTGGCCATTGCGCCGGTCAAAGCCGACGACATCACGATTGCGGTCGCCGGCCCGATGACCGGCCCAGTGGCGGCGATCGGGGATCAAATGAAGCGGGGCGCCGAAGCGGCGGCCGCGGCGATCAACCAAGCGGGCGGCGTCTCGGGCCGCAACATCAAGATCGTGGTCGAAGACGACGTCTGCGATCCCAAGCAGGCGGTCGCGGTCGCCAATATGATCGTCGGCCAGCAGATCAAGTTCGTCGATGGCCACGCCTGCTCCGGCTCGTCGATTCCGGCTTCAGACGTCTATTCCGACAACAAGGTGCTGATGATGAGCCCGGCCTCGACCAATCCGGCGCTGACCGAGAAGGGCTATCCGACGATCTTGCGCGACTTCCCGCGCGACGACGCGCAGGGCGCGTTCGTCGCTCCGTGGATCGCCAAGAATTTCAAGGGCAAGAAGATCGCCATCCTCAACGACAAGTCGGCCTACGGCAAAGGCCTGGCGACCGTCGTCAAGCAGACGCTCAACGGTCTCGGCGTTCAGGAAGTGATGTTCGAGGGCATCAATCCGGGCGAGAAGGACTACAGCGCGATCGTCAGCAAGCTGAAGTCGGCCGGCGCCGAATTCGTCTATTTCGGCGGCTATCACACCGAAGCCGGCCTCATCCTGCGTCAGGCGGCCGACCAGGGCTACAAGTTCCAGCTGATGAGCGCCGACGCGCTCGCCACCGCCGAATTCTGGCCGATCGCCGGCCCGGCGGGCGAGGGAACTCTGTTCACCTTCGCCGCCGATCCGCGCCGCGCGCCGAGCGCCGCCAAGGCCCTCGATGCGTTCAAGGCGCTGGGCTACAATCCCGAAGGCTTCACGCTGTTCTCGTACGGCGTGATCCAGGCGATCGCCGAGGGGATCAAGCGCGCCGGCTCGGACGATCCGGTCAAGGTCGCGCAGGCGCTGGAGAACGGCCAGCCGATCGACACCGTGTTCGGTCCGGTCAGCTTCGACGCCAAGGGCGACGTCAAGGACCCGCACTTCGACATCAACCAGTGGCATGACGGCAAGTACGCCGCGATGACCCAGTAAGCGACAGCGGCGCGAATCCTGCGGCCGCGTCGGGCGAAAGCTCGGCGCGGTCGCCGGCGTCTTGGCGCCGAACGCGATCGGACGGGGTTGTCATCGCGAGCAAAGCGAAGCGATCCAGACGAAGCCGCCGCCGCAATCCCCAGTCAGGATTGCTTCGCTGTCGCTCGCGCTGACGACCTCAATGTTTCGACATGAATGCGTCGCGCCCTACGACAGCGTGAACGAGCGCATCGACAGCGACGCCATGTCGAACGAGGCGTTGAAGAACCTGACCTCGTCCTTCGGGTCGGCGAGCGCCAGTGGATAGAGCACGGGCAGGAAGTGCTCGGGCGTCGGGTGGGCGTAGCGCGCCGAGGGCAGGCGCGGCGCGGCCTCGGCGACGGCGCGGAAGTCGTGCGCCTCGATCAACCTGGTCAGCTGCGTGTCGAAATCGACCGCCCAGTCGTAGGGCGGCGCGCCGGGATTCATCGCCATCAGATTGTGAACGAGGTTGCCGGAGCCGATCACCAGCACGCCGCGCTCGCGCAGCGCCTTGAGTTCCTTGGCGAGCTCGAAATGCTCGGCCGGCGACTTGCCGAGGTCGAGCGAAAGCTGGAACACCGGCACGTCGGCCTTGGGGAACATGTGCAGCAGCACCGACCAGGCGCCGTGATCGAGGCCCCATCGCTCGTCGGGTTCGAGATGGCTGCGCTTGACGAGGTCGATCGTCGCCTGCGCGATGTCGGGCGCGCCCGGCGCGGGATATTGCTGGCGGAACAGCTCGCGCGGGAAGCCGGAGAAATCGTGGATCGTTTTCGGCTTGGCGCCGACATGGACCATGGTCGCGCCGCGCGTCATCCAATGCGCCGAGACGACGAGGATCGCGCGCGGGGCCGGCAGCGATTCGCCGAGCGCGCGCCAGGCGCGGCCGTATTCGCTGTCTTCGATCGCGAACATCGGATTGCCGTGACCGATGAACACCGCCGGCATGCGCGGCGTCGCCGGCAGATCGGCGAGCGCGGCGGGAAGTTCGGACATCGTCGTTTCCTTTCGTTCACGCCGGCTTGAGCGCGCGGGCGAGGAAGGTCCCCGCCGCTTCGACGCCTTCGCCGGAAATCGAATGGCCGAGCCGCGCGAAGAAGCGCGCTTCGACCGTGAAACCAGCCGCCTTCAGCCGCGTCGCGGCGCGGCGGCTGTCCTCGGCGGGAACCATTGCGTCGGCCTCGCCGTGCAGCAGCAGCACCGGCGTCGCCGCCGCGACGGAAAGCGGATCGGTCGCGCCGGGCAACCGGCCGGAAGCGGCGACCACCGCCGCGACCGGCCAGCGGCCGCTGGCGACCGCGTCGAGCGCCATGATCGAGCCTTGCGAGAAGCCGAACAAGGCGACCCGGTCGAGCCGGCCGGCGAAGCCGCGTTCGGCCAGCGCCGCCGACACGATGCGGTCGAACGCCTCGCGCGCCTGCTCGACCCGCCGCTGGCGATTGTCGGGACTGATTCCGGCGATGCTGAACCATTGTCGCCCCGGCGCGCCGCCGTCGAAGGGGGCCGGCGCGTCCGGCGCAGCGAAGGCCGCCGAGGGCAGGAACGCCGACAGCGGTTCGGCGAGCCGAGCGAGATCGGCGCCGGAGGCGCCGACGCCGTGGAGGAAGACGACCAGACTGTCGTTCACGCCAGACACAGACCGAGACTCCCTTCAATGAGACGCGCGCGCCCTCAGGGACGCGCGCGCAGTCCTACCGTTTGTCGCGACGGCTCACGCCGCCTTGGCGGCGCTGACGTTCCAGGTCGGCGCGATGTCGGTTCCGAGGCCGCGGCCATAGCCGAGTGCGATGTTGAGACCGGCGAGCGGCTCGAGATAGCGCGCAAGCTTGAGGCCGCCGGTCTGCACGACGTCGAAGCCGGCCTTGCGGGCGATCGCTTCGACCGCGCCGTTGGCCGACGCGTCGTCGCCGGCGACGAATACGGTCGTCGTCCGGCCGGCCGCCCTGCCGCCGCTCTGCAACACCTGGGCGAAGACGGTGTTGAACGCCTTCACCACCTTGGCCTTCGGCGCGAGCTTCTGGATCTCTTCGCCGGCGCTGGTGGTGTGGCCGATCGTCAGGCCCATGTAGTCGGGCGTGAGGGGGTTGGAGATGTCGACGATCGTCTTGCCGGCGACATCGCCGGCGGCGGCGAGCGTCGCGGCGGCGGCGTCGAACGGCACCGCCAGCACGATCACGTCGGCCGACTTGGCGGCGGCGGCGATGCTGTCGCCGCGGGCGCCGTGGCCGGTGGAGGCGGCCAGGGCCTGCGCCTTGGCGATGTCGCGCGCGCCGACGACGACTTTGTAACCCGCCTTGGCGAACAGAGCGGCCAGACCCTTGGCCATGGCGCCGGCGCCGAGAATTGCGATGGACATGCGAAGCTCTCCCAATTGGCGGCCGACTTCGGCTGCCTCTGGTCCCCCACATGCGCCCGCCCTAGTCGGATTATAATATCCAATTCAGGATCGATTTTCGTTCCAAACCGGAATGAATGGCCTCACCAGCCCTGGTCCCAGCGCGGCACGCCGCGGTAGTGCTCGGACAGGAAATCGACCAGCGCCCGCACCCGCGCGGCGAGGTGGCGTCCCGGCGGATAGACGACGAACAGCCCGGAGGGCGGCAGCTCGAACGCGCCGAGAAGCTGGGTCAATTCGCCCCCGGCGATACGCGGGCCGGCGATGAAACTCGGCACGCGGGCGACGCCGAGCCCGGCGACGGCGGCGGCGATGCAGACTTCGGGATTGGAGAAGCGCAGCCGTCCGTGCACCGCGACGCGCACCGGCTCGCCCTCGGGCGTACGAAAGCGCCAGACGCCGGGATCGCGGAAATTGGTGTCGATGATGCAATCGTGATCGGTGAGCGCGGCCGGCCCGGCGGGAAAGCCGCGGCGCGTCAGATAGGACGTCGCGGCGCAGACGATGACGCGCATCGGGCACAGTTTTCGCGCGATCAGGCTCGAATCCTCCGGCTCGCCGATCCGCACCGCGGCGTCAAAACCCTCGTCGACGAGATTGGCGAGGCGGTCGGAGAACGAAACGTCGAGTTGGATCTCGGGATAGGCCTCGGCGAAGGCGACCAAAGCCGGCCCGAGCTGGGTCGAGCCGAACGACATCGGCACAGTCAAGGCGATGCGGCCGGCGGCGCGGCCCGAGGCGCTGCGCACCGAGGACTCGAGCGCGTCGAACTCCTCGATCAGGCCCTTCAGCCGCTCGTAATAGGCGCGGCCGATCTCGGTCGGCGACAGCGCGCGGGTGGTGCGATGAAAGAGCTGAACGCCGAGTTCGTTCTCGAGCCGGGTGACGAGTTTCGACGCCTGGCCGGCGCTGGTAAAAAGCCGCTTCGCCGCGCGCGAGAAGCCACCGCTCTCGAACACGGCGATGAACATGCGGTCGCAGTCGAGACGGTCCATGCGCACTCCCAGCCGGCGATGCGCAAACCTAGCGCGTTCGCCGCCGCGGCGCGACCTTGCTTTCCTCCGCGCCCGGCTCGTCGCCGGTCATGACGGAAAGCACTTGAGTCAAATGCGCGCGCATCGCATCGCGCGCCCCCTTGCGCTTGCCGGCGCGAATCGCCGCCAGGATGTCGGCGTGGCCGCGCAAAGTCGCGGTCCAATTGTCGCGCAGGCGCACGCGCTCC
>Ga0302319_10021066_pt1 | contig 11751 bp, 8 predicted proteins | sample Bog_T0_2_FD_203319 | JGI IMG/M metagenome (GOLD analysis project Ga0302319, IMG submission 203319) | Peat permafrost microbial communities from Stordalen Mire near Abisko, Sweden - Bog_T0_2 | ecosystem: Environmental > Terrestrial > Soil > Wetlands > Peat | place: Sweden: Abisko, Stordalen Mire...
GCGGGGGCTTGGGCTTCCACTGCGCTACCGATGTTTCGGTCTTGGCAATGTCCTCCGCCGACAATTTCGGAGCTAGGTCCGCCCGCTGCTTCTCGGCGTTCTTGTCATGTTGTTTTGCTGCGAGCGTCAGCCAGAAATAGGCTTTGAGCGGGTCTTTGCTCACACCTTTGCCTGCCGCATAACAGGCGCCGAGGTGGTACTGCGCCTCTGAGACGCCCTGGTCGGCCGCCAATTGGTACCAGTAGACCGCGCGTGCCAAGTCTTTCTTGACGCCGCGGCCTTCGTCATAGAGTTCGCCCAGCGAAACCTCTGCTTCGGAGTCGCCCCGTTCAGCGGCGAGCGTGTACCAGGCCTCCGCCTCAGCGTAATCCCGCCGAACGCCCACCCCTTTTTCGCGCATCAAGCCGACTTGAAACTGAGCGTCCGCTTGCCCTTGGTCCGCGGCGAGACGAAACCAGCGAAATGCTTCCTCCGGATTCTTGGCGACGCCGAGCCCTTTCGAGTACAGTATTCCGAGGTTGTACTGGGCATCGGCTTGGCCTTTATTGGCGGCTTCCGTCCACTCGCGATAGGCAGTGGCGTAGTCCTTATTCTGAAAGGCCCGCATGCCGGCCGCCGTGTCGCCCCAACAAAGAATGCCAATGCAACAGAAGACAGAGCCCAACCACAACAACCTTCTGCGCGCGCGATGCAACAACATGATTCCTCCCTGTTACCGTTACCGCTCCCCCATTACAATACTCCAAATTGAAGCGGTCTGGGAGGCACGTCTTCGAAAAAGTCATTTTGTGAGAGGCTTGGGAGAGTAAATCGAACGAGGGCTCTCATATGACAAAAATCAGCATCCTGTATCCGAACAGCAAGAATGTGCGATTCGATATGGGCTATTAGGTGGAGAAACACATGCCGTTAGCGATTCAACTGCTGAGCGCTCATGCGGGGTACAAAGGAGTATCGGTGGAACGCGGCTTGGGCGGTGCGGTTCCCGGCACAGACGCCGCCTATGTGGCCATGTGCCATTTTCTGTTTGACTCGGCTGAAAACTTCGCCGCTGCGTTTATGCCCCACGCGGCGGAACTGCAAGGGGATATGCCGAATTACACAGACGCAGAGCCGGTGATTCAAATCAGCGAAGTCGTGATTGCGGGCTAACGGCAAACGCTATAGTTGACGGAAAGGACATTTCAATGCGCTCTATCGTGAAGAACTGGAATCCAGTCAGCCGCCGCCATTTGTTCCGGCAAGGCGGTGTTCTGACTTTGTTGGGGGTTGCCCGTCCCGGTCTCACCGCCGCGGCTGCGCCTGCCAAAACATTCGAAGCATCGGGAACGATTTACCGCGCCATTGGAGTACGCCCGGTGGTGAACGCACGCGGCACGTTCACGATTATCACGGGATCTGAAACGTTGCCTTCCGTTAAAGAAGCAATGGATGAAGCTTCGCGCAGTTTCGTGCAAATGGATGAACTCATGGAGGGCGTGGGCAAGCGTTTGGCCGGAATTACCGGTGCGCCTTGGGGCATTGTGACCGCAGGCTGCTGCGCGGCGCTCACGCATTGCACCAGCGCGTCGATAGCGGGCACCAATCCGGAGCGCATGCAGCGCCTGCCCGATTTGACGGGCATGAAGAATGAAGTGATCATCCCGGAATATTCGCGCAATGTTTACGACCACGCGATTCGCATGGTGGGCACCAAGATCATCACTGTAAATTCTCCCGCCGAGCTTGAAAAAGCTTTCAATGAGCGTACGGCGATGGCGTACATTTTGGCGGGACCGGGCGATGAGGGTCCGCTGGGCACAGCGGTGGTAGCCGAAGCGTGCCAGCGCAACAATGTGCCGTTGATTGTGGATGCCGCCGCCGAGATTCTTACTATTCCGAACGTTCACTTGAAGCGCGGCGCCACGGCGGTTGCTTATAGCGGCGGCAAATGCATTCGGGGTCCACAAGCGGCGGGCCTGCTATTGGGCGATAAGAATCTGCTGCAGGCGGCTTGGGTGAACAGCGCGCCGCATCATGCCTTCGGCCGTTCGCTGAAAGTGGGAAAGGAAGAAATCATGGGCATGCTGGCCGCGGTGGAAGCCTGGACGAAGCGCGATTACGACGGCGAAATGAAATTGTGGGAATCGTGGCTGGACGGCATTGCGGCCAATTTGAAAAAGATATCCGGCATCAGCACGCGGATTGAAGCGCCGGAGGGCTTGTCGAACAAAACGCCGATCCTGCGTATTGAGTGGGACGGCGAGAAGCTGGGCATCACAGGCGAAGATGTGCGCGCCCATCTGCTGGACAGCGAGCCGCGCATTGTGTTGGGCAGCGCGCACGGCCGCAGGCCAGATCAGATGGCGAGCGGCGTTTCCATCACACCGTATATGTTGATGCCGGGCGATGACAAAATTGTTTCCGAGCGGTTGCATCAGGTGCTCAGCAGACCGCCGCGACTTGATCCTTTACCGGAAGTGCCGCAAGGCGACCCGGTTTCGGTGGGCGGCCAATGGCAACTGGAAATGCAGTTTGATCGCGGCAGCGCGCTACACACCTTGGTGTTCGAACAAACCGGCGCCGATTTGGTTGGCACGCACAAGGGAGAATATGTGACCGGCGATTTACAAGGCAAGCTGCACGCGAATCAAATCAAATTCCGCAGTTCGCAAAGGATTGAAGGCCAAATCCTCAGCTATGAATTCAGCGGTACGGTGGACGGCGATAAAATGGGCGGCGACGTTGCTTTGGGCGAATATGGCACAGCGCGCTGGACTGCGCAGCGCCATCAGTATCACACCCCGGGCGGCGTGGTGCGTCCGGTAAAACGTTCGTGACAACAAAAGGAGAAACCAGTTTGCCCAAGACAGATAGAAGAAGTTTTCTGACGAAGAGCGCCGCCGCAGCGGCAGCCACGGCTACGGCAGGGGCCGTGGGGGCAACGGCCGCACCGAAAGCCCCGGCCAAGAAATGCCTGTGGACCGACGGCAAAGTTCCCGAAAAGCCGCAGATGTTTGCCCCGGCGGTTTCCTTCGGCAACTTACTCTTTCTTTCGGGAATTGGCGCGCATGTGCCAGGCGATATCAAAGAGCATACGAAGATCGTGCTCGATGAGATTCAAAAGAAGCTGGAAGCGGCGGGCTCATCGATGGAAAAGGTTTTGAAGGTGCAGGTTTACCTGGCCGATCTTAACGACTACAAGGCGATGAACGAAGTTTATATGGGCCGTTTTGGCGCTGAACCGCCAGTGCGCACGACCACGGCCGCGGCGGGCGTGCCCGGCAAATCTAAGGTCGAGATTGACGTAATCGCCTACATTTAGAATGAGCTTCCCGGCAACCAGACGACACTTCTTTGCTTGGACGCAAGGTTTGCTGGCTTTAGGGGCGTCTGGCGGGCGGCCCGGCGGCGCACGCGAAGCAACTGTGGATTATTACGAGAAACTCGGCGTTACAAAAATCATCAATGCGGCGGGGACGTATACCGCGTTGACGGCGTCGATTATGCCGCCTGCGGTGCAGGCGGCGGTGGCACAAGCGGCGCAGCATCCGGTGCGGCTGGCGGAGTTGCAAAAGGCGGCGGGCGAGTATATCGCCAAGCGTTTACAGTGCGAGGCGGCGCTGGTGACGGCCGGCGCGGCCTCCGGTCTTACCTTGGCGACGGCCGCTTGCGTCACGCGCGGGCATGCGGATGCGATTGGAAAGATTCCGGTTGATCTGAGCGGGCTGAAGAACGAAGTGATTGTGCAAAAAGCGCATCGGAACGATTATGACCATGCGCTGCTGAATTGCGGGGTTCGTTTGGTGGAAGTGGAAACGCCGGCGGAGTACGAAAGAGCGTTCAGCGAGAAAACCGCGATGGCGCATTTCTTCAACGCCGCCGCAGAGGGTTCTATCAGCCGCGAAGATTGGGTGCGGGTGGCGCACAGCCATCAGGTGCCCTGTTTGAACGATGCGGCGGCCGACGTTCCGCCGATTTCGAATCTCTGGGATTACAGCAGGATGGGGTTCGATCTGGTTACGTTCTCCGGTGGGAAGGGAATGCGCGGTCCGCAGAATGCGGGACTTTTATTGGGGCGCAAGGATTTGATTGGCGCGGCGGCAGCTAATGCCATGCCGATCTCCGCCACGATTGGCCGCGGCATGAAGGTAGCCAAGGAAGAAATTGTGGGCATGGTGGCGGCCGTGGATTGGTTCTTGAGCCAAACGGATGAAGGCATGGAAGCAGAGTTTACGGCTCGCGCGCGCCGCATTGCGGACCATTTGAAAGCGATTCCCGGCTTGCGATCACGCATCGCGATTCCGCCGGTGGCGAATCGGGTGCCGCACCTGGTGTTGACGTATGACCAGGGGCGGGTGAGGATTTCGCCTACGGAGGTCGCCGACGCTTTGCGGCAGGGGTCGCCTTGTATTGAACTCAATCCGGCGACAGGCCAGAAGAATGCCCACGGCGTTACGGGCGATGAAGACGCGATTGTGGTGGGCGTGTGGATGTTGCAGCCGGGCGAAGATCTGATCGTCGCGCAAAGGCTGCAGGAGGTTTTGAGCAAAGCCCTTTGATTTGAGAAGCGAGGTATCGAAGATTTCTGAATGGAAAAACATCGCCGGTCGAGCGCGATTCGGGAGGTCGTTCTCCGAACACCGAAGGAATATATTGAAACCGTGACGGTGCATCACGAGATTCAGATTACGCAGTGGTGCTTCGCGGTGATGGCGGTATGCACGGCGGCGTTTCTGGCGACTTGGTTTTTGTGGGGCTTCAACATGATGCCGAATATGACGGAAAACAGGGTCATATGGTTCGGCAGAGCGACTTTGGGCATTATCGGCGGAGCTTTCACGACCATCATCGCAGCCAAATTGAGAAGGAGGAGATAAGCTCACTTGACCGCATTGGCAAGTTGAGGCTGCAAATTCCCTTTCTCTCGCAGCGCTGATTTGCGAGCGCTCTCAAAAATTGGCATCGCCAATTCCCGATACTTGTTCGCCTCTTCATCCACCGAAGCGATGGCTCGCCCGGCTACTACTTCGCCGACAGTCCATTCAAGAAGCGTCAGGGCATTATTGAACAAGTCTTTGTAAGTCTCGACGCCTAGCTTTCCCATCAGCAATTTCAGGTCGTCCACCTGCGCTTCTGGTAGTTCGATATTCATTCTCATTGGTGCATGCCTCAGTTTGAGTGTTTGGAGGTTCTGAAGTTATAGTATACCTCAGGAGGAAACGGAAGAAAAGGGGTTGGTGTGAGGAAAATTTGATGATAATGTGCACTATGGCGACTTGCGGGTAGGACTTATCGTGTCCCATCGTGGATCGCCCTGGTAACGATAGTCAGGCGGCAGGGTCTTCCAGTCGGGCCGGCTGATGCCGTTCAAATCGTAAACAACCTTGCCGTTATGTACGGTCAATTCGCAAATTAACTTCTGCCGGCCGTTCATGCGAGCGCCATACATATCGACAAAGCCAAAGGCACCCGGCTGCAGGCGCAAAATGGCCACGTCGGCGAGTGCGCCGACCGAGAGATGGCCCAACTCTTCGTGATGAATCTCGCGCGCTGGATTCCAGGTGGACTTGGCGATTACGTCGTCTACGCTCACGCCCATGGCCAGGAATTTACTCATCACGTTGAGCATGTCCTTCATGCCGGTATTCATGCTGTTGTAGTGAATATCGGTGGAAATGGAATCGGGCAAAAAGCCTTGTTCCAGAGCGGGCACGGCCACGCGCCAGGCGAAACTGCCGCTGCCGTGGCCCACATCGAAGATCACGCCGCGCTTGCGGCCTTCGATCATGCCGTGGTTCACTTTTCCCTCGGGATCGAGTTCCCCACGCAGACCGGAGAAGCAGTGCGTATAGATATCGCCGGGCCGGAGTTTTTGGGTCAGCAGGACGTCAATGGGGCGCTCGGGCTTGTTTGCGCCGAAATCAACCATTACCGGGATGTTGGCGGCGGTGCCGGCGTCGACGGCATGTTCCACCGGCGTCCATTCGGGACCGGCGTAGTGCGCCGTCTTAATGCCGACAATAATGCCGCGATATTTCTTAGCCATCTCGGCTGCCGGAGCAGCTTCCATGTCGGCCTGGTTGTTCTCATACTTCGGCCCGCGCATGCCCGCGCCCACGATGTTAATGAAGGCCAAGACGCGCGTTTTGGAACGGTCGATAACATGCGTTTTGAAGTCTTCGAAGTTCTTGTAGCCGGAGGAGCCGGCATCGGCAACGGTTGTCACGCCGTTGCGAAAGGTGAAGCCATCGGGAAACAACGAGTAATCGCCCGCGTAGGAACGTTCCTCGCCGGTGCTGGCGTACGCGTGTACGTGGATGTCCACCAGGCCGGGCGTCATGTAGAGTCCGTGGATATCGACGGTTTTTAAGGCTGTCGAGGGATCGATGGATTTGGCGACTTCGGCGATTTTGCCGTCTTTGATCGCCAGATCGTAAATGGCGCTGAGGTGGTTCTTGGGGTCGACAATATGACCATTCTTGAGAAGCAGGTCGTACTTTGCTTGTTGGGCGAAGGCACACGCGCCGACAGCCAGCAGCAGGGCGAGTTTCATGTTTGTCAGGATATCCCAAGTGGGGGTGATCCGGGTTGTTTAGTTTCTGAAAGGCGAAGAAAAGGCGTTTTTTGCGAAACGGAATCCGCGCCTGATGCAAACAAAAGACGGCCCGCACTTGGTCAAACGCGCGAGCCGCCTTTCCTTTCTCCAGCCGTTTTAGCGACTGGCGATGTCTGATGTTTTGTCCAAGTAAACGTACTCGCCGTCTATTTTGACAATTTCTTCTTCGGCACCGAGCCTCACCACGGGGCTGATTCTGCGCATGACGGCCATCACTTGCTGGGCATAATTTTCATCGGGATTGTACAGATGAAGTTTGCCGAGCGAATTATGACGCCGATATAGCGACCCACGACCCAATTCGTAAGCTACGGTTTGGAGTCCGGCTTGGACACTGTTAAAGTAAATCTCGCCGCCCCCCCAACCAAAGATGTTGTTCTTTTCCCGAATGTAGGCTTTCCCGCCACCCGATTCAATAATCGCGATGCTAGGCAAAAGCCGCCAATCCAGATGATTGTCGTCGGCTGCGCGTACGAAATCCTCAGAAAGATAAGCTACCGGACAATGGAGCTTATTGAGGAATTTCTTCAGACGTACTGTCCGAGGGTCAGTTTTGGGATGGGAGTTAAAAACCCCAGCCACATCAACCTTTGGTTTGGAGATCATCGTCTCCAAGGCCCAAGTGGTCAGCAAAACCGCCGAAATACCGCTGGCCGCGATTAGAAGTTGCCGACCGGGAAAATTATCTTTTTCCGGTCTGCGACTATAACCAATTCGCATAGAAGTATTATAGCAAACTATGGTTGAGGGAGCTAACTATAGTGGGGCGAATATTTTGGTTTCGCAGGGAAGATGGAAAGGGGTGAGTGTGGTATGATTGCATCAGTTGGGCTAACGGGTGGTAGCCGCCAGCCCAGCCGATCAGGCTCTAGAAGTCGATTTCGACTCTGATCCTGGTTCGTCGCGGTCTGATCAAAATCAGAATAACGACCAACGCTAGAAGATACATAAGCTGTACCTCCTTTCCGCTTCGATGCCGACCCCGCTTTAACTCAGCGGGGTTTGCTGTTTTTATGAAGCCCTTGGCTCTTCCAGCAATACCACCGGTCGAAACAGAACTCAAATCACACGCGTTTCAACAGCCTTACCTTTAAATGAGTGAGCCAACGGATGAATTTGTTTCGGAGAAAAGGAATAGGATATGATAACGTCAGGTGGGGCTAGCAGGTGAATGCTGCCAGCCCAACCGATCAGCGCTAGAGCTTAACATTAAGCTGTACGCTGGTTGGCCGCCGTCTGATTAAAATCAGAAGAAGGACTAACGCTAGAAGATACATAATCTGTACCTCCTTTCTGCCTCGATTACCGACCCCGCTCCGTAAAGAGCGGGGTTTGCCGTTTGAATGAAGCCCGAGCGCTTCCGGCAAATCCGCCAGTTCGAAACAGCTCTACCTTTCGAGTGCCGCGCGCTGGGTTATTTTCTTACTTGGCGATGGGCGTGTCGGCATTCAGCACTGCCAAACTGGATCGCGGAAAAGCGAACTTTTTGCCGAACTCATCAATCAGGTTGACTTGCGCGTCATAGGTTCCGGGCGGAATTTTTGCCATGGACATTTGCAGCCAGACGGGCAGCGTGCCTGAGCGCGTCTCCAAAAGCCGGTTGGCGCGCACAGATGGCGATTCGAAGACTTTCTTGTCGTCTTTGTACAGCGCCAGACTCGCCGATATGCTGGCGCGCTTGAAGTTCTCGGGCAGGAAATCGGGAATGTTTGGATCGTACACTTCCACGTACACCAGCATGTTTTGGTTGACCCGAAAAACTTTCGTGACGTTGGGCACCAGCTTCTTGCCATCGGCAATGAGCGGGTTGGTTTCGACAAGCTTCTTGCTGTTCTTCACGCCCGCTACTTGACTGGCGACGGGATCACGCTGGTTGCTCAAAATGACCGAGCTGACTTTTAGCGTCTTGGCGGCGGTAACATCGGGAATCTCAAACTTCGCTTCGTACGTGCCGACCTTGCCTTCGCCATTCTCGCGCGCCACAAAGCGCAGCCGGTATTTGCCAGGTGTGAGCGTCACGCCGGTATCGTATTGCAGGTTGCGGTGGATGACTTGGCCGGCCACATCATCGGCCAGCTTCAATGGAATGGTGTCGCGCACAGTGGCGGCGGAACGGTTGCGGTCATCGTACACTTGGGCAATAAAATCGAGTTCGGTGGCTTGCTTGGCGCCTTTGGCTTTAAACGCCAAGGCCGAACCGGGAATCTTCACCGAAATGGGCACGAAGTATTTGGCTTTCTCCATGCGGAAATAATCCACTTCCACGGCGATCGGCAAATCCGTGGCTGGATTATCGGAGACTAATGCTTTCTCAAGCTGCGCTTCTTTGTCGCCCTCCGCCATGTGTGAGAAGGTGGTGGATCCGTAATAACCTTGGCGGTAATCCAACTTGGCTCGCAAACTGGCCAGCCTGGGGGCCAGTTTCACCTGGATACGCCGGTATCTTCCGTCCATGGTGGTGTTCGAACTCGCATAGGAAAGAACATAGTAGCTTGAGAAGTCCTGTTGCACCTGGCGAATGCCTTCCGTCAAATCATTGGAATCAAGCAGCGCTTTGCCGCCCGTGTCCAATGCCAAAGTGGCCAGCGTTTCCTGTTGGTTGTTGAAGTTCGAACGGTTCGAATTTTGCCCAGCGCCACTATACAGATTATTTCCCGCGGCAGCGGCCTGGGTGGCGTCGCCGCCGGGAACTGCCGCCGACAAACCGCGCACGTCAATCGGATAGAACGCCACGTTTGAGCGAATGGCGGTATTCACAGTAGCGCGCAATTGCGATTGATTGTCCACACCGTTCTTTTGAATGCCGCTCGACAAATACACCAGCGCCTTTTTCTCCGGATATTCACCAAGCTTGCGCGCCGCATCTTCGAGCGCCGCCAACTTCAAATCGGAATTGAAAATATTGAATTCGGTTTCATCGGCCACAAACTGGCCGCTGACGTCTTGCGAATCGGCGCCCGTATCGGCCACGCCGGCATTTTCGCTCGATTCACCAATGCGGAATTTGTTGATGGTGGCGATGAGCAAATCGCGGTCGGACGTGAAATCCTGCACCGTTTTCAACTCCGATGTGAATACCATGATGGAAACCGAATCGCTAGTAGTCATCTGGCTGGTCAGAAATTTGATGGCCGAATTGCGCGCGCGGATTTGTTCCGCCGGCTGCATGGACGAAAAATCGAACAGCATCACCATCAATCGCCGGTCTTGATACTTCGAAAGCAGCGAGCTCTTCAGCGCGTTCTTTTCGGCATCGGGATTGTAGCCTTTCGGTTCGGGCGGCGGCGCGGTTGGCGTGGCCGTCACGGGCGGAAGAACTGTGGCGGTGAGTTTTTGATAATCCACCGCTTGCAATTTCTGCAGCTTACCGTCTTCGTACAATTCGAAATCCGCAGCTTTCAAATTGGGTACGGGGTTGCCATCGTGATCGAGCACGGTCACGTTGACAATCACCACGCTGGTGTCAATCGTGAACGTCGGCCTGGTCTGATACGCCACCAGTGGCTGAAGGCCCAACAACAAAGTAAGCAGAGACGCAATCGTTTTCAAAACCGTAACCTCACCACCGCTTGAACTGTTCTCATGCCGCTCGCGGCGCTGGGCAGCCCATAGTTCACCGCGTTCACAACCGTATACAGATTCGTGTAGTTGACATTGTTGAGCAGGTTGGTTGTTTCGAAGCGAAACTCAATGCGCCGCTGCTCCGCCATAGTGAAAGAGCGGGCGAGCGCGGCGTTCAAGCTGAACAATCCAGGGCCTGGTATGGTGTTGCGGCCGGCGTTGCCAAACGTACCGGAAGCCGGTACGGTAAAAGCAGCCAAGTTAAAGAATTGACCGCCGTCGTTGATCGGCTCGCCCGTTGCTGACGCGCGTCCGCTACCAATGCCGCCGGTGTTCGCCAATTGTGCAGTGTTTCCCAGCACGCGCGCGGTGAGCGGATTGCCTGTCTGCGCGGTAATGTTGCCGCTGATCTGCCAATCCTTCAAGAGGCGGCCCACCTTCCCGTCGGAGGCCACATGCGAACCGGGACCGGCAATGGGTGAGGTCCACACAAAACCGGTGGTGAACTGATGGCGGATGTCAAAGCTCGACAAGCCCCGTTCGGCGGAGAGATCGAGCCAATTCTGCGCGGTGGTGTTGCCCGCGCCGCCAAAACTGGAAGAATCGTCAATCGATTTGGCGAATTGATAATAAGCCTGGAAAGAGAGGCCGCGATTAAAGCGCCGGTTGAGCCGCAACTGCATGGAGTGAAAAATGGAATCGCCGTTTGACTCTTCGTACGTGTAGCGCGAAGTGCTTTGGGTGGATAAGGCGCTGCCGGTGGGTCCCTGGTTCGGAATGATTTTCACGTCCAAGCGCGTGCCCTTTGTTCCAAGATAAGTCAGATCCGCGAAAAAACCTTTTCCGAGTTCGCGCTGCACAGAAAAATTCCACGAAGCGGCGTAAGGCGTGCGGTAGTTCGGATCAATCGCATAAGTGGGAAGACCGGACGTGGCGGTTGAGCCGAATGGCGCGGCGATGAATAGGGGATTCGCCGCAGTTGTGTTCAATGCAATCGAGGTGGCAAACGGCGGCTGTTTGGCCAAATTCTGAACGAAGGAATTGTAAATCTGGCCGTTAAAATAGATTCCATAACCGGCTCGAATAATGGTGGATTTCTTGACGCCCGGCACCTTATATGCCAGCGCCAGCCGAGGCGAGAAATCCTTGTAATCGCCGTGGATCAAGCCCGCCGGTTCGCCCGCCGTGGAAGGATACACGGGTGTGGCCGAAGTAAAGTTTGGCCCAATCAGCAGATTGGTAATTCGTCCATACTTCTCTTCGATCGGCCCGAAGTATTCATAGCGCAGCCCTAAGGTGAACGTCAAATTCGAACGGGCCTTCCACTCATCTTGCACGTAAGCGTTCATCTGATTTTGCTGGAAATAGTTAGTCTGCTCGCTGTATTGAAGCGAACTCGATTGGGGCATGCCCAGCAGGAAATCGGCAAGGTCGTAACCGGTGCCGGAGACGACCGCACCGCCCGCACCTAAGGCGCTGGTCGCCTCGCCGGTGAAATTCAGGGTGCCGCGGCCGTTCGGGTCGGTCTTGGTGCTCAAGTCTGGATGCGTATAACCGCCGCCGATGCTGATATTGTGCAACCCTCTAATCCA
>Ga0302319_10021068_pt1 | contig 11750 bp, 8 predicted proteins | sample Bog_T0_2_FD_203319 | JGI IMG/M metagenome (GOLD analysis project Ga0302319, IMG submission 203319) | Peat permafrost microbial communities from Stordalen Mire near Abisko, Sweden - Bog_T0_2 | ecosystem: Environmental > Terrestrial > Soil > Wetlands > Peat | place: Sweden: Abisko, Stordalen Mire...
GTTACAAAGTACTTGTTATCAATAAAGAAAAGCTTATCGATAAGTTAAATTTTGGTAGGGGTCATTTTGTGCCTATGACATACTTTAAAACAACTGTCCAATCTTGGAAACCAAATAGGCATCAAGAAACTTTTTATATTTCCCAATCCAATTTTGATAGGATTATTCCTAATGTTTCGTTTGTAAAAGTTTGTACTAAACCAGGTGTTTTAGGTTGGGAATGGGTGCAATCATGTAAGTTGGCTGAAGAAAGTAGTAAAGGGCTGGAATCAAATTAAGTTTTCATGATTAACCGTTTTTAAAGCATGCGTCATTGTAAGGAAGGGATTTATTCTTTTTGCGACTGTTCGTTTTTAGCTAAAAGCTTTTGTTGTTGAGGGGATCCTGAGGCTGTAGGCCGAAGGATGTCAAAAATGATCAAGCCCTATCCGCAAGAAGCGGATAGGGCGAGTTTTTTTGACACCGAAACAACAGAGAAGCTTTTGGCGTTAAAAAAACGATCCCAGGAGCAGAAAGAATAAATCCCTTCCTTACAATGCAGCAGGTATTTTCTATTTGACCAAGGCTCTCGTCTGTGTTACATTTTGGGTTCAAAACGAATCACTAAATACGTGATTCTACGCATCTCTTTGCGTAACTTATCTTATATATTCTTTTTGTTCTCTAATTTATACTGATCATTTATAAATTAGCGCGTAACTAACGGTAGGCTTTCTTAAATCGTCACCGCAAAACGAAGGGATAGGGAAAATTGGAAGAAGTTTTGGAACAATCATCTCACCATACGACAGCCCCCGAAGACCGCATTCCCGTATTTCAAAAAACCGTATATAGTATTGGAGCACTTGTTAATCAGACACAGGCTGCTGCTATTGGTGCGATGGTTCTTGTCCTAAACCTTGGGCTTGGGATGAACCCGGCTTTAGTAGGGCTTGTCGGTACTATCCCGCGACTCCTTGATGCTTTCACTGATCCTTTAATAGGTTATACATCTGATAATACCCGCAGCAAATATGGACGCCGCAGGCCTTACATATTCTTTGGCGCCTTGATATCAGGGATATTTTTCGCTTTGATGTTCCAATTGTACAAGGGACATACGGAAATGTATTATTTTTGGTATTTTTTGATAATCCAGTGTCTTTTTATCCTAGCTTTTGCTTTTTATTCCATTCCATGGATCGCTTTAGGTTTTGAAATGAGTCCAGATTACCATGAACGCACCAGGCTTCAGGGTATGGGTAATTCCATCGCCCAACTCGCATGGTTCCTTGCCCCGTGGTTATTCACCTTTATGTACACCAATAAAGATCTTGTTCATGGAGTACGTTTCATCGCCGTCATTATTGGAGTGTTTATTGCGGCGGGCGGTATTCTTCCAGCTATTTTCAATAAAGAGCATTTTGTTAATTTGCCACAGCCCCAAAAAAAGCATGTACTGAAGGATTTTTTCAGCGGCTTTTCGATTGCTTTAAAGAACCGTCCTTTTATCAAACTTTGCACGGTCACCTTCCTGGTTTTTAACGGGTTCATGCTAGCATCAGCATTTATCACCTATGTTATTTTCTTCTATGATTTTGGTGGTGATTATGGCAAAGGCGGAATTTTATTGGGCGTTTATGGGATGTTCAGTGCCGCATGCATGTCTTGGGCTATTGCGGTAATAACGGCAGTTTCAGCAGGGTTTCTAATACCAGACCCAGCTAAGATTATTTCCTGGTTTAAAGGGATTAATAAACAGATTATTCTTTTGATTGTTGTTTTTTGTTTTCTCATGTCTTATATATTGAAAATGGCAGGTATTAATTATCACCTTTCATATTTAGGTGTAGGTAGCGTAATTTTTATAGGACTTAGTCTGATCGTCTTTTTTGTTTTGATGATTTCAACGTGTGTATCAACATTAAATGGAGAACGAATAATATCTTCCATTCTTAATTGGAAGTATAAGATCATCATGCGCTTGACGCCCTCTTGGCTTAGAACAGGGATCGGTAAGCGTAATACCTTGCTGATTGCAATTCCGATATCGATTGTCGGTTACGCGCTTAAATGGGTGGGGTATAATCCACAACATCCTTATTTATTGTTAATTGCAGCTCCCTTTATAGCCTTTGGTTTAGGATCAGTCTTTACCATCATCAGCTCCATGTTGGCTGATGTCTGTGATCTTGATGAATTAGATAATGGAACTAGACGTGAAGGGACCTTTGGAGCCATTTATTGGTGGATGATTAAGCTGGGGCAAGCAGCCGCATCACTTATTTCAGGAGTACTGCTTAATCTGACCGGTTTTAATGTGGCATTGGGTGGGCACCAAACGGCGCATACCTTATTATATATGAGGCTTTGTGATATCGGTATTCCTATTGTGACTTCTGTCATTGCCATTTTTATTATTTCGACTTTTGATATCACCGAAGACAAGGCCTATGCCATACGTAAGCAGTTGGAAGATAGACGGGGAAAAGCGTAATTCATGGAGAGTAGATGTTCAAAATAAAGCTGAAACTTTGTTCGTGCTTAATATTGGTTTTTATGGCCGGTTGCACCCAGGCGCCTAAACCCAGCAATAAAATCCTTCTTTGGCATTGGATGACAGATCGTAACGATACCTTCCTAAAACTCGCCCAACAGTATCAAAAAGAAACAGGAATTCAAGTCACCGTTGAATTATTTGCTCCATCAGATTCTTATTCCCAGAAAATCATTGCCGCAGCCCAAGCTAGTGTCTTGCCGGATATCTATGGCATTCTCGATAAGAAAACCATTGCATCGGATTTTATTCAAGCAGGATTTGTAGCGGACTTAACCGGTGATATGCAAGCCAATGGGGAGGCTTGGGAAAATAGTTTATTTGATAAAGCCTTGGCAGACAAACGTTTTGATACCAATAATACCTATGGTGTGAAGGCTGGAATATATGGTGTGCCCATCGATGTGTCCAATGAACAAATGATCTATAATAAGAAACTTTTGAGTAAGGCGGGGATAAAGACTCCTCCTTTAACTTTTGATGAATTTATTAAGGATGCTCAAGCGCTCAGGCGTGTTGGAGTAACACCTTTTGTTTCTGGTTGGGGTGAGTTATGGCTTTTGGATTGTTTTGCTTCCAATTATGCTTTTAATATTATGGGAGAAGAGAAAGTTTTTGATACCTTCCGGGGCAAGGTTAAATATACTGATCCTGATTGGATCAAAGTTCTTAATGTTTTTGTCGAATTACGCGATAAGGGTGTCCTGATTGACGGGATCGTAACCAAGGGTAATAAATACTCCGAACAGGATTTTGCCCTGGAGCGTGCGGCGTTTGCTTTTAATGGTTCATGGTGTGTTAATGTTTACCATGATATGAATCCTGATTTAGATTATGGGGTGATACCGCCGCCACCGATAAGTACGGCTTACCCATTGAAAATTTGGGGGAGTGCTGGATCTACCTTTGTTGTTAACGCGGCTTCACCTAATAAGGACAAAGCCATTGCTTTTCTTAAATGGTTGACCGCAGCCCAACAGCAAGCGGTATTGGCCCGTGAGACGAATAATTTGCCATCAAATAAAGAAGCTCTTTCGACAATATCCCCGATCTTAGGTGAGTTTGCTAAGGGGATGGATCAATCAACACACCCTAATATGTGGCCTTTAAATGAAGACCCGTCCGTTAGCGAAGTGTTTGACCGGGGCATTCAGGCCATCATCATCGGCGAAAAGACACCAGAGCAAGTTGCTCAAGAAGTTCAAATAATTAAAGACCGTCAAATGGCTAAAGGGAATTAAGAGGATGAACACTAAATCCAAAATTTCAGGTTTGCTTAAGGACAATATAGAAAATTTTCTATTTGTTCTTCCGGCATTTGCTATTTTTTGTGTTTTTTATATTTATCCTTTTACCAATATGATTTATATTTCTTTCCAGGATTGGATTGGCATTGGTCCCATGCATTTTGTTGGTTTACAAAATTATAAAGAATTAATGGGGGACAAGCTATGGTGGGATTCAATATGGCATGCAGGCTATATAACGCTTTTTGCCCTGTGTTTTCAGAATCCATTGGCCTTTGCCCTGGCCTTGGCTTGTGATCGGGAAATTCGCTTGAAGCGCTTTTACCGGGTGGTCTTCTTTATAGCACCGGTTCTTTCTGAAGTTGTTGTCGGTCTTATTTGGAATTGGATTTTAAATCCCGAGACCCAAAACGGCCAGCACATTGGATTGTTAAATCATTTCTTATATGCCTCAGGCTTCCCTCAATTAGTGCATGATTGGCTGGGAGATCCTAAAACCGCCCTGACTACTATTGCCATCGTTAACAGTTGGAAAGGTTTTGGTTGGGGTTTTATTATCTTATTGGCAGGCTTGCAGACGATTGACAAGCAATTGTATGAAGCTGCCAAAATCGATGGGGCAGGGGCTTGGAAGACTTTTACTAATGTAACCATCCCTATGATGTTACCCGTGATCCTGGTGGTGATGATCTTGACAATTTTAGGATGCATGCAAGTTTTTGTTTTAATCCTTACCCTTGTTAATGAAGGTCTGGTCAATCACACGGATGTTCCTGTGACCCGTATTTTCTCGGCCATGCAGAACACGAACCGTTTTGGTTATGCCTGTGCTGAAGCTGTTGTTTTTGGTATCATCCTGGTGAGTATTTCATTTCTTACAAAAAAACTATCAGATAAGGCAAAACAAGCATGAAGACAAACAGATACTTCCTGTGGGGGATGGCTAAATCGACGCTCATTCATATTTTCTTGATGACGGTTGCTTTAACTTGTCTGTTTCCTTTGTTTTGGATGATACGTTGTGCTTTTATGACCAATGCAACTGTTTTTGTTGACCAATCGTTGATCCCGCATCATTTGAATTTTGGGAATTTTGCCATCGCGTGGACAAAGGGAAATTTTGCTGTTTTCTTTTTAAATAGTGTGATTTACACTGTCAGTGTTGTCACGGGTATTGTTTTTATTTCATCATTGGCGGCTTATTCTTTCTCACGCCTCAAATTTCCTGGCAAGAATATTATTTTTTACATGTTTGTGGGGGCTATGATGATACCTTTGCCAGGGTCATTCGTGGCATTATTTGTTTTAATGACCAAATTGCATTTGATTAACACCCGTTTTGGATATATCCTGTGCATGATTAATGTGGGGCTATCGATGAGCATTTTAATCTTTAAGACTTTTTTTGATAAAATGCCGCATGAACTGGAAGATGCGGCCCGCATCGATGGATGTGGAAAATTTGGCATCTGGTGGAATATGGCTATGCCATTTGCACGTCCGGCCATTGCGGTCATCGTGATTTTTAATTCCCTCAACGTGTGGAATGAATATATTTTATCTACCTTACTTTTAGGGGATTCTAACTTGATGCCCTTGCAGAGGGGGCTGGTGGTCTTTCAGGGGGCTAACAGTACCGATTATCCGGTCTTGATGGCGGGGCTAACGATGGCAGCCATTCCTATTATCATGGTATACTTATTTATGCAAAAACATATTGTCAAAGGCCTGTCTTCAGGCGAGGTGCTCGGATGATGAAGAATATTTCAACACATCTTTTTTTATTTGCCTTGTTATTTTTAGGGGTGCTTTGTGCCCCAGCCCAGTCTGATTCGACGACAGGTAGAGATACTTCAGAGGTGGTTCGTTTATCCTGGCAAGCTTCAAAAGATGGGGATTTAAAAACTCTCGCCGCCCTAACTTGCGAAATTATTACCAAATATGGGGACAAGGCTAAGGCATTAGCTGCCCAACTAAATAATTTTCCTTCACGCGCCAATGTGGGGGATTACAAGGTCATGTCTGATGTGGCAACCGTTATGTTTGTCAATGCTGAGGCGAACATGCACCAGGGAAAGAATGATGAAGCTACCAAACAATTTAAGAATATTATTGCTCAATATCCCTGGGCCCAGTGCTTTGATCCCAGCCGTGGTTCTTATTGGTCGATTGCGGAAAAATCACAGGACAGTATTGCTGTGATGGAGGGCAAGAATCCTTTGGCCGCTGATCCTGTAAAAAAAATAGTACCAAAAACTATTCCTGTTTTGAAATATCCTGGAGAAGCAGTCATTGATTGGACAAAATATGGTAATTTCCTTAATGTGGGAACCAAAAATTATCATTATCAAATTACTGACCAAGCGGGCTTGGTGGCTGCGGCAGGTGAAGGTATTTACCCTAATATAGCGGATGTCTATAGGGATCCAGGCTATAGAAAAGCTTTAAAGGCTGGACGACTACAAGGAAATGTGTGGGATTTTGTAAACACCACGGACTTGCAGGCTGCTTTTTATAAATGGGCGACATCATCAGAATCCTGGGGTGTGAAATTATTTTATATTGGTGAAATTTTGGAAAAAGCAGGGATGCTGCCGCAGGCGATCAAGGCTTATGATGCACTTATTGTGAATTTCCCATCAAGGATAGCCTGGACATATTGGCAAACCCCGTGGTATCCAGGTCAGGCGGCCTTGGCTAAGATTCAATATTTAATCCGCTTACATCCAGAATTGCATTTGTCCTATAAAGGGGGGAAGATTCGCATACTTAATTCGGATGATGCCAATAATTATGTGACTATTACGACACCAGGGGTTCTTCGAAAGTTAAGTTTGGTGGAAATCGCCCAACAAGAATTAAAATGGAAACCTAAAATATTACCTCTAGGAAAACCTGTTTATTATTCGGGGCAAGGACAGGTGCGCTTTGTTAAATATGAAAATGGTCATTGGCAATTATTGGTAGATAATCAGCCCTTCTTAATAAAGGGGATGAGTTATATGCCAACCAAGGTTGGTCAAAGTCCGGATGAAGGCACCCTGGTTGACTGGATGCAGGAAGATGATAATCATGATGGTAATATTTCAGCGCCCTATGAAGCCTGGGTGGATAAATATGGCGACAATAAACGGCATACGGATGAGCCTATTGTTGGGGACTTTGAATTGATGAAAGAAATGGGAGTTAATACCTTGCGTATTTATTACCAACCTTCTATGAAAGCAGATAAGCCGTTTTTGGAAAAGATGTATAAAGGTTTTGGATTTAAAGTGGCAATGAGTAATTTTCTGGGAAAATATGCGATTGGTTCTGGGGCCAAATGGTCTGAAGGCACTGATTATGAAAATCCCGTTCATCAAAAAAAGATGATGGATTATGTCAGGGAAATGGTGATGGAGTTTAAGGATGAGCCATATACTTTGATGTGGATTCTAGGTAACGAAAATAATTATGGTGTTGCTTCCAATGCAGATAAAAAACCTGAAGCCTATTATAAATTTGTAAATCAAGTGGCCTTGATGATTAAGTCGATAGACCCAAATCACCCGGTGGCGATTTGTAATGGGGATACCTTGTATTTAGATAAATTTGGGAAATATGCCCCTGATGTGGATGCGTATGGAGCAAATGTTTACCGGGGTAATTATGGCTTTGGATCATTCTGGGATGAAGTTAAAGAGCTTACGGATAAGCCTGCTTTTATTACAGAATACGGTGCTCCGGCTTACGGGGGGGCAAGCATGACTTATGACCAGGCCCAGCAAGCACAATCTGATTATCACAAGGGCAATTGGCTGGATATTCTTTATAATACCGCAGGATATCAAGATGGTGCGGGAAACTCCGTCGGAGGAATGACCTTTGAATGGCTTGATGAATGGTGGAAGGATTATTCACCCTCATTTCATGATACGAAGGCTGATGCGATAGGCCCCTTTCCCGGTGGTTATTATTTTGAAGAGTGGTTTGGCATATTTGGCCAAGGAGACGGCACTCAAAGTCCGTTCTTGCGCGAACCCAGGAAAGTGTATTATACTTATAAGGAACTTTGGAACTCTTAAAAAAGTCTACCCGTCAAGCCCTTGTCTTGGCAAATCAACGTAAAATGTTGTATACTTAAAGGGATTTCCAAAATCTCATAACGGCTTTTTATTAAGTCACCCGCGTAAGGTGGGGACGCAACGAGGAGGAGTGTAATGAAAAAATGGTTAGGGTTATTTGTTTTTGCAACATTTGGTCTTTGCGCGATGAATGCTTTCGCGGATGACCAAGCAGCTGTTAGTGCTGCAAAAATGGCAGCAGAAGCTCAGCCGGCGCCGGTGCCACAAGCTGATGCATCTGCGGGTGCTGTCCCAACACCTGCACCTGCGGTGCGTGTGAAGGCTCCGATCAGTTTCGGTGATTACCGTTCTACAACCTTGGCCACTAAAGCGTGGGCAGCATTAGCGCAGAATGATATTGAATCTGTGTTAGCTTACACTAATAAGTGTATCTCGCTGTATGCCGCACAGGCAGCTAAGATGCAGGCTGGTTTGAAGGATTATGCTTCCGGTTCCAATGACGAAATATTTAAATATTGGGCACTTAATGATGTAGCTACCAGCTATTACATTCAAGGAGAGGCGTATCGTGCTGCAAACATGAAGGATGAGGCTAAAGAAGCTTACAACAAAGTCATCAAAGATTATTCCTACGGCCAAGCTTGGGATACCAAGGGATGGTTTTGGAAACCTGCCGCGGCGGCTCAAGAAAAGTTAGACATGATTGCCGCTGGGGTCAACTGGGACTTTGGCGATTATTCTTCAAGCACCTTAGTACAGAAGGCATGGGCATCACTTGCAGCCAACGATCTTAAAGGGGTCGAAGCATATGCTAATAAAGCGGTGGATCTTTATGCGGGTAAAGCCAAGGATATGCAAGCATCATTGAAGGAATATCCATGGGAATCTAAAGAAAAAACCATGAGCTATTGGGCTCTTAATGATGTCAGCACGGCATTGTTTATTTTGGGTGAAGCTTACCAAAATGCAGGGAAGAAAGATGATGCTACTAAAGCATATAAGCGTGTTATTAATGAATTTTTTTATGGGCAATGCTGGGATCCAGGTGGATGGTTCTGGAAACCTTCTGAAGCAGCTCAGCAGAAATTAGGCGAATTAGATAATGTGTAATAAAATGTAAGAACAAATGGTGACGTCTATCAATAAAAAATTGGTAGACGTCACCATTTGTTTAGAATAATAACAGGCATGCAATCCTGCATAATATTCCCCAAATTTTAAGAAAGATTTTTATGAAAAAAGGCCATGTGCTTTCGGCATTGCATAGCAGCGCTTTAACACTGTTATTATTTTTACCTATTTCTATGATGCTAATCGCATTAGCGCATGCTCAGGATAGTGATATTCCCGGCGAGGATCAGCCAAAACTTTTTAAACCGTTCTTTGTGTATCAAGACAAGGGTTCGATTAACCGATTTACTCCTTCAGGGTATATGCCCACGGGAGAGTGTATTAAAATGGATGATGCCTGGACGCAAAATTGTCAAGAAGGTAAAAGTTGTATTAAGATTCAGTATGATATCCCTTGTTCCTTAAAGGGCAGGCATTGGGCAGGAATTTATTGGCTTAATCCTGCAGATAATTGGGGAGATCGAAAAGGTGGTTATAATTTAACTGGAGCTAAGAAATTAATTTTTTGGGCCCGCGGTGAGATGGGGGGAGAGAAAATTGCTGAATTTAGAATTGGTGGGGTTGGTCAAGGCCGTGATTATCCGGATTCAGATACAGCGTCGATAGGGCCTGTTATTTTGACTAAGCAATGGAAAGAATATGAAATTGATTTGCGAGATAAGGATTTAACGGCGATAATTGGAGGGTTTGCGTGGATTGCCAACGTTGATGATAATCCTTCTACGTGCGTATTTTATCTCGATGATATTCGTTATGAATAATGATTTTGATTTTTTTCTAAGATAAATAAAATTTTATTGAATTTTCTTGTATTGAAGCATTGTGTTTGATATATTCTGTATAATACTTTAAAAAAAATAGTAATCAGAATTTTTTAATATTAAAATTTCAAATATATAGCGTTTTTTAAGGACTAGTAATAGTTAATTTTCGGGAGACATTATGTCTATAGCCGTTCGTGTTGGTGGTTTGATATTAGGGTTTTGTGTTTTGGTCAGTGCTACTTTCGCAGTCATGACATATTTGCAAAAGCAATCACTGCAGGGGAAAAACCAAAGTTTGCAAAGTCAGATTTCCGACGATGAGAGTAAATTAGCTGATAGCGCTTCCAAGACAAAAAGTTTACAAGATCAAGTAGACCAACTCAACGGTAAAGTTACCCAAGCCCAGCAGGACAAATCCCAGGTTCAAAGCCTTTACGACGAATTAAAGCACAAGTCAGATGATTTGCAAGCTCAGTTAACTCAAGCTAATTCAGACCGTGATGACTGGAAGAATCGTGTAGAAACCATGCGTCATGAACGTGACGATTTGATGGAAAAAATTAAGAACCAGCCTTCCAAAATTGTCTACCGATATAAAATTCGCAAAGTGATTGTGCATGATGGTGCTGTTTCTGATAATTCTTCTGCTACGCCTGCTCCTACAGCTTCCGGCGATACCTCGGCTGCTCAAGGGGATGAATATTGGGCTGGTGTCTTAAGGCAAAAGGCTGCATTACAGGTTGAACTTGAAAAAGAGAAAGCTTCAGTTGACCAAGCTGCTTTGCAAGTGGTTGATTTGAAAAAGCAAAATTCCGATTTGGAGTTAGAAGTTAAAGAAGTCAATAACGAGAAGGATGAAATTATCCAAAAAATCAAATATGGCCAAGATTTGGCTGATAATCTTTCCATTGACTTAGCCAGATCAAGGAATGACCAAAAAGCAGTTAACGACCGTGCCGATCGGCTAAAAGAAGAAAATGTAGAATTACAATCACAAATCAGGGATTTGTCTTCGACCAAACTTGAGTTGGAAAAAACGGTCTCCCGTTTATCTGACGATAAGGATGCGATGCAGAAAAAGCTGATTGAGACAGAGAGTGTTATCCAAAGCCGTATTGATGATATCTGGAAAATTAAGGAAGGCTTGGATAAAAAACTTGCTGAAAATGATTCTACAACGCCAAGTACTACCACTTCTTCTTCAGCAGCGGGCATGGAGTTGCCACCAATCATAGTTAATTCTCCTCAACAGGGTTCAGCTCAACAGGCCCCTGCAAGTTCACCGCCAGCTGCTTCAGCGCCAGTAGGTAAGACTCAAGGAACTATTATAAGTATCAATGAAACCAATAATTTTGTTATCGTCGATTTTGGTCAAGAAAATAGTTCTGTATCTGTCGGTAATGTGCTAAAGGTTTATCGTAATGCACAACAGGTAGCTACCTTGGAGGTTATTCAAGTTCGTCGGGAAATTTGTGCTGCTGATATTAAAGACAAAACTGCCGATATTAAAGTTGGTGATGTAGTAAAAATAATTTAAATCTAACCCTTTTCTCTTTCGTCTTATCATAACGTGGTTGAAAAAAAAATAAGCATAACTGATGTTGCCAGAAAAGCAAATGTATCTATCACCACCGTTTCTCGTGTCCTGAACAAAGTCCCTACGGTTAATAAAGAAATTGTTCAACGGGTAGAACGCGTGATCGGTGATTTGAAATTTAGACCAAATCCAACTGCCCAACGCTTGGCCCGTGGCGTCCAAAATACGGCTATCGGTTTTGTTATCCCAGGTTATCCGGGTATTTTTCATTCATTTTATGCTGTGGAGTTGATGCGTGGCATCGGTCATGGCTGTGAAACCCTCAGGCTTGATTTAATCTTTCACATTACTGATGGGAGCAATCCCTTAAGGTCGAATTTTGCTGGCGGCCTTATCTTTGCTGATATCATTGAAAATTTGCCTCAAGTAGAAACTGCCGTACGTGAAGGCACCCCATCACTAGTTATTAAT
>Ga0302319_10021070_pt1 | contig 11749 bp, 15 predicted proteins | sample Bog_T0_2_FD_203319 | JGI IMG/M metagenome (GOLD analysis project Ga0302319, IMG submission 203319) | Peat permafrost microbial communities from Stordalen Mire near Abisko, Sweden - Bog_T0_2 | ecosystem: Environmental > Terrestrial > Soil > Wetlands > Peat | place: Sweden: Abisko, Stordalen Mire...
AGCAAGCACTTCTTTTTTAAAAAAAAGAAGCAAAAAACTTTTATTAACTGCGGGCCGTGGCAACCCCGTCGCCAAATCCCGCAGTAAATCAAAAGTTTTTTGGTTACTTTTTTTCAAAAAAGTAACTGCTTACTTTCTTTTTTTCTTTTTCTTTTCGTCCCCTGCCCTCGCCCAGTCCTACCCCAACGACCCCGCCAGCGCCGGCAACTGCCCTGCTGCTGCCGCCCCCAAAACCCCAGGCGACGGTCCGGGCGGCAACGTCTTCGCCACCCACATCAACGCCCCGCAACCTTTGGACCTGCCCGACAATCACATCGCGACCTATCCCGACATCGAGACCCTCAATCCCGACCCCTTTCCCTCCGAAAACATTGCCCCCGAGGACTTGGCCTACCCCTCCTTTCCTTTCTCCGGTTCCATCAACAACCCCGTCCTCAGCCAATCCGGCCCCGAATCCACCGGCAAACCCGGCGGCTGCTGAAATTTTTGACGGTTGCATCGTCGGGGGGAATGGTTTTTTATGGCGCAAAATCCAATTTCGCCTGGAGGGAGACCCGGCGCCTTCACCGACTTGTCGCACGGAGGAACAGCAAAATGACCGTCAGTCTTTTGGTTTAGATACTTGAAGCCAACTGCAAGGCCCTCAAAGGCCTGTCCTGGCCCATCAGCAATGCAACGATTAATGTAACGGATTATGGTGACCAGGGTTACCTTGAATTCACCGTGTCGCATAAGCAGCATTGCGCCGGGAAGCAGCACTCGGGACATGTCAGGACTATAACGCCCACCGAAATCAAGGGCCAGAATGACTTCAGCCCGGCGCATGTTTCATTGGAAAAAAACGGCAAGAGTTTCGACGAAAAAACGAATTATTTTTTCGAGATAAGTGCGGCCAACGCGATCGCGTCCCACACGCCAAAGAAAAAAAGCAAGGACGTCCCGGGAACGTCGCTCTCGATCAACCATTTGCCTGACAAAATCGCACCGGTTATTATGGATTTGTTGCAAAAAATGTACGCGAATACTGTGTGATCCGGGTCGCCGAAGCCCGACCAGCATGATCAGAGTTTGGTTATCTTATCGGAAGGGTTTCTGTTGGCCATCAACATCACCCGCGCCACCGCGCCCACCTGGTCCATCAAAAACCTGATCGCCGAGCTCGACGAGTTCCTGGCCGGCGGCTATGCGCCTGAACATCGCCGCGGCATTTCGTTCGACGCCATCTTCAAGCCCGGCATCGAATTCTTCACCGCCTCGGCCGAGGGCGAAAATATCGGCTGCGCCGACATCGCGCTGTACGAAGACTTCGCTGAAATCAAGCGCATGCATTTCAACCCGCCTGGCGCGGCCGCGGCCCCGCGCAGGCGCTGACGGCGCGGCTTACCGCGTCCGCCCGTGCCGCCGGCCTGTCGCTTCTGCGCCTGGAAACCGGCATCAACCAGATTGGCCTGGCGTCCAATTGTCATCCTGGCCTAAAGATTATACCTTGCCAGGCATAAGGAACCTAGCTCATGCCTCTCAGCATCAAAGACCCGGAAACCGAGCGCCTCGCCCGCGACCTCGCCCACCGCACAGGCGAGACCATCACCGAAGCCACCAGAAAGGCCTTGGAAGAACGGCTGCGCCACTTCGCGACCGACCTTGAAAAACGGTTGCTTCTGGAGGATTTGGAAGCCATCCGCCTGCGCTGCGCCAGCTTGCCCGAGTATGATTCTCGGTCCGCCGAGGAAATTTTGGGGTATGATGAGAATGGTCTGCCGACCTGATGGTCGTAGATTCGTCCGCGATCATCGCCATCCTTCTGAACGAGCCTGGCGCCGAGCTGACCGACATGCCTTTCGCCGTCACCCGCGCCACGGCGCCCACCAGCGCCATCAAATCCCTGATCGCCGAACTCGATGAATTTCTGGCCGGCGGCTACACGCCGGAGCAGCGCCACGGCATTTCGCTGGATGCCATTTTCAAGCCGGGCATCGAATTCTTCACAGCCTCGGCCGAGGGCGAAGCCATCGGCTGCGCCGGCATCGCGCTTTACCCGAATTTTGGCGAGGTCAAGCGCATGTATGTCCGCCCCGCCTGGCGCGGCCGCGGCGCCGCGCAGGCGCTGATGGCGCGGCTTACCGCCTCCGCCCGCGCCGCTGGCCTATCGCTGCTGCGCCTGGAAACCGGCATCAACCAACCCGCCGCGTTGAAATTCTACCAGCGCGAAGGCTTTGTCCCCTGCCCCGCCTTTGAACCCTACGCCTCAATGCCGCCGGCTTCGATCGTGACCAGCCTGTTCTTTGAAAAACAACTCGTTGGAGCCGAAATCTAGCCTAACATTAGGTTAGTTATGACAACAATGCTGGCCATTGTGCGTCAACGCACAATTGACAGCATCACTGACCTACATCCCGATCGCCCGCCGATAGACGTCCAGCAGCGTCTCCTGCTCCGCAATCTCCGCCGGCTCCTGCTTGCGCAGCCGGATCAGTTGCCGCAGCACTTTGATGTCAATCCCGGCCGACTTCGCCTCCGAATAGATATCCTTGATGTCCGAACCCAGCGCCTTGCGCTCCTCCTCCAGCCGCTCGATCCGATCGACGATGCTGCGCAGCCTTTCGCCGGCGATATTGGTTGGTTTTTCGGTGGTTGCGTCCAGCGCCATCGTAAAAATCTCTCCTGCTTGGGCCGACCGGGATAGAACTTCTGGCTTGGCCCGGTCAATGCCGCTATTTCTGGTATTTTTCCTGCCATTCCTTGTACGGCATCCCATAAACAATTTTTCGGGCCTCCGCGTCAGGCAGCGCAATGCCGTCGGCTTCCGCGGCCTCGCGATACCAGCGCGACAGGCAATTGCGGCAAAACCCCGCCAGATTCATCAAATCGATATTCTGCACATCCGTGCGCTCGCGCAGATGCGCGAGCAGGCTGCGGAACGCGGCGGCTTCGAGTTTTTCCCGTGTGGCGGGATCAAGTTCGGTCGTGGACATGGCAAAACTCCTTCGGTTTGGGCATAGTGCCGGCATGGAGGATGATACGCCGGATTTTTTGCGCGGCCTATTCCGCGCGGCCATCGCGGCGGCTGATCCGGCGGCGGTCCTGGCCCGGCATTTGCCGCCGCCAAGTGCCGGCAAAAACATCGTCATCGGCGCCGGCAAAGCCGCCGCCGCCATGGCCGCGGCGCTCGAGGCCGCCTGGGGCGACGCCGCATACGAGGGCGTGGTCGTCACGCGTTATGGCCATTCGATGCCCACCAAAAAAATCCGGGTGTTGCAGGCCGCGCACCCGGTGCCGGACGAAAACAGCGTCTTGGGCGCCCGCGCGCTGCTCGCCGCGGTGGCGGGACTGACGGCAAAAGATCAGGTGATCGCGCTGATCTCCGGCGGCGCCTCGGCGCTGGCGGTCCTGCCGGCGGCGGGGCTGACGCTGGAGGACAAACAAATACTCAACAAGGCGCTGCTGGAATCCGGCGCGCCGATCGCGGCGATGAACCGGATCCGCAAAGCCGTCTCCGGCATCAAAGGCGGCAAGCTCGCCGCCGCCTGCGCCCCCGCCAAACTGGTCACGCTGGCGATCAGCGACATCCCAGGCGACGATCCCGCCCTGATCGGCTCCGGCCCGACTTTTTACGCCGGCGCCGATTTCAGGCTGATCGCGACACCGGCGATGGCATTGGACGCCGCGGCGAATTTTGCCCGCGAACGCGGCGTAAAAGCTGAGATCCTGGGGGATGCGCTGCAGGGCGAATCGGCGGCGTTGGGCCGCGAGATGGCGGCCCGGGCGCTGGCCGCCAAAAGCCCGGTCGTGCTGCTCTCCGGCGGCGAAACCGGCGTGACGATCGGCGACCAGAAACCCGGACGCGGCGGCCGCAACACCGAGTTTTTGCTGAGCCTGGCCATCGCCCTGGGCGGCGCCAAAAACATTTTCGCCATCGCCGGCGATACCGACGGCATCGACGGCACCGAAGACGCCGCCGGCGCCATCATCACGCCCGACACGCTTTTGCGCGCGCGCGACCAGAAATTTAATCCCGAGCAAACCCTGCGGCGCCATGACAGCTACAGCCTGTTCGCCGCCCTCGGCGATCTGATGATCACCGGACCGACCCTGACGAACGTGAACGATTTCCGCGCCATTTTCGTAGAATGAGTTTTTTAAAACATGACTGAACGGCTGCGGCGGCACCGCCGGACGAAAATCATCGCCACAATCGGCCCGGCGAGTTCCACGCCCGAAATGCTGGCCGCCCTGTTCCAGACCGGCGCCGACGTTTTCCGGCTCAACTTCTCCCACGGCAGCCACGAAAACCATGCCAAAAGCGTCGAAATGATCCGCGCGGTCGAGAAAAAATTCGGCCGTCCCATCGGCATTCTGGCGGACGTGCAGGGGCCGAAACTGCGGGTCGGACAGTTCCAGTCCGGGCGCGTGCAGCTGCAGGCCGGCCAGAACTTTACCCTGGATATGAACCCCGCACCCGGCGATACCCGCCGCGTCTGCCTGCCGCACCCGGAAATTTTCGCCGCCGCCGAAATCGGCGCCACCTTGCTGCTGGATGACGGCAAACTCCGGCTGCGCGTCACGCGCAAGCGCGATGACCATCTGCTCACCGAGATCATGAATGGCGGCGTGCTCTCCGACCGCAAGGGCGTGAACATCCCGGACGTCGTGCTGCCCATCCCAGCGCTGACCAAAAAAGATCTGTCCGACCTCGACTTCGTGCTGCCGCTCGGGATCGATTATATCGGCCTGTCCTTCGTGCAGCGGCCGGAAGATGTGGCGCAGGCGAAACAAATCGCCGCTCGCCGCGCGCTGGTGATGACCAAACTCGAAAAACCGCAGGCTCTGGATAACCTGAATGAAATCCTCGCCCTTTCCGATGCGGTGATGGTCGCCCGCGGCGACCTCGGCGTCGAATTGCCGCCAGAAGACGTCCCCATCGCGCAAAAACGCATCATTCGCGCCGCCCAGATGCGCGGCATGCCGGTGGTGGTGGCCACGCAAATGCTCGAATCCATGATCACGTCCCCCGCGCCCACGAGGGCGGAGGCCTCCGACGTCGCCGCGGCGGTGTTCGACGGCGCCGATGCGGTGATGCTCTCGGCCGAATCCGCCGCCGGCCAATACCCGCGCGAGGCGGTGAACATGATGGACCGCATCATCGCCCGCGTGGAGCGCGATTCCGATTGGCGCACCGGCATCGACGCGAAACGCCCCGCACCCGAAAAATCCTCCGCCGACGCCATCGCCGCCGCCGCCGTGCAGGTCGCGCACACCATCGGCGCGCAGGCCATCGTCGCCTTCACCGCTTCCGGTTCCACCGCGCTGCGCGTGGCGCGCGAAAAACCGGATTGCCCGGTGATCGGGCTGACCACCAGCCTGACGGTGGCGCGGCGAATGGCGGCCGTATGGGGCGTGCACGCGTCGGTGACCGAGGAAGTGCACTCGATGACCGAAGCCACGGCCAACGCCGTCAAAATGGCCAGGCTGGAAGGGTTCGCGAAAAAGGGCGACGAAATTGTGGTCGTGGCCGGCGTGCCGTTCGGGCAGGCGGGGACGACGAATGCGCTCAGGGTCGCGACGGTATGAAGAAAAAGCAAGCAGCGCTTTTTTAAAAAAAAGCGCGCAAAAAATTTTTATGAACTGCGGGCCTTGGCGCGACGAGTGCCGTTAATCGCCGCCGCTGGCGGCGATTAACGGCACTGCCGATGCCAGCGCCTGCAATTGGTAAAAATTTTTGCGCGCTTTTTTTAAAAAGCGCCACTTTTCTTCCTTGTCATTTTTACTTTATTTTTAACGAGTTCCGCGATTTTGTACCGGGTTGGCGTCGTGTCGAATTCCCGGTATGGAGGCAGCGATGGGTAGAGTTGCGTTATTAGAGGGTGTGACCTTGCATTCAAGACATTTTGCCGCCGTGGCTGTTGTGGTTGCCGGGCTGGCCGCCCTGGCGGGCTGCGCCAAGCCGCCGCCGCCGCCGCCGGTGGTGGAATTGCCGCCAGCACCGGTGGGGCACACCTACCCGACGCTGGTGGATGTGCCGCCGGCGCCGCGCTATGTGCGCATGACGCTTGAGCAGAGGCAGGCATTGCAGCAGGCGTTCAACGTGATCGGGCTGAAATCCGCGCTGATGGTGGGCGCGCTGTCCTGCGGGCAGCAGGATGAATATGATGCTTTCATGAACATGTATCATCCGCTCGTGCTCGACGATCAGCACGTGATCGATGCGTATTTCCGCCGGATCGGCGGGCGTTATGCCGGGCAGACGAAGGAGGATGCGTTCGTGACGCTGCTGGCGAACAACCAGACGATGGGCGGCATCGGCCAGGGCGGCGTGTTTTGCCTGAACAACGAGGCGGAGTTCAAGACGGTGATGGCCCTGGGCACGCCGGATGCGCTGGAAACGTTTGTGACGGATAACACGCCGGAAGGGCCGGTGACGATGCCGGCGCCGGCGGTGGTAACGTATCACCATTATCACAAGAAGAAGGTGACCTCGGCGTCCACCGTCGCGCAGCAATGAATCTGAGCGCGGAGGAGGCCACGCTGCTGAAGGGGGCGCGGAATTTCCGCGCCGTGCAATCCTACAAGGGCGATGGCGGGCGGCTGGTGCGGGCCAACACGATCTACCGTTCCGGCGAATTATCCAGGCTGGATGCGGAAGATCTGCAAGTGATCGAGTCGCTGAACATCCGCCTGGTGTGCGATCTGCGGACCGAGCGCGAGCAGGCGGAGTTTGTGTCGCGCTGGCCGGATTCGCACGTGCCGGCGCGGCTGGATTTGCCGGATCGCGGGAGCCAAGACGCCGGGCCGCACAAGTTGTTTGAGTTGATCGCGCGGCATCCCGGCGGGGCTGGCGCCGAACTGGCGATGCAGGCGTTGTACCGGCGCAAGCCGCGCGCGTATCTGGAAAGCCTGGCGCCGCTGTTTGACACGCTGCTGGCCGGCGATGCGCTGCCGGTGCTGATCCATTGCCATGCGGGCAAGGACCGGACCGGGTTCATCATCGCGATGCTGCTGGGGGTTTCGCATGAGGATGTGGTGGAGGATTACCTGACGACCGTGAAATATTTTCCGGTGGAGCGCGAAGCCAAAGCGATGGCGGCGTGGGCGGCGCGGAGTTTTGGGCAGACGATCGATCCTAAGTCCGCGGTGCCGATGGTGGACGCGCGGCGGGAATTTCTTGAGGCGGCGTTTGCGGAGATTGATAAGGGCTTTGGCGGCGTCGAGGCGTATTTGGACGCGGCCGGGCTGGATGAGGGGAAGCGGGAGCGGCTGCGGGATTTGCTGCTGGTTTAGCCCGCAGCTGACGCTTGACTAATTGTAGTCACATTACTACATTTCCTTTCAGAATGTCCATCACCACGCTTTCAAGCCGTGAGTTTAACCAGGATACCAGCCGGGCGAAGAAGGCGGCTGCGGATGGCCCCGTTTTCATCACGGACCGAGGCAAGCCGGCGCATGTGCTGCTGAGCATCGAAGCGTATGAGCGGCTGACCGGCGGGCACAAAAGCGTGGTTGACGCATTGTCGATGCCTGGGCTTTCGGACATCGAATTCGACTTAGCGAAGTGCGAGATCGGCCTTAGGCAAGTCGAGTTTTGATGTATCTGCTGGACACCAACGTCATTTCAGAGATGCGAAAGGCGGGCGACGGCAAGGCGGACCGCAACGTGATTGGCTGGTTCGCGGCTGTGAACATCTGGTCTTGTTTTGTGTCCGTCATAACTTTGCTGGAAATTGAAATCGGCATTCTGCGCATGGAACGGCGGGATCAACGTCAAGGCGCGCGAATGAGGACGTGGATGGAGAAGCGTGTGTTGCCGGAATTTTCCGGACGCGAGCTGGCGGTTGATGGGCGCGTGGCGCTGCGCTGCGCCAAGTTGCACGTACCGGATCCGCGGAGCGAGCGCGACGCGGTGATCGCCGCGACGGCGCTGGTGCATGGCATGAGCGTGGTCACGCGCGACGTTTCGGATTTTGCGGCGCTGGGTGTGAAGATCGTGAACCCATGGGACGCGTGAAGATGGCGTGTCCCCGCGACCTGTGAGTGGCCAAACTTCGGCGGCTCCAAACCCGGGGGAATAGAAAATTTTTTGCGCGCTTTTTTTCAAAAAAGCGCTGCTTTCTCGCTTACGCAAAAAAGCCCGGCGATTTCTCGCCGGGCTTTTGTGTGGGTTACTGCAGGACGATTTCCACGCGGCGGTTCTGCGGCTCGCGCACGCCCGGGCCGGTGGGGACCAGGAGGTGGGTTTCGCCGTAGGCGTGGATGGTGATTTCGGATTCCGACACGCCGTCGGCGACCAGTTGCGACGCCACCGATTTGGCGCGGCGCTCGGAGAGGCCCTGGTTGTAGTCCGGCGTGCCGGAGGTGTCGGTGTAGCCGGAGACGTCGATGGTGGTCGTGCTCTGGGTTTTGCTGTCGGACGCGGCCTGCGCGATGATTTCGGTCGCGCGCGGGGTGAGGTTGTATTTATCCCAGTCGAAGAACACCAGGTAGGTTTTGGCGGGGGCCGGCGCCGGGGCGGCCATGGGCGTCGGCGCCGGGGTGGGGGCCGGCGCCATCGGGGCCGGCTGGAACAGCACGTAGCGCAGCCCGCCTTCGAACACGTTGTTGTATTCGTGCTCCGCCTTGAACTGGAACGGCACGGCGGTGGCGCCGACGATGGTGGAGCCGTCGTATTTGCGCGAGCTGGCCAGGCCGATGAAGCGGTAATCGGCGGTCAGGGACAGGCCGGGGACCATTGGGACGGGTACGGCGACGCCGGCGATGCCCTGATAGGCGAGCGCGCCCTTGGTCTTGTTGATGAAGATGCCGGAACCGGTGGTGACGGTGTCGAAAGCGTCATACTGCCAGCCGACGCCGCCGCCGACATACGGGAAGAGGTAGGGCAGGCCGAGGTCGAAATCGTACAGCGCGTTGGCGAAGGCGCCGTATTGCTGCTGGGTGCCGTGCGCCGGCTGGTCGGTGCCGCTGGCCTTCAGTTCGTCGAACCGGTTGCCGAGGTAGTCGCCCTCGATTTCCACGCGGAAGCCGTTGCCGAAGCCGTAGCCGATGGCGCCGTTGCCGGTAAACCCGTTCTTGATGCCGATGCGGGCTTCGTAGGGCTGCTCGACGCCGTTGATGTAGATGTTTTTGGCTTTTTGCTGGTCCTCGGTGGTGTAGCCGCCGCCGAGCGAGACATAGGGGCCGGTGACCGGCTGGGCGGCGGCGGTGTGCGCCAGGAGGGCGGGCGCCGCGAGCACGGTCGCGGCGAGCAGGGTGGTACGTAGATTCATAAAAGGCTCCTTCATAGTGCCGGCTAACTGGGTTTGTGTTTTCAGGTTCTGTGACCAGAGCGCATCTGGCGTCGCGGACGCTCGTGAAGGAGGGGGCGTTAATGTTTTGGGCGGCGGTGTATCAAAATTACAACACAACGTTGCAATACAGAGACGCTTTAACTAAACTTAATGTTGTGGTCAGAAATGCGGCCGAAGAGGCGCGCTTTTTTTGAAAAAAGTACCGCCGGCGTTCCGTAACAATTCAATGGACAGTTGCTAATCCGCTCCGTAGGCTGCAACCTATGCGGGAGTCTGGTCCATGAGCATCGCGCGCGTGCAAAGCTTTGCGTTCGCTGGCATCGACGCGCAGGCGGTCGAGGTCCAGGTCCAGATCTCCAGCGGCTTGCCGAATTTTCTCATGGTCGGCTTGCCGGACAAGGCGGTCGCCGAAGCGCGGGAGCGGGTGCGGGCCGCCCTCACCTCCATGGGCCTGGCGATGCCGCCCAAGCGCGTGCTGGTCAACCTGGCGCCGGCGGACATGCTGAAGGAAGGCAGCCATTTCGACCTGCCGGTCGCGCTCGCCGTGCTGGCGGCGATGGACGTGATACCCATCGAGGAGATCGCCCAATTCGCGGCGCTCGGCGAGCTCTCGCTCGACGGGCGGATCAACGCCGTCGCCGGGGTGCTGCCCGCCGCGATCGCCGCCGGCGGCCGTCATCTTGGCCTCATCTGCCCCGAATCCCAGGGGCGGGAGGCCGGCTGGGCCGGCGAAATCACGGTTCTGGCCGCGGCCGACCTTTTGGCGTTGATCAACCATTTCCGCGGCACCCAGGTGATCGCCGCGCCGCCGGCCGGGATGCTCGGGGGCGGCTCCAGGACACTGGACCTGGCCGACGTGCGCGGCATGGAGACCGCGCGCCGGACGCTGGAAATTGCCGCCGCGGGTGGCCACAACCTGCTGATGATCGGCCCGCCGGGCGGCGGCAAATCGATGCTCGCCTCCCGCCTGCCGGGCATTCTACCCGACCTGCTGCCGCGCGAGGCGCTGGAGGTCAGCATGGTCCATTCCGTGGCGGGATTGCTGGAGGAAGGCCGCCTCGTCACGCGCCCGCCGTTCCGCGAGCCGCACCATTCCGCCAGCATGGCGGCGATGTCCGGCGGCGGCAACCGCGCCAAGCCGGGCGAGGTTTCGCTCGCCCATCGCGGCGTGCTGTTCATGGACGAGTTGCCCGAATTCCCGCGCGCCACGCTGGAGTCCCTGCGCCAGCCGCTGGAATCGGGCCAGACGACCGTGGCCCGCGCCGCCGCCCACATCACCTATCCCGCGCGCTTCCAACTGGTCGCCGCGATGAACCCGTGCCGATGCGGGTATCTGGGCGATGCCAGCCGCGAATGCGGCCGCGCGCCGCGCTGCGGCGAGGATTATCAGACCAAAATCAGCGGCCCGCTGCTGGACCGGATCGACCTGATCATCGAAATCTCCCCGGTCACCCCCGCCGAACTTTCACGCGCCCCGCAGGGCGAGGCCAGCACCATCGTCGCCGCGCGCGTGGCGGCGGCGCGGCAACGCCAGCGCGACCGGTTCGGTGAAGACGGCGCCGCCACCAACGCGGAGGCGCTGGCGGACGCGATTATTCTAAGTCCCGACGCGAGGGCTTTCGCCGAAATGGCGACCACGAAACTTCGGCTTTCCGCCAGAGGCTTTACCCGCACGTTGCGCGTCGGCCGCACCATCGCGGATCTGGCCGGCGTTGAAATCGTGCAGCGATCGCATATCGCTGAGGCGCTGGCGTACCGGCATCGGATTCCGGGGCGGAGTGTCGTGGCGCAGTAAAAATTTCTGCTAACCACGGCGTGTGAGCGGCCATACTATGGCCGCTCAAAGGCCGGGGGAATCAAAAGTTTTTTTGCTGCTTTTTTTTCAAAAAAAGCAGTTCTTTCTTGCTTCCACCCAAAACACCTTCAAGCACCCTCGTCACCGATTCCTCAAACTGCGCCGCCGAATTCTCCGCCGCCAGACGCGCCGCCGCCTGCTGCCGGATTTTCATCCAAAGCGACGCGGTGCGGTACAGCAGCGCGATTTGCGCGGCGAAGCGGCGCGCGTCGTACACCGGCGCCATCAGAAGCTCGACGCCGGGCGTCCAGCCGAGCTGCCGGGCCAGCAGATCGCTCGTCACGCAGGGCAAACCGTAGCCTGCCGCTTCGTAAATCTTGTAGGGTGTGCCGGCGGCAAATCGTGTCGGCGCGATGAACAGCCGGTTGCTCGCGTAGAATGGCGTCAGGTCCGCGGCCGGACCGTGGATTTTGATCCGCGGTTCGCCGCCGAACGCCGAAAGGTCGATATGCGGCGCGACGTAGCCGCAAAAATTCAACACCGGCGGCTGCTCCATTTCGCGCGCGAGAGCCGGCAAAATCTCCTCGGCGTACCAGTTCAGGGAATCCAGGTTGGGGCTGTCCGCCTGGTGAATGCTGGCGACAAACAACAGCCCGTCGCGGCTTTCAAAGCTCGCTTC
>Ga0302319_10021071_pt1 | contig 11748 bp, 9 predicted proteins | sample Bog_T0_2_FD_203319 | JGI IMG/M metagenome (GOLD analysis project Ga0302319, IMG submission 203319) | Peat permafrost microbial communities from Stordalen Mire near Abisko, Sweden - Bog_T0_2 | ecosystem: Environmental > Terrestrial > Soil > Wetlands > Peat | place: Sweden: Abisko, Stordalen Mire...
GATCATCCGGGCGCTGGCCTGGAGACCGTCCGGATGATCAGCCGCACCCAATCCCACCGGGTTCCGGGTTCTGCCAACAGCCACCTAAATATCGGGAGGCGAGGTCTCCCCATGCCTGCGCAGCAGCGGGCGCCCGGCTTCGCGGAGGTTGCAAAGCCCAGAACCCTGACTTGCCTGCCGTATAGGCGCACCGAAAAGAGACGACGCCGATGCCGCACGACGCCTTGAACGGCCCGATCACCCGAACAAACCAACCTCGAACCCGCTTGGTTTGTTCGGAAGCCTTTGGGGATACCTACTTGACGACGCGCCCACTATATGGAGATTCGAATATGATCATCTGTTCGGTATGCGGCGGAACTGCTTTCGCTGATCAGACCATTCTTTGGGACGAACTGGTTGCTGAATGGCAACTAGCTCCCCATGAGCGGTGTTATATCGATAGACAGCAAGGCACTCACTGCATGTCGTGTCGATCAAATCTGCGCTCTATAGCGCTCGCGAACGCAATCCGCGCCGCCGTTGGGACTAATTTGACCTTACTGGAACTGGCCAAAACCCCTAAGGCAAAGCAGCTTTCCATACTGGAGATTAACGAGGCGGGGAATCTCAGTACAACGCTACGGCAGTTTCCTGGCCACGTCCTGGCTACGTATCCAGCGGTAGATATGCATTCAATGCCTTACTCAACCAATAGCTTCGAAGTCGTGGTGCATTCCGATACGTTGGAGCACGTATCCAATCCGATACGAGCGCTAGCAGAGTGTCGGCGGGTGCTTCTTCCTGATGGAGCGCTTTGTATGACAATCCCGACCATCATTGGTCGTCTTACTCGAAGTAGAGCCGGTCTTCCAAGGAGCTATCATGGTTCCGCGGAGAGTGAATCTGACGATTTTGTTGTGCACACTGAATTCGGTGCCGACATGTGGACCTATGTCATGCAGGCCGGATTCTCGTCCGTCGCAATTTACGCAGTTGATTTTCCTTCTGCGCTGGCCATTTGCGCAAAAAGCGGTGGGAACTGAAAATGTGAATGAGACGTAAATTATATTGCACCCCTCGCGCCGCCGTGCTGCGCTATCAAGGTGAAGTCCAAGCCTTTGCAGGAGTCACCAGTTATGATCACTAAATCTGCCGGGTTACCTGTCACCTATGAACAAGCGGTCGCGTTGGTCGCCAGCCGACCGTGGTGGTACCACAAGTTTGAAATCTACCCCGGAATTGTGACGCCTGGGGTCTATGACCCGGGCGCGATGCTGGCTGCGCTTGGGCTGCCGGACGATCTGCGAGGCTGCCGTATCCTGGAGATTGGACCGGCTGACGGCTATTTTACCAAGCAGTTAACGCTTCGTGGTGCGGATGTTACGGCGTACGACTACGCAGCTAGGGATTTCTATGGCTTTGCCGTAATGGAGGCCCTCCACGGCAAGCCATTCAACTTCGTACAGGGTACGATCTATGACATCGAGCGATTCGGCCTGGACCCGTTCGACCTGGTGCTGTGTTTGGGTGTACTTTATCACCTGCCCGACATAGTGCGTGCGATGCATTTACTGCGCTCCGTCTGCCGCAGTCGGATGATCGTTGAGACAATGGTGGCCATTGACCTGGGCGACGAGCCGGTTGCTCGGTATCACCCAGCCGCCTCGTTTAACCAGGACTATACAAACTTCTGGTCACCTAATATGGGCTGCGTCGAGGCAATTCTGACGGATGTTGGTTTCATTGTCGGAAGTAGCCAGCTCCTGTCGCAGGGAACGCCGACTGTCAACAGCGGCAGAGCACTGTTCGAATGCCGCATTAATACGTCGCTTCACGCCACGAAGAAAACCGATGTCGCCTATTCGCAGATTGTGACGTGACGAGCGCATGTGAGGTGCACTTATCCGTGGAGCAACCTTCAATGGTCCCCTTAGCTTAGGACCGGCGGTTCACCGAGGCCTTGCGGGTAACGAAGACTTCCAGATACTCTCCATCGATGCCTCGTTCTCGGTCTCGGATGGTGTAGGTGCTGGTGCAGTATCCGGACCAATCCTGGATCAGGACCTCGAAATCGATGCCATAATCCCAGGTGACGAGGCTGCCTTTGGCATCGATAGGATTGCCGTGGTATTCTGGTGGTAGAAGGTACGTCAAGCGGCCGTCGGCGATGCTGACCCGAGGGATACTTTTCGGCAGATGCTGATGCTTCGGCGCGGTGAAAACATGAACCCCCCTAGGTCGCAGCACACGCATGACCTCCGCCAACGCGCGGTCTGGCCGGCACACATGCTCCATTACATCCTGAGTGATGAATACGTCGAAGCTATTATCCTTAAATGTCAATTCTTCTAGATTCTCGCAGCGGTTGCCATCTTTCGTGGCGCCCAGTGGCACGTCCCCGTAAAAGAAGGAGAAGGAGTAGTTGGGACATTTACGGGCGAGATGATCTGTGACCGGTGAGCTTTCATGCACCGCGCCCGACCGCCAGCCCGGCGCCACGTAGTTTAGGATTTCCACAACCGCCCGGGCGCGGGGAATTGTCCCACAGCGTCCGCACAGATATTGATCTCGTAGCCACGGCCCTCGTGCCACGAAGGTGGTCGACGCCTCGCAGATGCAGCAGAAGCCCTCATTTTGGAGGAACACGTCAGACTGCGGTCCCATCGTGCTCACCTGCTCCGAAATGTGTCGTTTAATTCAGCAATTTCGGCCAGCCGGTTTGCGTAGCGCAGGCCGGCGGCGCGGTAACTGAAGCCGGTGCGGATGCTCCTGCTGCCGCGAGCACCGAGTGCGCGGCCTGCTGCGGGATCATCGATTAGTTCGATCATTCGTGCGGTCGCCTCGTCGAGGTCCGGGTCCGCCCAATATTGGTCCTCGGCATGCGGATAAGCGCCGCAGGGCACCGGGACCAGGCGGTGGCCAATCATGATGGAGTTGTCGGGCGTCATAAAATCCAGATTGCCGGAATGACCGGTCCCAATCACCGGCAAGCCGAGATACATGGCTTCGGCGAGGACGAGACCATAGCCCTCGGACCGGTGCAGTGAGATCAAGGCATCGCAGCAACGTATCAGGTTGTGGACCTCGGTCTCCGTCATCGTCGATTCCAACATGATAGTGCGTTCGTGCAGGCCGTGCAGGCTGGCAAGGAAGTCCTGCATCTCGGGTTGGGCGAATTCGACGCCATGCACCTTCACCACCAGACAGGTACGGACGAAAGGACGCGCGGCGAGCACGCGGTGAAAGCACTCTACAGCCGCCTGCGGGTTCTTGCGCATAATATATGACCGGCAATCGAAGAAACAGAGGAAAGCGTAGCTGTCCTCCGGGATACCGAAGTGTCTGCGGCTGAAGAACGAATCCAGCGTGATCTCGGTGGGCAGCGGCATGTGGATTACTGGAAGGTCGATTGCGGTGGCAACGGACTGCCGGATGTAATCCGATGCGGCCCAGACCTCGTCGAACCGCTCGAGCTGGCGAGCCCATTCGGCCGGATAGCGTGGCAGTTCCCAGAACGGGACGACGATGTTGTATCCTGATGGTAAGGGCCCGATGCGCTCCAGAGCAGGCTCAATCTCATTTCCGTTAAGGTGGAAGACGTTTATCGCGCAGTACGTGGTCGTAACGAAGGGGCCGATATCCACAGCCTGTGCCGCATCCGGCGTCTGGAAGTTCCAGACGTCTTTAATCGTCGTCTGGAGGCCGACGCTGCGGCAGGCGGCGAACGCGACGCGCAACGCTCGGCCAGTGCCGATTGGGCTGAAGGGATGCCCAACCAGGGTGATTTCTCGGAGTGTGTTTTGCATCAACCTGCTTCAGCCACGGTCGTGGCGCATGAGATTGGCCGCGTCTCGCGCATTACGCACGGCCTCCAGGAACGCATGGCCGAAGCGTCGGTCCGGCTCCAGATATGCCGCCTCTCCCCATTCGTTCCAGGCGTTAATGAACAGCAGCCGCGCGTCCCCCTGCAGGTCACGCTTGGTCTCGGCGATTGCCGTCTCCATCCATGCCTGAAAGGCGCCGGGGGTCGGGTTCTCCAGAATAAAAGCTGTATCCTGTGTACGCGCGGTATTATCCCACCCTGGCATCACGGTGCGAAAGCGGGTATGGCCCGGATGCTCGCGCGTGGCGAAACGCAGTGCCGCATCCTCGTAGTCGGCGACAGCGCCGCGGAATTTGGTGTTCAGGATGGCACCACTTGGCGGTCGCACGTCCGGCACATAGTGCGCCGGGAACTCCACCGACGCGTCGCAGCCATAGTGGGCCGGCGACACACCTGCACCGGCAAAGCGGAACGATTCGACCATGGTGAGGTAGATATCGCCGATTCCAAGGCGATGGCACTCATGCCTCCAGCGCTGCGCCGTCTGTGCGAAATCGGGAAACAGATCGGTTCGGTAGACGAGTAGCACGGGTCTACCGCCGATGCGGATGTAGGCAGGGTGACGCATATAGCGTTGGAGATCGCGTATCACGCCAAGATCGTCTTCCGGCGAATGGTGTTGTGCCATCAAGACCTCGTGGTCCTGGCCGTCCCACCGACGGGTCCAATTCTCGTTCGCCCAGCACAGGCAAAACGGGAAGGCTGACGCAGAGGAGTCGAGGAGCCGTTCGAGCGGCCGTTCGAGCATCCGGTGCCCGCCGAACCAATAGTAGTAGTAACAAAACCCATCGATACCATAGCGGCCTGCGAGATCCCACTGAGCCCTCATCACTTCCGGCACGCGCAAATCGTAGTAGCCGAGGTCAGACGGCAGGCGTGGTTGGTCGTGGCCTACAAAATTGGGATGTGCCGTGACCACATTTGTCCATTCGGTAAAGCCGGTCCCCCACCAAAGATCGTTTTCCGGCACGGGATGGAACTGTGGCAGATAGAACGCGATCACGCGCACGTCGTCGAGTGAGTCGAACATGGACTGGTACCGCTCGGACAGCCGCTGCATATTCCGCGCGATGCGGTCGTGCTTGTAGAAATCGCCCAAGGCATTCGAGCTCTTACTCAGATGGTGGACCACCTCTGACTCCGGGGTGTACAGCACACGCAGGCCTTCCTTGCGGATGCGCAGACACAGGTCAACGTCCTCGCAGTAAGCGGGAGCAAGATCGTCCGCGAAGCCGCCCAGCCGGCGGAACAGCGCGGTATCCAGCATCAGGCAGGCGCCGGAGACGTAGTCCACATCACGCCGGTAGGACCAGCGCGGGCTGTCTGGAAGCTCGTTCGCGCCAATCATTTCCACGGTGCCATTCCGTCGGATTCGCCCGCCCGCCTCTTGCAACGCACCGCCCGGAAAGACGAAGCGCGGGCCCACGGCACCCACATTCGGCTCATCCAGAGCACGCATCAGGCCGGTGAGCCAGTCTGGTGCCACCTGAGTGTCATTGTTCAACAGCACCAGGCGACGACCACGTGCCTCGTTTGCTGCCACGTTGCAGTTGCGCAGGAAACCCAGATTGGCCGGTTGGTTTACCAGCCGCAGGTTTGGCACCCGCTCCAGCACTTCGCGTGTGTGGTCGGTCGAGGCGTCGTTGGCGACGATCACCTCGAACGTCACATCGCAAGTCGTGGCGGAGAGCGCTAGCAGGCACTCGATGGTGCTGGCCAACTCGTTGAATACCGGAACGATCACCGAGACCTCGGGTGCGTCGCCAGGCGGCTTCAGGATAATGCGCGCCGCAGCGTGCGCTGTAGCTTCGTTGTTTAGCCGGATCATTGGGCGTGGGCGATAGTGTTGCGCGATTCGTCGGGCGGCGAGCACCTCGGCAATTCGCAGGCGCATTCTATCGTAGCTTTGCCATTCCCAGTGTCCATCGGCGACGCAGAGTTGTGTTGCCGTCCAAGATGGCGCCTTCGAGTCTGTAGAGAGCGGCGGTGTGGTTGGGTGAGCCGCTCTCATCTCAGCAGGCTTGCGATAGCTCAACTCCTCATTCCAGCGAATATATGCGCCTGTCCTCGCGAAAACGGAGCCCATGCGATCAAACAGGTGATGCTTGAACCGCAACTTTAAAGCCATCGGAATTGGCAGCGCGCGGTAAGCGATGCGGCTAGCTGACGCGATCCTGAAGTAGCCGCCCCGCTTTACCTTGCGCACGCCGAGGCCGACGCTCCGCAGTGGCGCAGTGGCGCGCCAGGACCGTGATGCAAGAAGCATCGCGACCTGTTGTCGCAGTTCATTCTCCTTAGATATCGACTCTCTCAATCTTAACGCCAGCTCGTCGACGCGCTGCCCACGCTGGTCCATCTCGCCCTGCATGGAGGCTCGGGTGAGCTCCAACTCCTCAGCTTTGATCGTGGCTTCATGCAGCTGTGCCGCAAGTTCGTCCACCCGCTGCCCACGCTGATCCATCTCGCCGCGCAGCGAGGTCTCGCGGGCCTCCGCCTCGGCGACTAAGCGCTGCTGGGACTCCAGTTCGCTGCTCAGGAAGGATATATCGCGCATGTAGGGCGGTATCCGCGGAATGAAGACGCCAGCCGGCAGTTCCGGCAACCGACCGTCCGAGGCTACTGCAACGAAGTAGACTGGATTGGGCAGCCCGGTTCCTTCGACCACCCCGGCATCAGCGTCATCTCGATAGCCGATGATGGACGCAGGGCGGCCATCAACCGGCGCAACGACCGAGGCGTAATGTACCCGCTGGCCATAGAGCGTGTGATTCTGGAAATGTTCCCCGAGCAGTGCTGTCAGCTCCGATTGGTATAGTTCCCGTAGGTGAAACGGGTTCTTGTAGTGCGGGACGTCCGAGTACTCGCGCCGGTCCGGCGAGGACAGCACCAGCACGCCGTCCGGCGCCAGTACGCGCTTGATTTCAAGCATCATGCCCCGATGATCAGTGAGGTGCTCGATGGTCTCGAAGCTGACCACAACGTCGACGCTTGCATCACCGAGCGGGATGGCCACGACGTCACCGCGAAGGAACCTCACATTGGAGCGCGTATAAGTCTGCCTGGCATGTTCAATTGAACCCTCGTCTATGTCGACGCCAATGACGGTGGCGGCAGCTTTGGCTAGCAGGTCCGAGCCGTAGCCTTCGCCGCAGGCGATATCCAACACCCGTTTGCCGTACACCAGTCGACGGGCTGCGAGATATCGATGCATGTGCTCGAGACGAATGTCTCCCTCCACCTGAGGGACAAAACGCTCACCAGTGAAGTCCATGCGAAACCTTCTTATTTGGGGGAGTAGGGCCGTCGCAAGTCCGGGGGTCTCGCCAGATACGGAGGCGTTGCGTGTCCACGGTCCTGCGATGGACGTCTTTTGGCGGGAATATCTGGATCGAACAGCCGAATGATGGCATCGACATGCGCCAGGTTTGGGCGCTGCTGCGCCAGCTATTGCTCAAGTCGACGCAGCGTTCCGGCCAGTTCTGCTCGCTTCTTCCGCAGTGCACCAACGACATGCGACTCGGCAGCTGCAACCCTCTCTTGCAATATCCAAGACCATTTACAGTAGAACAGCCGAACTTATACGCAACATCGAGATGGTGGCGGTTCCTACATGATGCCGCAAAAGACGGGTGCAACGTGCTCAACCAGATGACGGGTCTGTGCATGCGGGTCTCCGCCCGGACCCGGTAACAGGCCGGGTTCGTCGCATGCTCAACGCCTCAGCCACCGGCAAGCTGCGATTCGACCGCCCATGCAAGCGCCACGGCGAGTTCGACCGCCTCAGAGGACGTACAGGTTAACATGCCTGCTTCTGTCACGAGGTCGGTGGTCTGATCAATAGGCCTTGACCGATCTTCCTGCACCAACGCCGATCAGACGCCCGCCGTTTGCCCGGCATCGCGGAGATCGTCGAGATCCCGGCCACGCGTTTCCGGCGTGTAGAAAGTCGTCACCAGCGAGATCAGAGTCAGCACCGCCACATAGGTCGCGAGCGGTATCCAGGCCGGCCGCCCCGCACCTGGACCGCCACCGTAGTGGCTGGCGGTCCAGGCGATAATCAGCGAGCCGACCAGCGGGGCGATGCCGCCAGCGAACACCGCCGAGATCTCTCGGCCGAAGGCAACCCCAATATAGCGGTGCCGCGCCCCGAATAGCTCCGGCAGCAGTGCACCCTGGGTCGCGAACATGCCCCAACTGGTGAACAGCGCGACGGCGATGGTGATGGCGCTGACTGTGGCGTTGCCCTGGCTCAGCACCCACCAGATCGGGTAGGCCATGAGCAGCTGCACGATGGCACACCAGCGATACACCACCACACGCCCGACCCGGTCGGTCAGCAGCCCAACCAGCGGCACGATGACCACCCCGGACAGTCCCGCCAGCACCAGGGAAATGGTGCCGATCTGGCCGTTGAGCCCGATCACCGTGACCAGATAGCTGATGGCGAGCGCCTGGTAGATCGACGAACTGCCATTCTCCGCCATGCGTAACCCGAACACCAAAAGCACAGTACGGCGTGAATGACCGAGCAAATGGGCCAGCGGATGCGTATCCACCTGATGACTGGCTTCCAGCTTGGCGAAGGTCGGCGACTCCTTCAGCTTTAGCCGCATCCAGATGGCAACGCCGATGATCACCACGCTGAGCAGAAACGGCACACGCCACAGCCCGCTTTGCGTGACATCGCCGATGCCCAGCAGTGCCGCGTAGTAGACCAGGGCAGCGGCGACGATGCCGCCCTGGATGCCCATGAACGGCAAGGCTGCGAACCAGCCGCGCCGGTCGCGCGGGGCGTATTCGGTCATCAGCACGGCGGCTCCCGCCTGCTCGGCCCCGGCGCCGAGGCCTTGCAGCAGCCGCAGCGCCACCAGCAGGATCGGCGCCCAGATGCCGGCAGTCGCAAAGGTCGGGAGCGCGCCGATAAGCGTGCTGGCACTACCCATCAGCAGGATGGTCAGTGTCAGCACCAGCTTGCGGCCCAGGCGATCGCCGAGGATGCCAAACACGACGCCGCCCACGGGACGAATGGCGAACCCCAGGAAATAGGTGCCGAAGCTGGCAATCAGGCCGACGGTCGGGTCGTGGGAGGAGAAAAATAGCGGCCCGAAGATCAGGGCCGAGGCGAGATTGTAGAGGGCGAAATCGTAATATTCGAGCGCACTGCCCAGTGAGGCCGCCCAAGCGGCGCGGTAGAGGTCCTGATTGGTGATGACCGGCCCGGTGAAGATCGGTTCGCCGATCGGCATGGCAAGATTCTTGGCACTCGACATGGTCGATGATCCTCCCTTGGTCTGCCTGGGCGTACCGCCGACCATGCCCTGGCCGCCAGACAGCGGTGGCTCGGTTTATCCACCGTTCCGGCTTCGATGAGTGGAGCGTCCAGCGGGTTCAGGTGGTATGCAACAGCCCGGTGAAGTAGGCGTGGTTGGATGTCCTCCGGTCAAGGCTGGAATGAGAGTTCCGTTTCATACACTGGAGACATCGAGCTCCGCTGGCACCGCTGGGCCACCTCTTCATCCAACCCGCGAGACCCACCATGTTCGGCCACCCCGACTATGACAGCCACGAAGAACTCCTGTTCGCCTATGACGCGGCGAGCGGGCTCAGGGCCCTCGTGGCGATCCACAGCTCGGTCCTGGGTCCGGCCTTCGGCGGCTGCCGGATGTATCCCTATGCCGACGAGACCCAGGCCATCGCTGACGTGCTGCGTCTCTCCAAGGGCATGACCTACAAGGCGGCGATCTGCGGCCTACCCTACGGCGGCGGCAAGTCGGTGATTGTCGGCGATCCACGACGGAATAAGACGCCAGCCCTCCTGCACGCCATGGGGCGCCTGGTCGAGAGCCTGAGCGGCCGGTACATCATTGCCGACGATGTCGGCACGACACTCGCGGACCTCGGCGTGATGCGCGCCGCGACCACCCATACCGCAGCCGCGACCCCGGCGGCCCAGGCCCCGCTGCCCGTCACGGCCTATGGCGTGCTGATGGCGATCACCGCGGCGGTCAGGCACACGCTCGGGCGCGAGGACCTGACGGGCCTGACGGTGGCGGTGCAGGGCCTCGGCAATGTCGGCATGCCCCTTTGCGGCTATCTGCGAGAGCGGGGCGCGAGGCTCTTTGTCGCCGACCCCGACCCGGCGCGCGCGGCGCAGGCCGAAAGCGAATACGAGGCGAGTGTTGTCGAGCCGGACGCCATCTACGACCAAGCGGTCGATCTGTTCTCGCCTTGCGCCCTGGGTGCAGTCTTCAACGACCGCACCATCCCGCGCCTGCGTTGCCGGCTGGTCTGCGGCGGGGCCAACAACCAGCTCGCATCACCGGCCCACGACCACGCCATCATCGCGCGCGGCATCACCTTCGTGCCGGACTACCTGGCCAACGCCGGCGGCGTCATCGACTTCTACCAGGAATCGATTGACGACCGCCCCGGGACGGTGCTCGCCTCCGTCGAGCGTATCCGCGATATTACCGCGGACGTCCTCCAGCGCGCAGCCGCGTCGGGCGAGACCCCGCTCCAGGTCGCCGACCGGTTCGTGCAGGAGCGATTGCGGGCAGCTGAGGCCAAGCGCCGCGCCATCTGATATCTCGCCGAGAGGACCGAGCCGAACCCGGCGTCGAGCACCGGCAGCATAAAGGCATCAACAACCGGGCGGAGAATTCCCACTCGATATTAGGTGTGTGGGTCGGCGCCCAAACTTTGACCCGGCCTGTCGCTTATCAGTTTGATTCCGCCAATGAAGTCAGTGTTCCACGCCGAAACACAGATCATCTTTTTCATCGGAACTCTCCATCTTGGGTCGGGCGGAATGTCCGGCTTCGATGGGTGGTTCTGGCCTCATCACGAACGAGCTTCACCAAAAACATGCTCCGACCTTGGAAACCGCCGCGCCCGCACGTCCGCGCTGTATTCGCGAACTGCCGTCTCGATCGACTCAGCCACCTCGGCATAGCGCTGAACGAATTTCGGACGGAACTCGGTGAACAGGCCGATTATGTCGTCGACGACCAGGATCTGTCCGTCACAAGCGGCGGAGGCGCCGATGCCAATGGTCGGTACCGAAATACGATGGGTGATGGCGCGAGCCAGGACTTCGGTGGTTTTCTCGATCACCACGCTGAACGCACCCGCTTCCGTCACCGCCTCCGCATCCGCCATGATCGCCGCCGCTGCCTCTTCGGATCGGCCGCGTACGGCGTAGCCCCCAAGCGCGTTCACCGCCTGCGGGGTCAGACCGATATGGGCCATCACGGGCACGCCCCGGTTTGTGAGGAAATGAATGGTCTCGGCCATGACCACGCCACCTTCCAGCTTCACGGCAGCGCAACCTGTCTCAACCATGACGCGGGCGGCTGTGCGGAAGGCCTGCGTCGGCGACTCCTCATAGGAGCCGAATGGCAGGTCGACCACCACGCAGGCATGCGAGGCGGCGTGCGCGACGGCTCGGCCATGCGCGATCATCATCTCCGCCGTCACGCCGACGGTGCTGGTCATGCCGTAGATCGTCATCGCCAGCGAATCGCCCACCAGGATCAGATCGGCATGCGGATCCACCAGACGGGCCATCGGGGCCGTGTAACTGGTGAGGCAGACGATTGGCTCGCCACCCTTCCGTGCCTGGATGGCGGGTGGGGTGATGGACTTGATTGACGTAGCCCTACTCACGGCGTCTTCCTCGATCGTTGGCATGATTCAGGCCCCATGAAGCGGGTGCGATTCGACATTGTGTGGAGTAGCATAGCGATTCGGCAATCGAGGGACCTCGGACACAGCAGTTCTCAATGCGATTGAGTCGCGATCGCGGCGGGAGCGGTGAGTCCGAATTGCAACAGTTGGGGTGAAACCGCTCGTCACATGAAGATAGGGGATTCGCAACAACCCGA
>Ga0302319_10021073_pt1 | contig 11747 bp, 7 predicted proteins | sample Bog_T0_2_FD_203319 | JGI IMG/M metagenome (GOLD analysis project Ga0302319, IMG submission 203319) | Peat permafrost microbial communities from Stordalen Mire near Abisko, Sweden - Bog_T0_2 | ecosystem: Environmental > Terrestrial > Soil > Wetlands > Peat | place: Sweden: Abisko, Stordalen Mire...
CTCGAAGACCGCGTCCTGCATCCGGAGCCAGCCTTCCCGCGCCATGGCCGCGACAATCTCCTCGAACTCGTCGCGTGTCAAGCCGTTCTTGCCGCAGAGGTCGGTATGCAACTTCCCCACTGAGCGGGTGCCAGTGCCGCCGAGCTCATCAATGATGCGGCGGGCGATTTCCACCTCTTCCCCCGTAGGCTGCCGGAAGCTCTGCGCTATACAGTCCGCCGGCGCGCAAAAATCGCATATGCCGCAGGGTTTCGCGCCGTCGGCAATGTCGCCGAAATGCCGAATCAGGCTCGACATCCGGCACTGGTTGCCCTGCGCGTAACGGATCATCTGCTCGATCTGCGCGCGCTTCTGCTCCCCCTGCGCGATATAGGATTCGCGCCAGTCCTTCGAGCCGATGGTCACCGTATCGGTGTAATCGACGATGGCCCCGCCGTGGGTCCAAAGCTTTTCCAGCGCCTTCTCGAAGACATCCCGAGGCACGCGGGTTTCTTCCTGGATGTAATTGCGGTCGAGGGGTTGCTCGCGCAGCCGCGCGAAAATCCGGTCGAGCAGACCGACATCCGGATAATCCCGCTCGAAGAAAAAGTCATGCGTATACCGGTCGGCGTAAGAGTGCATCAGGATCGCGCGGCTCGGTTCGCCGTCGCGGCCCGCGCGGCCGATCTCCTGGTAATAGGCCTCAATGCTGCCCGGCAGCGCGGTATGGATGACCGAGCGAATATTCGGTTTGTCGATGCCCATGCCGAAGGCGATGGTGGCCACGATCACTTCGAGCTTGCCCGAGAGAAAACCGTCCTGAACGTGGCGGCGGCGTTCGGAATCGAGGCCGGCGTGATAGGCCGCAGTCGGGTGTTCGTCCTCAAGCAGACGGGCGACGGCTTCGGCCTGCTTCCGGCTGGGCGTATAGATAATAGCGGGGCGGTGCGCGGAGTCTTCAAGCAGTCGGCGGGCCATCTCCGCGCGATGGCCGGGCGAGATCTCCACCGTCTCGATAGCGATGTTGGACCGGCGAAAGCCGTGGATGAAACTGGCTGCTTCGGTAAGGTTGAGCTGAGCCCGAATATCCTCCTGCACCATTGCGGTCGCCGTGGCCGTAAGCGCGATGATGGGCGCAGGGCGAAGAGTCGGGATGTAGCTGCCCAGCAGCCGGTAATCGGGCCGGAAATCATGGCCCCATTGCGAGATGCAGTGGGCTTCGTCGATCGCGATGAGCGAAGGTTTGCGCTTCGCCAGCATCTCAGGGAAACCGGCAACCCGCAGGCGCTCCGGTGCAATGAAAAGGAATTGCAGACGCCCGTTCAGGTAATCGATGCAAACCTGGCGAGAGGCCGCCCGGTCTCGTCCGGAGTGGATGCACTCCACCGCGAAGCCCAGCTGCCGAAGCTTGGCGTACTGGTCTTCCATCAGGGCGATCAGCGGGCTGATCACCAGCGTTGTGCCTCCACGGGCAATGCCGGGAAGCTGGTAGCAGAGGGACTTTCCCGCCCCGGTGGGCATCACGAGCAGTGCGTCGCGGCCTTCGATTAAAGTACGGCAGACGTCTTCCTGGTTGGCTCGGAACGCCTTGAAGCCGAAGGCACGATGAAGAAGGTCGTTCAGGGATTCGTTCTCGATCGCGACTGGTGCATTCGTGAAGACGGGCTGCAACGCGGCCGCCGCAGGTGCAGAATTGCGCGCGGCTGCCGGGCGTTCACCCACCTTGCCGACAACCTCTCTAACGTAGTCCTCGATAGCCCGCATGAAGGGTTCAAGCTCGGCCTCGCCCCGTTCAATGCGCTTCAGCCGCGCTTCCCACTGCCCGGTCATGATCGGGCTTTTAACTTCAGGGTGGACAACCTCGATAAGCTGGATGCCCTTATCGGTAGCTTCCAGGTTCTTGCCCTCGCGCACGATGTAATTGCGCTTGAGAAGGACTTCGATGATGGATGCTCTGGTGGCCGGAGTTCCCAGGCCGCTCTCTTTCATCGCGTCGGAGAGCTCCTTCTCATCAAGGGTCTTGCCCGCGGTCTCCATCGCGGTCAGCAGCGTGGCTTCGGTAAAACGTTTGGGAGCGCGAGTCTTCTTGCGAACCGCTTCGGCATCGAGTACATCCTGCGGCTGGCGTGGTTCCAGGTTCGACGGAAGCTGTTGCTCGGTCTCGTTCTGCTTCCTCTTTGTTTGGATATCGAGGACCTTCCATCCTTGCTTCTGAACAAGCGTCCCGGAGGAATGGTAGCGGTCAATGATGGCCGCATTAGTGATCGCCGTAATGACCGTGGTGACCGACCAGACATGGTCGTCATGCCATGCCGTCAGCAAGCGACGGCAGATCAAGTCGTAGATCTTCGCCTCGTCAGGCATAAGGTTCGCACTGCCTGGCGGCGTAGTCGTCGGAATAATAGCGTGGTGGTCGCGGACCTTCGTATCGTCGATAAAGCGGCGGCTCAGCGGTCGTTCACCGGTGCCAGGCGCGAGGTGTTCTTTGTAAGGCTCGGCGATAGTCTTAACGATACGAGGGAGTGTGCCGGCGATGTCCTGCGACAGGCACCGGCTATCGGTCCGCGGATAGCTGATCAGCTTGTACTTTTCGTAGAGAGCCTGCGCGACATCGAGCGTCTTCTGAGCGCTGAAGCCGTAGAGCCGATTAGCGTGCCGCTGCAGGTCGGTCAGGTCATAGAGCAGCGGCGGCGCCATGCGCTGCGATTCGGCTTTGATCGATTCGATAGCGGCCTGGCCCGTCTGTGCCCGCGCGACGATCTCGGACGCTTCTTCACCCGAAGGCGGCAGCCGCATCGACTTCTGAATGTCGTTTAGATCTTTGAACCACGTGCCCTGATAGGCTTCGGCGTTCGGGAAACCTTTGGGCCGAAAAGTGGCCATCACCTCGATGTAATCTTCAGGGACGAAGGCTCTTATCGCGAGCTCACGCTCCACCACCATGGCGAGCGTGGGAGTTTGCACCCGCCCTACCGAAAGCTCATCGCCATAGGCAAGCGTATAGGCGCGCGAAAGGTTCATGCCCACAAGCCAATCCGCGCGGCTGCGGCCTCGCGCGGCGTCGGCCAGGGGCTCGTATTCGCGGGCCGGTTTGACAGTGTCCAGGCCTCTGCGGATGGCTTCAGGCGTCAGCGATGAGATCCAGAGACGGTTCACCGGTTTGTCACAGTGGGCGGCTTCGTAGATGTATCGGAAGATCAGTTCGCCTTCACGCCCGGCGTCCGTGGCGCACACAATACTGCCGACCTTGGGCGAGTTCAGGATCTTACGGACCACTTCGAACTGGTCCTTCGTTTTCTCGTAGATCACCAGCGGCCAGGCTTCCGGAAGCATCGGCAGACGATCGCGGCGCCAGACCTTCCACTCAGCGTGGATCTCCTGGGGTTGAGCGAGCGCCGCCAGATGCCCGATCGCCCAGGTGACGACGTAGCCGTTGCCATGCAGATAGCCATCGCCTCGTGTCGCAGCGCCCAGGACTTTGGCAATGTCTCGGGCAACCGAGGGCTTTTCGGCCAGCACGGCTATGGTTTGGGATTCGGCCAGACTTCTATTTTAGTAAGGGCGGCAGAGTGAAATGGAATCGCCATAGAACATTCATCGTATGTTGTGCTTTTGCAGAGTACCTTGAGCATGTGCTATTGCAGCGATTGCTTAAGATCGACCAGTTGTATGCGTTGTATCAGACGGCGCGCAGCGAGCGGCCTCTGCACACTGACGTCCTTCGGGAGTTGGAGATCGAGTGGAAGATCACGCCCGACGATCTGAAAAAGATCCCGGCGTCGGGTCCGGTGGTCGCCGTGTCGAACCACCCGTTCGGGCTTTTGGATGGGATGCTGCTGTCCACCGTTCTCTCCGGCATTCGGCCCGATCTGCGGGTGCTGACCAACCAGATGCTGGGCCATCTTCCCGAACTGGCTCGACTCGGTATTTTTATCGATCCTTTCGACCGTCCGCAGAGCCGTCTCGCTAATGGCCGGGCCCTGAAGCAGGCCATCGCGCACGTGAAGTCGGGCGGCATGTTGCTGATTTTTCCGGCCGGTGAAGTGGCGCATTTCGACTTCCGATCGGCGGCGATTCGCGATCCCGAATGGCGGTCCACTGCGGCTCGTCTGGTGCGCATTACAGGTGCGAAGGCATTGCCGATTTTCGTGCGCGGAGCCAACAGCATTCCCTTCCAGATGCTCGGCATGGTCCATCCGAAACTGCGCACCGCGGCCTTGCCTGCCGAGCTTTTGAACAAGCGCGGGCGATGCGTGGAAGTGCGGATCGGCGGCGTGGTAGACGCGGCGCAGATTCAGGCCATGCCCGACGACGAAGCGGCGATCAGGTATCTGCGGCTGCGAACCGAGTTATTGGCACGCCGTGACGAGAGTGAAACATCGACGGTCGCCGAAGCGCCCCTAATCGTGCAGACGGCTTCGGCGAATGCGATGGCTGATGAGATTTCGGCCCTGCCTGCGAACGCGCTGCTGGATGAAGCGGGTGAGCTTTCCGTTTATATTGCAGAGGCTTCGAAGATCCCAGTGGTGCTCGATGAGATTGGGCGTCTTCGTGAGATCACCTTCCGCGCAGCGGGCGAGGGTTCGGGGCGCGAACGCGATCTCGACCGCTTTGATGAGCATTACCTTCACTTGTTTTTATGGAACAAAGACAAGCGCGAGATCGTGGGAGCGTACCGCATGGGGGATGTGCCGAAGATCCTGCGGCGGTTCGGGCGGAAGGGTTTGTACACCCAGTCGCTGTTCCGCTTCGGGCACGGATTTCCGGAAGGAATCGGACCCGCCTGGGAACTGGGGCGTTCGTTTGTGCGCCCGGAGTATCAGAAGAAGTTCGCGCCGCTGCTGCTCCTTTGGAAAGGGATTGCGGCGCTGGCGTGGCGCAATCCCGAGTACTCGACCCTGATTGGCGCCGTAAGCGTAAGTAACCAGTATTCGACGGCCTCGCGCGAGCTGATCGCCCGGTACTTCGAACGGGAGCAGTCGAAAGCGGTGAAGGCCCGTAACCCTCTGCGGGGGAATTTCGTGCAGCAGTTCGAGCTGCGGGCTCTGTGTTCTCTGATGCCCGATGTAGAAAACTTATCCGACCCGATTGCGGATCTGGAACCGGATGGCAAAGGGATTCCGATTCTGGTGAAGCAGTATGTAAAGCTCGGCGGGCGCATGCTGGCCTTCAGCGTGGATCCCAAATTCGGCAATACGCTCGATGGCTTCGTGATGCTGGATCTCCGCAACACACAGCCCGATGTGCTGGCGCGTTACATGGGTAAAGAGCGCGCCCGAGAGTTCCTGGCCTGGCACGCCGCAGTCCGGCCACGCGTAGCCTGATCAGAGTAAATGCTCGGTCGGCATGTGGGGTAGGCGGTTCCGCCTGCCCGCGCAGCCTATTGGCCGCGTCTGTTCGTCGCCCCGGAGAGCGTTGGCGGCCAGCTCAAATGCGGGTGCCTGCACAGTCAATTCGTGGACACTGGATTCGACGGCGCCCGAAGTGAAGGCGCTGGCTCACGAAATGGCAGGCAAAGCCGTAATCCTGAAGGTCGATACCGAGGAGCACCAGCAGTTGGCTTCAAAGTTTGGAGTGCAATCCATTCCGAACTTCGTGGTGCTTCGAAACGGAAAGGTGGTTTCCCGGCATGCCGGACTGGCTCCGCGGGCCGACATGCGGCGCTGGCTCGCTTGAGAAATGCGCCCTAACGCAGCAGATCTTCGAGCTGAATCTTAGCGCCGGTCTTTTCGTCGCGATACTTCACGATCACGGGAGTATAGATCGATATGCCCCAGTCTTTGCCGGGGCCGCTGGTGACGGCGCGCGAACCAGCTACCAGCACGGCGCCTTCGGGAACCACTAAAGGTTGATCGTCGGTGGCACGGTAGACTTCGCCGCGAACCAGATCGTAGACCGGGGTCGAGCGATTCAGGATGGTTCCAGTGCCCAGGACGGCTTTGGTTTTAACCACGGTACCTTCGTAGACGCCGCAGTTACCGCCAATCAGGACGTCGTCTTCAACGACCACGGGTAAAGCCCCCACCGGTTCAAGCACGCCGCCAATCTGCGATGCGGCGGAAATGTGGCAATTGCGGCCTACCTGGGCGCAGCTTCCCACTAAAGCGTGGGAATCGATCATGGTGCCATCGCCTACGTATGCTCCCGCGTTGACATACATCGGCGGCATACATGTAACACCTTTTCCGATAAAGCAGCCGTCGCGAATGCTGGAGCCGCCGGGTACGATCCGAACTCCGTCAGTCGGCCCGAAAGTCTTTACCGGGTAAGTCGATTTGTCGAAAAAGGGCTGCCTCGAAGTGTCGATCGACATATCTACAATCGAACCAATGCGGAATCCCAGCAGGATGCCTTTCTTGACCCACCCGTTGACGCGCCAGCCGCTGCTTTGCGACGCATCGGGTTCGGCTGCGCGAATCTCGCCCGCATTCAGGGCTTCTTTGAAGCGGGCGAATAAGGCGAAATGCTCGGGTTCGTAGCGCTCGGGCTTGTTATCGAAAAGTTCTTCAATCGCCTGACGCAATCTTATCGAGCCCCCACGGTGGCCGAAGCGCCGAGTCCTACGGCATCCAATGCCGCTTCAACTTTGCGTTGGCTCTCGGGTGAAGGAGGCACCATTGGCAACCGGAAGTAAGGTTCCAGCAGACCCATGCGATACATGGCCCACTTGACCGGTCCCGGATTAGCCTCAACGAAATTCACCTGCAGCAGGGGGAAATACTGTTTCTGAATCTTGCGCGCGCCCACATAATTTCCGGCATTGGCCAGGCGGGCGATTTGAGTCATAGCCTGGGGAATTTCGTTCGAAGCCACGGAAATGATGCCACGGCCGCCCAGAGAGATCAGGGGAATTGTAATGGCGTCGTCGCCCGACAATACGATGAAGCTCTCCGGCACGCGATGAATAATTTCGGCCATCTGGCTAATGTTGCCCGAAGCCTCTTTTACGCCGATGATGTTGTCTATCTCCGCCAACCGCACCAGAGTGCTCGCGTCAATGTTGATTCCGGTTCTGCCCTGAATGCTGTAGAGAACGATCGGTATCGAGATCGCCGAAGCAATCGCCTTATAGTGCTGGTAAAGACCTTCCTGGGTGGGCTTGTTGTAGTAAGGCGTGACAGACAGGACGCCACTGGCGCCCAGCTTTTCGCAGGCCTTTGCGAGCTCGATTACTTCGTGGGTGTTATAGCCGCCCGCGCCGGCGAGCACGGGAACTCTGCCGCGCGCTTCTTCGATCGTGATGGCGACCACGCGAAGATGTTCCTCGCGAGTCAAAGTCGGGCTTTCGCCCGTGGTCCCACACGGGACCAGAAAGTCGATTCCCTGCTCGATCTGCCGCTGAACGAGCTTGCGCAGCGTCGCCTCATCGAGCGATTCATCCGGCTTAAAAGGCGTTACCAGAGCCGTACCGCATCCTGTAAACATGTCCCACCTCCTCAAAAAATAATGTCGCCAAACTCGTGAAACCCGGTCTTACCCAACACCCATTCGGCCGCTTTGACGGCCCCCATGGCGAACCCTTCCCTGCTGCGCGCTGTATGGCGCAGAGTAATGGTATCGGCCGCGGAATCGAACCCGATCTCATGCGTTCCGGCAATGGTACCGGCACGGTTCGAACCAACATCCACGCGGCGGTCATAGCCCGCCTTGCGCATCTCATCGACAATCTTCAACAGCGTTCCGGACGGCGCGTCCTTCTTGGCCGAATGATGAATTTCCCAGGCCCATGCCTCATACTCGGGAGCGCCGGACAGCAGTTTCGCGGCTTCGGCCACGATGCGGAAGAAGGCATTGACACCAACCGAATAATTCGGGCTCCACACGAGTCCGATTTTATTCTTCTCGACAACATCGCGCACGTGAGCGGTTTGTTCGGTCCAGCCAGTCGTGCCAACCACCAGGCTGACACCGAGGGCGGCGATCTTTTCGATGTTCTTCACCGCGGCGGCGGGGATGGAGAAATCGATAGCCACGTCTACACCTGCGAACTTCGCGGCGCTGATGCTCTCGAAGTTCGCGTTATTGAACTCGTCGAGCTTAAGCGCAATTTCATGGCCGCGCTCCACGGCGAATCGCTCAATCATCCGACCCATCTTCCCGTAGCCGACGATGGCGATCTTCACTCAAATACCTCTGGGTCCAGATCGCTGAAGAACTCCCTATGGAGCGCTTCCACGGCTGCCCGCAGATCCTTCTCCGCCACGACCACGCCTAAATTCAACAGCGACGCTCCCTGCGAGATCATTCGGATGTTGACTTTATCGAGAGCTTTAAACACGTGCGCCGCCACTCCCGGAGTGTAGCGAATGTTTTCGCCCACCAGACAGACTATAGCCTGGTCGGGTTCGGTCGAGACCTCGGAAAACTCGCGCAGATCCGCGCAAATCGCGTCGAGACGCGACGGGTTGTCGATGGTAAGCGATACGCTGACTTCGCTGGTGGCAATCATGTCAACCGAAGTCTCATACCGGTCGAAGACTTCGAAAATACTGCGCAGAAAACCATGCGCCATGAACATGCGGCTGGAATGGACGTTCACGAGCGTGATCTTCCGCTTGCAGGCAATCGACTTCACGGCATTGCGACAGGGCACGGCTTCGGACACGATGACAGTGCCTGCGACTTCAGGCCGCCGCGAGTTCAGAATGAAGACCGGAATATTGCGCTCCATCGCCGGAACCACGGTGGCCGGATGCAGCACTTTGGCCCCAAAATAAGCCAGTTCAGCCGCCTCGGCAAACGATATGGTCTTCACGCGATGGCCGCCTGGCAGGATGGTCGGGTCGGCCGTCAGCATGCCATCGACATCGGTCCAGATTTGAATTTCTCTGGCGTTCACGCCCGCGCCGACGATTGAGGCGGTGAAGTCCGAACCGCCGCGGCCGAGCGTTGAAGTGACGCCGTCCTCGGTTGACCCGATGAACCCGCCCATGACGACGACTTTGTGCTCGGCCAGCGGAGGCAGAGTCGCGGCGAGGCGCTTATAGGTCTCGGGGAAATTCGGCGCGGCCTGGGTATGTCGTTTATCGGTAACGATCACCTTGCGCGAATCCACATGGACCGAGGGCAAACCAAAATGCTCAAACGCGAGCGAGACGATATAGGAAGACAAGCGCTCGCCATAACTCGAAATCGCGTCGATCGAACGCGGCGTCAGTTCGCCCAGCACGGCGAGTCCTTTTACCAGTTCGGTCATCTCCTGGAAATGATCGTCCAACGCCCGATCCAACTCGGAGCGATACGAAAGCGGGACCACCAGACGCGCCTCGCGGGAATGGAAATCGCGCAGATCGTGCAGCTGCCGGATGTAATCTTCGCGCTTGCCGCCTATGGCCGCGGTGGCGATGGCGAGCAGCTTGTTGGTGGTCTTGCCCATGGCCGATACAACGACAATCGGCTTTTGCGATACACGCGCTTTGACGATCGAAGCGACGCGCTCGATGGCCTGAGCCGATTCGACGGACGTGCCGCCGAACTTCATCACGATCATGTCAGTCGAGCAGCCCTTCCGATTGCATCAACTCTGCATTCAGGACCGCCGCGCCCGCCGCGCCGCGCACCGTGTTATGCCCCAGCGCGACGAACTTCCAGTCGAACGCCGGACAGGCCCGAAGACGCCCGATAAACGTGGCCATTCCACGATCTCGCTCGGCGTCTTTACGCGGCTGCGGACGGTCTGGTTCGGTCAGATACTGCACCGGCTTCTTCGGCGCGCTGTGCAGGTTCCGGTCCTGCGGCACGCCACGGAAATTCTGAAATGCATGCAGAATATCGGCGCCCGCGACCTGCGAAGCAAACTCCACCGACACCGTTACCGTGTGCCCATCGACAACCGGAACGCGATTGCAATGGGCGCTGACCTGCGCGGCCAAAGGCTCTACGCGATCGCCGCCGAAATCGCCCATAATCTTCTGGGTTTCTTCCTGCATCTTCTCTTCTTCGTTGCCGATGTAGGGCACTACGTTGCCGATGATGTCCATCGAAGGAACGCCTGGGTACCCCGCACCCGAGATCGCCTGGAGCGTCGTCGCGATTACGCGCTTGATGCCAAACTGTTTGAGCGGCGCGAGGCCCATAGTCAGCACAATTGTCGAGCAATTAGGATTCGTCACGATCATGCCTTTCCAGCCGCGCAGTTTGCGCTGCACCGGGATCAGCTTCAGGTGCTCGGGATTGATCTCGGGTACCAGCAGAGGGACATCGGCAAACATCCGGTGATTGCGCGAATTCGAAACCACCACATGGCCGGCTTCGGCGAATGCCTGCTCTATCTCGGTCGCGACAGAGGCGTCCATTGCGGAAAAAAGCAGCTTCGGCGCGTCGCCGGGCTTTGCGTCCGACACACGCAGCTTAGCGATCGCTTCCGGTACGCTCCCGCCGAGATGCCACTTAGCGGCGTCTGTATAAACCTTTCCCGCCGAACGTTCGCTTGCCCCGAGCCACTTGAGATCGAACTGTGGATGGCCGTCGAGAAACTTAATAAAATGCTGACCCACCATGCCGGTGGCGCCTAATATGCCTACTTCGATCCTGTTCATTGTGCCTGTAGTTGTTTAATGAGTTTTTTGTAGATCTCTACTGCTTCGAGTAATTGCTTCTTAGGGACTCGTTCGTCAAGCGTATGCGCCACGTGAATGGTTCCGGGACCCATGAGCAGCGGTTCGCCCCATTTCCCGCCGAAAGCGGGAATGTCGGTGGTATAGGCCACCACTGTAGTCTCCAGCCCTGGCACTGCTTTGAGTTTTAGCGCGGGGATTTCCAGGACGAAATTCATTTCAATTCCGTCCAGGGGCGCCACGGCTTCTTCCATGGCCTTTCGCGTCGAAGCCGAATCGCAGACCAGGCGGATGAATAGCTCTGCGCGCGCCTCGTCCGGGATCACGTTCGGTGCGCGACCGCCGTGAATGGTCCCGATGTTAAGCGTACTGGGCCCGAGCACCTCGTCAACAGGCAGAGGCACGGCGCGAATCACTGCCAGCGCGTCGAGCAATTTCTCGATCGCCGAGTCGCCCAGTTCGGGGTAAGCGGAATGCGCCATCTTTCCGCGCGCCACTACTTCATAGCGGAGCGCACCCTTGGAACCCAGGGCCAGCTGGTTCTCCGTAGGTTCGCCGTTCACGATATATTTCGAGCCTTTTGGGTGCGCCGCGGCGTGATAAGCCCCGGCGCTGTTGCGCTCCTCGCCCACCACGAACAGGAGCGCGAAATCGCGCCGGCCCTCAGCCAGAAGGTCCTCCGCCGCTGTGATCATGGAAGCGATAATGCCCTTGGTATCGCAGGCGCCGCGGCCCCAGATGCACTCATCGTCCTCCCTCGAAGGTACAAAGGGGGGCACCGTATCCATGTGCGTCGAAAGCGTGACCACAGGCTTGCCGAAGGCCGCGTAGACATTGAAACGGTGCTGCTCGACCTCGGTTTTCTCGACAACACCATCGAATTGCGCGGAGATCGCGGAAAGGCGAGCGTACAGAAACGCACCTACCTGCTCTTCATCCGGTGTCACAGAGGGAATGTCGATCAGTTCTCGAGTCAGGTCGAATACACGCATAATTTCCGTTCTATCCGGAAGAGAGCGCGCACAAGGAGAGTGAATGGGAAAGAAGGCTTTCACTATCCCGATAGCGCTCCATTCAGGCCGCATGACCCGAATGACAGTGGCCGGGATTTAACCCGAACCCCCAACCGCCGGAGCGGAATCGCCCCGCCGATTTCGGCGACAAGCCCCTTTCAAGCGCCAAACGCCCGATAATGGCCGCCGCACCTCTACC
>Ga0302319_10021075_pt1 | contig 11747 bp, 7 predicted proteins | sample Bog_T0_2_FD_203319 | JGI IMG/M metagenome (GOLD analysis project Ga0302319, IMG submission 203319) | Peat permafrost microbial communities from Stordalen Mire near Abisko, Sweden - Bog_T0_2 | ecosystem: Environmental > Terrestrial > Soil > Wetlands > Peat | place: Sweden: Abisko, Stordalen Mire...
CCCAGCAAACGGGAGAGGGAGGACGGGTAGTGCCACGCACGTCTCGTTCTCTCTTTTCCAAATGAATTTAGAGCGCAGCGTGAACGAGAAACAAACAAAAGCAACCATGACAGCAGACCGCGAGAATCCATCTTATTTTCTGCGCTCAGTGGTCTAAAGAATGGGGTCCGCCTCAAGGCAAGCTTTCCAAACGCGTCCGCGAAAAGGAATTCGAGAAACTGACCGTCAAGGAAGTCGAACTGCTGCAAAAACAGTTTGCGGAGATTTTTAAGGCTTAACGCCGAAAATCCCTGCGGCTGCCGGCTAACACCACTTTTTTCCCGTCACTTACCGACCCTGACGCAACGAAGTCCGACATCTCACCAAGGGCGGTGAAGATCGGGGCGCCGTTTACGGTTTGCCAGAACGCGCGCTTTCAGACTTGGATTAGGTGTGCTTTCGGGAGGCACCGGTGCCGAATTTAGCGCGCTGCCTGATGCCGCCATCTCCTCGTCGATTACCCCGAGCAACGCTGTCCGGCCCTGCCGGGTCGTGGCTGAACAGGTGAACACCGCCGGCAGCTTTTCGAACCACGCCGAAATGCGGTCGGTAAAGGCGGCGATGTTCGTCTGGACGGTGGCGGCGGATACCTTGTCGGTTTTGGTAAAGACCAGGACGAAGGGCACCGCATGGCGCACGAGCCACTCCAGGAACTCCAGATCAAGTTCTTGCGGCGCCAAACCGGACTCAATCAAAACAAAGACCAGGCGGAGGTTCGGGCGATGCTCCAGGTAATTGCTCACGGCCAGATTAAAGCGGGCACTGCGACCCCGCGAAGTCTGGGCGAAGCCATAGCCCGGCAAATCCACCAGCCGCCAGCATTGGTTCATCGTGAAGAAGTTGATGAGCTTGGTGAACCCGGGAGTGGGCGAGACACGGGCCAAACCCTGCTCACCCGCGAGCATGTTCAATAACGAAGACTTGCCGACGTTCGAGCGACCGATGAAGGCGAACTCCGGCAGTGACTCGTCCGGACACGACACCAAATCCGGCGCACTGCAGTCAAAGATGGCGGATGCAATATTCACGATGAAAAGCCCACAGCCGATTGTCGCACAAAACCACGGGATTGATACCCGTAATGTCAGAAATCTGGCGCGCTGAAATCACGATGAGCCCTGCGGCCGCCCTGCTTGCGGTCTTGCCAGGCGGACTTCCTTCCAGCTTCCCGCAGGTGACGGATTTCGAGCTGGAGTTTGAGGAAACTGTCATACCGCTCGCGCGGGAGCGTGCCGGCCGCGAGCGCTTCAAGCACCGCACACTGATTTTCCTTCGTATGGGTGCAGTCGCGGAAGTGGCAGCGCACCGACAGCGCGTCCACCTCGGGAAACTGCTGCTTTGATCCTTCACTGGCAATCCAGATGTGGAATTCCCTCATGCCCGGCGTGTCAATGACCACGCCGCCTTGCGGAAGGAAAATCATCTCGCGCCACGAAGTGGTATGCCGCCCCTTGGCATCCTGCGTGCGAACTTCCAACGTGGCCTGAATGTCTTCCCCGTAGAGGCGGTTGATAAGGCTCGACTTGCCCACTCCCGAAGTGCCGATGAACACCGCGGTGTCGCCGGGCTTGATCAGCTGCGCCAATTTCTTCACGCCTCGCCCGGTGAGCGCGCAGGCCGCGAGCACTAAAGCATCGCCAGCCACGCGAGTGGCGTCGGCGAGCCGCGCGTCAAGGTCGTCGCACAAATCAATCTTGTTGAGCAGGACCACCGGGCGCGCGCCGCTTTCGTGGACCATGACCAGCATTTGCTCCAGCCGCGCGGCATCGAAGCTCGCGTCCGCGGCGGCCACCATGAACGCCGTGTCGATATTCGTGGCGAGGATGTGCTGGGTGTTACCGCTCCCGCGGCCGGCCATGGTGCGACAGAGCTGGGTGCGCCGCGGCAGGATGGCCTGAATCATGGCCTTCTCCTCATTGGCCACGAGTTTTACGGCGACCCAATCCCCGACCTTGGGCAGTTTTGCATTGGATCCGCGGGCTTCGTGGAGGCAATGGCCGGTAACTTGAGCGAGTAGTTCCGCCTCCGCAGTCCAAACGCGGAAGAAATGTTTATCCTCCACCGCCACCCGGGCCGGAACCAGACCCTTGGCATGAAAGGGCGCGAACTGCTGATCGAGGTCAGCGTTCCAGCCCAGCGTCGTCAAGTCCATAGGGGCAAGTTGAATGAGTCATTCGTGAAATGATAGCAGTTGGGCGCGAACTTCTGAATGAATTTCGACGCAACTTCCGCTTATTTCGCGGCCCCACTCGAAATGAACTGTTCCAGCAACGCATTCACCATGGCCGGCTCTTCCACGGTCGGGGTGTGTCCCGCCCGCGGAATCAGGGCGAGCGTTGACCCCGCAATTTGGGAGTGAATCCGCTGCGCCTGCTCGCGCGAAATCGCCAGGTCTTCGTCGCCCATCGCAACCAAAGTCGGCAAATTAATTTTATGGATCTGATCGTAAATCGGCGCCCGGTTGATAACCCCCATCACCGCGAGAGCCAGTCCGATCCTGCGGTTCGCAATCAGCTGGTCCCGCCATCGCGCTTTTAGCTCAGCACGCAGCGGATCGTTCAGGAACGTTTTACCAAACATTACGGGCATCACTTTATCCGCGACCAGGCGAATTCCCAGCAGTCCCGCAATGAGGGTCAAGGTGCGGTAACGCCGCTGGTTCTCCTGATTCTCGGCATCCGCCGAAGTGGCAAAGAGCGCCAGCGATTTCAACAGGGCGGGTTGGCGCAGGGCAATCCGAAGACCGATCATTCCACCCATCGACACTCCGACGAAATGGCAGGGAGCGGCGTTTAACATTTCAATCAGGGCCACGGTATCGAGATAGAGTGATTCCAGGTCATAGCCCGAGGGCGTCACGGTGGACTGGCCCTGCCCCCTGAAATCGAAGGCAATGCAGCGATACCGGGACTTCAGCGCGGCCATCTGGTTTTCGAACATGCTCCCGCACCACAATAAACCGTGGGCAAAAACGATCGTCTCCGGTCCCTCCCCCTGAGTCTCGTAATGAACCCAAGCCCCGTTGACTTTGACTTTCGGCATTAGCCAAGCGTATCAACGCCCGGCCTGAGTCCAAAATGAACCCTCCGGCTTTGCCTGTGGACTTCCAAAATTTGACGATTCCTGGAATGGAACCGACTTGCGAATTCTCCCCCGTGACACCAATTGTGAGCGCCAGGCCGGAATAGTCATGCGACGAAGTTCAGGCGCGCGGCCGGACTTGGACTGGCGGCCCAACCAGATTTTGCGGGTGCCCAGCGAGGAAAGCCTGCACATTGCCAACGGTAAGATCCATCAACCGCTGGCGAGCCGCCCGCGTGGCCCAGGCAATGTGGGGCGTAATGACGCAGTTGCGGGCCGTGAGCAAGGGGTTTTCCAGCAGTGGCGGTTCCTGAGAGAGAACATCGAGTCCCGCCCCGGCAATACGACCAGCGTTGAGGGCCTCTGCCAGCGCCGCCTCATCCACGAGCGCACCGCGTCCGGTGTTGATTAAAAAGGCAGTCGGCTTCATGCGGGATAATCGGGCGGCACTGACAAGTTGCCGGGTCTGCGGATTCAATGGACAATGCAAGGTTACAACATCCGCCCGGGAGAAAAGATCATCCAGACCCACATTTTCCTCAGCGGTTACCGGAGTCCGGGAATGAACAATCACCGACAAGCCAAAGGCGCGGGCGATGACAGCGACACTCTTGCCAATGCTGCCATAGCCAACAATCCCGATGGTGCGACCCGCGAGTTCATGCAAAGGATAATCCCAGAAACAAAAATCCGGACTCGCCACCCAACGCCCCTCACGGACCAGGCGGGCATGGTCGCCCGTGCGGGTGGCCAGCTCGAGCAGAAGTGAAAAAACGGCTTGGGCGGCTGACGCGCGGCCGTAACCCGGCGCGTTCGAAACCGGGATCCCGCATTCCGCGGCGGCGGCCACATCGACAACGTCATAACCGGTAGCCAGCACCCCGATGAATCTCAGATCGGGCAGCGCCCGGATGCTTTCGCCAGCAAGCACCGTCTTGTTGGTGAGGACGATGGCGGCAGTTTGGCAGCGAGAAATCACCAGGTTGATCGGGGTGCGCGCATAAACCTGGAGTTGGCCGAGGTTTTCCAAGCCGTCCCAGCTTAAATCACCTGGATTCAAGGTGTGTCCGTCAAGGATAACGATGAGTGGGCGGCTCATGATTCGAGCAGGCAAAGGCTGGGTGACAGCGTCTCACGCCACCGGCGTGATCTTGACCTCCACCGTCATCTTGCGTTCCAAGGTGCCCCGGTAATTGCCGCTGATGGGGGAAACGTCGGCGTAATCGCGGCCGTTGCCGAGTTTGACATAAGTTTCGCCAATCTGACAGTCGTGGGTGGGATCCAATCCGCGCCAGCCGTGGCCGGGGACAAAAACCTCCACCCAGGCGTGGGTGGCGCTGGCGGCTTCGGTGGCCAGATAACCGCTCACATAGCGGGCCGGAATTTTCACAGCGCGGCACAAGCCGAGCATCAGGTGGGCAAAATCCTGGCATACGCCGCGTCGATCACGGAGCACCTCGCTCATGTGGGTATGAACGTGGGTGGAATTGGACTCGTACTTTAAATGGCCATGAACGAATTTCATGAGCGTCAGGGAGGCCAGCCACGCATCGTCAATCCCCTGAATGGCATCCAAAGCCAGCTTCCAGGACTCGGGTGTGATTTCCACATAGCGACTGGCCTGGAGGTAGTCAAAGCAGCGCTCGACATTCCGCGCCTCTTGCATTTGGGCGAAGGAACAAATGTTCGCCGAGTCCGGCAGCGGGGGCGGCGGGCGGGTGATGACCCGGGATTGCGCCTCAATCAAGAGGTAACTGTGGGACTCGGGGATCTCGAAGTGATTCACCCAGTTGGAGTAAAAATCCTTGAAATGGCGCAGCCGGGCGGCGGGCAGGATGCGCAGGAGAAAGTTTTCCACCGCCTGCTCCGGAATGGGCATCGGCTGGAGTCGCACATCATTAAAACTGTCCCGGACGGGGGCGGCATAGTCGTACCGCGTGGAGTGGAAAATATCAAATTTCATTCATCATCAAGCGGCGCCACATCCACGGAAACCTTGACCATATGTTTACCGCCGCCGGTCAAAATGCCCGCGACGGGGCTGACGTCGCCGAAATCCCGGCCCAGCGCAACGGTAACATGTTCCTCGCCGGGCTCAACGTTATTGGTCGGATCAAAATCCACCCAGCCGGTGCCCGGGCAAAAAACCGAGAACCAGGCATGGCTGGCATCGGCCCCCACCAGCCGGGGTTTGCCGGCCGGCGGACGGGTGCGGAGGTAACCGCTGACATAACGGGCCGGCAGGCCCAGGGAGCGCAGGAAGGCAATGCCGAGATGCGCAAAATCCTGGCAGACGCCGCGCCGCTTCACCAGGACCTCCTCCAGCGGGGTGGCGACGGTGGTGGCTTTCACATCGTACTTGAAATCGGTGAAAATGCGGCGGGTCAGGTCCCGCGCACCCTCCAGCAAAGGGGTTTCCGGCCCGAAACTTTCGCGCGCATAGTCGGCCAATTCCATGGAGGCGCGGATCTGGGGCGAATCAAAAATAAATTGGTAGGGTTCCACCACCTCCGGTGAGACCGGATCCCGAAACAACCCGGCGGCGGCCTCCCAACCCATACCATTGTGCGGCTGGCCCCCGTCCCCTGCCCGTACGCCCCGGCCGCCATGCATCCGGACCCGGCTATGGGTGACGATTTCCAAACGGGTGTGAACTTCCTGGATGGCAAAAAAACACAAGCGGTTGCCGAAATAATCCGAGTGTTCCTTGCGCAAAGTGGGTTCGGGAAAAACTTTCAAGCTGAACCGTTCACAGGTCTGATGCCGCGAGGAAGCCGGTTCGAGGCGAGCGACATGATGTGACACGGTCACCGGCGCGACGTACTCGTACAAGGTGCGATGGGTGATGGCGTAATTCATGTTTCTTCGCCCCGGCCGGTGCGCGAAATCGTGGAATGGGCAAAAAAACTCGCGGCAATGCCATCCGATAACTTTGGCAGGTCGCGCAAAGTCTCCTGGATGGTCTGGCCGATGAGACTGGCCGGGAAATCGAGCTTGGGGGACGCCAGTTCGCGCGAATCGGAATTGCGCAGCCGGGCCAGCGCTTTCTGCAAAATCGCCTTGCCGGAACCGGCTGAATCTTCCCGCTCACGCGGCAGGCGTTCGAAATGCTTGGCCAGCTGCTCAAATTGGAAGAGGACCGACCGCGGGTTTTTGTCGTCCAACAGGACCAGATCGAAAACGGCCGGCAGGGTGGGCAATAAATTATAGCGCGAACGGTAGGTGATGGAGCTGTCGGCCACCTCGAGCACGGCCTCCAACACACTGGGGTTTTCCGCGTCCGGACACCGCAGTGTGGCGTCCAGCAAGGTGCCGAGATAAATGGCGCGTTCGAGCCGCAGCCCGATATCCAGAAAGCGCCAGGCCTGGGCACGGGTCATGTTTTCGCGGGCCAATCCGTGAAACGCGGCCAGCCCCAGAAGCACCTGGCTCAGCACACTGACGGCGTCCCCCGCCAGCATGACCGATTTATCGGCCGGCGGCGCCAGTTGATCGCCCAATTGGTTTAAGACGCGCCACATGTCGTTGGAGGTGCGGTCGCGCACCAACATCGCGAGGCGCTGCAAAACGTCCACGATCTGGTGCAGGCTGCCATTGCGGCCGGGATCGAAGATGGCCGCCAGCAACTCCGCCTCAAATACCTCGGCATTTTTGCGCAAGTCCGGATAGTCCAGCAGGTTCTCGATTTGCCCCTGCAGGGCCAGGGTTTGTAACAACGGCGCCAGCACCGGCAGCGCACCGCCGGTGCGCTCCGGATTGAAGCGCAGCACGGCACTGCGCAAAAGCCGGGCGGTGGCATCGGCGCGCTCGGAATATCGTCCGAGCCAGAAAAAATTGTCCGCCAGCCGGGACGGCAGATTATTTCCGGTGCGACGCAGTTCCACACTCTGGGCGGAACTTTGGAGCAGCGTGATTTCCTCCACGGGGGTTTCGGAGGTGAGCCAGATATCCTTGCTGGAGCTGCCTCGTTGCATGGAAACCATCTGTCCGGCAGCCGCCGGCGCCACGCGGGCCAGGCCGCCGGGCATCACACAATAACTATCCCCGGTGGCCACCAGATAGACGCGGAGGCTGATCGGGCGGCTGACAAATTGTCCTTCATCCCAGCAGGGTGCGCTCGAGTTCTGAACCAGTTCCTGGGCCACGAAAAGATCCGGGTCAAACTCAATCCGGCGGCGCAGTTCCGACCTTTGGGCGTCGGTCAGCTTCCGGTCGGGATCCGGAATGGGCAGCCGGGTGCGGAAAGCCGGACGGACGGAGAGCGTCTCGAGATTTTTAAGCACGTATTGTTGCGCGCTTTTCTGTCCACACCACCAGGTGGCGACGGAGGGCAACTGCAACTCCTCGCCGAGGATCTGCCGGCAGAGACCGGGCAGGAAAGACATGAAAGCCGGGCTTTGCAACAGTCCGGCACCCAGGGCATTGGCGACCACCACGTTGCCGGCGCGAATGGCCTCCGCCAGGCCGGGGACGCCCAGAATGGAGTCGTTGCGCAACTCCAGGGGGTCGCAGAAATCGTCGTCCACCCGGCGCCAGATGACATCCACCCGCTCGAGCCCGCTCAGCGTCTTCAGGAAGACACAATTATCGCGCACAGTGAGATCCTGGCCCTCGACCAGCATATAGCCGAGATAGCGCGCAAGGTAGGCCTGTTCAAAGTAGGTTTCGTTGTGCGGACCCGGCGTGAGCATGACCACCCGCACGCGGTCGGATTGGCGCGGGGCCAGTTGCGCCAGGGTTTCCTGCATTTTGCGGAAAAAGCCGGCGAGGCGCGGGACATTGTTTTCGCGGAAAGATTCCGGAAAAATCCGGGAGCTGACCAGCCGATTCGCCAGGGCATAGCCGGCCCCGGTGGGAATCTGGGTGCGGTCCGAAACCACCCACCACCGTCCATCGGGCGACCGATTGAGGTCGGCGGCATAAAAATGCAGGAACTGATTACGCGGCAGACGAATGCCGTGACAGGGACGGAGGAAATCGGGCTGGGCAAAGACCAGGGCGGGCGACAGCCAGCGGGAGCGGATCAACTCCTGGTTGCCGTAACAATCAGCAAGAATTTTATTCAGCAGGAAGGCCCGTTGAATCAGGCCGGTTTCCAGTTTGCGCCATTCCGCGGGCGCCATCATGAACGGGATCGGATCGAGCTGCCAGGGTCGCTCCATGCCGCGCGGATCGCCATAAACATGGTAGGTGATGCCCTGCTCTTGAATGAACCGGGCACAGGTCTCGTGGCGATAACGAAGTTCCGCCGGAGTGAGTTCCTGGAGCGCCTCAAATAACCTGGCGTAATGCGGACGCAACGAGTTGTCGCCCGCGAGCAACTCATTGTAGGCGCCCGGATTATTCCGGTAACCGGCCACCGACACGGGCTCGGCGCCTGCGCCCGAGCTGATCTGGGACTGCGACTGAATCATGGGAAACGGCTTGAAACCGGGTCTGATCTTTTCCGGGTCAGACATTGCGCAAATCCAGGGTGAAAGGAAAGTCCGGATTTACTTTTACCGGTGGCACCGCGATCTTTCCCGGCGTGTGATTCAGGCGGAAAAAACGGGCCAGACGGCGTGACTCAGCCTCGTAACTGTTGACCGGGAAAGTGTCATGGCTGCGTCCCCCCGGGTGGGCGACATGATAGGTGCAGCCGGCCACACTCCGTTGATTCCAGGTGTCGACCACGTCAAAGACCAGTGGTGAATGCGGGGCGATGGTGGGCTGCAGGCAGCCGGGCGGCTGCCACGCCCGAAAGCGAACACCGGCGACGCCTTCGCCATTGGTGCCGGTGGGATGCAGCGGCACCCGATGCCCGTTGCATGTGATGGCGAACCGGTCCCCGGCCAGCCCCTGGGCCTTGACCTGGAGCCGCTCCAGCGAGCTGTCCACATAGCGCACCGTGCCGCCGCCGCCGGGTTCCTCACCCAAAACATGCCAGGGCTCCAAAGCAGTGCGCAGTTCAATGGCCAGATCCCGTTGCTCGAGGTCACCGACGCGCGGGAAGCGGAACTCGAATTGCGGGGCGAACCAGTCAAACTCGAACGGATAACCGGCCTCACGCAAGTCGCCCACGACGTCGCGAAAATCAGTTTCACAAAAGTGCGGCAGCATCCAGCGATCGTGAATATCGGTGCCCCAGCGGACGAGGCCGTTCTTATAAGGTTCCTTCCAGAATTTCGCGACCAGGCCGCGCAGGAGGAGGTGCTGGGCCAGGCTCATCCGGGCGTGCGGCGGCATTTCAAAGGCGCGCATTTCGACCAAACCCAGTCGGCCGGTGCTGCTTTCGGGCGCAAACAATTTATCGATGGAGAACTCGGCACGATGAGTGTTGCCGCTGGCGTCAACCAGCAGGTTGCGGAACAGCCGATCACACAACCACGGCGGCGTGTAACCAAAGGTGTTAATGTTCCGGTCGAGTTCCTTGAAAGCGACCTCCAATTCGTAGAGCGAGTCATTGCGGGCCTCATCGATGCGCGGAGCCTGGGAGGTCGGCCCGAGGAAGAGTCCGCTGAACAACCAGCTCAAAGAGGGATGATTCTGCCAGTAGGCCAGCAGCGAGCGCAACAAATCGGGCCGGCGCAAGATGGGGGAATCCTGCGGGGTCTCGCCGCCGATGATGATGTGATTGCCGCCGCCGGTGCCCGTGTGCCGGCCATCCAGCATGAATTTTTCGGTGCCCAGCCGCGTTTGACGGGCCTCCTCATAAAGCACGGTGGTGCGCTCCACCAGCTCATCCCAGGATTTGCTGGGATGCAGATTGACCTCGATCACGCCGGGGTCCGGGGTGACCGCAAGTTTGTGCAGGCGCGGATCGCGCGGCGGGGTTTCCCCTTCGATGACCAGGGGGGTACCCAGCTCAGTCGCGGCGGTCTCAATGCCGGCGATGAGATCAAGATAATCCTCCGTGGACTCCACGGGCGGCATGAAGACGTGCAGCCGGCCATCGCGAGGCTCCACGCACATGGCGGTGCGGATGATCCACGGCGCGCTTTCCCCCTGCACCGGCCGGCGGTTGGGATCAAACTCCCGCTGCAGCTCCGGTAGCTTTGGTTCGGGCTCCAGTTTACCCAATTGCTGGGCGCGCTGGCCGGGACCATAGCCGGCGGGCGTCGGCGCCCCGCCGGTGCGAAGAAACCGCTGGCCGCTGGTTTCAGGATGCGCGCGATAGGGAAACTCGCGCGGCAATTCCGGCAGATCCTTTTGGGAAGGGTCCTGGGGACGTTGCCAGGGATAATCTTTTTCCGCCACCCACGGGATGGAATCCAGCGGCAGACGCAGCCCCATGGCGGAATCGCCAGGAATAAGCCAAAGGGTTTCGTCATCGCGTAAAAACCACGAGCCGGATATCCACCCCTGCTGATTGCCATACCACGCGCGTTTGATGGGCAGCGTGTAACCGACCACTTCATCCAGGCCGCGCTGAAAAATACGCGCAATGCGGTCGCGCTCCAGTTTATTCTTCAGGTTGGTCTTATCCGGGGTGACGTTCGCGGGCAACCGCCTTTCTTTCCAGGTATAATAGAAGGCGTCCTCGTACGCCGGCAGGAGAAATTTGGGATCAGCCCCGATCACGCGGGAAATGCGGCTCAGCAACTCCCGGGCGTCTTTCGGACCATGGCCGTAATTCCTGGATTCGTCGGCAATCAGGGAATCATCCTTCCAGACCGGCACGCCGTCCTTGCGCCAGTAACAAGCGAGCGCGTAGCGCGGCAGAGGTTCGCCGGGGTACCATTTCCCCTGGCCGTAATGCAGCAACGAGCCCGGTGCGAATTTCCGGCGCAGCCGCTTGATCAATTCGCCGGAAAGCACGCGCTTCTTGTGCGACATGGCCGTAAAATTCCACTCCGGGCCGTTCGGATCATCGATGGAAACGAACGTAGGCTCACCCCCCATGGTCAGGCGCACATCGCCCTTTTTTAAATCGGCGTCAATGGCGTGGCCCAGCACCTCGATTTTGGACCATTGTTCCTCGGTATAGGGGAGCGTAACGCGCGGCGACTCATAAACGCGGGTCACGCTCATTTCAAAAGCGAATTCACATTCGCATTCATCCACGGCTCCAGAGATGGGGGCGGCACTGGAGGGATCCGGGGTGCACGCCAGCGGAATGTGCCCCTCGCCCGCGAGGAGACCGCTGGTGGGATCCAGCCCAATCCAGCCACCACCGGGTAGATAAACCTCCGTCCAGGCGTGCAGATCACAGAAATCCGTCTCGGCGCCGCTGGGACCATCGAGGGCTTTCTGGTCGGCCTTGAGTTGAATAAGGTAGCCGCTGACGAAGCGCGAAGCGAGGCCGCAATGCCGGAGCAACTGGCACAGCAGCCAGGCCGAATCCCGGCAGGAACCGCTGAGTTTCTCAAGTGTTTCCTCCGGGGTTTGCACGCCGGGTTCCAGGCGGATGGTGTACTTAATGTCCTGCCACAAACGCTGGTTGATCGCCACCAGGAAGTCGATCGTCCGCAGCTTGTCCTTTGCCGGAATCTCGAGACGCTCCTGCTTGGTGCGGCGTTTCACCTCCCCCAGGATATCGCGCCGGAGGGCCGTGAGATAACGTGTAAACAAGGGCGTCAGCCAGCATTTGCGTTGAAAGGGCGCCAGCTCATTATCGAGGGAGTGGTCGTAGGCAAAGGGAAATTTCT
>Ga0302319_10021077_pt1 | contig 11745 bp, 10 predicted proteins | sample Bog_T0_2_FD_203319 | JGI IMG/M metagenome (GOLD analysis project Ga0302319, IMG submission 203319) | Peat permafrost microbial communities from Stordalen Mire near Abisko, Sweden - Bog_T0_2 | ecosystem: Environmental > Terrestrial > Soil > Wetlands > Peat | place: Sweden: Abisko, Stordalen Mire...
GCGAATAGTTTTTTGCAATGGGTTGCGAACTCGGCCTCGGTTCCCTTGGGCAGGAAGACGTAATCGACATTGGTGCAAATCTGGCCGGCGTTGAGCATCTTGACCCACAGGATGCGCTCCGCCGCCGTCTTGATCGGGAAGTCGGGACCGACGATGGCGGGGGATTTGCCGCCCAGCTCCAGCGTCACCGGCGTCAGGTTGCGCGCGGCGTTGGCCATCACCGCCCGGCCGGTCGCTCCCGAACCGGTAAACAGCAGATGGTCGAAGGGCAGCGAGGAAAAGCCCGGCCCGCGACCGCCGCCGTCATCGAAAAAGGTGAGTTTTTCCGGCGGAAAATATTTCGGGCAGATCTCGATCAGCAGCGCGGCGAGGTGTTGCGAATTCTCCGACATCTTGACCATGGCCCGGTTGCCGGCCGCGAAAATGGCGGCGAGCGGCGCGAAGCTCAGGTTAAGCGGAAAATTCCACGGCACGATCAGGCCCACCAGGCCCAGCGGCTGAGGAATCACGCGATTCTGCGCGCCGGGAAATGTCAGAACATCGACCTTGCGCCGCTGCGGCTTCATCCATTTTTTGACGTTCTTGGCGCTGGTCAGGATGGCTTGAAGGGCGACGAAATATTCGGCGAAAAGGGTCTCGAAACTTGAGCGATTTCCATAATCGGCGTCGATCGCGGCGACCAGCGCCTCGCGATTGTCCTTGAGCAGCGCGGCCAGTTTATGCAGGTCGGCGATCCGCTCGGCGGCGTCTGGCGCTGGCGCCGCGTGATAAGCGGCGCGCTGGCGGTCGAAACAGGATTGGAATTCTTCGGGGATCTCCGCGCGATCCTGCGAGACGATGGGCGCGTTCATGGCAATTTCCTTGTGGTTCAATAACCCGTCATTTCAAGATAGCCGCTACCGCTTTGCGAACCGGCAAAGCTGATCGGCCCTTCCCAATAGGGAATTGTCGTCCCCATCCAGCTCTGGACATTGAGCGGGGTCGTCTCGACGTCGAAGCCCCGGCTTTTTACGCGCACCCGCCAGCGGGTCGGAATCTTTCGCGCGCCAACTGTTGTCTGGGTCAATGGCTCAAGCGAAATGTCGTTCCCCGCGAGGGGCTGCGTTGCGCCGTCGGCCGCGATCCAGTTGCCGAAAGCATAGGGAGCGGCGCCCCGGATGCGATAAAGCATCACCTTCTCGCCGCCGGACAGATGCAGCGCGAACCAGTCCCAACCCGTCTGGTCGGGCGCCAACGATTGGCTGCTCCATTCGCGATCCATCCATGCTTGCCCCGTGACCTTGGTCTCGCGGCCATGAAGGGTCAGCGTCCCTGCGACAGTGAAGAACGGCTGGCTGAAATAATAGGAGGCTTGTCCCTGTTCCGATTTGCGGCTGTAGCCGTTCTCGCCCTCAAGCACCAAGGGCCGGTCGCTGGAAAGGTCGAGGTCATAGGAAAAATTCGCGCCACGCGCGCTGAGGCGGGCCTTGGTCAGCGCATCATCCTTCGCGTCGAAAGTCCAGTCATCGATAAAGGCTTGGAAAGGCGCGGCCACCACACCCGCCTGTCCGACGCCGCCGCGCGCCATCGTCTGGGCGAAGAGATGCTCCGTGGCGCTGGTGACGGCGGCGTGCCCCATCCAGATGGTGCGGTCGTCCCAGCCCTTTGCCGCGCCGGGCTCCAGCGCATGACGGAACAATGTCCATTGCGCGCCATAGGAGGCGCCGTCCGCGCCCTTGAGATTGGCGGTGACATACCACCACTCGGTGCGGAAGGTTTTGTGCGCGCCGTAATCGGCGGGAAAGGTAATCGCCCCGCCGGGCTTCGGCGTATCGAACCCTTGGGCGTCGCCGCCCAGGCCGCCAAAACCTTGAGCCAGCGCGGCGGCGGGCCAGAGGGACGCCAGCAGCGCGATGATCTTAGCGTTCATTGGCAAAGACCCTGAGAAGGTCGGCCGGCGCGCTGCGCGCGAGCCTTGTCACCGGCATGAGGCCGGCGATGAGCGCGGCGGCGAGCGCTAACAAAAAGACCTGCGCCCATTGGCCGGGAAAGACATGCATGGGCAGGCGCCAGCCGAAGGCGGCGACATTGACGATATCGACGAGCCCCCAGGTCATGAAGACCCCGAGCGGAATCGCCAGCAGGGCGGCGCCCGCCGAAAACAGCAGGATGCGCAGCAGCTCCAGCCCCGCCAGCCGCCACCGCGCGACGCCAACCGCCCAGACCGGCGCCACCTGCGCCAGACGCAGATTGCTGAGCGCAAGCAGGCTGGTGAGCAAGGCTATGGCGGAGACGCCGAGCATGAGCGTATTCAGCGCCGCCGTCACCATGAAAGTGCGCTCAAAAACATCGGTGGAAAGCTTTTTCAACTCGCCCTGATCGATCATGCGGACGATCGCAGGGCCGAAACGCGTCCGCATCTCCTCCATCACCCGCGCCACGGCGCCGGGCGCGACGCGCAAGGAATAATTGACGCCCGACACATCGGTGAAATGCCGCGCCAGCCTCTCGTGATCGACGCGGAGTTGGCCCTTTGCGTTGCCGTAATCCGGATAGATCCCGACGATCCTCGCTCGCCAGTTGTCGCCGGACGCGGGGATGTCGAGCGTCGCTCCGAGCCCGGTCTTCAGGCGCCGCGCAAGCTGTTCGCTGATCAGAACGGCGTCTTCGTCATGCAGCGCCCGGAAAGCATCGGCGCCGCCTTCGAGAAGCGTGAAATGCTGTGAGTAGGTCTCGTGCGGCGCCATGCCGATCAGATCGACCGGCCAGCCGCCAAGCCGCGTCCGGGCGCGCCAGATCGGAAGGATCGCCGTGATGTCGGGCTGTTTCCGCGCCCATGTCTCTATGTCGCGCGCGTCAGTTGGCGTCGCGGCTTCATAATAGATTTCCGCCGCAAGGCGGTCGTTGAGCCAGCCGGCGAAGGTGTGCCGAAAACCTTCCACCATGCCGCCGACGCCGATATTCGTGGCCAGCGCGAGGAGCAACGCCATCATCGCCAGAGACAGGCCGGAAATCTCCTGGCGCCCGTCGGCGAAGAACCAGCGCGCGAGCGGGCGCCGCGCCAAACTTTCCGCGACCCGCAGCGCGGCCGCCAGCGCCACCGGCAGGAGGAGCGCCGCGCCCAGCAGCACAAAGGCGATGACCAGAAAGCCCATCGTCAATCCGTCGGCCGCACAGAAAACGAGGGCGGCGGCGACGAGCGACAGCGCGGCGAGGACCGCCTGACGGCGCAAATAGCGGTGATGCGCCTCGCGCCAGGCGATGGGCCGGGCGACGGACAGCACGGGCAGGCGCAGCGTCCTGGCGAGGCCGCCGCCCGCCGAAAGCAAGGCGCCGGCGCCGGCCATGGCCAGCCCCGACAACCACCATGAGGGATCGAGCGCCAGCCGCACGGAAACCTGCGCGCCATAAAGCCCTTCCAGGCTCCCCGCGACATTGGGCAACAAGGCGGCGGCGATCAAATAGCCGCCAACCAGCCCCAAGCCGCCTGCGAAAAACGTGAAAACGAGAAGCTCGCAAAACAGCGCGGCGGTGAGCGCGCCCGCGGAGACGCCGAGCGCCCGCAGCGTGCGCAGCGTTGGCAGCCGTTGCTCGAAGGCCAGTCCGAAAGATGCGTGGACGATGAAGAAGCCGACGAGAAAGGCGAGGAAGCCGAACGCGGTGAGATTGAGGTGGAAACTGTCGGTGAGCCGCGCCAGCTCGCTTTCATCCTCGGGCTCGACGATGCGCAAGGCGTCGCCCGCGAGAGGCGCCAGCGTCGCGGCGTCGACGGGCGCCTCATTCGAGACGATGAGGCGCGACAGGCGCTCCGGCTTGTCCAGCGCCTTCTGCGCCACGCCAATGTCGACAATGATGGCGCTCGGGGGCGCCTGTTTTATCGCGACGAGCGGGGGCAGGACAAAGCCGCGCTCGGTTTTCGGCCGCGCGCCTTCGAGGAGACCAAGGTCGGACAAGGTCTGCGCCGAGGCGAAGCTGCGGCCCTCGCCGGTCAAAATCTTCGTCGCCTCTTTGGTCTCGCGCAGAGGCGCCAGCATCGAGGCGCGCGGCAGTGTCAGCGGCTCGATGCCGATGAGGCGGATGTTTTTGTCGCCAACGCGCGCGCTTCCCTCAAGCGCCGGCGAGACTTTTAGCCCCGCGCGTCGCAGCGTCACAAAAAGCTCCTGGGGAAAGAGGCCGCCGCTTGCGACAAGATTTTGCAGGTTGCCGCCGGAAAACACCGCGACCGCGCTGTCGTAGCTTTTGCGCGCCTGCTCGTTGAGCGCCTGCACGCCGCTCCACAAGGCCGTGGCGATGGCGAGGCCGACGAGCAGCGTCGCCAGATTGGCGGGGTGGCGGCGCCAATGGCTGACCAGCGCTGCGAGCGTCCAGAAAACCTGCTTCATGATCCGGCGAGCGCTCCCGCCTCGATCCGCACGCGGCGCCCCAGCCGCGCCGCGAGCCGCGCGCTATGGGTCGCCATCAGAAAGGCGCAACCGGTTTCCGCCACCAGTTCCAGCGACAGCGCCAGAACCGCGTCGCCAGACGCTTCGTCGAGATTGCCGGTCGGCTCATCCGCCAGCAGAAGTTTCGGCCGCGCCGCCAGCGCCCGGCCGACGGCGACGCGCTGCTGCTGGCCGCCGGACAGCTGTTCGGGATAGCGCGAGAGGAGCTCCTCTAATCCCAGACGCCGGGTCAGCGTGAGTTGCCACTGGGGATCGAGTCGGCCCGCGAGCCGCGCCTGAAAGGCGAGATTTTCCTCGACGGTGAGACTGGAGATGAGGTTGAACTGCTGGAAAACGACGCCGATCATCTCGCGCCGCGCCGTCGCGCGCGCGCTTTCGGATAGGCCCGCGATGTCGACGCCGTCGAGCAGGATTTCGCCGCCGTCGGCGTGATCGAGGGCGCCGACGAGATGCAGCAGGGTGCTTTTGCCGCTGCCGGATTCGCCCATCACCGCGAGCGTTTCGCCGGGGCGAAGCGAAAGATCGACCCCGCGCAACACGGGGAGGGGGCCTTGCGGAGTGACGTAGGATTTTCGCAAATTCGTGACGCGCAGCAGCGGCGTATGGGGTTTTTCAGACGCTTGGGGTTTTGCAGCGACAGGCGCCGCTTCGTTGCGGACCGAGGGTGCGTTCAAGCGAGGGCCTCCGTCTTGTTCAGGGGTCTCACGCCGCGAAACCTACGGCTTTCTCAATATAGGCGCCCGCGGCCCGATCACCAGAACCTTTCCAGCGCCGCGCCGATCCACATCACGCCGGCCATGCATAACGCGCAGAAAACGGCGGCCGAGCCCATGTCCTTCACGATCTTGATCGCGGGGTCGATCTGCGGCGTCGTGTGGTCGCAGAGTTTCTCTATGCTGGTGTTGAGCAACTCCACCGCCAGCACGGCCAGCAGACAGGCGATCAATTCGGCGCGACGGAAAAAATCCGGCGTAAGGGCGAAGGAGGCGGGGAGAGCCGCGGCGAGCACGGCGACTTCCTGCCGGAAGGAGCGCTCCGAACGAAAGGCGGCTTCGATGCCGGCGCACGTGGCCACAAAGGCCCGCAAGATGGGAGGTTGGTTCAAGATCGGACCCGGCGAATCGCGTTCCCGAAAGGATCGCAAAAAAAGGTTTCGGCTCTCTCTACGGAACCGCATCCGCCGTCAAAGACTTTTCCGCGCGCGCATCATGAACACGGGCAGTTCGGCGGAGGCGAGCACATCGCGGGTCACACCGCCCAGAATAAGCTCCCACAGCGAACTATGCCGAAAAGCGCCGATCACCAGGCTGTCGCCGCCGCGCTGCGCGGTTTCGGCAAGCAAAAGCCGTCCCACGCTTTGATGGTCGCGCGGCAAGCCGACGATTTCCGCTTCCACGCCGAGATGTTCGAACAAGTCGCGGGCGCTCTGGTGATAGGGCGCCGTCCCGTCCTTTTCCACCCACAGCACAGTGACCTTGTCCGCGCGTTTCAGCCAGGGCAGGGCCGCCTCCACGGCCTGCCGGGCCGCGTCGCCCGGCTTCCAGCCGACGATCATGTGGCGTCCGATGGTCCGGTTGATCGCCAGCGCATTGCGCGGCGCGACGAGCACGAGGCGGCGGGCGTCGAACAGCGCGCCGTGCAGTGCGTCGGCCGCGTCCCGGTGAATGGGGTGGCTGACGACGAGAAGATCGGCGCTGCACGCCTCGACGACGATGTTGGCGCAGATGTCGCCTTCGTCATGCTTCCATTGAATCGGCGGCGCGCCGGGCGCGGCGGCGACAAAAGCGTCGAACACCGCCTTGACCCGCGCCAGCCGCGCCTCTGGCGCGCCTTCATAGATATCCCGCAATTGCTGTATGTCCTCCTCCTCCGGCGACACATAGGCCTGCGAGCGGCCATGCCCGACATGAACGGCGCAGATCGACGCGGCAAAGCCTTGCGCGGCGGCGACGGCGCATTGCAGGGTCGAAACTTCGGTTTCGATTTCCGGCAGCAGGGCGCAGATCTTCAATGTCAGCGACGGGTCGGAGATTTCGCAAGCGCGGAAAACGCGACTTTCAGCCGAGGATGCTGCGGGATCGCTCATGGCCTCACCTCCTGAGGCGATAAAGTTTACACCCGATTGGGCGGGAGGTGGAAGGCGATCCTGATTTAGTGCCTGATTTTTGGCGTCGAACCGGAGAAACGCCGCCGCGGCGGTTGCCGCCGAGGCCATGCTGCGTAAAAGTGAGCCGGGAAAAGGCGAGGCGGAAGTGCGAACGGGAGAAGCGCGGGTGACGAACAAGAGACAGGCGGCGGCCGGGGCCTTGCTCGCCCTGACCCTGGGGCTGGGCGCGGCGACGCCTGCGGCGGCGGTCGAGACGATCATATTCGTCCGGCATGGCGAAAAGCCGTCGGCTGGCCTCGGCCAGCTGTCCTGCCGGGGACTCAACCGGGCGCTGGCCCTGCCGCGTGTCATCGCGGCGTCTTTCGCCAGGCCGGACGCGATTTTCGCGCCCAACCCGGCCGACCGCAAGCTCGATCATGGAATTCCCTATGATTACATCCGGCCGCTTGCGACGATCGAGCCGACCGCAGTCGCCCTCGGCATGCCGGTCGATACGCGTTTCGGCGTCAACGGCCTCAATGGGTTGGTCAAGTCCCTGACACGAAAGGACTATCGCGACGCCACCGTTCTCGTCGCATGGGAACATCATCAAATCGTGACGCTCGCCCGCCGCCTGCTCGCCCGGCATGGCGGCGACGAGGCGTCGGTTCCGGCCTGGGCGCAGGACGACTTCGATTCCATCTATGTCGTCACCATCGACAAAAGCGGGCCGGGCGCAAAATCCTCGATCAAGGTTTCGCATGAAGGACTGAACGGACTTGCCGACGCCTGTCCGCAGGGCGCCCCGGCCCGCGCGGATTGATCTCTCAAATGGCGCGGGCCAGAAATTCGGCGATTTTCGGCGCCACGTCGGCGATATGCAGGATGCCATTATAGTGGCCATGGGGACCGAATAGTTTCGCGGTCTCCACCGAAACGCCGTTGTCGCTCAGGATCGCCACCGCCTCCTCGATCCATTCGGCGCGGAAAACCTGATCCTGCGGCGCGTAAATCACCAGCGCGGGCGCCTTGATCCGCTCCAGCCCCTCCCGCGCGCTGGTCGCCCCGGCGCCGGCGCCGGGGATATAGGTTTGGTTGGCGCGCGCCAGATAGAGCAGATGGTTGGCGTCGGCCTTTTCCAGCCGCGGAAGGGCGGCGTTGGCAAGAGTCTCTTCGATGGCGAAGGGGTTCGCCGCGATGTCGCCAGCGTCGGCGCCCTCGGCGAGCGCCCGGCCGCCGGCGGTGTCGGCCCAATCGCTGTGCAGGGCGTGCAGGGTGATGAGGCGCAGGGCGGCTTCGAGGCCGGCGCGCGGCGGCGGGCCACCGTAATAATCGCCTCCTTTCCAGGCGGGATCGAGTTTTATCGGCTGAGCCCACATCGATAGCCAGGCCGTCAGCCAGCCACGGAAGTTGGGGGCGGCGATGACTGGAATGATGCGCTCGACACATTCGGGAAAAGAGGCCGCCCATTCGAAGGTCTGCAAGCCGCCCATCGAAGGCCCCATGACCGCGCGCAGGCGTTTTATGCCGAGGCTGTCGATCAGGGCTTTCTGCACACGCACGAAATCGGCGATGGCGACGGCAGGAAATGTAAGGCCATAGGGCTTTTGCGTCGTCGGATCGAGGCTGGCCGGGCCGGTGGTGATGACGTTGTTGTCATGAACGTTGAGATTGACCAGCGTATCGGAGGAAATCACGAAATAACGATTGGTGTCCACCGCCTTGCCGGGTCCGACGATGGCGTCCCAATAACCGGGCAGGGCATCGTCGGGCGCATATTTACCGGCCGCATGGCTGGAGCCGGAGAAAAAATGCGCGATCAGAATGGCGTTGTCGCGCGCCGCGTTGAGTTCGCCATAAGTCTCGTAGCCGACCGCGACATTCCTGATCGTTGCGCCGCTCAAGCAATGCAATTCGGGCAGGTCGAAGCGGCGCTTGACGGCCAGTAAATCCATGTCTTGATTTCCTTTTTCTGGCGGCGCAATTTGTCGCTGCGACTGCGACGCACTATATTAAGGCGATCATAGGCGCGAAATCGTCCTTTCGCGAGCGCCGGGGCGCCGCGCGCACAGCCGCCATTGGGCTGAGAGCCATTATTTTCTTGCATCCATTTCTTGCGAACGGCAAAGGGAAAGCGATGCCAGAAAGTACAATAGCCTGAAGCATGTCTATGCTGCATTGCAACATACGCAATGAAGGAAGTTTTGTCGCGACGGTCGGGTCCGTCGTCTTTTAAGGCTTCTGAAAATGACAACGGTCAAGAACATCGAGAGCCAGCCCCTGCCAAACCATTCGCAGCCTTCCCTCGCCGTCTCGTCCGCGACCAACGGACAAAAGACACTCGTCGTCGCGCCGATCAGCGCGGTGAGTTCTTCGTCCGTGTCTTCGTCGCTTTTCGCCCGCCAGGTGCGCATGGCCTATGGCCTGCTGCAGACCGCGATCGAGGAGGTCGCGGATACGGTTGAAACCCAGAATGTGAAGATCGCCTCGGAACTCGAGGATTTGCAGGCGAAGGCGCTGCGCTCGATTCACGAAAGCGCGCTTGTCACCATTGATCTGATCGAGGCGATCGGCGCGGCGCAAACGCCAGGCGAGTTCGCCAACCGGCAGATCGCGTTGGCGCGGCGGCAGGGCGAGACGGTTAATGACCGGCTGGTCGATTTTTTCGCCTCGGCGCGGAGCATGGTTTCGGTGATGACCGACCCGCTCAACCGGCAGATGGGTGTGTTTTCAGGCGCGATCTCGACGGAGCGCGGTCCGGTCGAGGCCGGCGACAGCGTGCTGGCGCGCCTGAACAAGCTCACGGCGCGGCAGAAAAAAGTGCTGGAGTTGCTGGCCGAGGGCCTGCCGAACAAAGTGATCGCCCATGAACTCGGCATTAGCGAGACCACGGTGAAGGCGCATGTCGGCGAGATCCTGCGAAAGCTAAAGGTCTACAACCGGGCGCGGGCGATTGTCATGCTGGCGCAATACGACATGAGGCAGATCCGCGATCTGCCCGCGACGGAAGGCGCCGACGGCGAATAGGTTTTCAGTCAGAGCCCTGATCTGGTTGCATCAGATCAGGGCTCTAAATTTTTGTCTTTACGCGTTTTCTTCACGCCAACGGGTGTCCACTTGGCTTGAACCGAAGGTCCACGTTAGCGAATACGCTCTAGCCTCGGTTAAGGACTTTGGTCGCGGCCTCGACCTGCTCCGCCGCCGCCTCCAGCGTCGCGGCGGCCTGATCGGCCCATTCTTGCCGGTGGATTTCGAAACGCGCCGCTTCCTCGCGCGCGCTCGCCAGAGCCGCATCCTTTTCCGACAGTTTTTTCCTGGTGGCGAAAAGCTCGTCGGCGAGCGTCAGCGCGGCCATGACGACGATGCGCTGGTCGCCGATTTCGCCGAAGGCGCCTCGCAGCTCGGCGATCTTGCCGTCGACTTGAAGCGCCAGCTCTTCAATATGCGGCTCCTCGCCCTCGTCGCAATTCATGCGATAGGTGCGTCCGGCTATGGTGACGACGGCCTGCGCCATATCAATTCTCCCCCGAAAACGCGGCGCCGCAGTCGGCGGACTTGTCGGCGGTGAGCAGCGCGCGGACGGCCTCGCTGGCGCGCTCAACGCGAGCCAGGGCTTCGCCATTCGCCTGCTCAAAAGCGCGCAGCCGGGCCGTCGCCGCGTCGAGTTCCTGCGCCAGCCGGGAGCGGTCTTCCTGCATGGCGGAAAATTCGGCGGATTCGTCGGCCGTCTCCAACGCCCGCTCGGCATGGAGGGCGAGCGCGGCGTCCAGCCCGTCCAGCGCCGCGCGCAATTTGTTTTGCGCCCCGGCCAGCCGTTTTTCCGGCTCATGGGTCGGATTCCCCCCCGGCGCAGCGCTTGCTGGCGGCCCCTTGACGGGGTCTGTTGCGGTGGAACTGGCTTCGGTCGAAGGGAAGGACAAGGGCAAAGGCTTTCGAATGGCGGAAGCGCGTTTGGGAGAGTCGAACGATTCCCACAGTGTAGCAAAGTGGCGGCCCACGCCAAGGGGCCAAGGTCCCGACGGGCCAAAGAGAGCGTCGCGTTGACTCGCGGGCGCGACCTGTTATCAACCCGCGCATGTCGGCAAATCGTCGAAAACGGGGCCTGGAGCCGAAAAAATGAATTCAGTCAGCCACGCCGAAATGGCCAACGCCATCAGGGCGCTCGCCATGGATGCGGTCGAAAAGGCCAAGTCCGGTCATCCCGGCCTGCCGCTGGGCGCCGCCGATGTCGCGACCGTGCTTTTCACCCAAGCGCTCAAGTATAACGCCGCCGATCCGTGCTGGCCCGACCGCGACCGTTTCGTGCTGTCTGCTGGCCACGGCTCGATGCTGCTCTACGCCTTGCTGCATTTGTCCGGCGAAAAGAGCATGACGCTCGATGAAATCCGCAATTTCCGCCAGTTCGGCTCGAAAACCCCGGGTCATCCCGAATTCGGCCATACCGCCGGCGTCGAAGTCACCACCGGCCCGTTGGGCCAGGGGCTGGCGACTTCCGTCGGCATGGCCCTTGCCGAACGCATGCTGGCGGCGGAATTCGGCGACATCGTCGATCACCGCACCTATGTGCTCGCCTCCGACGGCGACCTGATGGAAGGCGTGTCGCAGGAAGCCATCGCCATCGCCGGCCATTTGAAGCTCAACCGGCTGATTGTGCTGTGGGACGATAACGGCATTTCCATCGATGGCCCTTTGTCGGTGTCCGATTCGGTCGATCAGCTCAAGCGTTTTGACGCCTGCGGCTGGAACGCCTCGCGCATAAACGGCCATGATCCGGCCGCCATCCTCGCCGCGCTGGAGGCGGCGCAAAAGTCGGACAAGCCCAGCCTGATCGCCTGCCGCACGGTAATCGGCTTCGGCGCTCCCAAGCGCGCGGGCACTTCCAAGGCGCATGGCGAACCGCTCGGCTCTGAGGAGTTGGCGGGAACGCGCGCCGCCCTCAACTGGCCGCATGCGCCGTTTGAAATTCCCGAAAACATCCGGGCCGCCTGGCGTCAGGCGGGGGCGCGCGGCGAAAAGGCGCAAGGCGAATGGCAGGCCAGGCTCGACGCCCTGCCTGCTCCGACGCGCAAGGAATTTTTGCGCCGTCTTGCCGGCGACATGCCCGCCGCGCTCAACGAGGCGGTCGCGGCGGAAAAGCAGCGGCTGGCGGCCTCCGACGTCGCTGTCGCGACGCGCAAGGCGTCGGAAGCGGCTCTAAAACTCATCGCCCCCGCTGTGCCGGAACTGATCACCGGTTCG
>Ga0302319_10021079_pt1 | contig 11744 bp, 11 predicted proteins | sample Bog_T0_2_FD_203319 | JGI IMG/M metagenome (GOLD analysis project Ga0302319, IMG submission 203319) | Peat permafrost microbial communities from Stordalen Mire near Abisko, Sweden - Bog_T0_2 | ecosystem: Environmental > Terrestrial > Soil > Wetlands > Peat | place: Sweden: Abisko, Stordalen Mire...
AGCTGGGAAAAGGTGAGTTGGGCGTGGAGTGAATGCCGTGCGACGGGGAGGGGGAAAAGGAAAAAGTATTAAATCAAAAAGCAATAATACCCGTAGTTGCGGTAGGAAAAGTGGGAATCCTTCCCAAATAGCTGATTATGAGGGGTTTGAGCAGGTGCCGGGTTTTCTAAAACGCGGCTGTGGATTTGAGGACGATTGGAAAAGGGGCGACGCATGTACGACACCCTCACCCGGTTTCCCACGGGTCCCACAGGCAAGGCGAAAAGGGCTGTGCAAACTGGATGGTTTGTGTGAAAAGGTGGTCCGGGGCCGCGTGGGCCGCGGGGTTTGAGATGTCCTGCTCTCCACAAGGGCGGTGCTTCCACAGCTTCCACAAAGCGATTGATGAATTCAAGGGACAGATGAATTCAGGCTCAATGGACGATGCGCGGGTCACGGGAATCGAGGCTGGCGTTCCCATTCCAGTAAGCCGAGGCCAGGAAATTTTCCTTGAGCTTCCGGCGTTGGGAGTGTCAGCTCATAAACTCGTTGGTGCGGGGAGCAATGCGTTATGACGATTGACATTGCGCGGCTTGAGGGCGAATTGCTGCAGATGTCTGCCTCGGACGCGCCGGGGAGGGAGTTTTGCGAGGCGATCTCAGAGCTGGCGCGGACTGGCCGGTTTACGCAACTGCAGGACGTGCTTCCGGGGATTGTGTACGACGAGCTTTGGGCGCGGTACCAGGCGGCGCCCGTGGCGTTTGTTGCGGGCTGGCGGAATCTGGCGCAGGAGATGCGGCAGGGGTTCATTCAGCATGCGCGGCATCGGTTGACTTCCCTTACCAGGTTGCAAGCGGCGGGGAAGACGACTGAGACTCCGGCGTGGCAGGAGATCCAACTAGCGCTCGATGCGCAACAAAATGACCTGCTGCGAGCGGCTTTTGCCATGGAGTTGCTGGAACTCATTGAGCCTGCGGTGTTTCGGGCGACGCATCTGCGGGAGTGCGTTGTATCGACGGCGAGCTCGGAGGAAGCGGACCGTTATCTGGATGAGGCCACGCGGTGTTATTTTTTTGGGCTGTTTACCGCCTGCGCCGTCATGTGCCGGTCGGTGCTGGAAGAAGCAATCAAGCAGAAACTGCCGGCAGCTCTGACCCGTCTGGTGCGGACGCGCTATAGAAACGCAGCAACGCTGGGGAACCTGTTGCACGAGGTGAACAACAATCTGCTGCTGACGGGCATTGACGCCGGCTTCCCGCGAGTGGCGAATCTGGTGAATGACATGGGAAAGAAGGCGGTTCACCAGGGTCTTTTGCAGGAGGACGAGGCGCGGGCGTGCCTGCAAAGCGCGCGCGAGGCACTGGAACTGCTGCTGCGCCGTTAAGCCGGCTTCGCAGTAAATGCCTTGGGCCTTTTATACTTATCTGTCCATGTCCTATCTAGCCGCCATCGATCAATTGAACGCCATGGTGCCGGAGCTGCACACTGCAGACGGGCAGCCGCGGCGCAAGTTCTCGCTCGACGAGATCAGGGTATTGCTGTCCGCGCTGGGGAATCCGCATCGGCGGTTTCCGGCTGTTCTTATTGCTGGAACCAACGGCAAGGGCTCAACAGCGGCCACTCTGGCTTCGATTCTGACTGCGTCCGGCGTGGTGACCGGGCTTTACACCTCGCCACATCTTTCCCAGGTAAACGAGCGGATCAGGGTAGACCGGAACGAGATTCCCGACGAATTGTTTGCCGCTTTCTACTTCAAGGTGCACGACACGGCGCTGCAGCTTGTGCGGGAGGGCCGGCTGCCGCAGATGCCGAGTTTCTTTGAGATTCTGACGGCGCAGGCACTGCTCTACTTTGCGCAAAAGAAGGTGAAGATTGCTGTGCTTGAAGTGGGCATGGGCGGCCGGCTGGACGCGACCAACGTGGTGGACCCGCTAGTTTCAGTGGTTACCGATATCTCACTGGACCATACGGAGTGGCTGGGGAGCACGATTGCGGAGATTACGCGAGAAAAGGCAGGAATTTTGCGGGCGCGGGGGACGATGGTGACTCTGCCGCAGCATCCCGAAGCGAACGAGGTGCTGGGTGAGGTTGCGACGGCGCTGCGGGTGCGGGCGGTAAGCGCTGCGCCGTTTATGCCGTCGGTGGGGCCGGGGGCTTCAGGGCCCTATCTTGTCAAGGTGTTGCGGGGGATGGTCCGGGTTGATTCTCCGCTGGCTGGGGCGCATCAGCAAAGGAATCTGGCGCTTGCGATTGCGACTGCGCAGGAGCTGGCACGTCTTGGTATCGGGGTGACGGCGGCAGGAATGGCGGCGGGGATTCGCCAGACGCGGTGGCCGGGGCGGTTTGAGAGGCTGGAAAGTGGTGGGGCCAACTGGATTCTCGACGTGGCTCACAACCCGGCGGGCGTATGGGCCTTGCGAGCCGGGCTGAGCGCGGTACTAACCGACGAAAAGCCCAGGACACTGGTTTTTGGCTGCCTGAGGGACAAGCCAGTGGCGGAGATGGCTCAGATTCTGTTCCCATTGTTCGAGAAGGTCATAATTGCCCCGATTGCCTCCCCGCGCGCCGCTGGCCCGGCGGAACTGATGAAGGCCGCTGAGATGACAGGGGTTAAGGCGGTGCGGGCCGCGAGCGTGGCGCAGGCGCTCGAGCTTGCCAGGGATGCTGTTGGCGACGAGGGAGTCATCGTTGTTTCGGGGTCGGTGTACCTTGTGGGGGCGGCCCGGTGTTTGCTGCTCGAGAGCCGGAGGGAAGAGGCATGAGGCGAAGACCCGACCCGCTACACTGGTTCGACTGCTGGCGCACCAACCTGGTTCAGATTCCGCTGATGACCATTTCGACGGTCCTCTGCGGCTCGCTTTCGCTGGCCGTTTCGCTGGTCGATAAGCAGGGGAGGGTGCAGCACAGGATTGCACGGATCTGGGCGCGGTCGCTGGTGGTCCTGGCCGGATGCCGCCTGACGGTCCAAGGCGGCGAGAATTTTAGCAAGCAGCGAGTCGCCGTATATGCCTCAAACCATACGTCTTATATGGACACGCCGGTAATTTTTGCGGCCTTGCCATTCCAGTTTCGTATCCTGGCCAAGAAGGAGCTTTGGCCGATCGCATTTATCGGTTGGTACCTCGACCGGTCTGGGCAGATTCCGATTGACACCAGGAATCCGCGGGCGACACTCTCGAGCCTGGGGGTAGGCGTGAAGGCTCTCCGGTCGGGAATGCCGCTGTTCGTTTTCCCAGAGGGCGGGCGGACGCCGGATGGGGAACTGCAGGAGTTCCTTTCCGGGGCGGCCTACCTGGCGATTCGAGCGCAGGTGCCGCTGGTGCCAATTGCCCTGGCGGGTGTTTATGACCTTTTGCCGATCCACACCCGGCATTTGTATCCTGGAAAGCTGACGTTGAGTGTGGGTGAACCGATAGATACTACAGGACTTACACCAAGGCAAGGCGAAGAGCTGACGACGCGGCTGCGGGCTGCCATCGAGGTTCTGCGTCGGCAGCAGTGCGGGCTGGCGCAGGCTGAACCGGAGCGGGCCGACGTCGGCGTTGAGGCTTGAGTTTCTTCCAAGATTCGACCCCTATCGCAACTTCAGCATCTGTCAGTACACTAGTTCTCTGATGTCAGTCCATATTGCGATTCCCGAGCCAACCAGCACCGACACGGAATATAACCAGCGGTCGCTGCCGCCCTATCTCGCCGCGCTTCACTCTGCCGGTGCAACCCCCATTATTGTGCCTTTGCACGAGCGGCAGGACCGCGTTGCCAGGCTACTGGCCGGGGTGCAGGGAATTTTGCTGCCAGGGAGCGGATTCGATGTTGATCCGCAGCGTTATGGCGACGCGAGGATAGCGGAGTGCGGGCCGGCTGACCCTGGGAGGACGGCGGTGGATGAGTTGATGCTGCAGGAAGCTTTCAGCCTGCACAAGCCCATTCTGGGTATATGCCACGGTACGCAGAACCTGAATGTGTGGCTGAACGGCACTTTGATTCAGGACATCCAGACGCAGGTGAACCACCGGCCGGGGCGGACAGTGGTGAACGCTCATCCCGTCCAGGTGGCGCCAGGGTCGAAGCTGGCCGCCCTGCTCCACGGCGTCGATCCTGCCGAGACACAGGTAAACTCAAGCCATCATCAGGCGGTTCGCGTGGCGGGGGACAAGCTGCTGGTGACGGCTGTTTCTCCGGGAGATGGGATTGTAGAGGCAATCGAGTTGGACTCGCCGGACCATTTCGTTCTTGGTGTGCAATGGCATCCGGAGCGGACCTACACCGAGAAGGCATTTTCCAGGGCCATATTTGCCGCCTTTGTGCAGGCAGCGAGTGTTTGGCAGCCGAAGGCTGTTTCCATGGGCGCCACAAAGGGATGAACGAGTCGGTGGGGTCAAGGCTGAACGCCCTGCTGGCAGGGGTGGGGCTTGAAGCAGTGGCGGATAACGAGGCTGCCCGGTTTGAGGAGTATCTTTCGCTTCTTCTTCGCTGGAATGAGCGAGTGAATCTCACTGCGATTCGCGACGAGGATGGCATACTGGCACGGCATTTTGTTGAGTCGATCGCTTGCGCCAGGGCGCTGCCGGCGGAAACGCGTACGCTCTTGGACTTTGGCTCGGGAGCTGGCTTTCCTGGCTTGCCAATTGCAATTTGCCGTCGCGATATCGCAGTCACGCTAGCGGAGTCTCAGGGCAAAAAGGCAGCCTTTCTGCGGGAGGCCGTGCGCGTGCTTCGTCTTGACGCAAGTGTCCATTCCGGGCGTGGTGAGTTGCTGGGCGAGCCCTTTGACTGCGTGACCTTGCGTGCCGTTGACCACATGGCCCAGGCGGTGGCGTCCGCCGCCGGGCTGGTGAGGCCGGGTGGACAGCTTGTGCTGATGACCACGGAGCGGGAGGCCGGCGGGTTGCAGATTGCGGCAGGGGAAGGCTTTGTTTGGAGTCTGCAGCCATTGTTCCCGGCGGCCGAGGGCCGGTCGCTGGCGTTTGGCGCTCGCCGCCTCGAAGATGATTGACTGCGGCAGACGGACCCCTTAGGTGGTCTGAATCAAGACTGCGCTGAGCGACGGAACGTAGCACGTCAACTGGGTTCCGCTAGGGTTGAGCGTGTAGCCAACTGGCGGAGCAAAGCTGCCGTTGATGCCGACGCTGGCGCCCTGGATCGTGACTCCATCGGTTGCTGACAAGTTGGGGGCGGATGCGCCCGCCGATAGTTGGGTCATTTCCAGGAGCGTAGCGGATGCGATGGCCGTCGGAAGCTGGATGGTGACCTGCACGTTATCGGTAGAATCCTTGTTGACGAGGATGAGATTCAGGCCAGTAGCGGTCTTGACGGCATAGGCGGTGGCGTTGAGGCCGCCAGTCGAAAGTTGAGTTGTATAGAGGGTTCCCTGTCCGGCGAGTGTGAAAAGCAACATGCCGTAGTACTCGGGACGGGCTTGCACCACCGTGCCATTCGAGTCGGCAATGGGAGTGTAGCCGGTTCCGTTGCCGCCGCCGTGGAAGTTCACGCCGATAGCTCCGCCGAGAGCGCAATCAAAAAGGAAGTCGACCACCCAAAGCGAGGAAGCGTAGGAATCGGTCACTCCTGGAGCTCCGCCGTTATAGAAGGAATTGCACTCTGCCATGCGCCATGGAATGCCGATCCCCTTTGCGCCCGCTTGGAGGGTTGCAACTTCGCTGACAAGGGTAGGGTCGGGAGTGATCAAGAGCTGCACGGTGGAAGTGGGGGATTGGCCATTTGCACGGTAATAGTGCTGGGTGAGGAGGGTGATCTCGCTTTTTGTGACGGTCTGACCGAAAGGGATCGTCCATGAAGATACATTGCTTGCGTCGGCTGGACCGGTCATGGAGACTTTAGGGGTTGTAGCCAGGATGGCTGTGCGGTATTGGCCCCACAGTGCCAGGAAGTCGGAATAGGACCATGCGCCGGCATAGTAGTTCCCTGCATTGCCGTAGAGATCGCACTCGTTGCCTATCTCTACGCCGAGCAGGGATGAGCCGAACTGCTGATATGCGTATTCGACTTCGGATGCGGCAAGGGCGGGGGTATTGGCTCCAGTGGCGGCGCCCCCGAGATTGATGCCATAAAGGCATTGCCAGCCGGCCGCCTTCACAAATGCGGCAAGGGAGGCCACATCACCAGGGGCGATTTGTCCGGAGATCTGTCCAGGCCCAGCCGGAGTCCAGACATTCTTATCGACGGAGTTGCCTCCGACCCGGAGCACGCTGGGGCCAAGGCGCTGAAAAAGACCGATGAGATTTGTGTTCGACGAAGTGAATAAGCGCTCGGTCAGCGAGCTCTTCTCATAGGAAAGGCCCGCGAATGCCGGGGAAATGGAGCCGGCGGACGTTGCCGTGACCGTGAGGGGGAGTGGGACGATGGAGCCGGCGGGGATAGGCTGGGAGTTTGTGGCAGGGGGTGTGGTGCTGGTCGTTGATCCGCCCTTTGAGCCGCAACCCGGCAGAACGGTGGAGGCAGCGAGGGCAGCCGCCCCTCGAAGTAGAGTTCGGCGGGTAATAGCCGGGAACTGAATGGGGATCGGATTGATACTCATAGGTCGAACGTCCTTTAAGGCGACCTTCCTTTTTAGCAGATGGAGGCCATTCTATGGTTTCGTGCGGCTGTGGGCCAAAACTAGTCCCTGATTAGTTGGTGAAACGGACCGATAACCATGATTGAGGCCACGGTTGATTAGAAGCAGGATTCCCTTGGCGGGTTTCCCTGGGCGGTGGCCTCACTCAAGGCGCGGAGTCTGGATTTGTTCCACGTGGAACATTTTAGGAATGAGGCCAGAACGGGAATGTTCCACGTGGAACATAAACATCAACCGCGCGGAATTGGGAATTCCTAGGTTGGAACTGATGATTGAGATGCCGTGAGCTATCCACAGAAAACCACCCTTCAATCAAGGGGTTTTCCACCGTTGCGTGATTTTCCGGGCGGCCCTCACTTCACCGGCCAGTGACCGGGAAAGGCCTTCCCTATCAACCGTTTGCCTCGCTTCCTCCCTTGGTCTAAATAGGTGCTTTCCACAGCTTTGGCGTTTAATCCACAATGCAAGTTTCAGCGTGAAATCCTGCCTGAGCTTTAATCTTGAATGCCATGGGCAAGATTATCGGTGTTGTGAATCAAAAGGGCGGAGTTGGCAAAACTACGACCGCGATTAACCTGGCGGCATGCCTCGCATTGGAGGGGTTGCGGATACTGCTGGTGGATTGCGATCCCCAGGCAAACGCCTCATCGGGTATCGGTTTTCAGCGAGACGACAACCGCCGCTCGATCTATGACGTCCTCGTGGGCGACTGCCCAGCCGAACAGGTGATTCTCCCCACGGAGATTGAGAAGCTTTCGCTGTTGCCAGGGTCAAAAAATCTAACGGGCGCCAATATCGAACTGGCAAGCGCCAGCGACCGGGCGCTGCGGCTGCGACGAGCCCTGGAGCCTCTGAAGGCGAAGTATGACCTGATCATCATGGACTGCCCGCCGGCGCTCGACCTGCTGACATTGAACGTGCTGTCAGCCGCGGAAACGCTGATTGTCCCCATGCAGGCAGAATACTTTGCTCTCGAAGGAGTTTCAGAACTAATTTCGACGCTTGAAAGGGTGAGGGCGAGTTTCAATCCCGGCCTTACCATCGAGGGCGTCCTGCTGACCATGTACGACGACCGCACCATTCTGGCGCAACAGGTCACGGAGACACTGCGGGAGTACTTCAAGGACCGGCTGTTCAAGACTGTGATTCCGCGCAACATCCGCCTGGCAGAGGCGCCGAGCCACGGCAAGCCGGTGGCGTTGTATGACGCCCGCTCGCGGGGGACTGAGGCCTACTTCGAACTGGCCGGGGAGTTTCTGGCCAGGAACCACATTGAAACGCCGCGCAGCGCGGAGCGGAAAGCTGCGGCGATTGCAAAGCCGGAAGCGAAGATTCGTTTCTGGCCTTACTCCTGAGGCCGGCGCTTCAAAACAAGCCTCGCCGTATCCCTTGCATTCCATTCATTTCAGATTCAGGAAGCCCGGCGGCGTTGCCGGGATAAAGGACTTCAAGCCATGAGCATTTCTGCAATTGACCCAAAACGCCGAGCCCTGGGAAAGGGCCTGGACTCGCTTTTGCCCCGCATTCAGGCTCCGGCCGCAGCCGGAGAGAACGAAGGCGGCAAGCCGCGTGAAATCCCGCTGGAGTTGATTGACGTCAATCCGTTTCAGACGCGTTCGCAGGTGAACCCGGAGCAGCTTTCCGAGTTGGCTGCGTCGATTACGGCGAACGGCGTGGTGCAGCCGATCCTGGTGCGGCCGCAGTTGAATGGCCACTTCCAGTTGATTGCCGGCGAGCGGCGCTGGCGGGCTTCGCAGTTAGCGGGCAAGGAGACAATCCCGGCGATTCTGCGGCAGGTTTCCGACGAACAGGCGATGGAGATCACCATCGTCGAGAACCTGCAACGGGCGGACCTGAACGCGATGGAGCAGGCGCGGGCATTTGAGCGTCTGAGCCGCGAGTTCCACATGACGCAGGAGCAGATGGCGGTTCGAACGGGGAAGGACCGGGCGACTGTGGCGAACTTTCTGCGACTGCTGCGGCTGCCGGCCGGAGTCCAGGCGCGGGTAGAGGCAGGCGAGCTGAGCTTCGGACATGCGCGGACGCTGCTGGCGTTTGAACACGCGGAAGAGATGGAGAAGGCGGCGCAGCGGGTGGTCGCACTTTCGCTTTCTGTTCGCCAGACCGAGAACTATGTGCAGGGGCTCATCAATCCTGAAAGAGCGGCGGAAAAGGCAGCGAAAAAGGCCGCAAAGCCGGAGCCTGCGATTGACCCGAACGTCCGGGATGCGCAGGAGCGGCTGCAGCGGACGCTGGGACTGAAAGTGCAGATCGAGGATCACAACGGGCGGGGACGGGTGATCATCGAGTACGCGCGCCTGGAAGACTTTGACACACTCATGGATCAGTTGGCCGGGGATTGAAGTGAACCTGCTTCAATCTGCTGCGGGACGTCGATAAATTAGAATTTTCCTTCATTGAAGGATGGAGTGCATATGCGTCTTTCTGGATTGAAGTGCAGCCTTGTGGTCGTCGGGCTGGCGATTTTGTTCGGGCCGATCCCTTGTTTGCGGGCCCAACCGGCGCAAGCTCCCGGGGCGCGGTGGAGCGAGGCGCAGGCGAATGCCTGGTATGCCCAACAACCCTGGCCGGTGGGGGCCAACTTTCTGCCTTCCACGGCAATCAACGAGTTGGAAATGTGGCAGGCCGATACGTTTGACGCGCCCACGATCGACCGCGAACTGGGCTGGGCCGAAGGCATCGGCATGAATACGATGCGGGTGTTTCTGCACAACCTGCTTTGGGAGCAGGACCCGAAGGGATTTCAGCAGCGGATCGACACCTTCCTCGCCATTGCGGCGCGGCATCACATTCGGCCAGTGTTTGTGCTGTTTGACTCGTGCTGGGAAGCATACCCAAAGCTGGGGCCGCAGCACCCGCCAATTCCCGGAGTGCACAACTCAGGATGGGTGCAGGCGCCGGGGGCTACGGTGCTGGCGGACCCGACGCAATATCCCAAGCTGGAGGGCTATGTAAAGGGCGTGGTAGGGGCGTTTGCCAGCGACCCGCGCATCCTGGCCTGGGACCTTTGGAATGAGCCCGATAACGGGAATGACAGCAACCCGGCCAAGGATCATCCAAAGAACAAGAATGCGCTCGTGATTGCGTTGTTGCCGCAGGTATTTGCATGGGCGCGGACAGCCCACCCCACGCAGCCGTTGACCAGTGGCGTATTCCATGGGGACTGGAGCTCCGAGGCGGCTATGCCCCCGTTGGCGCGAATCCAGGTGGAGCAGTCGGACGTGATTACCTTCCACAACTACGGGTGGCCGGAGGAGTTTGAGCAGAAAGTGACGCAGCTTGAGCAGTTCCACAGGCCGGTTATCTGTACTGAGTACATGGCGCGTGGAGCCGGCAGCACCTTTGACACAATTTTGCCGATTGCGAAACAGCATCATGTTGGCGCGATAAACTGGGGACTGGTGCAAGGCAAGAGCCAGACCTGGCTGCCGTGGGACTCCTGGCAGCGGCCCTATGTCGACCATGAACCCACAATCTGGTTCCACGATGTGTTTCATCCGGATGGAAGTCCCTATCGCGAGCGCGAGGCAAGCCTGATTCGATCGCTCACGCGCTCCAACTAGAGCGGATTGTCGTCTCAAAATTTACCGGTGCCCTCTGCGGATGGCTGAGCCCGGAGAGGGCGATTTGAACCTAGCTCTTTTCAGCGGCAGCCCTGAATGTACGTGTTCTCCACGCTCGTCCAATCTCGATGGTCGCCGACCAGGGAGTGTTCCTGCTTAATGCTGAACCCCGCAATTCCCCAGGATGAAGAGGCGAGGATAGCCGCGTTGCGGATCCTCAACATTCTTGACACAGAACCGGAAGAGCGATTCGATCGCCTGACAAGAATGGCGAAGAGGCTCTTCTCCGTCCCGATTGCGACGGTCACGCTGGTCGATACCAATCGGCAGTGGTTCAAATCCCAGGTTGGCCTTACTGCCAGCGAAACGCCGCGGAACATCTCCATCTGCGCTCACACGATTCTTGGTGAGGGAATCTTTACGGTTCCCGACACGCTGCAGGATGAGCGTTTTATTGACAATCCGCTGGTGACGGGTGATCCAAATATAAGATTCTATGCAGGTTGCTCGTTGAAGATTGGGGAACAAAGCCTTGGCACGCTGTGTGTCATCGACAGGGAGCCCCGCGAATTCGGCCGGGAAGAGCGTGAGCTGCTGATGGATCTGGCGGAGATGGCGGAGAGGGAGTTGGTTGCGGTGCAGTTGGCCAGCACCGACCATCTGACGCAGCTGTCGAATCGCCGCGGGTTTGAAACTCTCACTCACCACGCGCTCAGCGTGTGCAGGCGGATGCAGCGGCCGGCAACGGTGCTGCTGTTTGATTTGAACCACTTTAAAGGGATCAACGACACCTTTGGCCATGCTGAAGGAGACCGCGCACTGAAGGCCTTTGCGCAGGGATTGCTCGTGGTTTTCAGGAACAGCGACGTCATTGGGCGGTTGGGTGGCGATGAGTTTGCGGTCCTGATGACGGGGTCGAATGCCAAGTCGTCGGCGTCGGCGATCTCGCGGCTGCGGGAGTGGCTCGTGGCCGACCGCCTTGCTCACGGACGATTGTATGGAATCGAATTCAGTGTGGGCGAAATTGAATTTGACGCAGTGAAACTTGATTCCATTGAAACTTTATTGGATCTGGCGGACGCCGCCATGTATCAAGACAAGAGGGAATCCCGCAAAGGAGCGGATACCAGCTCCTGACAGATTTTGCCCGCTTGGAGTTGCGCGTGGAGCCGGATCAGGACCAACTGGATTCTGTGAATGGCGGCAGGAGCCTGCCTGGACGGCGCGCGCAGGCGGGCGGAGGCATTGCCCTGTTCATCGGCTTGCTGCTGCTCTTTTTCTTTCCTCAGGTTCCCAGGGGAGCGGGTCTTGATCTGCACCAGATGGCAAAGCTGTTCATCGCGGTCGGCGCATTGCTGCTTGCTTTGGGGACCGGGGCTCGCGGCCAGGGCAATCGCATGAAATGCATTGCGGGCGGGGGTACGGATTCACGGCTCCGGGGGTGGAGGGTTCGGCTTGGGGTTTATGCCCTGCCGGGCGAAGGCGGCAGGGGGTCATGTTTACTGAATAGTTAGTAGGAAAACAGTGCCAAAAATGCGGGAAAAATGCAGGAAACGTGGGGTTTTTTGTGGTACTTTTGCGCAAAAAAGAGGCCAAAAAGGCGA
>Ga0302319_10021080_pt1 | contig 11744 bp, 10 predicted proteins | sample Bog_T0_2_FD_203319 | JGI IMG/M metagenome (GOLD analysis project Ga0302319, IMG submission 203319) | Peat permafrost microbial communities from Stordalen Mire near Abisko, Sweden - Bog_T0_2 | ecosystem: Environmental > Terrestrial > Soil > Wetlands > Peat | place: Sweden: Abisko, Stordalen Mire...
CTGGACCCGTATGCCAACGCTTTTTACAAGGATGCCACCAAAGTGAGCCAGTGGCAGACCGATTTGACGGATATGAAACCTGGCGTGCATGAGCGCAAATGGGAAGTGGATTCGCTCTGCTATACGATCCGGCTCGCGCATCGTTATTGGAAAACCACCGGCGACACTACGCCGTTTGATGACACATGGCGCGACGCGGTTTTGCTGATCCTGAAAACATTTCGCCAGCAACAGCGCAAAGAGAATCACGGACCGTATCACTTTCAACGCCGCACAGAGACTCAAACCGACACCCTGCCGGGAAGAGGCTATGGCAATCCCGCCAAGCCCGTGGGACTCATTTTTTCGATGTTCCGTCCCAGCGACGACGCAACGATTTTTCCGTTTCTGGTGCCCTCGAATTTCTTCGCCGTCGTCAGCCTCCGACAGGCGGCGGAAATGCTGGAACAAATTCATCACGATGCCGCGTCCGCCGCGGACTGTTCGTCCCTGGCCGGCGAAGTGGAAAAAGCACTGCGCGAGTATGCCGTCGTCGATCCTCACGGCTACGGAAAGATCTATCCCTATGAAGTGGATGCGTTCGGCAATTTTTATTGCATAGACGATGGCAACATTCCGAATCTGCTGTCCCTGACCTACCTCGGAGCCGTGAAGCCGGACGACAAGGTGTACCTGAACACCCGCAAGTTCGTGTTGTCGGAAAACAATCCCTATTATTGCAACGGCACCGCCGGGAAGGGCGAGGGCGGGCCGCATGTGGGCATGAACATGATCTGGCCGCTTGGCCTCGTCGTGCAGGCCCTGACCAGCACGGATGATGCGGAAATTGCCCAGTGCCTTTCCATCCTTCAAAAAACCCATGCCGGCACCGGCTTCATGCACGAGGCGTTCAACAAGGATGATCCCCATCAATTCACGCGCTCATGGTTCGCCTGGGCGAACACTATCTTCGGCGAGCTCATTCTGAAGGTCTATCACGAACGGCCGCATCTGCTGGATTGAACGGCGCTTGGAATTCCCTCGTTAGAACCGTTCTAGAAAAACTATAGCCGCGAACGGACAGCAACATTCAACGTCAACATTCAATCCCCAAGGGCTTCCTTGGATGTTGGACGTTGGACGTTGAATGTTGAATGTTGAATGTTTCCAAAATCAGGAAACACTTTTCCTTTAACCGTTCAAAGCTGACCGCGCCTTGGCGCGATAGACAGCCGGCGTCAGCTTGGTGAATCGCTTGAACGTCTGGCAAAAATAGGGCGTCGTGTGGTATCCGCAACGTTCCGCAATTTCGTCCAGCTTGAAATTATAGCTCCGCAACAAATGTTTGGCGCGATCAATCCGCACATGGGTCAGGTAACTGCTGAAAGTCATGTGCCCCCGGGTTTGAAAAAGGCGGGAGAGGTGCGTGGGCGAGACTTTGAATTGTCGCGCCACGGACTCGCGGGAAATGTCATATTGATAATGGTTTTGGAGGTACACGCAGATGTTTTCCAAAAGCGCGTGGGGGCGGCCGGCCGGGTGGTCGGGCGGTTGGTTGACCAGTTCGCCTATGTTGATGACGAGAGCGCGCGCCAGGTCGGGATACATTTTTGACGCGCTGTTCGACGCCTGCAATTCCACCATTGCATCCACCAGGTGCGGCAATGGCCCTGTCAAAGGGCAGGGGATGGAAAACTTTTTCGCGGCAAGCTGCGGGCGGCGGCGGCGTTCCGCGGTCACGATGCTGATGCCGATCTGTTTGGCGCCAAAGAGAAGCGACATCAGTTCCAGTCCCTGATGCCAAACGGGAAAGTTCCAGCAGTTGGGCGCGGCAAACAAGGCATCGCCCGGCTTCAGGCGCACGGTTATGATCTCGCCATTGGATTCAATTTTATTCTCGTAACAACCGCGCAACGGAAATTCCAGACGCGGAAAATTCACGATATGGCTGTAAATCGGCGGATGCAGTTTGCGCCCGCAAACCAGGACATTGTGAATCGGCATCTTGCGAAGCTGCTGCTCCGGCCAGCACTGGATGGGCGAATCAGGGGGCATGGCGCGATGTTATAATATTATAATAAAGGTAACATCTTTTTTCTTTAGGGAAACGGGGGGTTAATTGATATTGAATGCCGTCAGCCCGCAATTGCCAGCACGTTAACATGAACGCCATGTTGCAAAAACATAAGCAGTATCTGCTGACCGGTGTTTCGCATGTTATCCCGTTCATCGCTTGTGGCGGCATTCTCATTGCGGTCTCGCTGGCGTATGCCTTCCATTTTCACCTTTTGAACGACCATGGTGGACCGGATCCCATGCAAGGCCCCTGGTATGTGCAGGACATGTTCACCGTGGGTAAAACCGCCTTCACCTTGTTTCCAGCCGTGCTGGCCGGGTTCATCGCATTTGCGATGGCGGGCAGACCGGGGCTGGTTCCTGGTTTCATTGGCGGATTTATCGCCGGCACCACGCAGACGATTGAAGGTCAAAATGTCAGCGCCGGATTTCTGGGAGCGCTGCTTATCGGCCTGGTGGCTGGCCACGTGGTCAATGCGCTGAAGAAGATCCCGGTGCCGAAAGTGATCCGGCCCGTCATGCCGATCATCGTCATCCCCATATTATCGGCGGTGCCGGTGGGACTGCTCATGCTCGCACTGAATCTGCCGATGGCTCAGTTGATGGTCGGGCTGAACCATGGTCTGGGGCACATGCAGAGTGGTTCGCAGGTTTTGTTGGCGTTGGTACTTGGAGCCATGATTGCCTTCGACATGGGCGGACCGGTCAACAAAACTGCCTTCTTTTTTGGTGTGGCTATGATCCAGCAATATAATTACTCGATCATGGGCGCGTGTGCCGCCGCGATTTGCACGCCACCGCTCGGCCTGGCCCTGGCGACACTTTTCCACCGCAAACTCTGGACCGAGGAACAGCGCGAATCCGGCCTGGCGGCGCTGGGCATGGGTTTGGTGGGCATCACCGAAGGTGCCATACCCTTCGCGGCCTCCGACCCCTTTCGGGTGATTCCCTCCATCATGCTCGGTTCCATGGTGGCGGCCACGATTGCCATGTGTGGCGGCGTCGGGGACCACGCGCCGCACGGCGGGCCGATTGTGCTGCCGGTGGTTGACCATCGCCTCGTTTATATTTGTGCCATTGTTGCCGGGGCCGTCGTCACCGCCATCACAATTAGCTTTTTGAAAACATTCACCGAAAAACCAGCCACCGCTACGGCTCCGAAACCATGAAACTCGTCGCTGTCACCGCCTGCCCTACAGGCATTGCCCACACTTATATGGCCGCCGAAAAACTCGAAAAAACGGCGAAAAGGCTCGGCCATACCATCAAGGTGGAGACGCAGGGCGCCATGGGCATTGAGAACGAATTGACCCAGGCGGATGTGGACTCGGCCGACGCCGCCATTATCGCCACTGACATTGCCCTCGAGAATGCCGGGCGGTTCAGCCGGATCAGAAAAATTGAAGTGCCTGTGCAGGACGCGTTGAAGGATGCGGAGGCCATTTTTGCCCGGCTCAAAACTTGAATGGCCCGCCCTCCCAAAATCCAATAATCCACCGCTACCCGTGCCCCTGGAACAACAGTTCACCTGCCCGCTGCCAAACGGCGTTCATGCGCGCCCGGCCAGCGCCTTGGAGGAAGTTGTCCGTGGTTTTAACTCGGACGTTATCCTGATCAACCAGCGCACCAGCCGCTCGGCCAACAGCAAGAGCATCCTGGCTATTGTCGGCGCAGATATTCGCCATGCGGACCCGGTGGTTTTCAAAATCAGCGGCCCGGACGAAAAAAAAGCGATGGCAGCCCTGACCGTGTTTCTGCACGAGAAATTTCCGCATTGCGACCAGCCGTTGGCAAGTGAAGCCAAACTGAATGGGACATTACACCTGCCCCCCAGTTTGTTGCATGCGGGGGCGGTCGTCCATCGCGGGACCCCAGTCGTGCCCGGCATTGGCCACGCCAGTATTGTGCACATCGGCAAAAACCGTATTCCGGCCACCCCGCTCCGGAACGGCTTGGTTGACTCAAAAAACGAATGGCTGCGGTTGGAAGCGGCGCTTGAGAAACTGTTTGAAAACTGCGATGTGCGCCTGTCCTCGGAGCTTTCCGGCATTGAAAGGGACCTGCTCAAAGTCCATCGTTCCATCGCGCGCGACGTCGAATTTCGGCGCCAGCTTTCCACGGAAATTCTCGCGCACGGGCGCTTGGCAGCCGAGGCGATTGCCAGCGCCGAAAAGCATTTCTCCGAAATTCTGGCCGCCAGCGGCAGCGAGTTGTTGTGCGACCGCGTGTTGGATATTCAAGATGTTTGCGGCCAGCTTTTACACGAGGTGTACGGCGACAAGGCGGTGAAGGCAAATGCCGGGCTGGTCGCTGATTCCATTGTCGCCGCCGAGTCACTCACCCCGGGCCAATTCCTTGCGCTGGACCGCAAATTCTTGAAGGGACTGGTCTTGGCCCATGCCAGCGCCACCTCGCATACCGTGATTCTTGCGCGGTCATTTAACATCCCAACCCTGGCCGGGGTTGAGAATCTGGCGGATATCAATTTTGACGGGCAGGAAGCGGTTGTGGACGCGGATCTGGGCGCGCTGGTGACGGGCCTCACCGACGCGGCCCGGCGATATTACACGCTGGAAAAGAACCGGATTGAAGCCCGCCGCGCCCGTCTGCAAACACTGTCGTTGCACCCGGCCACCACGCGCGATTGCCATCGCTTGGAGGTCGCGGCGAACATTGCCACCGCGAGCGAGGCGGCGGCCGCTTTCACCGCCGGCGCCGAAGGCATTGGCTTGTTCCGCACGGAAATGCTTTTCCTGGATCGCGAATCGCCGCCCGGCGAGGAAGAGCAACTGGCGGCGTACCGCGAAGTGCTGGTGGCGGCCAATGGCCGGCCCGTTGTTATCCGTGCGCTGGACATCGGCGGCGACAAGAAACCTGACTATTTGCACCTGCCTCCCGAGGAAAATCCGTTTCTCGGCTGCCGAGCGGTGCGGATTTATCCCGAATTTGAGTCCTTGTTTCGCACGCAAATCCGGGCGCTCGTCCGCGCCTCGGCGTTTGGAAAACTGCGAGTGATGATTCCGATGATTGCCACCATGGATGAAGCCAGGTGGATCCGGGAGGTCATCACCGGCGAACAAAAAAAATGCGCGGCGGAAAACATCCAATTTGACCCAGCCATGCAAGTAGGAGCCATGATTGAGGTGCCTTCCGCCGCGTTCCTCATGGACGGGCTTGCCGGCGAATTTGATTTCTTCAGCATCGGCTCGAACGACTTGCTTCAATATTTCATGGCTGCCGACCGGATGAATTCCAGGCTGGCCGCGCTTTACAATCCGTTGCAGCCTGCGTTTTTGCGGCTGCTTAAACAAATTGTGGATGCGGCCCATGCCCGGCAGAAGGAAGTCAGCCTCTGCGGAGAGATGGGCGGCCAGGCGCGGTTTATGCCGCTGCTGGCGGGCCTGGGAGTGGACAAAATCAGCGCGTCGGTTCCGGCCATTGCCGGGCTTAAGGCCGAACTCGCCGGCCTGACCTTGGCCGGATGCCAGGAGCTGTTAGAGCAGGTTCTGACCTGTATGAATGCGGGCGAAGTTTCCGCCCGGCTGGATGAATTCGCCTCGCGGCACAGTCCGCCGCTAATCGAGCCGGAGCTCATCATTGTGGATTCCGATGCGGCGACCAAGGAAGAAGCGATCAAACAGGCGGCCGATCAGTTGTTCGTGCTGGGGCGCACGGAAAATTCTGGCGCGGTGGAAGAAGCGGTCTGGCAGCGCGAGGCGGTCTATTCCACCGGCTTCGGACACGGTTTCGCCATTCCCCACTGTAAGAGCAACGCGGTGCGGTTTGACTCATTGGTGCTGCTGAAGCCGCGCACGCCAATCGCCTGGAACTCGCTCGATGGCCGGCCGGTGGGTGTGATCATCATGCTCGCCATCCGCGAAACCAACGCCCCGCTGGCACACATGAAGGTCTTCGCCCGGCTCGCCCGCCGGGTCATGGACGCAAGCTTCCGGTTGCAACTGGAACAGGAAACCAAGCCGGCCACGCTGTGTAAGGTTTTGCAAGAATCCCTCAACAGCTAAAATAAAATGCAAAAACCCAATCTAGCCGCCGACCTGCTGCATCCGATTCCAACCGGAGCCACCGCTTTTCGACCCGTCTACCAACCACAAACCAATCCTAATGCCCGAGGGGTGGGCCCAACTAAAATGAACCATATCTTAGAACCCATGCCGCCTGAAGTAATCAGGTTCGAGAAAACGACCTTCAAGCTGAAACCCCTCAAAGTCGCGATTGTGGATGGCGGCAATGCCGCTCATGAACCGCTCGCTGCGCTGATTGCCGCCGATGGATCGTGCCGGGTGGTGCGTCATTGCCCCGACGCCGAGTCGGCCTTGAACCATTTGCCGGCATTCAATCCGGATGTTGTCCTGTTGGAGATCAACCTGCCCGGCATGGACGGCGTGGAATGCATGCGGCGGTTGAAAGCGCAGATGCCCGGCCTGCATGTCATCATCTTCACCGCTTGTGAGGATCAGAACCGTCTGCTCGCTTCGCTGATTGCCGGGGCCAGCGGTTGTTTGGCGAAATGCACCCCGCCCGAACGGTTGGTGGCAGCCATTCACGAGGCTTACAATGGCGGCGCGCCCATGTCGCCCGAAATTGCCTGCCGCGTCCTGCAGCATCTTCGCCAAACCAGCGGCACGCCGTCCGAGAAGTTAAAGCTGACCCCGCGTGAACAGGAAATTCTGGACCAGTTGTCCAAGGGGTTTCGCTACAAGGAAATCGTGGACAACCTCGGCATCAGCTTCGGCACGCTGCACAGCTACATTTCCAAGGTGTACGAAAAATTACACGTCCATTCGCGCACGGAAGCGGTGGTGAAATACCTGAATCTTTGAGCCGGGCCGGTTTATCATGGCTGGAATGACGGCAGTACATGTACCAGCCATTGTTTCCAGACAGCCCGTGCCCGAACCGGCCCGGAGCGAAACCAAATATTCGGCTTATTGTTACGGAGCGCGCCCGTCCCGGGCGCAGCAGTGTGAAAACCACCGGGGCACTGCAAAACTTCAAAGCCGCCCTCCATAAACCTATTGTTGCGGCCGGGGACGGCCCGCGTTGCGTGCTTTAAGCACACCTCTTAGCGCTCATTCGACATTGAAGGTGGCGCCGCAGCCGGTGCGCTGCCCCAGTCCTTGTTCGGTTTCGGCCCCATGACGCATTCAAGCCGGCCGCCGTTGATTATGTCGGAATGGCTGAACCACGGTTGGTTGAGCGGCTGGCCGTTCAGCTTTGCGGATTGCACATAGAGGTTCTGGGCCGAATTATTTTTCGCCACGATGACTAAATCTTTGCCGTGCCCGAGATGAATGGTCGCCTTGTTAAAGAGCGGACTGCCGATGATATATTCCGGCCTTGCGGGATTGACCGTGTAAAAGCCCAGCGCGCTCAGGACAAACCACGCAGAGGTCGAGCCCTGATCGTCCATCCCCGGATAGCCGAGGCCGTCCTTGTCGCTGCCATACATTTCCCGCAAAACCCGGCGCACCAGCGCCTGGGTTTTCCACGGCTGACCGCCATAATCATAAAAATAAGCTGACTGCCAGTCCGGTTGGTTGCCCTGGCAGTATTGGCCGATCATTCCCGTTACGTCGCGCGCAATTCCCGTCGGATGATAGGGCGTGGAAAAAAATTCATCCAGCTTCGCGCAAAATTTATCCCGGCCCCCGAGCAAGGAAACCAGTCCTGCCTCATCATGTGGCACCAGCCACAAAGTCTGCCAGCCGTTGGCCTCCTTCATCATGAAATTGTAGTATGGCTCCAGCGGGTCAAACGGCGAAATCCATGAGCCGTCCGCATTGCGGCCGCGCATGAAACCCGTCGCGCTGTCAAAAACATTGGTGTAATTATGCGCCCGGGCGAGGAACATCTGGTAGTCGTCCTCCTTGCCAAGTTTCTTGGCAAAGAGCGCCATCGCATAATCGTCCCAGGCATATTCCAGGGTCGTGGCGACCCCCGCGTTGCCGTCCGCGTATGGGGGACTGGGATTGGCCACCACCTCATCGTGAATCCAGCCCTGGTTCAAATACTCGGCCAGATGGCCGCGCGGACCCGCCGGGTCGGTGGCATTTTTACGCAAATATTCATAAACCGCCGGCCAGTCGAAATCAAATCCGCGTTCCCACAAACCAAGATACATTAGGATCGCATGGTCGCCGTGAAACGACGTGTCCATCCAGCCTGATTCACGCGCCATTTCCAAGTGGGTGCGCAGCACGTTCGTCATCAGGTCCGGTTCCAGCAATGCGAGCAGAATGATCTGGTCGCGGCCGGTATCCCAAAACGCCACGCCGGTGTAGCGGTCATAGTCGTTGGTGTGAACCTGGCCGTCAGGACCCCGCATCGGCTCGCCCCGGCGTGCGATGAGGCGCGGGCTGGAAAACGAATGATAAAGCGTCGAGTAAAATAATTGCCGCTCGTGTTCCGTGCCCCCCTCGACCTCTACCAAGTTCAGCTTTTCGCTCCACTCCGCCGCCACCTGCGCCTTGATTCCGTCAAAATCCCAGCCGGGATTTTCCTCCTCAAGCTTCCGCTGGGCGTCTTCATAGCTCCTGCCGGCGGCGATTTTCACGAGGATCTGCTGCCCTTCGGTGGTGGAAAAATTCAAGTAGCTGCCGGCATAACTGCCGGATTCCGACCGCGAATCAGGGTTCGTTACGTCGTTGCGCCGCACCCGCCCGCCATCCAAGCTCGGAATATCCTGCCGGAATGTTCCGAACGATTTGAACGGCTGGGAGAACTCCGCCACAAAAAATCGTCCGCCACGGCGGCGGCCGCCCTCGCCGCGAATTGTGTGGTCGCCGACAATTTCAACGCTCGCTTCGCCGGCACCAAGGTCCGTCAGGATTACGCTGCGTTCCGATTTTGGAAAAGTGAAACGATAAACGCCGGTATGTTCGGTGGTCGTCAGCTCCACCTTAATTTTTGAATCTGGGAAGAAAACGGTGTAATAGCCGGGCGACGCCTTTTCGGAATTTTTGTCGTAGGGTGACGCATAGCTGCGGTCCGGTGGCACCGTCCAGTCTCCCACCAGCGGCATGATGGTCAGTCCCGGCGCTGGACTGGAAAATCCAAGCATCGTCCGGCGGGCATGCGTGTACGGCCAGATGATGCCATGGTTGCCGGCGGCCTCTGTGAGGTCCTTGTTAATCGGTTCTAGCAGCCCGTCGTGATGCGGCAACTCCGGCCCCGGCCAGACAAAGCCGGTATAAATTTCCTCACCCGGCGGCGGAGCATTGCCGATAAATTTTGGATCATCCAACGCCGCGGTCCCCACCAGCGGGTTTGCGAGCTCAACGGGCGTCTCGCCGCTGGCGCAGATCGCAAGACAAATAAAAAATAGAACCGCGAAATATTTCGTTTGGCACATGCCGATATTTTGTCTGTTCCTGCGCCAATTTTCGACCAAAAATAACCGTGGATTTACGTTTTCTTTTTATACATCTCCGCCGGTGTGAGGATTTGCGGCTCGGTGGTTTTGAACGTCCCGCTTTTGCCCTCGAGGGAACGAAAAAAACAGGATTTATACCCTTCGTGGCAGGCCGGGCCGTTTTGCTCTACTTGGATGAGCAGGACGTCGCCGTCGCAGTCAAACGCGATGTCCTTTACGGTTTGGGTGTTGCCGCTTTCCTCGCCCTTCATCCAGAATTTCTGGCGCGAACGGCTCCAAAAGTGGGTCTTGCCGGTGGCAATGGTGCTTTCGAGCGAGGCGCGATTCATCCATGCCATCATCACCACCCGGCCGGTATTCTGCTCCTGGATAATCGCGGGAATCAAACCCTGCGCGTCAAACTTCAATTGGTCGTAAAAACTCATGTTCCTATTTCAACAGAAAAAAACGGTCCGCACAAAGCCGAATTTGCCGAAGTCACCCCGCCTATTGGCCGCGCAAAGCGGGCGGCCCCGCCTCCAGTTTCGTGGCGTTCGGCGGTACGGGCGACTGACTGGCGGGTTGTGGTAGGAGGTCCGGCGGGGGCGCCGGTTCGTTCGTGGACGCGGGCTCGTTCGTGGACGCGGGCGGCGTGGAATAAATTCCCGGTACTTTATAGAGAGCCACCATCTTATGGAGCCGTTTCTTCATGTCGCCAAAAACGGGATTGGTCACCGCGTCCAGGTCGCCTTGGGCCTCTGCGAATCTGCCGGCCGCGATTTTTACGCGCGCCAGATGGATCAGCACGCCCTCGCGCTCATTCTCGTCCTTGCAGATATTGAAGCAGTTGGTCCACGCCACCAGTGCATCGTTCGTGCGGAGCGGCCGGATGCCGTAGTAACTCTCCGCATAGTCCGTCGCCAGCACCAGGTCGCTTGGCGATAATTTTATCGCTTGCTGGTAAAGACCGAGCGCCTTGTCGAAAACCTGCTGTTCGTTGATTTGAAAATATTCCTTCGCATCCTTGCGGAACAGGTAGACCGTGGTCGCAAAATTTTGGTAATACACCGGCTCGTTTGGGTTCAGCCGGATGGCCTCGGCATAATCGGCAAAGGCATTGGTCAATCCGCCATATTCACCGTAATAATTTGCGAGCTGGTTCCAGACGGCGGGATTTTTTGGGTCCAGCAGCCGCGAATTTTCGTATTGCGCCTTGGCGTTGTCCTCCTCGCCGATGTCATTCAAAAAACTCCCGTAGGCCAGATAACCATGGGCGCTGTCCGGGTGATTGCGGAGGAAGGCCTGGTAGGCCTCCTTCACCCCATCCAGGCGGGCGTCTATTTTCTTTTTGAAAACAGCGATGGCGTTGGTATCCGACCGCGGAATCTGGTTGGTGCTGATCCAGGCGTTCACGTCATCCAGCGCGGCGCCGTCCTCAATCATCAGATTTTGCAGTTGCTGCTCCACGGGGTCGTTTGTGTCGGGAATGGGCACGGACACGCCGGTCTGTTGCTGCACAAGATTGCTGACCGCCTGCGGCTGGTTGGTGGCCAGCAGCGCGCTCAATAGCCCAATGGTAAGGTCGCTCACGCAGTCAAAGTATCAATCCTGAAAATAAAAGGACAGGATTACCGATAATGGACTGATTGGACTGTTTTGGCACCCCAATGTTCAACCAATTTTCGGGTCGGTTTGAATTTTGCTTTCTTCCTTTGCTGCTTGGTCAACGTTGAGAAGCTCCAGCAGGGCATCCATTAACATCGGAACCAATTCCAACATTATTTTACCAAGTCATGCGGCGAGATTTTGAATACAAAGTAAGTCGCCTGGTTTGTGCCGATGTTGCGCAGGCCGTGCTCCTCGTTCGAGGCCTCAAAAATAATGCCCCCGGCACTCACAATGTTCGTCTTGCCATTCTGCATGGCCGCCACGGTGCCCTCCTTGATGACCATGAGTTCCTCCTCCGGGTGATGATGTGGGGGGTGGGGCGACTCGCCAGGATTCAGCGTGGTGATGTGGCACTCAAATTCTGATAAGGCCGGGGTGGGCGCATCGAACACACTGCGGTGCGCGCCCTGTTTCGTCTGGGTGACCTTGAGGTCGGCCCAGTTAAAAACACAGGAATGCATCACCGGCTTGCCGTTGGATTGTGCCACCGCCAGCCCGCCGGCTGCAATGGATGCGGAAATCGCGGCCACAATTAAATCTCTACGGGTAAACATCCGTGTATTTCGGCGGGAAAAACAAATGAAGTCAAGCGGCAACGAGCCCGTTTACTTTGATTTCAAGCGTTTAGCCCGGATATTTCATAGCGAGA
>Ga0302319_10021081_pt1 | contig 11743 bp, 10 predicted proteins | sample Bog_T0_2_FD_203319 | JGI IMG/M metagenome (GOLD analysis project Ga0302319, IMG submission 203319) | Peat permafrost microbial communities from Stordalen Mire near Abisko, Sweden - Bog_T0_2 | ecosystem: Environmental > Terrestrial > Soil > Wetlands > Peat | place: Sweden: Abisko, Stordalen Mire...
GTTCGGCTTCGCTCAGGGCAGGCTTTCGACTCACCACCCCCAAACTGAAAAACGTTTGGGGCCCCGTTCGCTCAGGATGACAGGGTGGATTTTAGAGTGCGGGAGCCGGGGGATATATAGGCCGTCCGGTCGGCCTGAGCGAGGGTTCCGATCAGGCCGAGCGAACGGGTCGAACTTTAGGGATGATGGCGTACTTTAGGGTTTGGGTACGCTATTGATTGTATGAAGGATCACCGAGACGATCTGGTAGGGGTCGCCGGCGGAGTTGGGACGGCGGTCTTCCAGATAGCCCTTGTATCCGTTCTTGATGAAGTTGACCGGCATGCGGATGGATGCGCCACGATCAGAGAGTCCATAGCTGAACTTGTCGATGGCCTGGGTTTCGTGGAGGCCGGTGAGGCGGAGGTGGTTGTCAGGGCCGTAGACGGCGATGTGGGCTGGAACGTTCTCGCTGAACGCCTTCATGAGGGCTTCGAAGTACTCCTTGCCGCCGACTTCGCGGATGTACTTGGTGGAGAAGTTGCAGTGCATTCCGGAGCCGTTCCAGTCGCCCTTGATGGGCTTGCAATGGAGTTCGACGTCGACTTCGTACTTTTCGCAGAGACGCATGAGCAGGTAGCGAGCCATCCAGACATCGTCGGCAGCCTTGGCTGAGCCTTTGGCGAAGATCTGGAACTCCCACTGTCCCTTGGCGACTTCAGAATTGATGCCTTCGTGGTTGATGCCGGCGGTGAGACAGAGCTCCAGGTGCTCTTCGACGATGGTGCGGGCGATGGAGCCCATGTACTTATAGCCGACACCGCAGTAGTAGGGACCCTGGGGAATGGAGGGGTAACCGCCTTCAGGGAAGCCGAGCGGGCGGCCGTCCTTGTAAAGGAAGTATTCCTGTTCGAGGCCGACCCAGAGATCGGGGTCGTTTTCGATGGTGGCGCGAAAGTTCGTGGAGTGCGGGGTGCCATCGGGGTGCATGACTTCGCAAAGGACCAAGTAGGCGTCTTTGCGGCTTCCATCCTTGTAGTGGGCGACGGGCTTGAGGACGCAGTCGGACTTGCTGCCCTCGGCTTGCTGGGTGGAGCTTCCGTCAAAGCCCCAGAGCGGCAGGTCTTCGAGGGTGGGCGGGTTCTCAAAGGACTTAAGTTGAGTCTTGCCGCGCAGCCCCGGAACGGGCTTATAGCCGTCAAGCCAGATATATTCCAGTTTGTACTTGGTCATGATCTCCCTCAGACAGAAAGGTGCTGGTAATTCTCTGAATCTTAGGGTTCTGGGCGTAAGGATCGTGTGAAGATTTTAGAGTCTTCTTACAAGAAAAAGAGGAGAGAATCAGCGGCGATGGGCGAGCAGGAACATGAGCAGGAGGATAGCCACCGGGATGAGGGCTAAACCGCTGTAATAGAGGAATCTACGGGCGGACTGGGATTTGCGGTTTTGCCAGTCTCGCAGTTCGGGACGATCCTCTACGCCGACCTGATCGATGTGTTCCAGATCGTGCTTGAATTCACGAGCGGAGGCGTAGCGGTTTTTCGGGTCGCGTTCGAGTGCCCGGTAGAGGATTTCCTGGAGTTGAGGCGAGATGGTTGGGTCGGCGACCGAGGGTGGGACTGGGTGGTTGAGGAGGCGCTCGTTCATGGCGGCGATGGGGTTGGGGCCGATAAACGGGAGCTTGGCGGAAAGCATTTCATAAAGGATGACGCCGATGGAGAAGATGTCAGAGCGGGCGTCTCCGCGCTTGCCTTTTACCTGCTCGGGGGAGATGTAGTTGGGGGTTCCGATGGCGGCGGTGAAGTTGGCGTAAGTGAGACGGCGTGCGGCGGCGTCGCCAGCGATGCCGAAGTCGATGAGCTTGATGTTGTCTTGGTCGTCGACCATGATGTTTTCCGGCTTGAGGTCGCGATGGACAATGCCGTTGGCGTGGACGTATTCGAGGGCGTCGAGGACGGCGATGGCGATTTTGATGGCGCGCTCGTGGGGCATGCGGCCTTCGTCAAGGATTTGGCGGAGCAGGCGGCCGTCGCACCACTCCATGACCATGTAGATGCGGGAGCGCTTCTCGCCGCCGAAGACGCGCATGACTTTGGGGTGGTTGAGCTTTTCGCCGATGCCTGCTTCGCGCTGGAAGCGGTCGAAGAGGATGGGGTCGGCTTCGAGGTCGGGGTGGGGGATTTTGAGGGCGACGATGCGGTTGTCGCGGATATCGACAGCGCGGTAGATGGAGGCCATGCCGCTGCGGGCGACGGGGGCTTCGATGCGGTAGAAGTCGATCTGGGACCCGGTTTCCAAGGCGTCGAGAAAGCCCATTGTTGTTGTGACTCCGATCAGGTGGGACTTGTTGTTAGTCTATCGGCGCGGGGATGGGGTTTTAGTAAGGATTGCGTAAGGAAATGCGGTGTGGGGTCTGGGGTGTGGTGTGTGGGGAAGAGCGTTGGCTGCCAGGTAGCGAGTCTTAGTCAAACTCACATTCGGCATCTTTGACCATCTGAGCCGTGAGCGGGATGCCTGTGGGAGGGAAGCAGGGAAGACCACTGGCGGAGCGGCGAATATCTGGCGCAGGCTGGGGCGCTGCCTCGGCCTTGTGGATCAGTTCGCTGATCGCCGCGCTAAGCGTGATGCCCCTGGCTCTGGCGTAGATGGACGCAAATTGGTGGGCGTCGTCATCAAGGGTGATGGTTATCCTCATGTGTTCATGGTATGCCAAATCGAAAAACTGCACGAAGGACTCCATTTGTCCGCAGAATATAATCGCTCAACAATGCAAATCTCCAGGAAATTGCCTGCAATTGCGTCTATCGTTGCGTTCGTCATCGCTGCAAGTGTCGTTCTAGTTGGGTTATTGGGACCGATTGTCGTTATTCCCTTCGCGATTGTTCCTTTATGTGCTGGGGTAGGGATATTGCGCAAGCGAGTCTGGAGCGCCTATGGATTCGCCATGTTCTCATTCGCGCAGCTTTTGCTGATACCGATTATCTTGCTTCGGCCCGGATCCTTCAGCGGAGGGCCATTGAAGATCGTTGCTAACGTTGCCGGTTCCCTGGCGATCGGATTCCTATTTCTTGCTGCAGGTCGTTCGTTGGCCGCATCGGGCGCCATCAGGGGCAGAGCGCTTCCCTGGATTGTTGCAGCCGCGCTGACGACTGTGCCGTTTTTCTTTGTACAGACATTCTCAATTCCGAGCGGCTCAATGGAAGACACGCTTCTGCCGGGCGACCGCATCCTGGCTTTGATGTTTCCGCGTTCTTCCAGAACGAGGCAAAATGGCGCTCTTCTTGTCCCCACAGGATCGCAACTTCATTCTTGTAAAACGGGTCATCGCGGTCCCGGGCGATCACCTCCGAATCTCGCGGAAGGTGGTGATTCTGAATGGAACTGCGCTCGACGAAAAGTACGTAGTACATAAAGCTAGCGAATTGGACTTCTATCCGGATGACTTCCCGAACGATGTGAGCCTCCCCGATTGCGCGGAAGGTCATGAGATGCTTTCTCAACAAACTGTGAATGGAGAAATCGTTGTGCCGCCAGGAAAGTATTTTGTCCTCGGCGATAACCGGGGGAACTCGCTCGACAGCCGCTGCTGGGGGTTTGTTGCCTCTGGGGATGTGGTAGGCAAACCACTGTTGATCTATGACTCGATTGATCAAACAGCTGAGGAGGCATCACGTCCGAACCAGGAATTGATGGGGCATAGGCGTTGGGCACGACTTTTCAAGGTGTTTTAACGCGGGATGGGGCCGGTCATGAACAAGGTACTTAAGACCGAAGTGCAGCCGCAGATCCTTCGACTCACCACCCCCAGGCTGAAGTGCGTCTGGGGCCCCTTTCGCTCAGGATGACAGAGTTGGTGAGGGGTGAGTTGAGTGGATGGGATTTACCCTGGCAGGCGGTAGGGGCGGCCGCGGTACATGGCTACTTGCTCGACGCCGCGGATGCGGATGACCTGGGCGGTGGTGTTGTCGCCGCCATCGAGTTCAAGGGCGCGGGCGACGAGTTCATTGGCAATTTCCTGGATGTCCTTGTCGGGTTGTGAGACGATGCGGACGATTTCGCGATCTGGTGTTTCGTCGTGGACGCCATCGGAGGTCAGGACAAGGACGTCACCGACCTGGAGCGAGACGGTGGTGGTGTCGGGGGAGACGAACATCCCCGGGCCGAGGGACTTGATGAGGACGTGGCGGGAATCGGAGGTGGCGATTTCGCTGGCGGAGATGATTCCGAGTTTGCGCTGCTCGTTGACCAGAGTATGGTCTTGGGTGATCTGGCGCGCGTGGCCGTTGCGGACCAGGTAACAGCGCGAATCGCCGACGTGCGAGACGATGGCCTGATCGTGACGCATGGCGCAGGCTACCAGGGTTGTGGCCATGCGCTTGCCGCGGTATTCGGGGGCCAGGGTGCAGTCGTGGACGGCGGCATTGGCATGCTGGAGCAGGCGGGGCAGGAGTCCGGCGAGCATGGTGCCGGCCTGGGCTTTGGCGAATCCCTCAGTGAGGGTGGCGATTGCGGTGGCGGAGGCTACTTCACCGAGATCCATGCCACCGACACCGTCGGCAACCGCGAAGAGATAGCCGTGGGAGCGGGCGACCTGGCGGGACGAAGGGATGAACGCTCCCATGGCGTCTTCATTGTTGGTGCGGACTTTTCCGAAATCGCTTGCCTGGCCGAACTGTACATCCAACATGGGCGCCGCCGCCTTGGGGGCCTTCCTGAGAGGGAAGGAATTCGTTTTTCTAAATTGTTATCCCTGCGATAGGTAAAAATCTACTGGGTGGAGACCCGGAGGGAGTCTCCACCCAGTTGAAGCAGTTGATTTGCGAGCAGTTACTTGGAGGTGAGCAAGACCGCTTTTCCCTTGGCCTGGGAGGAGCGGAGGAAGTAAATGGCGCCGTAGAGACCCCAGGCACCGGAGATGCCGAGGGCGCAGAGGGGTTCCATTTTTGTGCCTAATCCTCCGAACGGACCGATGAGGTAAAAGGCCATGCAGACGAGGTTGGCGATGAGGCCGAAGCCGGGGATGAGGAGGTGCTTGACGAAACTGTAGTCGGGGCGCTTGTTGAAGGCCACGATGCATAGGAAACAACTGAGGGCGTAGAGGATGAAGGTGCCAAAGTTGGAGGTGAGAGTGATGGTAAGGAGTGAGTTGGGGAGCGCGGCGAGCCTGTCGTGTGACATATAGCCGACGCTGGAGAACAAGCCGTGGGGCAGGGCAGCGATGGTGGCGTCTGACGGGGCAGCGGCGTCTCCGAAGACGAGGGAGACGGCGACGACGCCGATGACGGCGGAGATAACGGCGAGGGTCCAGATGGCGCGGCGGGGGGAGAGCGAACCGGCGTGGAGAATGCCGAAGTGCTCAGGAGCTTCGTCGTCCTTGCCCATGGCGTAGGTGACGCGGGCTCCTGTATTCATGCAGCTCAGCGTGGTGCCGATGAGCGCGAAGAATACGGTGACGGCTTCAGCGAGCATGAAGTACTTGCCGTGTCCCTGGCCGAGCAGCGCATCGCCGACCATGATCATCATGTCGCCGATGGGGGCTGCGGAGCCGGAGGCACTTGTCATGGAGTACCCCGAGTTCAAGAAGTAGTTTGCCGCGAAATACTCGATGAGATAACAGACCAGCCCTTGTATGAGCAGGGAGGAAATAACGGCAATGGGGATGTGTTTTGTCGGGTTTTTTGCCTCGCCCCCCATCGAGGTGACCGATTCAAAGCCGACCAGGATGAGGATTGCGACGGTGGCCTGAATGAACACATAGCTGATTTTGTGCGGGGCGACGACGGATGCCGCAGAGGTGTGGGAAAGGAATGCGCCTGTCGCGTCTCTTTCCGTGTAGTCGATGGTGAAGGGAACCGGCTTGCCGGCCGCGTCTGCGAGCGGAAGTGGAGTGCCACTGGCGTCACGGATGGTTGCCCCGGTCTTGTCGGTCTGGAACTGGTAGGTGTAAGTTGCGAGGGTCTGCGAGTCGTACTGGAATGCAGCTGAACCCGTGGGATGACTGCTGCGGTATCCGATGGCGAGCACACTGAAGACGATCAGTGCCGAGATCTGGACGATGTTAATGGCCAGATTGACGGCGGTGGAGGCACCGGCACCCTTGGAGGCGATCCAGGCAACGAAGAAGGAGAAGACAACAGCGATGAGGGCCATGAAGACCGGTCCAGGGTTGGAGCCGCTCATGACGTTGGGCCAGAGGAAGCCGACGATGTATCCGCAGAAGATGCCGGTGGTGGCAACCATGACGCCGGGATAGACCCAGTAGTACAAGTGTGAGCCCCAGCCGACGATGAACTTGGCGACGCGGGCGTATTTGAAGGCCTTGTCTTTGGAGAGCAGGGCCTGTTCGGCGTAGTAGTAGCTGGAGCCGGTTCCGGGGTAGAGCTTGGAGATTTCAGCGTAGGCGACAGCGGTGGCCAAACACAGAAGAAGTGCGGCGACGATGCCCAGCCACATGGCGGGTGCGGTGGAAGGCTGTCCTGCGACACCGGTGTTGGCCTGGATGGCAAAGGTGAGCCAAAGGAAGGCGCCGGGAGCGATGAGAGCCATTGCGTTGCTTGTCAACCCGGTAAGGCCCAGGGTTGCCTGCATTTGAGGTGCTTTTTCATCTGCCATGAGCTATCTCCTGAAGAGTGAAGTTCTTTGTAGGCTCCCGTCGGCGGGCCTTCGGGGATTTTTGGGGGTCGCCCGGTACTGATTGGCTATACGGGCGGGTGCGGGCTCTATTGGGTTACGTGAATCCTAAAGTTGGTGCGATAAAGATGAAATGAGGAAACCGAATTCGGCCGCGGGTGACGGGGCGGGAGATTTCCGATTTCCCACCCTTGCGACCAAGCGGACGTCGCAAGAGTGGGGTATCCTGCATCTGCCAGGCGGGGCAGTTACTTACCGGTAATGTTGCTGCCAAAGATAAAGCCGAATTCGAGCGCGGCGCGGTATTGGTTACCCTTAGAACCGTCGGGGCCAAATACATCTCCGGCTGTGAACTTGCTGGCGTGAACCCATGCGAGGTCGCCACGCATGAACATGCCTCCCTTTTGGTAAGTTGGGGTGACGGTGTAAGTTGCGCCCTTGCTGCCGGCTCCGAAGCCGAGCATGTTGACGGATCCGTCGGTGGCGCTTCCCGAGCTGGCAAGAAACTCGAAGCGAACTGGGAGCGAGAATCCATCCTTGAATGCGTAGCTGGCATTGATCGCGCCGCCCGTTGCGGATGTGCCCTTGAGAACGCCAACTGCGGGACCGGTGGGGAGCTTGCCATACTGGAAGTAGGGCGAGAAGATCCACGGGCCCTTGGTGAAGGTGTAGATCACGGCATGCATGTATCCGTTGTTCTGGATCGGGGTAGCAGCGGTTTGAAAGGCGGTTTTCGAAAGGTTTCCCATGCCGTCGTACACGAGGACGTGGGGACCCTTGGTGAGGGTCAAGGAGCCGGAGAGCCAGGAGTAGCGGTTGGAATAGTAACCGTCATTCCAGCTGACGGATCCGGAGAGGTATTTTCCGAAGGTCTGATTGACCTGGACGCCGCGGTTGATGGCATTTTCCTGGTTCCAGACGATGCCGCGCTCGATGTTGAAGTTCTGGTAGGTAAACGTAGACTCTGCTCCCATGAGTGTGGGAAGCTCGCCGATTTCAAATTGCGTGGTCTTTCCCAGCAGCAGCTTGCCGTAGGCGACGGGGACTGGTCCGTAGAGATTGCCTAAAGTGCTCTGCGCGCTGGTAAAGGGCACGGAAAGTGTCGGCAGGGAGTAGGCGCCGGCCTGTACGTACCATTGAAACGTGCCGTCGGCTTTTTGAATGAAGACCTGACCATTGCTGAGCGTCGCATCCGCGTTATTGCTTCCCTGCATGGGGTTGTCCTGGAACTGGGAGAAGCCGGTGAGGATGGCATTGGCGGACAGCTTGCCGAAGGGGCCGGCATCAAACGTTGCCGGGGGAAGCCATGAGAGCGGGCCGGTAAGAACGAAGGTGGAGAGGGGAGTTGGTGCGGCCGCAGCTGCGTCGGCAGGGGCTGCTGCAGCGGCCGGAGCGGGGGCAGGGGGAGCGGGAGTCTGAGCTCCGGCTACAAGAGCCATTGCCATCGCGGCGCCGCAGATTGACTGGAATAAGCGAACGGGGGTGAGAATATTCGGCACTGTTCCTCCAAGAAAAGTCTGGTGATATGACGTTGTACAAATCGAGCTAACAGGTTTCAGAATCAATGGCTTTTGTTTCACGCTAGTCCAGATTCGGCTTCTGTTTTTTCAGATCCGCCAGGTGATTCAGAGCACAAGAATTCTGGAAGGGTTTTTGTTCCCTTTTTGGGTGATCCCTCGGTGAGAAGGTTGAAATTAGTAACGCAAATGATTCATAAAGATCATGTGAAGATTGCGAAAGTATTTGCTTATGTCGAGGAGGAAGGCTGGATTTGTTCGGCGGGCGTAAGTGTGTCAGAGAGGGAGAACCTGGGCCGGGTGGGGGCGGGAAGGGCAAGGGCTGGCTGAAGGGTGGGACCCGCGTGAAATGCCTGTTAAAATTGCCCTACGCCAACCCCGAACAGAAGCGGCAAGAAAAAGACTCGCAGACCCACAGGGTCGCACTTGGATGGCGTGGCGCCTTGCATCGGACCATTGGATTTAGGTGCGCAGATCGGGCAATTCCTTGATTCCTTTGCCTGTGCATTGAGAGGTTGGTAGCAGGTTGGCTGTCAGTTATACCCCGACGTATTCGGCAGTTGCTCAAAAGCGCGCGCGCGGCACGCGGATACTTTTGTTTTCTCTGGAGTGCGGGCTAGGGGTTCTGGCGGTGATTGCGGTGGCGGCGCTGACGCAGTGGTCGCGCTGGCTGCTGCCGGTGGCGGTTCTGATCTACCTGCTGATTGTGGTGGCGACGGCGTTGTGGTCGGGTTTTTGGCAGGCAATGATCGTGTCGCTGTCGGCGGTCGGGATTCAGGCTTTCTTTGCCGCGCGGCAGGCGCAATTCGCGGTGGCCGAGGATCCTGTTCACTCCGTGACACTGGTGGTGTTTGTAGTGGTGGCGTTGACAGTGAGCCGGCTTTCATCCCGGGTGAAGAATAACGCCCAGGAGGCAGAGTCGCGCGGCGGACAGATGCAGGATCTGTACGAGTTCACGCGGCGGACACTGCAAATGAACCTGCACGTGGAGCCAGGACCGCAACTGGCGGAACTGGTACACGATATTTTTGCGTTGGAGGCGGTGGCGGTGTTCGATGCCGACCTGCATACGGTGTACCAGGCAGGATATTGGTCTTCGGACCCGCAAGAGATGGCGCAGAATGTGTACTACTTCGAGACCACGGACGACGATGCGGAGACGGGCCTGGGGCGGCGGGTGGTGAGGCTGGGGATGGTGCCGGTGGGATCGCTGGTGGTGCGGGGAGAAACGTCTCCGCTGGTGAACAACGCAATTGCTTCGCTGATTGCGATCACGTTCGATCGCTATCGGGCATTCGCGAATGAGAGCCGTATTGAGACGGAACGAAGGACCGAGCAGCTGCGGGCGACAGTGCTGGACAGCCTGGCGCATGCCTACAAGACACCGTTGACGGCGATTCGGGCAGCTTCAACGGGCCTGGGGGAGATGGGCCACCTGTCGCCGGGGCAGGCGGAGTTGGTGGGGCTGATCGACGAACAAACGGGATTACTGAATGAGTTGACGACGCGATTGCTGACGACGGCGCGGCTGGATGCGGGCGAAGTGGCGCTGCATGCGTCGCCGGTGGGCGTGGCTCCGCTGATTGAAGAGGTTGTCGCCAGCCTGGGAGACCGATTGGCGAGCATGAAAGTGGCAATCAAGCTGGAAGAGGATGACCTCGTTGTCTCCTGCGACCGGCAACTGATGGTGATGTTGCTGACGCAGTACATCGATAATGCGTGCAAGTATTCGATCTTCGGGACGACGATCACGATCAGCGTGGTTCGGGCGCGCGGCGAGGCGATCTTTTCCGTGCACAGTTATGGACCAGTGATTCCGATGGCCGACCGGGAGAGGATATTCAATCGTTACTATCGATCCAGCACTCAATCGAACCGGACATCTGGAACGGGCATTGGATTGTCGGTGGCAAAACGCGTTGCGGTGATCCATGGCGGGTATGTGTGGGTCACGAGCGAAGAACATGAGGGGACGACGTTTTTCGCGGCGATCCCGGCACCGGTACAGAAGAGGAAGTAAAAGAAGAGGAAGTAAGTATGAGCCTGAATCCAATTCGCATTCTTGTAGTCGACGATGAATCCGCCATTCGCAGAGCGCTGCGACCGCCGCTGGTGGAGCTTGGTTTCCAGGTAGCCGAGGCTTCGCGCGGGGAAGAAGCGATCCAACTGCTTCGCTCTTCGACATTCGATGCGGTGCTGTTGGATGTGAATATGCCGGGGATTGGGGGCGTGGAGACGCTGAAGCGGATTCGCGGGTTTGCGCCGCGGCTGCCGATTCTGATGCTCACGGTGCGCGACAAGGAAGAGGAGAAGGTGGAGGCGCTGGACCTGGGCGCGGATGACTACGTGACCAAGCCGTTCAGTACGCGGGAGCTGATCGCTCGCGTTAGGGCGGCGATTCGCAGGGTGAAGTCGCCGATTCGCGCCGAGGATGCGGTGCTGGAGATTGGCGAGATCAAGCTGGACCCGGTGAAGCGGAACGTGACCAAGCGTGGGAACGCGGTGCATTTGACGCGGAAGGAGTTCGACATTCTGCACTGCCTGATGATTCGCGCCGGGCGGGTGGTGACATATGCGCGGTTGCTGAGCGCGGTGTGGGGCGCGGACTGCCGCGAAGAGGTGGAGTATCTGCGGACGTTTGTGCGGCAGTTGCGGAAGAAGATTGAGGACGATCCGTCGAGCCCGACGTATCTGCTGACGGATGTGTATGTGGGGTATCGGTTCGCGGATGCGCAGATGTTTGCGGAGGAGACGACGGTAGGGGCGATGCATGAGGAGCATGCGGATCCGCCGCCGGGGAGTACTTCGTAAGGGGAAGCCCGAAGGTGTACCGGGGGCTTTGAGGTTTCCCGCCCTCGCGCCAGAAAAAAGGCGCGAGAACGGGCACGGGGCTTCTGTGATTCGCCAGCTTTTGCAGGGGCTAAAGCCCATGGTAAATGAAGTGGCTTTGTTCGGCACGACTGAAGTCATGCCCTGTTACAAAGCCTGGCAGAGTTAGCGCGCGAATAAGCGTCGTCCGGTGTTATTCGTCGTAGTGGAGCAGGCTGAAGACCTCGTATTCCTTGAAGCGGTCGCGGCCTTTGAGGAAGTCGAGTTCGATGGCGAAGGCGAGGCCGGCGATCTCTCCGCCAAGCTGCTTAACGAGCTTGATGGTGGCTTCCATGGTGCCGCCGGTGGCGAGCAGGTCATCGACGAGGACAACACGCTGGCCGGGCTGGATGGCGTCGAGGTGAATCTCGAGAACATCGGAGCCGTATTCCAAGTCATAGGTTACGCGGGCTACGGGCGCGGGCAGCTTGCGCGGCTTGCGGACCGGAACAAAGCCGGCGTTGAGTCGGTAGGCAAGGGCTGGTCCGAAGATGAAGCCGCGGGCTTCAATGCCAAGGACGAGATCGATCTTGTGTTCGATATAGTGGGCTGCCAGCATGTCAATGAGCTTGGCGAAGCCGGTCTTGTCTTTGAGGACGGTGGTGATGTCGTAGAACAGGATTCCGGGCTTGGGAAAATCGGGCACGGTGCGTACGAGTGCCTTGAGTGAATCCACATCTTTTTGCTTCAATTCTTGCGACATGCGTCTGTTGGCTCCCTGGCAATTATACGGGAGTGGTCAGTGGTCA
>Ga0302319_10021084_pt1 | contig 11743 bp, 5 predicted proteins | sample Bog_T0_2_FD_203319 | JGI IMG/M metagenome (GOLD analysis project Ga0302319, IMG submission 203319) | Peat permafrost microbial communities from Stordalen Mire near Abisko, Sweden - Bog_T0_2 | ecosystem: Environmental > Terrestrial > Soil > Wetlands > Peat | place: Sweden: Abisko, Stordalen Mire...
GTCTCTTCGTCCAAAACAATGGGCTGAGCTACGCGCATATCGAGGTCTCCTCATCATCAGATGACCCTCGGCACATAAACGATTCTATTAGTGAGACACTACACTAGTTAAGCCATGCGAAATGGGATTGCAATGGACCTCTTCTCTATTCGATTACTCGAACTCATTCTCTCCACGATCTGCCTGTCTTCGCGGAGGTCAAAATTGGGCAGACGGTCGTCAGATTCGATCCTAGGATAATCAACATTGACGATGTGTGATGCCATCCAAGTTTGATCGACAGTGAATAGCCAGGATGCCCTTTCTTCCACTTACAGGGTCGAGGAACTGGCGCAGACGCTCTATTCCGGACGTCCCAATGACCTTCCAACAAAGGAGCTTCTCTGTGTCCAATCAAATCCACGAAAAAGAATCGCAAGCCGTTAGGCTTCTCGTTCCCGACAGTTTCTCACCCGAAGATGTAAAGAACCTTTCCAGCGTACTAAACGCGCTTGTTGCCGACGCCTTTGTCCTCTATCTCAAGACCAAGAACTTCCATTGGCACATGAGCGGTCAACATTTCCGCGACTACCACCTGCTTCTCGACGAACATGCGACCCAGATATTCGGCATTACCGACGCCATAGCCGAGCGTGTTCGCAAGGCCGGCGGCACAACCATCCACTCCATAGGACACATTGCCCGGCTGCAACGGATTGCGGACAACGACGAGGAGTTTGTGGGCCCAACCGAGATGCTGAGGGAACTCCACGCCGACAACAAGGCCTTGGTGGAGAGCCTGCGCGCGGCGCATGTTGTCACCAGTAAAGCCAATGACTACGCAACCACCAGTTTGATTGAGGTTTTGATTGACGAGGCTGAGAGGCGTGCGTGGTTCCTGTTCGAAGCCACGCGGTAATGAATCTTCAACCCGACAGCGCCATCGCCGTTCACTCTGTACTCGACCCGAGGCTCCTTCAAAGATTCGAGCGACCAAACTTCGAGCAGAGCGTTGGCGTGGCCCGACATCGAACCCTCTCACTCATCTCGGAAGCGTTCTCCTTCCTCTTGGGAAGCGTTCGTAACTCCGCACATTGCTATAGGTGTAGGTTTTCCCGAATCTCGGGCCGACCAGGGTTCGGTTCGTCAAGCAGGCGATTCACATATCGCGCAGGAAAGGATTTCATGATGAAAAAGAAGAGCCGAATTCAAATCGCAAGCCACATCATTTCCCAACTCAAGAGATAGATGCAGGAGCCTCGATTGACTGAGTCGGTCCGCAACGGTTATCGCTCCAAACTGGGCCGGGCAAGAAAGAGCCGGCAGTCCGACTTGCGAGAGCTTGACACCCGGAAAACCAACCCGGCTGATCCCATCGTGCCGACACAGAACATATTCATCCGGATCTTCTTGTAAGGAGGTCCGATTGGCACTATTCAAAATGATTACAAAACAATGGAGGACGTTTGATGCCAACGATCACGACGAAAGACGGAACCACAATTTACTACAAGGACTGGGGCGCGGGTCAGCCCGTGGTCTTCAGTCACGGCTGGCCACTTAGCGCAGACGCATGGGAAGACCAGATGGTGTTTCTAGCCTCTCATGGATTTCGCGCGATTGCGCATGATCGCCGCGGACATGGCCGGTCGAGCCAGCCCTGGAATGGCAACGATATGAGTACTTACGCAGACGATCTCGCGGCATTGACCGAAGCGCTGGACTTGAAGGATGCGATTCACGTCGGTCATTCAGCCGGCGGTGGAGAGGTGGTCCGCTATATCGGCCGCCACGGCACGAAGCGGGTTGCCAAAGTGGTGCTGATTGGCGCTGTGCCGCCGCTGATGCTAATGACAGAAGCCAATCCGGGCGGGTTGCCAATCGAGGTGTTCGACGGCATCCGCACAGGCGTTCTAGCCGACCGTTCACAGTTTTTCAAGGACCTCACCGCGACATTCTATGGGTCCAACCGGCCTGGTTCCACCGTCTCGCAGGGCTTGCGCGACTCGTTTTGGCTACAGGGAATGCAATCAGGACTGAGGGGTGTTCTTGATTGCGTCAAGGCCTTCTCTGAGACCGATTTTACCGAAGACTTGAAGAAGATCGACGTACCTACTTTGGTTATTCACGGAGACGACGATCAAATTGTGCCCATCGCGGACACGGCGATGTTGACGGTCAAACTGGTTAAGGCAGCAACGCTGAAGGTCTATCCCGGCGCGTCGCACGGACTGTGCTCTACTCACAAAAATCAGTTGAATGCTGATCTGCTGGCATTTCTTCGGAAGTAGATCGCAAGCAGACAGCGGCATGCGGTCGAACAGCGCGGGCAGCGAAAAACAGGATCAAGCACGCTGCCCTCAAGAGACGGTCATTCTTGGCCGTTTCAGAGAACGTGGCGTGGGTTAGGATGGACCTCATACTGGGGGGCGCGTCTTTAACAGAGTGACTTCACACGGTAGCCCGATCGGGCTTTTGCAGTTTGACCGATTGGAAGCTGCCCTGGCCGCCAGGTTAGTCTTCTGCCCAAGAGGCATCTTCAATCACCGCTGCGCAGTGACCGCCTTGCCGCAGCCCTCCCAATCCTCCGCGCAATTTCTTTTCCCTCAGCTTTGTCCTTCCAAAATGCCTCATGAGAGGGTTCGCTGGAAAGCGAACCCAATTGTCTACGTGCAAGTCAAAACGCCGCTGAGTTCAGAATTGATGCTGCGCCTGGATTGTCCTGACTCTTCCCCGATCAAGGCCAATGGCCGCCGGGGACTTGCACGAATGCAGGGAGTAAGTGCAAACCGATTGAGTTCGACCTCTTCCAAGCCATGCGCCAGAGTTCTGTCGAGCAAGACGGAAAATCCAAGGAGCAGCGGGGCAAGATCATCTGATAAACGTAATTTTGATACATATAGGTTGATCCGGCAGATGCCGACGCAGAACCCTGGCTCGATTCTGAGACTGGGTTGCCGACAAACTACTTCGAACGAGCGCCCCGTATAGCGACCTCAGCCAAGCCGGGCGCAGCTCCTGCGGAAACGGTATCCAGTACAATACGCAACCCGCTTGATCGTGTACCTACCGGCAATTCGATGACCACCGGTAAGCCTGCGGCCTGGGCGTCTCCAGAGACCACGGTCTTCCAGGTTCTCCGGTCGTCCGATGACGTCTGGATCTCGTATCTGTATTTTCCCATTCCCGCAAATCGAATGCTGACAGAGCTTAGGTCGTATATGCCTTCAAAATCGCTCTCCCACCACTGGGGCAGAGCGGCATCGGCAGCAGCTAGCCAGGCGGTTGCTTCATTGCCATCCGCCGCCAGTCTAGACTGGTGGCTTTCCGCCATGTTGCTGGCATTCGTCGGCCGATCAAGGGCGATGTTCGCTACCTGCTGTGTCGCCGTTTGCATGACTCCGATGAAGCGCATGTATGGTCCAGGCAAGAACTCCGGAGTAATGCCCGCCACATATTTTGGCGCATTCAGCGATGCAATCGTCAGCCGTTGTTCGGGCAGCCCGGGCGAGGTGGCGCGGATGATCGTTGTGCCTGCATAGTAGGAGCGAAACTCAATCGCGGCTTGGCCGTCAAGGATCGGAATATCTGTCCCATTGCGAAATGTGATGGACTTGCCGGTAGGAAAGCTTCCCGGGCCGCTTACGACGTCCAATGTTATGTCCGGCGTATTGCTCAGCGGTTTGTTCTTCGCATCCACGACGGTCACAATGACCTGCACGTCGTCTGTACCGTCGGCGTGAGCGATCACTGGACTACTTGAACTAAGGAGCAATCCGGCGGGGCTCCCTGTCTGTGGCCACTCCGGCGGCAGCACACCTGCGAATGCGTTGCGATACCAGTACCAGCCGCGTTTCGGTAGCCTGAAATAGTCGACGATTCCGGTGGTCCCTTCGGCCCCGGCGACGGATCCGTGATCGAACATACTCCATATCGCCTGCCCGCCGCGCCAGGGGAACTCTGGTTGTCCGGCAATATCGCGAAGGTGAGGGTCGTAGGTCCCTGGGCGAGTCTCTCGATACGATCCATATTCCGTCACCGCGCTTGCCACCTTGGGGTGGATAAACAGCTTTGCGCCGTCGCCATTGTAACCGGCCACATCTCCAATCAAATCGATGGCGCCGCGCTGCGCACCGCCAATCGCCGCGGGACGGGTCGGATCCAAGGTATGGCTTTCCTTCACCAGTTCCGACAGCAGAGCGCGGACCTTTGGCATCACCGGCGCGGGGGCGAAGTACGGCTCGTTCGACATGCTCCACACAATGATCGAAGGATGATTGCGGTTGATCCGAATCATTTCAGCCAGGCTTTCCTTCACGTGTGCTTCAAAGGGCGCCTGATCGTCCAATCGCGTTGGAAACGAGCTTGCATTGAAGTAGCCGTCGCCCTTGTAACCGCCTATGCCCCAAAAAGCGTTCTCTGACCAAAACAATACTCCCAACTCGTCACATGCATCGGCAAACGCCGGTTTGTGAGGATAGTGAGAGCCACGAATGAAGTCGAAGCCCGCAGCCTTCACCATTGCGACATCTCGCCATGCGCCTGTGTTCGTCACGGCATCCCCCCAGCCAGCGTGGTCCTGATGAACATCCGCGCCGTGGAAGTACCGATGCTTGCCGTTCAGCGTCAGCCCCCCATCCGCAGTCCAAGAAAACCAGCGAATGCCAAAATTCGTGCGGAATTCATCCTGCAACATTCCCTTGACATAAATCCGGCTAACCGCTGTATAGAGATTGGGAATCTCTGGTGACCATAGTTGTGGCATGCGCAGATCGCCGCCCTGTTCGATATTCACAACAAGCCCCGGATCGATCAGAGAGGTCGTTGAATACTCTGCAACCTGACTTCCTGCCGAATCGAGTATCGCCGTCTTCAGCGTAACGGTTGCGGTCGTGCTTGACGCATTTTGAACCTCAGTCTTGATATCCAGGGTCGCAGCATCGTCGGTCGCCTTCGGGGTCGTCACAAAGGTTCCGTACCAAGGCACATGCACGGGTGAGGTCGTCACCAGATAAACGTCCCTATAAATGCCGCCGCTGAATACGTGTTCGCCGGCGCGAGGGTTCAATTGTCCGTTCCATAAATTGTTCACGCGCACGGCAATTATGTTGTCGCCTGCTTGAGCATCGCGAGAAATGTTCAGCGAGAACCCCGTGTAGCCCCCAAGATGCTCGCCCACCTTTTTGCCGTTGACCCAAACCTCGGCATCCTGGAAGACACCTTCGAACTCCAGAAACGTCTGTGCCTTTTGCTCGGCCGTACTGATGCGCACATGCCTCCGGTACCAGCCATAGCCCACATAAAAATCCGGCGACCGAAAGTACGGCTCACTGAAAGAATGCGGCAGATCAATGTATTGCCATCTGGTGTCGTCGAATGCAGGAGCGCTCGCCCCCGAGTCATCTCCGAGCAAGAACTTCCATCCGCGATCGACATTCGTCTTCGTGCGCTTCACAGACGCGTCCGCTGCCAATCCTGTTGACAATAACAATGCAAGTACTGCCGCAATAAGACTCATTCGCTTGGCCAAGGCACCTCCCACAACGCCGGCTTTCATCGTTCACCATCATCGCACATCGTCTTCGAGAGCCCTGGATAATCGTTTGTACTGCGTGTCCTCCAATCGTGCACAATGCGAATCATACAGGCCGAGTTTTCCGGACGAGTCAATCTATTTCTTGCCATTTCTCTATTGACGATAGCGTCTACCCCTTGGCAACAGGCAAAGATTATTTATTTGCAGCGGCCATACTTTAGTCGGTTTACAGGTTCTTTTGCGCGCGCCTAGCATTTGAATCGTTGCAATAGACTGTTCCGCTGCAGCGGCCTTCCCCATGAGCGCGGCCTGCGGACGCACGATTGCAACTTTCCCCAGAATATGCTTGTTTTTTCCGGACCAACTTGAAGAAACTCTTGGAGGTTGACGTGTCATTCTACGAAGCGACGCAGAGAAGAGTAACGCTGATAACGGTTTTGGCCTTTCTACTTCTTGCAGGAAGATGGGCCTACGGACAGGATGTCAGAGCCAGCTTGGGCGGTATTGTTACCGATGCTAAGGGCAATGCAATCGCGCATGCGACAGTTGCGGTGACGGCGGATGAAACGGGAGTAGTTTCGACTACGGAAACCAACACCGCAGGCGAGTGGCTTGTCTCCACTCTATTGCCCGGCTTCTACCGCTTTGAGGTAAAGGCGGCCGGATTCAAGGACGAAGTACGCACCTCCATCGAGTTGCAGTTGGGCGACAAGAAGCTCATTGACACAAGACTGCAGATTGGTTCAGCAACCGAGTCGGTTGTCGTTGAGGCAACTACGCCGTTAATTGACATGAGCTCGGCGGTCTCGGGCACTGTGGTAACACAGGCTGAGCTTGAAGAGATCCCAACCCAGTCGAACGCTCCGACTATGGATGTAGCGATCTTGCCCGGCACTACGGTCAGCGGTGGCATTGGCGGCGGAGTATTTCTCTGGTCGAACAGTGGGCTGTCCGGTACAACCATCAATGGAGTGGGCAGCATCGGCGGAGCAGGCAATGGAGCCATCAGTTATTCGCTTGACGGCGGAACTGACAACTTCAATTCGGGCAGCCTCGCGTTCGAGCCGCCCATGGACGCGGTGAACGAACTCAAGATGGTCCCCAATGGATTCGATGCGGCGCTGGGCAGGGGATCGTCGGCAAACGAGATCATATCGTTGAAATCGGGTGCTGAAAAGTTTCACGGCGATTTGTACGAAGACAATCAGAATAACTTTCTGAATGCAAACTCATATCAGAACGATGCTACAGGTACAAAAATATCTCCGATTCGTGTCAACATGTGGGGAGGTTCCGGCGGTGGTCCTGTGTGGATTCCAAAGCTCTACGACGGCCGCAGGAAGAAGACCTTCTTCTTTTTTACCTATTCGGGCATTCGCAACCTTCAACCTTCTGACACAGGCTTCCTGTCTCTCCCGACGGCTCAGGAGCGAAATGGAGATTTCAGCGGTTCGTACTCAGTGGTGTCGGGTAAGTATTATGCGACACAGATATTCAATCCTTATTCGACGACAACCGGTACAAGACAGCCGTACAGTTTCGCCGGCTGCACCCACGGTAGCCCAACCAACCCCGGGGCAGTGAACGCTCCCTCCATCTACGCCAGCACTTGCGAATCGCTTCCAGGGTCTGTGGATCCAATTGCAGCGAAGTACCTCAAGCTTCTTCCGCTCCCCAATCGCGCCACCGACAATGCGACTTCAAACGACAGCGACAACTATATTAAGCAGGGGGAGCAGAACGACAGGTTTCACGGCTTCACTTTGCGCATCGATAAAACCGAAAATAACAAGAACCACACCTATATAGACCTGTATTACAACGTCTTCTCTGAACTCAGCAACACCGATTTTGGCACCGGGCAATATCTTCCCCTACAGGGTCAAGGCCAGCACCGGCAAAACCGCGGCTTGATCATCGACCACGACATTTCATTGAAGGAGAGCTTGCTTCTCGATCTGAGCTACCACGCCTTGGGGTACATTTCCCAGCTCTACGATTTGAGCAACGCATACACTGCAACCTCGATGGGATTCCCGCAGAGCTATGCATCCCAGATGCAAGACAACGTAATTCCGGAGATTACCGGTGTTACGTCGAATACCGCCGTAGGTATTGGGACGGTCCAGGCCCTTCAGACCACACCTGCCGATTTCAATCAAGACATCAACGTGGGTTTGACCCAGACCTACAAGAATCACGACTTCCGCTACGGCATGGAGTACCTGATCCAGCAGGAGTCGAATCACAATTTAGGCGACTCGGGTGGCTTATTCGCATTCGGTGCAAACTATACGTCGCAGTACGGATCAGGCTTTGGGAGCAATGGTAATGGCATCGGCAACGGCGTGGCCGATTTTGAACTGGGGCTTCCAGGCAGCTCCAGTAGCATTCCAATCGCCGCCAGCTCTTTCTATTCGCAGCATTACGCGGCATTCTACTTGCAGGACGACTGGAGAGTAACCCCTAAGCTGACCCTGAACCTGGGTATGCGCTGGGACTATGAGCGTCCAACGACAGAGAGATTCAACCGCTTCTTCAGCATCTACAATCCCACTGTCGCGCAGCCTTCCGTAACCGCGGCTGCACAGCCAAATTATGCGGCGCTGATCGCTGGCTCTTCGACGAATCTCGGCGTTCAGTTGCTTCAGAATTGGGGAGTCCCTGGCGGATCATTTCAGGTAATGGGCGGGCCTGAGTATGCCGGGATCAACGGAAACAGCCGCTACGAGACGAACCCGCGCTACAAATACTTTCAGCCGCGCATCGGTTTCGCATACCAGTTCATGAAGAACACTGTAATGCGCGGTGGAATTGGGCGCTTCGTCGGGACCGACTTCAATCCGTCTGCAAATCAGACCGGTTTTAGCTCAAGCACCCCCTACTGTCCATCCGCTTGCAGCAACTACGTTATCCCCGCGCAGACCTGGGAAAATCCATATCCGCAGGGGTTGATTCAGCCCACCGGCAGCTCGCTGGGAATCCTGACAAACGTAGGAGCGCCTACGCTTGGCACCCCGACCTACACGGCTGCGAACATTGGTCGTATCTACGTAGATACAGCCACTCTGAGCCTTCAGCGCCAGATCAAGGATTACCTGATTGAAGTAAGCGGGATTTTCAACGAAACACATGGTCTCGCCATGCAAACAGGAAACAACATCGACATCAACGTTCCCAGCGCAGCGGCCTGGTTAGCGGCAAACACGCCTATCTTCGCCGCGAACGGGTTGCCAGACGCCACGCTGCCGGGCAACACGAATGTCGCCAATCCATTCAAGGGCGTTCAATACGTCTATGCTTCAGAGGCCGGAGCGTCAACAGTAACCGCATACCAATTGCTTCGCCCCAACCCCGCGGCTGGGGACATCTATTTGAACAAAGGCATTGGCCGGGACTTCTACTACGCGCTGAACACGAAGGTGGAAAAACGGTTCCACAACGGCTTCAGCGTCCTCCAATCTTTCGACTACTCGAAAAGGATCTCTGAGGACAATCTCTACACCAATCAAGCCGTCGCTATAAAGATTGAGAAACGTCTGGATGCTAATGACAACCGGTTCCACTACACTCTCACACCGGTCTATGAATTGCCTTTCGGGCGTGGAAAGAAATTCCTGGGCAATGCTCCCTGGGGATTGGATGAAGCCGTGGGCGGATGGGAATTCTCCGGCATCTACAACTTTCTGTCTGGAGTCCCGATCGTTTTTCCAACGAACTCCGCATTCTTTGAGGGCCAGGATCCGACGCTCGGTAAAAGAAAGACGAGATCCGCATGGTTCGACACGACCAAGTTTGCTGCTTTCCCCGCAAGTAATGTGTCGGTTGCAACGCTTAGCAACACCTCGGTGTACCCCACATGGACGGGAGTTACCGGCCTGCCCGGCGCAGGGTACACGCCGACCGGCAGCTCTGGACCCCAGAACGGCGTGTATCAGGATTTTGCTAAATGGAACACGTACTACCCGACTACTTTTGGCGATGTACGGCAACCGTACACGACCAACTTCACTCTCGGCGCTCGGAAAAGCTTTTTGATTGCGGAGGGTATTCGCTTCCAAATCCGGATGGATTTGTTCAATGCGCTAAACCATCCGGTCTTTGCCTCTGCTAACACCACCGTCACCAGCACTTTCTTCGGATCACTCGGCTCATCGGCGATTCTGACCCAGTCCAACGCACCGCGGCAAGTGCAGATTTCCGGGCGGCTGTTCTTCTAGCCGGCATCTGCTGCTAAGTCTGTCTCACAAGCAGGCCACTTCCGCTTGGAGTGGCCTGTTTTGTTAATCCGGCTTGAGTGCGCGAACGTAATCCGACCGAACATGGAGATAGGAGGATGCAATCCGTTGCGCATTGGAGATGCCAATTCGAAGTTAGTGAAAAGATCGGCGGTGCTTGTATCACCTGTTAGCACAGTGCGCCTTTCAACATGACATCTAAATGCACTGGTGTTAGGCGCGACGAGGAAAGGCATCACCGGCGATCAGGTCATGTTGGGGAATCGCGTTTGTATCTTAGTTGTATACTCCTTCAGAGGACGGTTCTCAAGATGAGTCGCGGCAATACTTTCCCTGTAAGGGCGTGGAACAATCCAGGCCTTGACGCGCCAAGCCGGAGAAGTTATGTCCAAACGTCGCTCTGTAGATCCTTCCAGGCTGCAATCGTACTGGTTCTCGGTGCTTCGTCTCTCGCTGCGGCAAGCAAGCCGCCAACTCCACGAGATCAGGCGATACCCTTTACCAGAACCATCTGGCGCTCACAGGACGGTCTTCCGGAAAACCAGGTTCAAGCTCTGGTGCAAGATCGCGATGGCTATCTCTGGGTAGGAACTTCAGGCGGTCTCGCCCGTTTTGATGGAGCACGGTTCAGTCCTCTCAATGAAGGAGAAACGCAGCCCCTTCCCGTTAACAGCTTCTATTGTCTGATGCTTTCGCGTGACGGAACCCTGTGGGCAGGAACCGACGGCGGAGGGTTGTTGCATATTGAAAAGTCAGGAAAGACCAGGGCGTATGCGGCTCCCGATGGGTTGTCGGATGCCTTTGTTCATAGCATTTACGAAGATTCGAGTGGCCGCATCTGGGTTGGTTCCGATAGCGGACTCTTCGTCAAGGAAGGTGAGCGCCTGGTTCGGATTGATCCGCCTGGTGTACACGGGGCCGTGGATGTTCAAGCGCTTGCCGAGGATCGCGAGCACCACATTCTTGCTGGAGGCGCTCATCTGTTTTCTCTGGGTGCGGGACTGAACCGCGAGATATCTTTGCCCAGCGCTTATGGCCGGAGTCAGGTGAAGAGCATTCTTGAGGCAAGCGATGGGACACTTTGGGTCGGGACTACCAAAGGACTATTTCGCCAGATGAATGGCGAATTCCAGCGGGTTCCGGAGTTTGGCGGTGTCGTGCGAAGCCTCCGTCAGACAAGCGATGGCACGATCTTGATAGGGACGATAAGCAAGGGTCTGTGGGCATTTAAGGGCAGAGGGTTCACACGCATCGGCGATAAGGGTCTTCTGCCTATTGATACAGTCCTAAGCATCTTCGAAGATGACGATCATCGTATCTGGATAGGAACTCAGAACGGGTTGGTTCGTTTGGAGAGAAGCCAGATTAGTCTTATCCCGCTCCAGGGCTTCGACAATGACTACGGCACAATATCCGGAACGCCGGCCGGCGATGTTTGGATGGTCGCCTGGGATGCCTTCCAGGTCTCTGGCGGAGTGGCGATTCCACTCAAGTTTCCTGGTTTGCAAAACACACCCATACGGAGCCTGTATCGCGCAAAGGATGGTTCTACCTGGGTGGGCACGGACGGCCGCGGTGTCTATCATCTTCCTGGATCTAACGTGGCAAGCTTCTCCGGAGCTTCTCACCACTACATGATTGGTAACTTCATTCGCGGCTTTCTTGAGAGCAGTCGCGGAGAGATTTGGATTGCAACCGACGTTGGACTCTTCCGTATCACGGCAAAGGGTGTAACCAGTTACGGAGTCGCCGACGGTTTGGCCCACTTCAATATCAAGAGTCTCTGCGAGGATCGCAACCATGATATCTGGGTAGGAACCGACTGGGGATTGAGTCGCTGGCATGACGGGTCATTTGTGCAAGACGCAGCAACGGCGGCGCTTCGCGACGAGAAGGTTTGGTCTATCTTGCAAGACAGGCGTGGAGCCATGTGGTTTGGGACCAGAGACCACGGCCTGTTCCGCTATCGCGATAACACAGTCGAACACTA
>Ga0302319_10021086_pt1 | contig 11742 bp, 9 predicted proteins | sample Bog_T0_2_FD_203319 | JGI IMG/M metagenome (GOLD analysis project Ga0302319, IMG submission 203319) | Peat permafrost microbial communities from Stordalen Mire near Abisko, Sweden - Bog_T0_2 | ecosystem: Environmental > Terrestrial > Soil > Wetlands > Peat | place: Sweden: Abisko, Stordalen Mire...
GAAAATCGATTCCGGTAGTGGAGAAGCCGCGCCGGCCGGGCGATCCGCCCAGGTTGATCGCGGGTTCCGAGAAGATCAAACGGGAACTGGGCTGGGCGCCAAAGTATGAGTCGATCGAGAAGATCGTGGACAGCGCCTGGGCGTGGCACCTGAAGTACCCGAGGGGGTACGAAGACTGAACCTAGGCGGCGGCGACCTCGGCGGCGGCCGGGGCGAAGCTCTCGAGGACGCGGGTGGCCTCGGAGAAGGTGAAGGGCTTTTGCAGGAATTGGCAGGCGCCTGAAGCGGCGACGAAGGGATGATCCGCTGCGAGGGCGCCGGAGCAAAGGACGAGCTTGATCGCGGGGTTGCGGCTGAACAGGGCGTGGGAGATGGTGATGCCGTTGAAGCGGGGCATCATGACGTCCATGAGGACGATCTCCGGCCGAAAGCGATCGTAGGCTGGGAGAACATCGAGGCCGCCGGTGGTCACCGAGCAAACTTCGTGTCCCGCCTTCTGGAGGAATTGCGAAAGGCCGGAGACCAGTTCGCGTTCGTCGTCTGCAATGAGGATGCGCATGGGGAGGAGTGTGGTTTATCTGGAGGAGGCTGCCTTGACCTGGACGACGCCGATGGCGTCGATGAGATCGTCCATGCGAAAGGGCTTCGCGAGCATGGTGCCATGGACTTGCTTGATGAAATCGTTGATCTTGGGATTGCCGCGATGTCCGGTGATGAAGATGAAGCGCCGGCAGAGGTGGGGACGCATTCGCTCGATGGCGGTGTAGAACATGTCGCCGGGTAGCTTTGGCATCATCATGTCGCAGACGATGACGTCGAACTCCTGCTTGAGGACGGCGCGGACCCCCTCAGCGCCGTTGCCCACGGCCGTGACCTCGTAGAAGTTGGTTTGGAGGAACTCCTTGATGACGGTTTTGAGCATTTCATCGTCCTCGAGCAGGAGAACATGCTTAACCTTCGCGGCGCCATTTTGGCCGTCGCTGGGGATTCGGTGCGGGACAGTTGGCATGGGTTATTGGAGCCGGGATGGACAGCTCTCACCCATGGAGGGAGCACGGGGTGTGCCATTGGGGGCGGGGGAGTCCCCTTAGGGGCGGACTCTTCCTAGAATGCATTGAAACCGTCCACAACTGGGGTGGGAAGCCACGAGTTGACGGCGCGGTTGGTTTCGAGGATGACCTTTACGCCATCGGCGCGGGGGACGAGCAGGTGGCGGCTTTCCACGGTGATGTCGCGGCCTTGCTTGGTGGTGTGGCGGAGCTGGCCGGCCCAGTAGCCCTGCGAGCCCAAGGCCTTGGTGAACTCGTCCGGAGAGGTCCCGGTAGCGAGGATTTCGTGGATGTTTTTGCCGAGCGCCTCCTTCCGTGACCAGCCGTAGAGGTCCTCGGCGCCGGTATTCCAGTAGAGGATCTCGCCGGCATCGGTGCGGACGATGATGGCGTCGTGGGAGAGCTCGAGGAGTTCCGCCTGCTGGCGCACCTGCTCGTTGAGACGATGCTCGTCCGTGGCATCCATGCAAACGCCCGTGCATTGCCATTTGCCGGGGGCAATGGAGACGACGGCGACTTCTTCGTGGATCCAGATGGTCTCGCCGAATTTGTCGAAGCACCGGAATTGGTGAGAATAGGAGGAAGCACCCTTTATAAGGGCCTTTGAGGCGGTCTCCTCCATGGAGGGGATGTCGTCCGGGTGGCGGCTGGCGAGCCATGTCTGACTGTAGGTGCCGCCGGGGGGGATGAGCAGGGGTTGGAAGTGCTGGGCGGCGATCTCGTCCTGGACGGCGAGATCCCATCGGAATTTGCGGGAGCCGGGTTCGTAGGTTTCCCAGCCGTCGAGGCCCTCGACGGTGGCGCGCCAGAGGATGCATCGGGCGTGGGTGACGACGCTGCGGATGTCTTCCTCGGCGCGTTTCTGGCTGGAAATGTCCTGGAAGTAGCCGAGGCGGTAGAGGGGGAGACCCTGCGGATCTCGGACGAGGGTGACATCGGTGAGGCAGGGGAAACGGGAGCCGTCCTTGCGACGGTGTACGGCATCGTACATGAGGTGGTCGCGTGCGTTGATAATGTCCACGACCTGGGGGAGCTGGCCGGCGGATTCCGGGGCAAAGGTGTCGGCAATGGGCATCCCGATCATGGAATCGGGCTCGTAGCCATGCATCCGTGCAAAGGCGGGATTGGCGAGCTGGATGAGGCCGCGGACGGAATCGACGATTGCGACGCCCCATGCGGAGGTGTTGAAGATGCTCTCGTAGAGAGTGAGGGCGCTGTTGGCCTGGCTTAGCTTCGATGTCCGCTCGCGGACGCGCTGCTCGAGGGTGTCCTTCATCTTGAGGAGATCGGCCTCCGCGACAAGGCGTTGTTCAATCTGGATTTCGAGGTCTTTCTTCTGTCGGGCCTGCGCGCGGCCGGCCTCAAGGAGGCCAAGGATGGCGGGAACGAGGGGTGGGAGAAGGATCGCGGTGGTGACGGAGGCAAGGGCGGTGATGACCTTTACGATGCCGGCGAACCAATAATCCGGGTGCCAGACGGTCCACGCCTCAATGAAGTGGGTGGCGCCGCAGGCGATGATGAAGACGCCGAAGGCGAGAACCATCCAGTGGTACGGGAGGTCGCGGCGGGCCTTGGCGACCATGTAGGCGAGAGTGGCGGAAATGGAAACATAGGCGAGGCCGATGAGGACATCGGAGATGACGTGGGTCCAAAGGAGGCCTGGCTCCCAGAGATAGCAATGCCCGTGGGGCATGAAGGGCTCCGGGGGGCGAGTGACCAGCCAGGCGATGCTGGCCCCGACCAGGAGGATAGCGGTGCAGAGGGCTGTGAAGTTGAGGGACTTCCGCGGATTCATGCGTGCGTCCTGGAAAAGTAAACGCGGAGGGTGGAGTGGGCAAGCATGGGCGGAAATTTAGGGCTTCCGAATTTGCAACGAACAATACGTTTCGGATGGGCGCGGGTTTTGGACGCGTGGCTGCGGAGAGGACTTAATTTCGAGGTGCGGCGGCTTTGCGGAGGCGGTCGAGGATGGCGAGGCCGAGGCCGGAAGAGGGAGGGGGCTCGGCGACGATGAGATCGAGGTTGAGGGAATCGAGGCGACGCATGGCGGCGAAGAGTTGGACGGCGGCTTCGCGCGGGTCGTTGGAGGGGGTCAGGACCTCCATGGCTTCAAATTGGGACGGGCGGGTGGAGCGGCACCAGGCGAGGAGGGCGGCGTGGGCGGAGGGGTGGAAAGTATCGGCCTCTGATTGGGAGTCGAGGAGGTGCAGAGGGGTGGCCGGGGCGTAATGGCTGGGGAGCTGGCCTGGTGCGGCGGGGGAGGATGGATTTTCGGCTGCCACTCGGGGTCCGCATGAGGAAAATGGCGAGCGAAGGGGGGCGAAGGGGGAGAGATCGTCGGGGATGATGGGGCCGGCGCGGAGGAGATGGAGGGAGCCGGAATCCACGGCGACGACGGTGGACTCGATCCCGAGGCCGCAGGGGCCGCCGTCGACGATGAGGGGGATGCGGCCGCCGAGTTCCTCGAGGACATGGGCGGCGGTGGTGGGGGAGATCCGGCCGAAACGGTTGGCGCTGGGGGCGGCGACGGGGCCGCCAAAGCGGGTGAGAATGGCGCGAAATACCGGGTGGGCGCTCATTCGCACCGCAACGGTCGGGAGGCCGGAGGTGACGAGGTCGGGGACAATGGGGCGGCGGGGGAGGACGAGGGTGAGAGGGCCGGGCCAGAAGCGCTGGACGAGTGCTTGAACCAAGGGGTCACCGGCAGAGGTGGTGAGGCGGTCGAGCCAATCGAGCCCGGGGAGATGGACGATGAGAGGGTCGAAGAGGGGGCGATGTTTGGCCTCGAAAATGCGGGTTACGGCAGTGGGATCGAGAGCGTGGGCGGCGAGGCCGTAGACGGTTTCGGTGGGGAGGGCGACCATTTGGCCGGCGGAGAGAAGGGTGGCGGCTTCCTCGATGGCGTCGGGGGGGAGGAGCGTGCGGGTGGTCACGTGGAGAGCGGGGTATATATAGGACCTATAAGGCCTATAGGCCCTACGGGAGAGCGAGAGCGAGCTAACGGGTGAGGCTATTGCGGGCGGCGCGGACTTCGGAGATGGCTAGATCGAGGGTTGGGGCGAGGGCGGTAAGGTGGCCCATTTTGCGGCCGGAGCGGGGGCCGGTTTTGCCGTAGAGATGGATCTTTACGCCGGGAAAGGCAGCGGCGGCAGGCCAGTTGGGTTCGCCTTGGGACCAGAGATCGCCGAGGAGGTTGGCCATGGCGGCGGGGCGAAGGAGATCGGTTGAGCCGAGGGAGAGGCCGCAGATGGCGCGGAGCTGTTGCTCGAACTGGCTGGTGACGCAGGCGTCGAATGTGTAGTGGCCGGAATTGTGGGGACGGGGGGCGAGCTCGTTGACGAGGAGGGTGTTGTCGGAAAGTAGAAACATCTCGACGGCGAGCAGGCCTACGAGGTCGAGCCGGTCGGCGATGGCGCTGGCGAGGGCGCGCGCGGCTTGTTCGACCTCGGGGTCGATCCGGGCAGGGGCGATGGTGAGATCGAGGATGTGATGGCGGTGGATGTTCTCGCAGACGGGGAAGGTCGCGGTCTCACCGCCGAGGCCGCGGGCCACGATGACGGAGATTTCCTTGGAGAAAGGGATGAAACGCTCAAGGACGCTGGGGGTCGCCAGGTCAACGGCGTCGGCATCGGCGGGGGAATTGATCTTGAGCTGGCCTTTGCCGTCGTAGCCGAATGAAGCGGTCTTGAGGACGGCGGGAGTGCCGATCGCGGCGAGGGCGGTGGCGAGTTCGGCAGAGGTCGAGACGGGGGCGAAAGGGGCGACGGGGATGCCCGCCCCGGCGAGGAATTGTTTCTCGCGGAGGCGATGCTGGCAGATATCGAGGACACTCCCGGCAGGACGGACGACGCAGTGGGCGGCGGCCCACTCGACGCTGGCGGCGGGGATATTCTCGAATTCGAAGGTAAGGACGTCAATCCCCTTCGCGAAAGCGGTGACGGCGGCCTGATCCTCGTAGGGGGCGGCGATCTCGAGGTCGGCAAGCTGGCCGGCGGGGGTGCCCTTCTCAGGGCTGAAGACGTGGATCCGGTAGCCCATGCGGCGGGCCGCGATGGCGAGCATGCGGCCAAGCTGGCCGGACCCCATTACCCCGACCGTGCTGCCGGGCGGGAAGAGTCGGGCAGGGGTCATTCGACGAGTTTCGAGTTGAGGGCGTCCTCGGACTGATGGGCGCGGAAAGCCTCGAGACGACCGAGGATGGCGGGATCGTGCAACGCGAGGATGGATGCCGCGAGGAGGGCGGCATTCTTTGCGCCAGCGGCGCCGATGGCGAGAGTGCCCACGGGGATACCGGCGGGCATCTGGACGATGGAGAGGAGGGAATCGAGGCCGGAGAGCTTGCTGAGGACTGGAACGCCGAGGACAGGGAGGAGGGTCTGGGCCGCGATCATGCCGGGGAGATGGGCAGCGCCACCGGCGCCGGCGATGATGACGCGAATGCCGCGATCGGCGGCCTCGCGGGCGAACTGTGCCATGAGGCTGGGGGTGCGATGGGCGGAGATGACGCGTGATTCGTGGGGGATATCAAGATCGGTGAGAAGGCGGGCGGCTTCGCGCATGATGTCCCAGTCGCTCTTGCTGCCCATCACGACCGAGACTGTCGGGGAGGTGGCCATTGGATTGATGGGGAGGATAATCCAGCGAGGGTGCGAGGGGTGTAAAGGCGGAACTGGGGGCAATTTTATGGAGAGACCGATGTGGCGTACGGGACCCGCGCCAGAGTGGGCGGGGGATGCGGGTTTTTGGCAGTACTGAACAGTTTTCTCCGTATATCTGCATCCGGTGCTTGACCTAAGAGCAGGGTTTTCACTAAAACGCCTTTGCGGACACCCCCCGCCGCTGAAACCGACCAAGGAGGTGATAACAAATGCCGAGAGGCACAGTAAAATGGTTCAGCGAAAAGAAGGGCTGGGGATTCATCGTGGATCCTCATGTCCATAGCGACATATTCGTACATTACTCACAGATTCAGGGAGATGGCTTCCGCACCCTTGCAGAGGGTGACGAGGTCGACTACGAACTGTTCAGTGACAACAAAGGGGCGAAAGCCAGGAACGTCGTACGAGTACAGAAGAGCATCGCTGCTTGAGACACCGTCTGACCAGACGACCATTCAGAATGGCCGCGGGCCGATAAATTTCCGGACCGGGGGTGGCGCTGCTTGAGCGCCCCCGGGTACGAGAATGTGGTGCTCGTGGGATTTATGGGAAGTGGGAAGTCGTCCGTAGGACGGCTGATCGCACGTACCCTGAAGGGTAGTTTTGTCGATACGGACAGGCTGGTGGTGGACCAAACGGGAAGGGAGATTCCGGAGATATTCGCCGCGGAGGGCGAATCGTTTTTCCGACGCGAGGAGAGCCGGGCGCTGCGGTCGCTGGTGGGCAGGAGCGGGTTGGTGGTGGCGACGGGAGGGGGGATCGTGACGGTGGCGGAGAACGTGCCGGTGCTAAAGAAGCTTGGGCTTGTGGTTTGGCTGAAGGCGAGTGAGGAGGTGATCTGGGAGCGCGTGTCGCGGACGCGGAAGCGGCCGCTATTGCAGACGGAGAATCCGCGGGAGACGATGCGGGCGCTGCTGGTAAAGCGGAACCGGTTTTATGAGGGGGTGGCGGAGATGGAGATCGATACGACGCTGATGACGCATGCGGAGGTGGCGGAAAGGATCTGTGGGGCGATGCGGAAAGCAGAATTTTAGAGTTATGATTTTCAGGTTCGCCGGCGCGGAGCGCCGGAGGGAGGAGGAGGAAAGTCTGTGCGCTTTGAGTCGGGTTGAGGCAGAATAGGACCGATGGGACGGATGGGACCTATAGGACATATTTTGCACTGCGATGGATGACATTAAGGAACAGCTTTTGGCTCGCGCCAGGGAACTGGGGTTTAATGCCTGCAGGGTGGCGCGGTGCGGGGCGCCGCCGCATGGGGTGGAGTTTGGGCGGTGGCTGGAGGAGGGGAATGCGGGGGAGATGGGCTGGATGGCGCGGAGCAAGGAGCGACGGATGGACCCGGAGCAGGTGCTGCCGGGGGGGCGTTCGGTGATTGTGCTGGGGATGAATTACTGGCAGGGGAAGGAGGAGGAGAGCGTGGGGCGGGGAAAATTTGCGCGGTATGCGTGGGGGAAGGATTACCATGGGCTGATTGAGACCAGGCTACGGGAGCTGGATGGGTGGCTGACGGGGTTGGGGGGGCGGCAGAAATGTTATGTGGATACGGGTCCGGTGCTGGAGCGGGACTTTGCGGCGCTGGCGGGCATGGGGTGGCATGGGAAGAGCACGATGCTGATCTCGCAGGAGCTGGGGACGTGGTTCTTCCTGGCGGAGATAATGACGACGTTGGAGATGCCGGAAGATGAGGCAGCCCGGGACCGGTGCGGGAGTTGCACACGTTGCATGACGGCCTGCCCAACGGGGGCGATCGACGCGCCGTATCACCTGGATGCGCGGAAGTGCATCTCTTACCTGACGATTGAGTTGAAGGGGTCGATTCCGCTTGAGTTGCGGCCCTTGATCGGGGACCGGATTTATGGATGTGACGATTGCCTGACGGCCTGCCCGTGGAACCGGTTTGCGCAGGCGTCGCACGAGGCGGCGTTCCAGGCAGGGGAGGGGACGCGGTTGACGATGGTGGAGTTGCTGGGGTTGAGCGAGGAGGGTTTCAGGAGGGTATTCAAGGGGTCACCGGTCAAGCGGGTGAAACGGCGGGGGCTGCTGAGAAATGTATGCGTGGCGCTGGGGAATGTGGGAGGCGCGGGGGATTTGGCGGCGCTGGAAAAGGCGAGCAGGGATGAGGAGGAACTGGTGAGGGAGCATGCGATTTGGGCGATGGAGAGGATTCGGGAGAGGCAGGAGGGAAATTTATGATTTTTAGGTTTGCGGGCCCGGGGCGCCGGAATTGAGAGAAGAGGTTTTTGTGGGGTGAAACGAAGTTTACGGAACGGACTTTTGATCATTGACGTTGTGATGGTTATGATAATTCGGTTTGTGGGCGTAGGGCTGTGGAATGGGGGCGGGATAGGGTGAAGGCGCTGCTTGCCGGACGGGACGGGTTGAGCTAAGGGTGGAGCAACCCGCGCGGAACGGCGGGCTCCCCGCGATCAATCATGCCCAAACCCCAACCTGCTCCTGCCGCGCCGGCTAAGGAGATTGTCCTGCCTCTTGGCGATATACTGAACCGGATCCCGAAGGAGTACCTCCTGCCCGGGCCACACGACCCGAAGATGCCGATCCGGTTTCCGGCGCAGGAGCTTGCGGAGAGCATGGCGAAGGGGAAGACGACGATGTCCATCGCACGGCTGGCGAAGGCCTGCCCGGAGGTGATCCGGGCGGACCCTAACAAGTCTGTGGATGTGCCTTTCCCTTTCCAGAAGGCGATGGGGCAGTTGCTGCACTCGGACGCGGCTGATTTCTCGGCGAGAGAACTGCGGCATAGGCCGGCGACGATCGGCGGGGGGACGGTGGCAGGACCGGCGGCGTTGCGAGGGCAGCAAGGGAAGCAAACATCCCAGCCGGCCCAGGGCGGAGGTGTGCCGATTATTGCGCCAGCCAATGGGGGAGACGATGAGAAGATTCACCTGAGTCTGCATGCGATCGTGGCGGCGTTGCCGAAAGAGTGGCAGACACCCGGATTGCAAGGGCTGGATGAAACGGCGCGAGTGACGCTGCCGTTGGGGCTGGTGGAGCACCAGTTGCCCACGGGACGTGTGGAAGTGCCGCTGGGCCATTTCCTGGCGGGGATGCCTGCGAATCTGAGGAGCCATTTTCCATCCGATCCGAATCGCCAGGTGCCGATACCGTTGACGGAGGTGTTCCCGAACCTGCCCTCGGATCCTTCGGCGAGGAGCGGGGTGCCAGGGGTGCGGGAACAGGTGGCAAGCCTGGAAAGCAGCGCAGTCAATCGCGACTCCAACAAGTTAAGCGACGAACTGGCGAAGAAGCTGGTGGAAGCATCGGCGAAGATCAATGCGCTGGTCCGGGAGCGGGACCAGGCGATCCAGCAGCGTGAGGAGATCACTTCGCAGCTGGCGGCGCTGCGAGAAGAGATGAAACGCCATACCGAGGCGATGAAAGGGCAGGCGAACATCGGCGGGATGAATGCGGAAAACGAGGCGACAAAGGCGCGGCTGGAGGGAATGGCGAAGGAGCGGGACGTCGTGATTTCCGAAAAGGAGAAAGAGATCGGGCTGCTGCGGGAGCAACTGGAAGCGCAACGGAAAGACCAGCAGGCGGTGCAGGCGGAGCGGGACCAGGCGCAGAAGCAGAGGACGGAACTGGCGGAGCAAATGCAGGCGCTAAAGGCGCAGCACGAGAAGGAACTGGAGTCGACGAGTCATCAAATTCACGCGCGGGTGCAGGAAAAGGACGAAGGGCTTTCCCGGTTGACGCAATCGATCGAGGATCAAAAGCGGGAAGTGAAGAACCTGCAACGTGAGCGGGACCATGCGATCCGGGAACAGGAAGCGGTTGCATCGCAACTGGCGGAGGCAAAGTCCGAACAGAAAAAGGTGACCGAGGGGATGCGTGTCTCGCACAAGAAACAGATCGAGACGCTGGGAGAGGACTACAGTAAGCAACTTGCGTCGCTGGCTTCCGACCACACGAAACAACTGGAGGCGCTGCGTGCGGACCACAAAAAGCGTGTGGATGCCTTCATGCTGGAGCGGACGATGGCACTGGCGGACCGGGACCAGATCAATGCGCAACTGGCGCAGGCGCGGGAAGATCACTCCGTGCAGGTGCGGACGCTGACGGGGGATTACAAGCGGCAGATCGAGTCGCTGGTGAAAGATCACAAGAAGACCCTGGATGCTGTGAACCAGCAACGGGACGCCCTGGCGCGGGAGCAGACGCAGTTGACCTCGCAAATCGCGCAGTTGCGAGACCAGCACCGCAAGCAACTCGAGGCCATCGGCCAGCAGCGGGACGACACGATGCGGGAGCGGGACCTCGCGAAGGCGCAAATCATCGCGACGCGCGAGGACCACAAGCGGCACCTGGACGTGCTGACGAACGATTTTTCACGCCAACTCTCGATCGTGCGCGAGGAGCACAAGAAGGAACTGGCGACTTTGACGCAACTGCGGGATGATATCAACCGGGAGCGGGAGGCGCTGGCGCAGCAACTGGTGCAAACGGAGAAAAGCCACCAGCAACAGGTGGAATCGTTGATGGCGGACCATCACAAGCAGGTGCATGGGCTCAACGAGGACTATTCGAAGCGGATCGCGAGCCTTGAAGCGGCGCGGGACCAGGTGATCGCGGAGCGCGATGCGACGGGGGTGGAATTGAACCAGACCCGTGAGGATCACAAGCGGCTGGTGGAATCGATCCAGGAGCAGCAACGGAAGCAGGTGGAATCGCTCACGCTGGATCACAAGAAGACCGCCGATGAACTGACTGCACAGCGCGACATCGTGACCGGTGAACGGGATTCGCTCTCATTCCAATTGAGCCAGGCGACCGAGGCGCACAAAAGGCAGGTCCAGATGCTGACCACGGATCACCGGCAGCATGTGGAATCGCTAAACCAGCAGCGGGAACAGATCATCGCGGAGAGGGAAGCGTTGGTTGCACGGATGGCGCAACTGGACCTCGATCATAAGGCAGGCGTTGAAAACTTGCGGAAGGAACATACGGGCGAAGTGAACCGGCTGATTGGGCACCATGAGAAAGGGCTGGAGGCATTGCGCGCCGAGCATGGGCAGCGGATGGAAGCGACCCGCGCCGAGCATGCGAAAGCGGTCGAACAGTTGAACGCCCAGAAGCACCAGGTGGGGGTCGAGAAGGATGAGGTGCTCGCACGGCTGGCGCAACGGGAGGAGGAGCACAAGAGAGCGCTCGCGGCGCTGGAGGGCGAGCACCGGAAGGCGGAGGAGGCGTTGCAGGGAACGCACAAGGAAGATTTGCTGGCGCTGGCCGAGCAGCACCGGGGAGGGATCGCGGACCTGGAGGCGGATCACCGGCGGCATATGGATGCGGCACATGCGCAGCGCGATGCGATCGTGAAGGAAAAGGAGGGAGTGATTGCCCAACTGGAACAGGCGCGAGCCGAGCACAAGCAGGCCCTGGAGAAAGCGGCAGCGGAGCACGCGGAGCGTATCGAGGCGATGCGGCTGGACCTTGACGGGATGATGAGGGAGGCCGTGGCGGAACACGAGCGGGCGAGTAGCGCGGCGCGCTCGGAGCATGACAAGCAAATAGCCGGGCTGAAGGAGGAACAGGGGCGTCAGACGGAAGCGTTGCAAGCGGATCACGCAAAACGGGTGGAAGCGCTGCAGCAGAGGCAGACGGCGACCCAGCAGGAAAAAAATGCGCTGGCGGTGGCGATGGAAACCGCGCGCCAGGAGCATCTCAAGGCGATGAAGGATGCCGAAGCGCTCCACGCGGCCCAGCTTGAAGCAGCCCGCACCGAGCATGAAGGGAAGCTGACGGCGGCGCAGCAGGCGCACGCGGTAGCGCTGGAGAATTTACAGAAGGAACACGCGGGCCAGACGGAGAGGGCGCGCGCGGCGTATGAACAGCAGATGGCGGACGCGAATGCGGAACATGCGCGCCGGACGGCGGACCTGGAGGCGGTGCACGCGAAACACGCGGAGGAGCTGCAGGGCCAGCACGCGGAGACGAAGCTGGAGAAGGAGTCCCTGGTAGTGGCGATGGCGATGGCGGCGGCGGAACATGAAAAGGCAACCCAGGCCGCCGCGGCC
>Ga0302319_10021087_pt1 | contig 11742 bp, 8 predicted proteins | sample Bog_T0_2_FD_203319 | JGI IMG/M metagenome (GOLD analysis project Ga0302319, IMG submission 203319) | Peat permafrost microbial communities from Stordalen Mire near Abisko, Sweden - Bog_T0_2 | ecosystem: Environmental > Terrestrial > Soil > Wetlands > Peat | place: Sweden: Abisko, Stordalen Mire...
TTTTCCGGGCGGCTTGGTAGCCCGATGTTCCAAAACCAGGACATGGGGAACTTTGGCGAACCAGCCCCTAGTTTCCAGCTAGCAGTGTCGTGCTGCCTCCCAGGCGCGTGGCAAATTGAGGCCGATTCAACCCCTCAACAATGGTCGCCGGAAGCGGCCGGCCAGGAAACCGGCGCGTATAAAACTCAAGGCTCGCGTAGAACTCCGGCCCGCTCGTATTCACATCCTGATCCTCCGTCGCATAAGCCTTCACAATCGAAGGGTCCGCCACCGCCTGCCCCAGAAACTCAATCGCGTCCCCAATCGTGTGTCCCGTTGGCGACTGGTAGCTATACAGCGGAATATGCTGCCTCTCCGCAAACTCTGCAATCGCAATCAGCGGTTCCACTGCAAACGATTGGTACTGAATCGCCCGTTCGTGCCGCGCCATCTCCAGCGGAAGAGCGCCCCGCTTGTCAATCTCATTCACTCCGTCGAAGTATGCCTGCACTCCGAACCCGAATAGCTCTTCATCCCCTGAGATCACGCCCGTCGAAATCGCCGCGAGTCCCTTCCAGTAGTGGTGATTGTTCCTCTCCTGTGCCGCCTTTGGAAACGCAAGCATGCGATGCGCCACCTTGTTCATCCAGGCCACATCGCGCGCGGTCACTTGAGCTTCCAGTGCTGGGTCGTTCAGCAATACGGACTCCGAAATCGCAACCGTGCACAACGTCCACTCCACCTGGTACCACGACTGCGAACTTTCCTGCGCATCGTAGTCCAGCAGCGCCTTTGCCATCGCCCATTGGTCAATCTGGGCCTGTGCGCACGCCGCCTCGGTGTGGTCGCCTGTCGCCAGAAACTGGTTCATCCCCTCCGTCACTCGTTTTGCAAACTGCGAATAGACTCGTGTAGCCTCCGCCTCGGCCGGATTGGTTGGCCCATGCGATCCGTTCAGGTAATGGTGCGGAATGTTCATCGGCCCCGCGGGAGCATCCACCGGCGCAAGCTTGCTGCATCCCTCCATCTGCTTGAGCGCGCTCTCAACGTGTGCGCTCTTGGTGTGCTGCAATTCAACGCGACGCGCGGCCACGTCAATCAACGATGCGCGCGGATCAAGAGCCATCTTCTTTGCCCCGCCTGAAACGCCCGCCGGACTCGCCGCGATAATCAGAAGGAAGAAAACCCACAGTGCCCTTCGCATCAACATCTCCCAGATCATTATCAGGTTTACTCCGACGCCTCTCCAATTGCAGCATCAGGATTTGGCCATGTATCAGGGCGCGGCTTCAGCCGTGCTGCCAGCGCCGCAAAATGAACTCGGGTTTTAGCCCCTGCGGTCTTCTCCGCTTGACCGCAACCGATTGCGCGAAAACAGCCTCATTAGCCTGAAATAGGTAGATATTCAGATCTCCGAAACTCAACCAATAACCACCCGCTACCGGCAAGCCTCCGCGGGCCGGTCGAGTACCCCATTCGTCCGTCCCCGATTGTCGTGCTGCAGAACCGCTCCCGACTTCAGCACCACCCTCTCGGAATGACTCAGCAGGGTATCGAACGCAAAGTCCGTTCCCACCGGCGCTCCATCCAACGTCCGCGCGCAGAACCAGTCCGCTCCGGCTGCCTCGCCGTCCTTATACCACCTGCGGCAGGTAATCGACTTGCCATCCGGCTCCATCCCGCAATCGAACCAGAGAAACAGCGGCCGGTAGTCGCCTTTCCCCGATCCTGCGATTGCAACGGCGTCGGCAGAGATCTTCGCGGGCCGCCTATACCCGTGAGCCCGCGCAAGAATCGGCTTATGCACTTCCCCAATGCAGCCATTGTCCTTGAATCCCTCGAACTGCGAACCCCGCTCAATCTTCACCGTCGGGCCGTCCGGCGGCCTCACCCAGATCGAGCGCCGGCTCAACCGGATCGTCACTTGGCTTCCGGCAAAGTCCTCCATACCGTTTACCTTGCCCTCATGAAAGTAGCTCTGTCCCTCCCCAACCACGGCCCCATCGCCCAGGTGGAAGCAAAACGCTCTTGCCGGCTCAACCGCCGGAAAGCAGCCGCTCACGCACGGAAGGTAAGTCTCGGTCTCCACCAGCGTCGCCGCCACGTAGCTTTTTGCCGTGCGCGCCGAGGCGCCGACCGAAAAGCCTCCGCCAACAAGCACGGCTAGCAGAATCAGAAGGATGGTTCCGCTAGCTTTGCGGCGATTCGACACCCGCATACGGCGAAGCGGCAGAAGAAAAGGGGCAGCAGCCATGCGATTAAAGGTACAACCAACCGCCTCGATCCACAAAAACTTCCCGCCGCCTGCCCTGGGAACCGCAAGACTTGAAGGCTGCAGGATGCCCGTCCCCTTAAGCCAGCTTCCAGCCAATCTGCCTGGCCCGCTCCGTATCCGCGGGCGTCAAGTTGTGTCGTGGCCGCCAGGCGCACCCCCCCACCCAAAGGGTGTCCAGCGGTTTCGATCCCAGCGCTTTTGCCGTCAAGCGCAGCGTGCTCGCTGCGTCGCTTAAAAGGGGAATCAAGAACCCCGGCATTCCCGACGTAGCCACCAGCACCGCCTTCCGGCTGCTCGCATTGGTTCGAAGCCTGGGCTCGCGCTGTCCCCATGGCCAATAGAAGTAAACCGTCAGCCGCTCCATGAACAGCCGGAAAATGGCAGTCACGTTGCCGTAACTCACTGAACTGCTTAACACCACCGCATCCGCCCCCTCAATCTCAGACAGAATCGGCTCAAGATCGTCCTTCAGCGGACATCTTCCACGCTCAGGGCCCGGCGCCAGAGCGCACTCCCGGCAACTGGTGCAGAACTGCAGCTTCTGATCCGCAAGATAAACTGCGTGCGTCTCCGCGCCCTTTTCCCTCGCTCCAAGCAAAATGGCTTCAATGGCGGCGTCGGTCATCCCGCCTTTGCAATAGCTGCCGACAATCGCCACAACCTTGGTGCTCATATTCAATTTCCCCTCTTGTGTGGGCAGACTACAACGCGCGCTGCGCCGACCACAAGGACACAACCGACGTTGTTAAGCCTGTCGTCGGCAGGCCGTTCCAATTCAGGCGGCCTGTACCATTTCAAGCAAGCCTGGCCCGAGCCATTTCCGCAGCCCACTCCTGTTATCCTTGGTGTATGATTCGGCGCTCAAAATTCCGGGGATTTGCGGTCATGTCCCTGCTGCTGGCCGTCGCCCTTGCCGCCTGCCATAATGAAGAGCAAGCCGTGGCCAACGTGGCTCAGACTGCGGTCAACGCCGAGCACAAAGCCCAGGCCGCGGCGTCTGAAATCGACCGCCAGCGTGCCGATCTTGCCCGCATCCCGCTGCCCACAAAGAGCCTCTATGTAGACGTCCACGAGCCCGGCGCATGGGCCAATCCCTTCCTCTCCGTCGACGCCGATTCGCTCAACCTGCGCATCACCCTCGTCGACGCCAACACCAGCACCCTGGGCCAGGGAAGCATGCTGCGGCCTCAGGCCGCCCGTCGTCAGGAGATTCAATTGCGCCCCCCCGATCTGGCAGAAGCCCTCATCGCCCTGCCTCCAGGCGCATGGCGCTATGGCCGCGTAATCGCCGTGGCCGAGTCGCCCCTCGCAAGCCGCAAAGACCGCCCCAAGGTCCGGCGAAACGTCGAAGCCGCCATACAAAGGCTCAACGATCTCGGGATTATTGTTGAAGAGTGGCCCACCAAATAACTACCAATCGCATGGTGGTTGCGCAATTTGGCCCAACTGTTCCAGCCGGCTTCCTGTTGTGACGCACCCCGCTTCAAGAGCGGGCTTTATGCTACATTCAGCACAGCGGCTCCGGAGGATTTTTCAAGATATGGATGAGTGAGGTGGTCCCGGTAGTTCGGATTCTCGGCCTGGGAACCACGAACCCTATGCGTGCGAGCAGCGAGCAGTTAGCCGCACAGCAGATGCTTACTTCAGCCTTGCACCGAGCGGTACGTCTTCCAGGAACCCCGCCAGCACCGGCGCGCCGTCCGGCAGCGAAGCCGCCAGCAGCATCCCATTCGACTCCAGTCCCCGCATCTTGCGCGGAGCCAGGTTCGCCACAATCACAATCTTGCGCCCAATCAGCTTTTCCGGCTCGTAGTACTGCGCAATCCCGGCCAGAATCTGCCGCTTCTCGTAGCCCAGGTCAACCTCCAGCCGCAGCAGCTTGTCGGCCTTGGGAATGCGCTCGGCCACCAGTATCTGCGCCACGCGCAGCTCCACCTTGGCAAAGTCGTCAATGGTAATGTGCTGCGGTTCCGCAGGCGTTTCATGCCCAGCACCTGGATGTCCTGCCGGGGTGGGCGCGGTAGCCTCCGCCGCAGTTTCCGCTGCGAGCAACGTCACTGGAACAGCCGCCGGCGCATCCGGAGCCGGGGCCACGGTCGGTTGCGGCGCGGCGGGTTCAGGGCCAATTGCCAGTGCGGACACAGGCGCTTCCGGCGCAGACTTGACCGCGCTCTCCTGCGCCCCGGCAGCTTCAATCACGCTGCGATTGTTCTCGTCTTCAAGGTTTTGCATACGTTCGATTGCGTCCTTCTCCGCGCGAGGAAACAGCGGCGCGGGCTCCCCGAACTTCGTCCCGGCCTTCAATCCGCCCCAGGCGAGTTCCGTCAAAAATGCATTGCGGGCGGCGTCGGCAATCTCGCCCTGCCCCAGTTGCCGCCACACCTTGGCTGCCGCGTCCGGCAAAATCGGATAAACCAGCGCAGTAGTAATGCGAATCGCCTCGCCAGCCGTCGCCAGCACCCGCGCCTGCACCAGCGCATGATCTGCTTCCGATCGGTCCGCCGGCCGCTTCCACGGCGCGTTCGCGGTCAGGTAACCGTCCGTCTCCGCCACCAGATGCCACAGCGCCTTCAGAGCCTCACTAAAGTTCAGCTCGTCAAAAGCCAGCCCGAACGCGGTGATCGTCTGTCCAGCCATCTCACTAAGGCCGCTGTCCGCAGGACCTTCCGGCGCCACCCCGCCAAAATACTTGTGCACCATGTTTACCACGCGGCTAACCAGGTTGCCGTAGCCGTTGGCCAAGTCCGCGTTGTAGCGCTGCACCAGCGCCTCGAAGCTGAAGCTGCCGTCCTGCCCAAAGGGAATCTCCCTCAGCAAAAAGTAGCGCAAAGCATCGGCTCCCAGAACCTGTTGCACCGTGTCAGCCCGCACAATGTTGCCGCGCGATTTTGACATCTTTCCCTGGTCGAACAGCAGCCACCCATTGGCCTTCACCGAACGTGGCGGCGCAATCCCCGCGGCTATCAGGAACGCCGGCCAATAGACGCAGTGGAACCGCGTGATCTCCTTGCCGACCAGATGCATGTCCGCCGGCCAGAATTTCCTGAACTTCTCGTCGTCATCCGACCCGTAACCAAGCGCAGTAATATAGTTGGCCAGCGCGTCCAGCCACACGTAGATCACATGTTTTTCGTCGCCGGGCACAGGAATTCCCCACGAAAAACTCGTCCGGCTCACCGACAGATCCTTCAGGCCGCCGCGCACAAAGCTGACCACCTCGCGCCGAGTCGAGTCCGGCGCCATAAACCCGGGATTCGCCTCGTAAAACTCCAGCAGTTTGCGCTCGAAAGCCGAAAGCTTGAAGAAGTAATTCTCCTCGCTTACCGTCTCCGTCAGCCGCCCGCAATCCGGGCAAAGCGTGCCCGGCGGCCCGTCCACATACGCCTCATCGGAGACGCAGTACTGCCCTGTATACGAGCCCTTATAGATGAAGCCCCTGTCCCGCAGCATAGCGAACAGCTTCTGCACGCCCCGCTTATGCCGCTCCTCGGTTGTCCGGATGAAGTCGTCGTAGGTCAGCCCCAGCCGGTCCCACAGACCGCGAAATTCAGCGGCGATTTTGTTGGCAAACTCCTGCGGCGTGCAGCCCGCTTTCTCGGCCGAGCGCTCAATCTTCTGCCCGTGCTCATCCGTACCCGTAAGGAACCACGTCTCGATTCCCAGCGCCCGCTTCCGCCGCGCAATGGCATCGCACACAATGGTCGAGTAGGCATGACCCAGGTGCGGTCGCGCATTCACGTAGTAGATCGGCGTGGTCAGATAAAAGCGGGCTTGGCTGGCAGCGGTGGTGGTCATGGGCGGGGGTTCGGTTCATTTCTCTCCGGTCGCCCGGCGGGATTCGAACGGCAATCTACTCTCCATCTTACGGCAATCCTGCGGCCCACCCACAAATGACCCGTGCCCCATCCTTGCGACTTTTTCCTGTCGCAAGGGTGGGAAACCACAGATCTCAATCAGCCCTCAGCCAGAATCACCAACACGGCCTAACCGCAGGTCGTCTGTTAAAATCACCTTGAAAATCAAGGATTTCTGAGGGATTTTAGACGTGTATTTGGAATTGCAGAAAAGGCTGGCCGGCCGCCTTCGGGTTCTTCTAAACGAAAAGTACGGTCTCCAGCTTGAGTCCATTCCGCTGGAGACTCCGCCCGACCTGCAACTCGGCGAGTTGGCCACTCCCATTGCCTTTGAGTTGGCCCGCAAGCTCCGCAAGGCTCCCAAAATCATCGCGCAGGAGATCGTAGCCGCGCTTGGGGCACTCGACGGCTTTGCCGGCTTCGAGGTCGCCGGCGCCGGCTATATCAACGCCCGCCTTGATCGCGCCGCCGGCGTGCGGCAGGTTGCAGGCGGCGAAAGCCTGGCCCGCATCGAAAGCGGATTGCACTCGCTGGTCGAGCACACTAGCATCAACCCCAACAAGGCCGCGCACATTGGCCACCTGCGCAACGCCATCCTGGGCGACACCTTCGTCCGTCTCCTCCGCGCCGCCGGACAAAAGGTCGACGTCCAAAACTACATCGACAACACCGGCGTCCAGGTAGCCGACATCGTAGTTGCACTCAAGCATTTGGAACTCGACGGAATTCCAGGGGTTGATGTGTCCGATCAGCACTCTTTGGCATCGATCAAGAAGAGAGTTGAGTACTACGAGCAAGAATCAAGAAAACATCCCGAAAACAGGGAATTGCTGATTGACTACGTTTGCTGGCGAATCTATGCCCTGGTGAACGTATGGTACATGGCCCATGAGACGACTGAACAGAACGAGAAGAAAGTAGCAGAGCGAAAAAAGATTCGGCGGGACACGCTGCACGAGATTGAGCAAGGCAACAACGAAACCGCCGAGATCGCAGAGCTCATTTCCACTGCGGTCCTCAGCCGCCATCTTGAAACCATGCTGCGCCTCGACATCGAGTACGACTTCCTGCCCCGCGAAAGCGAAATCCTGCACCTCAAATTTTGGGACGCCGCCTTCGAGCAGCTAAAGCAAACCGGCGTCCTTTATTTCGAGACCGAAGGCAAGAACAAAGGCTGCTGGGTCATGACCCGCCCCGGCTACACTGAGGACCAAAACGAGAACGGCCCGAAGGGCACCAACGAAGACGCCAAAGTCATAGTCCGCTCCAACGGCACAGTAACCTACGTCGGCAAAGACATCGCCTATCACTTATGGAAGTTTGGCCTGCTCGGCAAAGACTTCGGCTACAAGCCGTTCTTCAGTTACCCCGATCATGAGTGCTGGATCTCCGCCGTTCAGGGTGACGATCCTCATCCGCAATTCGGCGGCGCGCAGGCCATCTATAACGTAATCGACGCGCGCCAGTCCGACCCGCAAGCCAACGTAATCCAGGCGCTGCGTGGAATGGGATACGCCGAACAGGCAGATCGCTACACGCATTTCAGTTATGAAATGGTCGCTCTCACGCCGCGCTGCGCCGTCGAACTCGGCTACGATGTCTCCGCGGAAGATCTCGCCCGCCCCTACATCGAAGTCAGCGGCCGCAAGGGCTTCGGCGTCAAGGCAGACGACCTAATCGACAAGCTCATCGCCGCAACCCGCGCCGAAGTGGACTCCCGAGGCACAGGCCGCGATGAAGCCGAGCGCCAGCTCATCGCCAAACAGATCGCCATCGGCGCGCTGCGTTACTTCATGCTAAAGTTCACCCGCAACTCCGTCATCGCTTTCGACTTCAAAGATGCCCTGAGCTTTGAGGGCGAAACCGGTCCCTACATTCAATACGCCGTCGTCCGCGCCCGCAATATCTTCCGCAAAGCTGGAACCACGCCGGAAGACGTACTTGCCGAATTCGCGGCCATCGACCCCAGCCCCTGGCTCACCGGCATTGCAGGCGAAGACATCTGGTCCCTCTGGCTCCGCGCCGCCCGTCGCACACTTGTCCTTGAGCAATGCATAACCGCATCCGAGCCGGCCTACTTGGCCAAACATGCCTTCCAGCTAGCGCAGGAATTTAATAACTTCTATCACAAGCACCACATCCTCACCGAAGAAGACCCGGCCCGCAAAATCTTTCTGCTGGCCACCGCCGCGGTAGCTCTCCGCGAGTTAATCGTTGTCCTCAGTTGGCTCGGCATCGAGAGTCCGGAGGCAATGTAACCTGGCGTCAACCTGCGCCCTGCTCGCCTTTCCCGTTTCGCCCCGTACAATAAAAGAAGGAAGTAAAAACCTCCGCAAACATGGCGCAAACTGAGCAAAGCAAGCCCTCAAATCCCGAAGGGCAAAAGCAAATCCCGCCAAAGCGCGATGAAGACCCGGTCGGCAAGGTCTACGACTCGCGCCTCATCCGGCGGCTTGCTCATTACCTGCGCCCCTATTGGTGGCAGGCCGTTGTCTCCGCGCTTGCGGTCTCTTTCAAATCGGCGAGCGATGTATCCGGCCCCTACCTCACCATGGTCGGCATCGACACGTACCTCTCCGGCAAAACCGGCCCCGTAACCAACTGGCTTGGCCGTCGCCTCCCCACCGACCCCGTAAAAGGCATCACCGACCTGGCCGGCCTCTACCTCATCGTCCTCCTGTCTGCCTATTTCTTTGAGTTCATTCAGACCTACCTCATGCAGTGGACCGGCCAGAAAATCATGTTCGACCTGCGCCGCGACATCTTCCGCCACATGCAGCGCATGCACATCGGCTTCTTCGACAATCACGCTGTCGGCCGCCTCGTCACTCGCCTCACCAGCGATGTCGACGCCATCAATGAAATGTTTACCGCCGGCGTTCTCTCCATCGTCGACGACTTCCTCAATCTCACCATCATGGCCACCGTCATGTTGAGCATCAACTGGTGGCTGGCGCTCATTGCTTTCGCCGTCCTGCCGCTCATCCTTGTCGTTACACGCCTATTCCGCGATCACGTTCGAGAGAGCTATCGCCGCGTCCGCGCCGCCATTGCCCGCATCAACAGCTTCATCCAGGAGCACATTGGCGGCATGATGGTGGTGCAGTTGTTTAATCGCGAACAGCGCGCTTACGACGACTTCGAGATGGTCAACCGGCAGCACATGATCGCCTTCAAGGACACCATCTTCGCGTATGCGCTCTACTATCCGGCCGTCGATCTGCTCTCCGCCGTGGCCATCGCGCTGGTGTTATGGCGCGGAGGATTCGGTGTGCTCACCGGCGCGGTAACCATCGGCACGCTGAATATTTTTATCCAGTACTCCATGCGATTCTGGCGGCCCATTCAGGACCTGAGCGACAAGTACAACATTCTGCAATCGGCCATGGCGGCATGCGAGCGCATCTTCAAGCTGCTCGATACCCCTCCCGAAATCGTGAACCCCGCGCATCCCAAGCATGGAGATGGATCGAACCGCATCGAGTTCCGCCACGTGTGGTTCACTTATCAAAAACTCACCGACGACCAGCGCGCAGCCGTCTCTGCGTCCGTTCCCGGCGAGTTAGCCTCATCCCCCAACATCGAGTGGATACTCAAAGACGTATCGTTCACAATCGAGCCAGGGCAAACAGTAGCCATTGTGGGCCACACAGGCGCGGGCAAAACCACCCTCACCAGCCTCATGATGCGCTTCTACGACGTAACCGCGGGGCAGATACTGCTCGATGGCGTGGACCTGCGCGAGCAAGACCTGCTGACGTTGCGCAAGCATTTCGCCGTGGTTCTGCAAGACCCATTTCTCTTCACCGGCACGCTCCGCGAGAACATTCGCCTCGGCAATGCGGACATCACCGACGACGAACTGCATCAAGCCGCGCGCGACGTAAATATACTCGACTTCATCGAGAGCCTTCCCAACAAGCTCGACGAGCCGGTGGGCGAGCGCGGCAACTCCATGTCCACCGGGCAAAAGCAGCTCATCAACTTTGCCCGCGCGCTGGCCTACAACCCACGCATCCTCATCCTCGACGAGGCCACCTCCAGCGTCGATACAGACACCGAACTGCGCATCCGTGGCGCACTCGAGCGGATGGTAGAGGGCCGCACCAGCGTGCTGGTTGCGCACCGCCTCTCCACCGTCCAGCGCGCAGACACCATTCTGGTCATGCACAAGGGCCAGTTGCGCGAGATCGGCTCGCACCAGCAACTGCTAGTCCGCCGCGGCCTCTACTGGAAGCTCTATCAGCTACAGTACAAGGATCAGGAGCAGGGAACAGCGCACAGAGATCAACCACCGGCCGTAGCAGTCCCCGAACCCTCCGTAGCCCCCGCGGTGTGAGATGGTTACGTCAGAGTTCTGGAGGAATGCCGGCCTGCTTCACGCCAGCGCCCGCAAACTCCGCCGCAGCGCCTCCGGAGCTTCACCCGGAATCATTCGCTCCACTTCATCATGCGTGCTCTTCCACGCCGGAAGCGCCCTGGCCAGCAGGTTGCGCCCCTTCACGGTGAGTTTCAAAATGCGGCTTCGCCCATCGGATGGGTCCGGGACGATCTTCACCAATCCGCATCGCTCCAGCGGCTTCAAGGCCGCGGTCAAGGTGGTTCGATCCATCGCCAGCAACCCTGCCACCGGCCCCATCGCCGGCGGCTCCGGACGGTTCAGCGACATCAGCAGCGAGAACTGCCCGTTCGTCAGTCCGAATGGCCGCAGGGCATCGTCGAAGCGCCGGGCCAATGCGCGCGCCGCCCTTTGCACATGCAGGCACAGGCAGCAATTCCGCACCATCGACGTCGCTTCGTACGGCAGTGATTTTCCACTTGACACCAGGCCATATTAGTTGATATCAACATAGTCGTCAACAGTAACTGCTCCGCGACCGTTTCCCCGGTTTGAACACAAGCAGAAAAACTTGCCTCAATGGAGGTCCCATATGGCTTTCATGCGTGATTTGAAAATCGCCGTGCGCTCGCTGGCGCGGGTCCGCGCCCTGTGGGTCACCGTAGCCGTCACGCTGGCCCTGGGCATCGGCGCCAACGCCGCTATCTTCAGCGTGGTGCGCGCCGTGCTCCTGCGCCCGTTGGCCAATCGCGACGAAGACCGCCTGCTCTACATCCGCCAAAGCGCCCCCGGCATCAACCAGGCCAACGCCACGTTTTCCGTGCCCGAGATCAAGGACATCGGCAGCAACCTCAAGTCGATTCAGGAGCTTGGCACATTTTCTGAGATCGACTTCACCATCGTCGGCCTCGGCACACCGCGCGAAATTCCCGCCGGCGTTGTCGATGGCCACTACTTTGAAGTGATGGGCCTGCGCCCCATCCTCGGTCGCCTGCTCACCACCGCCGACGACGGCCAGAATGCCCCCGGAGCCATCGTGCTCACCTATCATTTCTGGCGAACCTCCCTCCACTCCGATCCCAGCGTGCTTGGAAAGACAGTGCGCCTCGAAAGCTGCTGCGGCGCGCGTTCCGCCACCGTGGTCGGCGTTCTCGAGCCATCCGTCCCCTATCCCGTGTCCACAGAGATCATCGCCAACATTGTCACCAGCCCGCACCATCTTTCCGCCACCATGGTCACCGGCCGCGAGCATCGCATGACCGAGGTATTCGCCCGCCTCGCTCCCGGCGCAACCG
>Ga0302319_10021088_pt1 | contig 11742 bp, 8 predicted proteins | sample Bog_T0_2_FD_203319 | JGI IMG/M metagenome (GOLD analysis project Ga0302319, IMG submission 203319) | Peat permafrost microbial communities from Stordalen Mire near Abisko, Sweden - Bog_T0_2 | ecosystem: Environmental > Terrestrial > Soil > Wetlands > Peat | place: Sweden: Abisko, Stordalen Mire...
TCAACCCTGTGTTAGGGTCGAAGAAGCCGCAGCGGCCTGAAGGGCCGCCAGCGATCGCGCCGAATTGTTCAGGCCAGATAATTACTGGGATTGGTATCACACCCCTTCGAGTTCAACGCTCCGCTGCCTCTCCGCAGGCAGTCTTCGCTCGTCCCTCGCTCCGCTTCGCCTGCTCCGGGCTGCTTCGCTTGCTGCTCTGCTCATGGCTGACCTGGGGACAGGACAGACCGGAAGCCAAAATCGTCGTCGGCGCCGCCCGGGGCGTTGTAGCCGCGAATGGCGCAACGCGCGAAGCTGGCGAAGTAGTACCAACCGCCGCCGCGAAGCACGCGGTAGGAGCCCGTTGTCGGCCCTGTCGGATTGCTGCCTCCAGAATACGGCGTTCCATACCAATCCCAACACCACTCAAAGACATTCCCTGCCATGTCGAAGAGCCCGTAACTGTTGGCCGGAAATGTTCCCACTGGCGTCGTGCTCCCATTGGTTGTCCCAGCCGTGTCGAGCGCGTTATAGCCGTTCGGTCCCTTATCGTAAATATAGTCGGCGGTGTCGCCGTAGTAGTTCGCCAGCGTTTCATCGATCGTGTTGCCCCACGGAAACCGTTGCCCGCTCAGCCCTCCCCGCGCCGCCTTCTCCCACTCCGCCTCCGTCGGCAACCGGTAGCCTCCCGCCGCCATGTTCATATATACAGTGCCAGGTTCCCCGCTCTGATACACTGCCGTGAACCCAGCGTCCGTGTAATAAACCTGCTTCAGCCCCGCCTGCTGCGAGCGCGCATTGCACCACTTCGCGCAGTCATACCAGTCCACGTCATACACCGGATTGCGCGCCGCATCGCCACCACCGACATTGGCACTACTGAAACTATAGCCGTTGCTCGTCGCCCAATAATAGACCGAATGCCATTGACCCAGGGTCACCAGGTTCGCGTCCATGTAGAACGCCGACACGGTCGCGCTGAGGGGCGATGCATCCTTGATGTCCGTATCAGCGGCGACAGTGTTACCCATCGTGTAAGCCCCCGCCGGAATCAAGACCATGCCGGGCGGCGGCCCGGGCACTACCGTGGTCGCGGTGCTCGGTGTGCTCGGCATTCCGGCCTAGATGTCGATTTGCGCTCCGTATCCGATGGACGGGCCGTTCTTGCTCCCGAGTTCGACTGTCGCGCCCGGGGTCGCCGTCTCAATGGCGATGTTCAGGTTCGTGCCGGACTGCAACGCCGCCACTACCGCCGCCGTGATATCCACGCTCACAAAGCCTTTGCCTGTGGCCGGCAATGCCGATGCGGGTATGGTTGCCAGAACGGTGGGTGAGATCGTCGGCAGCAGCACGGGGGCTCCTTTGAAGGTCTCGCTCCATGGCGTGGTGACCGCTTGCACGGTAAGGACCGCGTCCGTGCCGGTCTTCACGCAGTAAAGCTGCAGCAGAGCGCTCTGGATGTTGGCGGGATAGATCGCTGCCGGAACCACATTCAGCAACGCGAGATTGAACTCCAGCAGCGCGACCTGTTTATCGTTTACCGCGAGCGAGGTTGCGCTCCCGGCGGTGGAGGTCAGTTTCCCCGACTTGTTCGAGTAGGTATCCTGCGCCACCGGCACGATCAGCGCCGTGGCAGGCAGGCTTGTGAATGCGAGCAACGCGCTCGCAAGGAGTGTGATCAGCGAGAGTTTGGTTTTCATTGTCCTTGTCTTTCCTCAAAAGGCGATCCGCTCCTCCTCCCCCGGGTGTCACCTTCCCGTTGCCTGGGTAGAAGATCACGCGGTCGATTCGTAGAATAACGGGGCGCCGCGGTCAACACTTTTTGCCAATAAGGGCAGCAATCCATGCAAACCTAGAAATCGAAAATCACCGGTTTCCTGAATCGAGCCTCCGACTTACTCTCCATCCAATGTTTCAACTCCTCGCCCAACAGGGAAAGGCGCGCCGCGGGCGGCTGACCACGCCGCACGGGGTGATCGAGACGCCCGTGTTCATGCCGGTGGGAACCCAGGGGTCGGTCAAGGCCGTTAGCCCGCGCGAGCTGGTCGAGCTGCGGGCGCAGATCATCCTCGGCAATACCTACCACCTGTTCGTGCGGCCCGGCATCGAGGTGATGCGCCACTTCGGCGGCCTGCACCGGTTCATGGGTTGGAAGGGGCCCATCCTCACCGATAGCGGCGGCTTCCAGGTCTTCTCGCTGGCCAAACTGCGGAAGATCACCGAAGAGGGCGTGCATTTTCAAAACCACCTCGACGGCGCCCCGTGCTTCCTCGGCCCGGAAACCGCCATGGAAATCCAGGCCACGTTCGGCTCGGACATCGCGATGGTCTTCGACGAATGCCCGCCCCACCCGTGCGGCCACGATTACGCCGCGAAGAGTCTCGCCTTGACCCTGCGCTGGGCGCAACGCTGCCGCAACTGGGCGCGCGAGCACGAGCAGCGTCCCGCGATCTTCGGCATCGTCCAGGGCTCCGTCTTCGAGGACCTGCGCCGCGAAAGCGCCGAGGCCCTGGTTGAGATGGACTTCGAGGGCTACGCGGTGGGCGGCGTAAGTGTCGGCGAGACCGAAGCCGAGATGATGCAAGCCGTCGAATGGAGCGAGCCCTTCCTGCCGGCAAACAAGCCCCGCTACGCGATGGGCCTCGGCACTCCGCCGCAGATGATCGAACTGATCGCCCGCGGCATCGACATGTTCGACTGCGTCCTCCCGACGCGCATCGCGCGCAACGGCACCGCCTTCACCGCCGCCGGCACGGTAAACCTCAAGAACGCCCCCTTCGCCGCCGACAAAGGCCCCATCGAGGAAGGCTGCGACTGCTACGCCTGCGCCGAATTCTCCCGCGGCTACCTGCGCCACCTGATCAAAGCCGAGGAAATCCTCGGCCTGCGCCTGATCTCCCTCCATAACCTGCATTTCTACATCCGCCTGATGGAGCAGGCGCGCAACGAGATCGAAGCCGGAACATTCGACCAATTCCGCCGGCGCTTCGTGGCGGGTTACAAACCACCGGGCACGGCGGCTTAAGTTTTGGTGTAACCATTCACGAACGGCGTCTTCCCCCGCCTGGGCCAACGGCCCAGGCGGGGGCGGACGCCGCTTCAAAAACGGCCACTACTCTTGGCCGAGTGTCCCCTACTTCGCCTCGACCGGCGAGGTGGCCACTTGCGGCGCGCCGGTGGGGCTTGGGGCGGCATCAACGGACGGGGTCGCGATCGGCATTATGGCCGGCTTGGCCCCCGGCAAAACGTCCGCGATCAGCGCGTCGTGATCCGGCCTGCTGATCAGAAAAACCCCGTCGAATCCGGCGGCGCTCGCGTTCCAGTAATCGCCCACCGGCCCGCCCACCTTCACGGTGTTCGAGCTCTTGTCGGCCATCCTGAACGTGATCGTGACCGCCGGCGTTTCCAGCCCTTGCCCCGGCTTCGCCGCGCCGGCCCATTGCGCGGCCCTCAATGTGGCGAGCGTGTTCGCCAGCGATTCCACGTTCACGGTGTTCAGCGCAATATCGCCTTTTGCGGGCTTCCACTTGCCTTTGTCCTTCGCCAGCGACAGCATCGCCTGCCCTTCCTTAGTCACGTCCAGGCCCACGATGTCATCAGCCTTCAGGTTGTAAATCGCGAGGTCCTGCCACTGCAGCGGGTCGGTATAAATTCCGTCCAGGATGCTCTTGGGCGCCGAGACTACAAACGGCTCGTCATCCAGCTTCGCGTAGACATCGGCCCCGTCGATTTTGCCAAACAGGATCGTCTCCAGCGGCTCCTCACCCGCCTTCGTCTCCGCGGTATTCTCACTCGCGTAGGAGGAAAATGTGATCTTCAACTGCGGCTGATCCAGCCCATACTTCGGCAGGTCCGTCGCAACGTCCGCGACGAACGCGGTGACCAATTGATTCTGCAACGCCGCCGCGGCCTTTTGCACGTCGCCGCTGTTCGCGGGCTTGTCCTTTAGGCTCTTGATCGTCCATTTCTCGCCCTGCCGGGCGAGAAGGATTTCCGGCGCGCCCGCGGAGAAAACGTGGATGCGGTCGACGGTGTCGAGGTTCAGCCGGATAAGATGGTGATCGCGGACGTCGTTCGGTTTCGCATCCAGGATGGCGTCCACCGTTTTCGGCAGAATGAACGGAGCGTCGCGCGTCGAGAGCTTCGCAAAAACTTTCTGCGAGTCCTTATCGATCGGTTTGGAAAGCTCGAGCACCAGCGGCTTGTCAACGCCTTCGGCGGCGAAGGTGACCGTCCCCTGCGCGTCATTGAGCGCCGTGCTGGCCGCGCCCGCCTGGTCGCTGGCGACAAAGGAGTCCACCCTCGTGTTCAGCGTTTGCGCCACGAGATCGGAAATCCTCGCGTCGTCGCCGCGGGCCTTGATCGGCTTGTTGATCTGCCAGTGGTCATGATCCTTCTGCAACTCGATCTCGCCCGCCGCTGTCTTGACGTTGACCCGGGTCACCTGCGTCGCATTCACGTCCGAGAGCCGGTGCTCGCGGAAATCGTCCACCGGCTTGGTGACCTGCGACCTCAGGTCGTTGCCCACCACGTACACCTCGTTCGAGTTTGCCAGCCGGACGTACTCCTTGCCCTCGATCGCCGTGTCTTTGCCAAACAAAATCTCCGGCGGCGCATCCTGGCCCAGGATCTCGAGCGTGACGTTCGGCTTCACCAGGCCCAGGTCGCGCACTTCGTCCTTGCCGGTTTCCGGCTTGAGCGAGGTCTCCTTCGGAAGCGTCTCGAGCGTGGTCAGCAATTGCGTGACGGCGCTGTCATCCGCCCGGTCCTTCACCGGCGCGTCCATTTGCCATTCGTTGTTCCGCTTCCGCAGCTCGATCTTCGTCTCGTTGTTGGTAATGGTGAGCCCGTCGATCTTGTCCCGGTCCGCCTGCACGAGGTGGCTGTTGATCTCCTGGGCTTCCTGAGTCGTCGGCTGCTTGCTCTCGTAGAAGCGCATGTACGCGTAAAGCCCGGCGGCGATCAACAGGAGGATGAGGGTATTTCTCGCTTTCATGTCAGGGGAAATCGCTTTAACGCCGGCGTTGCGCCCACATAAACCCGCCCACCATCGCCGCCCCCATGGGCATTACCACCATCACCAGCAGTTCGATCCGCGCTAATTGATCGCCGGTCAGGTTGAGCGAGAATTGCTGCTCTTCCTTGGGCGCGATGCCGATCAACTCCTCGCGATTCAAAAGCCAGTTCAGCCCCGCCAGCACAAAGTCAATGTTGGCCGGGGACTGTTGCAGCGCCTCGCTTGTCGCGAAGGTCGAGTTCCCCACGACGATCATCCGCGAGGTATCGACCTTCACCGATTCATCGGGCAGCGCCCCTTTTTCCGTCGAGGCGGCAATGGTCAGCGGCGCGGAGATATCCTCCTTGGGATTGTAGGAAACGCCTGTCGATTCCATATCCTGGTACTTCGTCTCGCCCCAGTAACCGTCCGCGGCCGTGACCAGCGGCTGCGCCCCGAGCCCTTGCGAAATCGCCAGCGATTGCGTCTGGCCCATAAAAATCGTGTCCACACCCTTGAGCCGCTTGGTTACCGGGCTCGAATCGGAAAACAGGCCCGCCACGTCCCGCACGATGCCCGTCATCGGCCCCAGCGCCATTGTGCGCAGCACCCGGTCATCCTGGGGCTTGATCCCCGATTCACTCATGAAGCCGGCCAGCTTCGGCGTAACACCGCTCGGGTCCAGCGACACGAAGATGCGCCCCCGCGCGTCCCAGTAATCGCGCAGCAGTTTCAACTCGCGGTCGGTCAGGTCATACTTGGCCCCGATCAGCATCAGCACCTTCGCGTCGTCGGGAACCTTCTCGACGTTCATGAGGGTAATGGTGTCCAACTTTAGGTTCTGCCGCTCGAGATAGGTCTTGATCACTGCCAATTCGTCGCCCGCCAGCTCCGGACCGCCCTTGCCGCCGATCAAGTATAACTTGTTCTGCTTCTCCTCGGACACCTCGAGGATCGCCCCCGTCAGCGCCTGCTCGCCCTTGAACGCCTTGAGCTTGGGCGCCTGTTGGCCGTACATATCGCCCGAGTTATCGTAGTCGGCCATGTCGGTGGCATTGACCAGCTTGCTATGCCCCTCGTAATCCACCACCACCACGTTCTCATTCCCAAACTTATACTGCGCCATCAATTCCTTGGCCCGGCTCAGGTTCTTGAACGGGTCGATCATCTCGACGTCCAATTTTCCCTTCGCCGCGTACTGATACTCCTTCAGCAGGTTCTGGACATCCGCGTAAACGTCCCCGCCGGGAAGCCGCGGATCGGGCGAGAAGAAAACATATATCTTGACCGTCTTCTGAAGGCCCTCGAGCAACCGCCGGGTCTGGTCCGACAAGGCGTACTTCTGGTCGCGCGAAAAATCCCAGCGCTTGAAATGCTTGAACGCGATGTAATTGATCCCCGCGAGGATGAATATCACAATCAGGATCTGCGCCAGCACGTTGACGCCGATGAAGAACCTGTGGATGCGGGGGGCTTTCTTGGGGTGGCTTTCGGAACTATTGGTGGCCATGGGAACTTACATCTTCCACTTGCGGGTCTGAAACACCTGGTAAGTCAATACCAGCATCAGGGTCGTCATCGTCAGGTACCAGGCGATGGCCCTCGAATCGATGATCCCCTTGGAAAAGGTCTCCATGTGGTCGATGGCCGAGAAATACCCAAACACGTCGCGCATCGGGCCGGAGACATCGAGCATCACAAACTGCAGCAGCCCCGCGAACAGCAGCACCAGGATCATCACCAGGCTGATGATCGCGGCGATGATCTGGTTGCGGGTAAGCACCGAGGCGAAACATCCCACCGAGATATAAAACATCCCCATCAACAGCAGCAGCAGGTAAGACCCCGCGTAAGCTCCCGGCGCGCGGGCCGCATCGGCCTTGGTGGCCCAGTTGAACACCCAGAAGTAACAGATGGTCGGGATCCACAGCACAATGTAAAAGATCACGCACCCGAGCCATTTCGAGATCACCACCTGCCAGTCGCGCACCGGCGCCGTCATCAGCGACTCGATGGTCCCCAGCTTGAACTCCTCGGAGAAGGTCCGCATCGTGATCAGCGGAAACACCAGCAGATAGGCAATCCAGAAAAGGATCGTGTTGAAAAACGCCTGCAATACCGTCACGTCCGTCGGCCCTCGGTTCAGCAGGGATACGCTGATGTAAAAGTTAAACCCTGTCAGAAACAGGAAGAAACAGATCACCACATAGGCGATGGGCGAGTAGAAGAAGGATTTGACCTCGCGGCCGAGGAGGGTGAAGAACTTTGTCATACGGGGAATCGTTGCGTGATCATTTTTGCGCGGCCCGGAGCGCCTAAGCGTCGGTGTGGGTAATCTCCACGAATACATCCTCGAGCGTGGCCCCCCGCTGGGAGAGCTCCCGCACCCGCCAATTGCGGTCCGCCGCCAGCCGGAATACCTCCTCGCGCAAATCGGCGTTCGCCTCCGCCCTCACCAGGAATCGCTTCCACTCCCCGTCCTCCTGCAGTGTTACATCTTTGACTCCGGCGATCTTCCGCAACTCCGCCGGCCCGTCATCCTTGCCCGTGTTCGCCTCGAGCCGAATGCCGCCCGCGCCGCGCAATTGCCGCCTCAGATTGTCCGGCGTATCGGACGCCTCGATCCGCCCGCGATTGATGATGATCACCCGCGAGCAGGTGGCCTCGACTTCCGGCAGGATATGCGTGGAAAGCAAGATCGTATGATGCCTGCCCAGGTTCTTGATGAGTTCGCGCACCTGGCGGATTTGGTTCGGGTCCAGCCCGATAGTGGGCTCGTCGAGAATCAGCAAATCGGGTTCGTGCACCAGCGCATCGGCCAGGCCCACACGCTGCCGGTAGCCCTTGGACAATGTGCCGATGATCCTGTTCTCGACCTCCTTCAACCCGCACAATTCCTTCACGTCGCCCACTCGTTCCTTCATCCGCCGCCCTGTCACACCCTTGAGCTCCGCCCGGTACACCAGGTACTCGGTGACCCGCATATCTGTGTAGAGCGGCACATTCTCGGGCATATAGCCCAGGTGCGTGCGTGCCTCGAGCGAGTTCGCAAATACGTCGTACCCCGCTATCGAGGCACGCCCGGAGGTCGCGGGCATGAAGCTCGAGAGAATCCGCATCGTCGTGCTTTTTCCGGCCCCGTTGGGCCCCAGAAACCCGACAATCTCACCTTTGTCCACTTCAAAGGTTATGTTGTTGATCGCGGTAACTCCCGCGTACTTCTTGGTCAGATTTTCGACTTTGATCACAGCTCGTCAAAGATATGGGAGGGCATTTGCCATGCTTGGCGGAGTTGTTAGACAGCATGGGGGCGTGTTCGTTCAAGTGTTTTATTGAACCGCCCTACCTCGCCTTCAGCGCCACCTCCTGCTCGGTTTGGATCAACCGGCCCCTCAACCGCCTCGTCACCAGCACCGTCAGGTCCGCCTCGTCGCCACTGCTCGCTTTCGAGAAAAGCGATTCGGCTTCGCCCACGCTGTTCACCTCGAACCGGCCCACTTTCACGATCACCATCCCGGAGCGTATCCCCACATCGTGCGCCGGCCCGTCCTCGTCCACGTCGGACACCAGCACTCCCTTGCCGCCCGGCGCTCCCAGCGCATCGCTCAGGTCCGCGGTAAGGTCCTGCAATTGCAGGCCGTATAATTTTCGCGCCGCGGAAAGCTCTCCGCCCGCCCTCTTCATCCCGCCGGGGCTGTTCGCCTGCTTCATGAACTCCGCCACCGTGTCGCGCACCGTGGTGGCCGGAATTGCAAAACCGATTCCCTGCGTCGGCACGCCTTGCGGCGTGAAGGACATCTTGACCGAGTTCACCCCGACCAGTTTCCCGCCAATGTCGATCAGCGGCCCGCCGGAATTGCCCGGGTTGATTGCCGCGTCGGTCTGCACCAGGTCCTTGTACTCGACATCCTCGAGCGTTACCGACCGCTTGAGCGCGCTCACGATTCCCCGGCTCACCGAGAGCCCGTACCCGAGCGGATTCCCGACCGCCAGCACGCTCTCTCCCAGCAGGTCCGGCGAGAGATCCACCAGGGAAATGTACGGGAACGGCTTGTCCCCATCCACCTTCAGCAGCGCGATGTCCTTCGACGGATCGCCGGTGACGTAACGCGCCTCGTACACTTTGCCGTCTGACATCGTGACGTGAATCTTCATGTCCGCCGCCCGCTCGACCACGTGCTCATTGGTCACGATGTACCCGCTCGGGCCCACCAGAAATCCGCTCCCGAGGCTTTGCACCTTCTGCCGCAACTCCCGCGGCGGACGCATCGTCCCGCCGAAGAATTGGTTGAACATCTGATCGTACGGATCCTGGTAGGTCCGCTTGATGATCCGCTCTGTGTTTACATTCACCACGGCCGGCCACACCTTGCTCACCGCCACCACGGCCGGTTCCGAAGCCGGGTCACTTTGAGCCAGTACCGGGGCTGCCGCCCCGAGGAAGATTGTCAGTATTCCGCAGAGGATTCGTCGCATTAAATAAGCCTTTTCGTAACTACTAGACACACATTCCCGCGACTTGCTCAATTCTTCCAGCGGATGAATTTGGATTTTGGCGTTTCATTGTCAGTGGTTTACGTTCTTTCACCCCACGCAAAGCCGCAAAGAAATACAAGGAAATGAGAACCGCTGTCGCCACCCGCATCGACGTTTCGCTCCTGGAAGATCAATACTCGCTCTGGAAGCAAAACCCGGAGTCCGTCGAGGCCACCTGGGCCGCTTTCTTCGAGGGATTCGAGCTCGGCCTCACGGAAAAACCCAACGGCGCCGCAACACCCCAGGCCGTCAATGGCGCCACGGCTGTGCCCGCTGCGCAGCCCGCTGATCTCCCCCTCCAGACACGCGTCGAAGGCCTCGTTTACGCCTACCGCACCATTGGCCATACCATCGCCAAGCTCGACCCCCTCTCCGATGTTCGCCCCGAGCAGCCCCTGCTAAGCCTGCGCGAGCTTGGCTTCCAGGAGAAAGACCTCGATCTCACCGTCTCCTCGAAATTCTACCTCGGCGGCCGCGTGATGACACTGCGGGAGATGATCGAATCCCTCCGGCGCATCTACGCCGACCCGATCGGTTTCGAGTTCATGCACATCCAGAATATCCGCGTGCGAAACTGGCTGCGCGAGCGCATCGAGTCACGCCCCTCCGACGCCCCCCCCGGACGCGATTTCCAGCTCGCCCTGCTGCGCGAACTCCTCGAGGCCGAAACCTTCGAGCACTTCCTCCACACCAAATACGTCGGCCAGAAGCGCTTCTCGCTCGAAGGCGCCGAATCCCTCATGGCCGCGCTCCATACCATCCTCGATGACTCTCCGGGCCGCGGCATCCGCGAGATCGTCATGGGCATGTCCCACCGCGGCCGGCTCAACGTCCTCGCCAATTTCCTCGCAAAATCCTTCTCGAACCTCTTCGCCGAGTTCTCGGAGAACTACATCCCCGACCTGGTCTGCGGCGATGGCGACGTAAAATATCACCTCGGCTATACCACCACCCGCAAGACTTCCTCGGGCGATGAAATCGCCATCCGGCTCGCCTCGAACCCGAGCCACCTCGAGGCCGTCGATCCCGTGGTAGAAGGCATGGCCCGCGCCCGCCAGCGCATCCTCAAGGACTCCGAGGAGCGCCGCAAAGTCCTGCCCCTGCTGCTTCACGGCGATGCCGCCTTCGCGGGCCAGGGCATCGTCGCCGAAGTGCTCAACATGTCGCAGCTTCCCGGTTACAGCACCGGCGGCACCCTCCACGTCATCGTCAACAACCAGATCGGATTCACCACGCTGCCCGCCGATGCGCGCTCCTCGTTCTACGCGACCGACGTCGCGAAAATGATCGAGGCCCCCGTGCTCCACGTCAACGGCGACGATCCCCTCGCCGTCTCATGGTGCGCCCGGCTCGCGCTCGAGTTCCGCCAGCAATTCAAGCGCGACATCGTCGTGGACATGGTCTGTTACCGCCGGCACGGCCACAACGAGGCCGACGAGCCGCTCTTCACCCAGCCGGAGCTTTACTCCGCAATCTCCTCCCATCCTTCGGTCGCCACACTCTTCCGCCATCGCCTCATCGAGACCGGCATCCTCACCGCGCAGGAGGCCGACAGCCTCGAGAGCGAATTCGAGTCCCGGCTCGAACAGGTGCTCGGCGCCGTGAAAGACGCCGAGCAGCAGCGCGACAAATCGAGCTTCGCCGGCTCGGCCGCCGTCTTCCAGCCCAGCTATTCCCATGAGCCCGTCGAGACCGGCGCCTCCATCGAACGCCTCGGCCAGGTCGTCAAGGCGCTCACCACCGTGCCCGACGGCTTCAATCTCCTGCCCAAGGTCAAGCGCACCGTGCTCGACCGCCGCGCCCAGGCCTTCAAGGCCGGCGGGCCCTTCGACTGGTCGTTCGCCGAGGCGCTCGCCTTCGGCACACTGCTGTCCGAGGGCACTCCCGTCCGCCTCAGCGGCCAGGACTCACGCCGCGGCACCTTCTCCCAGCGCCACTCGGTTCTCTTCGACGCCAAAAACCACGGCCGTTACATCCCGCTGCTCAACATCAGCCCCGACCAGGCCCGCTTCTGCGTTTACAACTCACTCCTCAGCGAGGCCGGCGTCCTCGGCTTCGATTACGGCTACTCGCTCGATTTTCCCGAGATGCTCTGCCTCTGGGAAGCCCAGTTTGGCGATTTCGCAAACGGCGCCCAGGTCATCATCGACCAGTTCCTCGTCTGCGCCGAGTCCAAGTGGCAGCGTCCCAGCGGCATCGTGCTCCTGCTCCCTCACGGCTACGAAGGCCAG
>Ga0302319_10021090_pt1 | contig 11741 bp, 7 predicted proteins | sample Bog_T0_2_FD_203319 | JGI IMG/M metagenome (GOLD analysis project Ga0302319, IMG submission 203319) | Peat permafrost microbial communities from Stordalen Mire near Abisko, Sweden - Bog_T0_2 | ecosystem: Environmental > Terrestrial > Soil > Wetlands > Peat | place: Sweden: Abisko, Stordalen Mire...
ACGAAAGCGAGACCTCAACCTGAAAACCCCGATCTCCTGCTCTCAAGACCCCTGCTTTCAGCAGACCTCAGCACAACTCCGTCCCGTCTTGGACAGCAGTGATCTTACGCAGAACAGCGGTAACTACTACGCAGGTGACGCCTTCAGCGTGACGGTCACCGGCCCGCCGAATCAACAGGTCACCGTTAGCGTGAACGGAGGGGCGGCGGTCCCAGCTGTTAACGCTCAGGGCTCGTCGACGACCAGCGCCCGAGGCGTCTGGACAACGAGCGGGGTCTGGTCGGCGAGCAATGTCGGAAGCTACACGCAGACTTGGTACGTCGGCGGCCTTTCGATTCCGGGGATTTCGTTCCAGGTCCAAGTTGCGATCGCCCGGCCGGAGGGCGCATGCGGCGGGTTCACCAATTCGCTGTTCACATTCACCCAAGGTACGCCGACGGTGGTGGTGCTCGTGGTAGGAGAAGTCGGTTCGCCAAGCCTGACCATTAACCTTCTTGACGCGAGCGGATCAAGCGCGGGGACGCCGATCAATGCCTCACAGGTGCCTGGAACAATGGAGTTTGTTGCTACCCTTCGATCCTCGACTCTGGGGCTCGGGGTCACCCAACTCGAAGCTTGGATGAGCAATGCCGACGGCAGCAACAGGCAGTATTGCGACACCGCGTTCGCGCTACAACTGGCCGCCGCGCCGTCGCCCAGTATCGGAAGTTGTGGCACTGCGAACGGGAACTGGACATTGAACGTGATGGACGACAAGGGTGATCTCACGAATTCCGGGCCGCTGAGCATCGGCCAAAGCAGCGCGGATTCGTTTTCTGCCACTCTTCCAGTAGGAAATAGCTGCGGCCCGGGCACAGTCACTTGGCCAGTGACCGACCAGTATACTCCGAATCCGAACCTCAACACAGACGGAACCCTAAGCATAAATGCGAGCTCCCCGAATCCAACGAAGGTGGGGAGCTGCTCGGTAGCTACCAGTATCCAAATGACGGGGACTATACCTTATCTCCAATGCAATTCCGCGAGCGGTGCGGCAACTATCACAATTCCAGGGCAGCCGGTGCCCACTCAGCCTAATGGCACGTTCAGCATGACCAAAGGTTGTGACGTGCCGACCGGAGAGACGACCGCATGGGACCAGTGGCAGTCAGGTTCCGGTCAGAGCACTATGGCGGGCTTTTCGGCGACTCTCCAGCCGTCGAGCATTAATTTTGCGGGCAGAATACTGCGGGAATCTGGGACTGCGACCGTGAATGATAGCTGCTTCTTCCAGTGCCCTCCGATTGGTAAGACTAGCCTAAGCTCAATTTGGCCTATTACCAGTTCCAACGCCTATTCAGTCGATGACGAAATTGGGTATTCTCCAGCGGCCGTCCTCTATTACCGCCAGTATATGTATCGGCAGGGCAAGTCAGGAGCCGGTCTTAGCTGCGGGTTCACTGCCAAGCAGCAAATGTCAATCAACAGTTGCGGGTCGTCGACCGTTTTCAACCCGCCGTACGGAGCCACGAATAGTGGAAACACAAATGACATAAGTTCCACTATCACATCCACCACTGTAACATCTACGCGTGCTAACGTGTCTGCTCCGACGCTGACATTTCCATAGCGTCTAAGGAGAGACCAATGATAAATCAACGTGCGGTGACCATTGATCCCGGTTCGCTCCTATCCGCCTTCCGACCGTGTGCGGTGGCTTGTGGACTTCTTCTCTGCGTTTCGGGCGTAGGGTCGTCACAGCCTGCGAGGGGGACCCACGCGACGACAAGTCCACGCCCCATGTACGACGTGGCCCAGGCCCTCTAAATCTGGAGGCGGGTTTGCTGCGCGTGCCGACAAGTTGGGCGATGCTTTATCAAGCGGACGAGAAGACATATTATCTTAACCTGCACGCAGTGGCGGCCATCCCGGGCCAGATCCAGACGTTGGTTGGTACTCCGAACTGAGGACTCCGCCGACCAGTGGCGCAAGCAGAGTTGCTTGCACGATTGTGCTTACGGCAACGTCATAGAGATGTAGCGGTCGTGAGCCCCATCCGTGGCATAGGGAGCCGCTGGAAATAGAGGTCAATTCTGAAAACAACGAAGTGGTACAGGCGCATATGGGTGGCCGTAATTATTCTCCTACCGGAAGGTTGTTTGCCTGCCCAACGGCTGGTCGTCTCGAAAGAAGGGGCCGGGGAAACGGCGATCCTCGGGAACCGCTTCCCGAATGGCTGCGGCAATTCAGAGGAGGCGGGCTGGGAGTCTTGGCTGGCCGCGCACCCTGAGGATGTCGAAATGGCCAACTGCGTCTTGGGTTATCACGCCGGAACCCGGTTTGACTATTTCCGCGAGCGCCGACTGCGCCTGATTCGCTGGGTGGTCGAAAACCATCCGGACATCCGGGTCGAAGGGCGTTTGATCTCCGATCCCTACCGCCTTCAAATCGGCACTGCCGACACGAGCGCCTATGCTGAGATCCGGCAGCTTTGGCTGGCTCAGGTTGCGCGCTTCCCGGACAACCCCGCTGTACTGGCCAACGCGGCTTCTTTTGTGGAGATTACCGATCAGGAGCTTGCGGACGGCTGGCTGAAGCAGGCGCGCGCTCTCGATCCGTCGGACACGGGAATCGTGGACCGGCTGGCACATCTGTATTTCTGCGCCATTGTGGGAGTTTCGGGAACGGGCAGCGACCCCGAGTCCGCCTCCTACGCCTCCTACGATTCTACCGGTGAACGTGCTGAATTCGCCCGTGCTGCGCTCTCAGAAGCTAGCCGGGACGCAGCGTTGGCCGCCAGAACAGCCTTCTATATGCATTACTGGACCGGCCAGTTGCTCCCGAAGCCGCCCCGGTCGGACTGCCAACAGATCGCGGAACAACTGTACCAGCGCGCCGCAGATCTGAAATATCCCGAACCCACCGAGAACGGATTCGGCTTGGCGGCGTTTTATCGGAGCCAGTTGCCTGGCGGAAGAACGCCTTCGGAGCAGATAACGCCAAAAGCCAGAATCGTCGATCTGTCCTTTGACCAGGCGGCCGAAAGGCTAGTCTATCGCTCTCCCTATATCGTCCCGCTTGATGGGAACGCTGACGCGGCAGTAACCTGTGTGATCGTTGTAGGGACCGATGGACATGTCTGGAGCAGCGCCGACGAAAACACGCCACTGGACGACAGTTCGTGTAGCATGGCGTTTGCGGCTGAGCTCTCAACGTTCCGGCCGCTGCGGGTCGGCGGTGAAACGGTGCGGTTCAGAACGACGGTCACGCTCGCAGGCGACCAGACCGGTAGAAAACCGGCCGGAAGCCAGTCCCGGTGACTTGTTCCCCGCGAACTAGGAGCCCGACCCCGGCCGCGCCATCGCCCATCGACTCAACCGCAACGAGAATTCCAACACCGACCGCGAACTTCTCCCCGTCTCCCCCACCCTGATGCAGAAGTTCCTGTCCGCCGCCTTTCGGAACTACGACGTCCCGCCCGCGGCCAGCATTTCACCGCCCGCGGCCAGTTTCTCCAGAGCCTCCCCGATCACCCGGTATTTCGTCCATTCGTCCATCGCCACCGCGCCCAGGCTTTTGTAGAATCCGATCGACGGCTCGTTCCAGTCGAGCACTTCCCACTCCAGCCGGCCACAACCACGTTCGCGGGCGATCTGCGCCACCCGGACGAGCAGCGCACGGCCAACCCCACGCCCGCGCCACTCCGGCTTCACATACAGGTCTTCGAGAAAGATCCCCGGCTTCGCCAGAAACGTCGAGTAGTTCGGAAAAAACAGCGCAAAACCGGCACACTCGTTTCCCGCATACGCCAGCAACACGTCGGCGGCGGGACGCCGTCCGAAGAGCGTCTCGCGCAACTGGTCCTCGGTCGCCGTCACCTGATGACTCAGTTTTTCGTACTCGGCCAGCCCGCAAATCAGGGCGAAGATCGCCGGCACGTCCGCCACTGTCGCTTCCCGTATCTCCACGCTCAAATCGCTTTCTCCAGAACCCACGACAATTCCACGGGCGTCAGTTCCACCGGATTTGCTTTCATACTGCTGGACCGGGCCGCCTTCGCCGCAATATCGTTCACATGTTGCGGGCCAATCTTCCACGCCGCCAGCGACGCAATCCGCAGCTTCTCAACCAGCGCCCGTACCCAGGCAACCCCGTCCTCGGGGACCGCCTCGGCGTCTCCCGTGAGAACCCTCGCGATTTCGCGATATCTCCCGATCGCCCCGCTCTCCGGATTGCGCGCACGCAACGCACGAATGTTCGCTTCCATGCCGTATGGCAGGATCGCCGCACAGACCGCTCCGTGCGGAGCGTCGAACATGCCGCCGATGGGCGCGGCGAAACCATGCACCACGCCGAGACCCGCATTCGCCAGCGCCAGGCCTCCCAGCAGACTCGCATATGACATTCCCGCTCTGGCGCCGGCGTCGTTACCGTCCTCGCACGCCCTCGCCAGACTGCGTTTCACGGCACGAATTCCGTCCAGACACAACGCATCGGTGACGGGGTTGGCGCGCGACGCCACGTAGGGCTCGATCAGTTGCGTCAGCGCATCCAGACCCGTGCTGGCCGTAATCGCCGGAGGCAGACCCAGCGTCAGTTGCGGGTCGACAAGCGCCACGCGCGGCAGCATTGCCGGACTGCGCAGACTCGCTTTCACGCCATGTTCCGGCGAACCCAGCACGGCATTCCGCGTCACTTCCGATCCCGTACCCGCCGTTGTCGGCACCATAATCGCCGGAAACGGAGCGTTCGGGAACGGTTGCCCTTTGCCGATCACCTCGATATAGTCGAACACATCGCCGGGATTCGCCGCCAGTGCGGCAATCGCCTTGCCCGCATCGATCGCACTGCCACCGCCGATCGCGATCAGCAACTCGCAACCCGCCGTCTTGAACAGCGCCGCACCTTCGCGGACCAGACCAACCGTTGGCTCGTGCGCCACGCCGAACAGCGTGCACCGCAGTCCCGCGCCTTCCAGATCGTTGATCGTGGACGCGTGGCGGATCTTATCCTTCCCGGTGACGACGAACGCGCGCCTGCCGATGGCCCGCGCGATCGGGCCCAGCTCGGCAATCGTGCCCGGCCCGAAAACGATACGTGCGGCGGTGGCGAACTCGAATCTCAACCTACCAGCCTCCGTCGTCGGGAAACAGGTTGGAATACTTCATGCCGACGCGCGGCGCCGCCATCATTTCCGCCACCGTATCGCGCCAGACGGCGTAGTGCGCGGTCTCCTTGTGACGCACCGCGGCGTCCGCGTCGCGATAGACCTCCAGCAAAGCGAAACGCGAAGGGTCGCCGGATTCCCGAAGAACATCGAAGCGCGCGACGCCGGTTTCCTGCACACTGTTGCGCGCGTTCTCGATCGTGGCCGCGATAAAGGCGTCTTCGCATCCGGACTTCACCTGAATATGAACGTGAACGATGAACATAACGCTCTTATGATCCCTTATGAGCACCGCGGAAAGCCATAGGCGATGCTGTTAATTTGGACGCTTACGCCGCCTTCCGTTACCGCGATTACCGTCTCCTGCTGGCCGCCAACGCGTTTTCCAATCTCGGGCTGCAGATGCTGTCGGTTGCGGTGAGCTGGGATCTCTATCTCCAGACGCATTCCGCCAGGGTGCTGGGCAATGTCGGAGCCGTTCAGGTAGCGCCCTCTTTTGCGTTTGCCATCCTGGCCGGGCACATCGCCGACCGCTACAGCCGCCGCCTGATTATGCTCGTGGCGCAGAGTCTCGCCGTCGTTGCTTCGGGTCTGTTGCTGGCGGGTTTCCATGGCGTCGCCGGAATCTATTTTTGTCTGTTTCTCACCGCCGTGACGCGCACGTTCCAATGGCCGATCCGGCTGGCGGTTCTGCCGGACATCGTGCCGCCCGAGGCGCTTTCGAATGCGATTACCTGGAACACCACGTTGTTTGAAACAGCCAGCGTCAGCGGACCCGCGCTGGCCGGAATTCTTCTCGCCGTGGCGGGCAGCCGCGTGGTCTACATGGTTCAGGCGGCCTGCGCCCTGATCGTTCTGTTCTGTTTTTCGTTGCTGCAATTCCGGCGCAGGCACGCCGTGCAAACCGGCTCGGCGCTCGAAGGTCTGCGTTTCATCCGCGACAACAAACTGATTCTCTCCGCGGTCTCGCTCGATCTCTTCGCCTTTCTGTTCGGCGGCGCGACGGCTCTGCTGCCGATCTACGCAGTCGACATTCTGCATGCGGGCCCGCGCGCGCTCGGATGGTTGCGGGCCTCGCCGTCTCTCGGCGCCATCCTGATGGCCGTGACGATGGCGCACTCGCCGCGTATCCGGCGCGCCGGGCCTGTGCTGCTCTGGAGCGTCGCCGGCTTCGGCCTGGCCACGGTCGGTTTCGGCCTCTCGCGGTCCATCTGGCTCTCCTGCGCGATGCTGGCGCTGACCGGCGCATTCGACAACGTCAGCGTCGTGCTGCGCCAGTCCGTGCTGCAGACCAGAACTCCCGATTTCGTGCGCGGCCGCGTCATGGCCGTGAACAGCATCTTCATCAACTGCTCCAATTCGCTGGGAGCGATCGAATCGGGCTGGACGGCGGCGTGGTTCGGACCGGTGTTCAGCGTGGCGGGAGGCGGTGTGGCCGCGATTCTCGTGGTGGTGACGTGCGCACTGGTATCGCCTGCCCTGCGGGCCTGGGAGCAGTAGCCTCACGCGTCGACGCAAACGCGGTTCCGACCCGATGCCTTGGCGCGATAGAGCGCGCGATCGGCCGCTTCCATCAGTTCCCGCGCGCTCATCTGCGACTGCCAGGCTGCCACTCCGAAGGTGGCCGATGCGGTAAAAGCGGACCCGCCGTTCATCCCGAAAGCCATGGTGTTGAGTCTCCCGCGGATCCGGTCCGCGATCCGCGCCGCTTCATCCTGATCCGCGTTCGGCACTACAAAACAGAATTCGTCGCCTCCCAGCCGCCCGCTGGCGTCTTCCGGCCGCAACTCGCTGCGCACGATGGTGCCGACCGCTTCGAGCACTTCATCGCCCGCGCCGTGTCCGAACTGGTCGTTGATGTCCTTGAACAGATCGATATCGAACAGGCACAAAGACACCGCCGAGTGGTCCATGCTGGCGCGCCGCAGCAGACTCTGCAGGCGGGCCCAGAAGTGCTGCCGGTTCGACAGGCGCGTCAGCGTGTCGTAGTTTGCCTGCCAGGTCAGCGTCTCGCGGGCGGCATTGTGCGCCGTCACATCCTGCGCGATGCCCACGATCTGCCGCACTCTGCCGTCCTCGTCCACGGTAAACGGCGCCTCCCATGCCGATAGCCAGACCCAGGTGCCATCGGCGCGGCGCGCGCGGTATTCGATGCGGTGTACGTCGCCGCTTCGCGCCCGGCGCATCGTTTCGTGATGAACGCGAAGCGCGGAGAAATCATCCGGGTGGACGAGCCGCAAAGCGGTCTGGTCGAAACTGCCGCTTTCTTCGGCTTTGTGTCCCAGCACGGCCGCCATCTCACGGTTGGCAAACACGGTTTTCCGGTCCACAAGATCGAAGACGTAGAGAATGCCGGGCGTGGCCGCCGCGATGGCTTCGAGAAAGCCGTGGTTCCTGGCGAGGTCCGTTTCAGCGCGTTTGCGTTCCGTGATGTCGCGGGCGATCGCCTGAAATCCGACGGTTTTATCCCCTTCCATCAGCACCTGGACGTTCTGTCCGACCCAGCGTTCGCGCCCGTGGCCGTCGACGATCGGAAACTCGTAGTAGCTGTTCCTGCGGCCACGCGCGTTCTGGCGCAGATAGAAGCGCTCCACCGCGCGCCGCATGTCGAGGCGCACCAGTTTCGTGTACGACCGGCCCATGACTTCCTGCTCGCTGTAGTGCAGCGTCTGCAGCGCAGCCGGATTGCAGTACGTGAAACGCCCCTGCTCGTCCAGCCGGCAGACCATGTCGACAGCCAGTTCCACCGCCTGGCGATAGTGTTCCTTGCGCAGCGCGCGCGCGCGCCCGAATACTTCCCGCCGGCCGAGATCGAGCGAAAACTGCCATCCGGCAACGATGATCAGAATGCTGCAGATGAGACCCGAAGTGAGGAACAAACGCCGCGCCCGGTATGCCGTTCCGCTCTGATAAGCGATTCGTTCGTCGAGCGCGCGGCGCAGTTCGTTATGCAGGTTCTGAATGGCCGCCTGTAACTGGGTCCGCGCGCCGGACGCGTCGCGGGCGGCCATCGCCTTCGCCATGCCGTCCGGCGCCGGAGCGTCGAGCACGGACCGGATCGCGACATTCTCTTCGTTCAGTAACCCGGCGAGACCGGCCTTCAGGCTCTGGATGAGGGAGTTGTCTCCGGGCGCCGCGCCGAGGCCGCCCAGCAGTTCCCGCACTTCGGCGAGGTCCTGACGGCATTCCTCCGCGGCATGGCGCTCCGACGTTGCGGCATATCGAAGGCCCGACGCTTCGGCCGCCTTCGACGAGTAAGCGATACGATCCAGCCGGTTCAGCATCTCATAGGTTTTGGTGACTGCGGCGGCGCTGTTTTCCCAGACAAAAGTCTGGAAAACAGCCGCAATCCCGACCCCCAGCAACACGGCAAAGCCGGCGCCAAAGACCGCTCGTATTCTATTCGTTTGCTCCAATAGTCACAGTATGGTCCGGTACTGAAAGGCCCACAAGTAGACCTTGCGGATAACACGAACAGTGCCGTTGGTTCTATAACTTTTCCGGCCGGCCGCCAATGGCGACCACGGGCACCTGCGACGCCGATAACATTTCCGCCTCCAGCAGCCTGCCCGCCGCATATTGCCGCACATCGCGCGCCTTTGCGTCCGCGCAAACCGGCGCCGTACCTCCCAGCGTCGCCTCAGCGCCAGGCTTTGTCCATGAAAAGCCCGCATCGAGCGGACACCGGCCTCCCGACTGCCGCGAAAAACGATTCGCCCCATCGCCCCACCGCGCCCGGCCTGCGCACTCGGAACGCTGAGTATGATTCCTCGCCGATCCCCGTCCAACAACCGCCGGTATCCGTTGGTTACGTGTCAAGTACTGTCGGTACCTGTTAACTTGTCCCGCTCGCCTTTTGATGCGAGAGTTGAACTGTGATCTCCTCACGAATCGTTTCTGCAGCAACGCTGGCAATATTCTCCGCGGTGGGCGCATGTGCGAATACCGCACTGACGCTGGGACCGGCCTCCGGATACAACGTCTACGTTCTGGGCGCTTATTCGACGTCGGGAAATACCGATATTCAGGGGTCCGTTGCCGCGGGAGGCAACTTCACCTCAACCGGCCCCCTGAGCATTAACGAAGTGCCGGGCAGCGCCTCTCCGGGGACCGCCGGACTGGTCGTTGGCGGTAACCTGACTCTTGACGGCGGACAGCTGGACAACACCAACGCCGGCAATGCCTGGGTCGGAGGCACGGTCAGTTCCGGTTCTACTTATACTCTTGAACATAACCTGGAGTATCTCGGCTCCTCGAGCCTGAGTAACATCGTCGTGGACGGTACAACGACGCACCTTGGTTCAGGCGCCGGAACGCCCATCGTGACCACATTCACAAACGCGGCCACGAGTCTTGCGAACCTTTCGGCCACGCTGGCGGGTGACACCGTCAATGGCACTGTGAGCGGAAGCAACGGGACATACACTCTCACAGGGTCGAGTTCCACCCTCAATATCTTCGATCTCACCGGTCAGTCCTTCAGCGGCCTCACCATCTCGGCTCCGGCCGGTTCAACGGTTGTCGTCAACATCTCGGGAAGCTCGTCCTCGTTCTCCAACGGTGGCATCACTTACAGCGGAGTCACCGCGAACGACGTCATCTTCAACTTCGATGCGGCAACCACTGTTTCGGTGAGTGCTTTCACCTTCGCCGGTTCTATCCTTGCCCCGGACGCGACGTTCACGGGAACCAACGGAGCCCTGAACGGTGAATTGATTGCGGCCAGCGTATCGGGGCAGACGGCCGAGTTTGAGAGCGGCGATATCTTCAACGGCAACCTGGGGTCGGTCGCAACGCCGGAGCCTGCCACCTGGGTGTTGTTTGGCTGCGCGTGGTCGCTGCTGGCAGCGCTTCGGGTCCAGCGCAATCGTCGTTCCGCTCTGTGTCCACAGGGCGCCGACAGCCTTTCGCGGTAACGGACGATCCCTGCTGTCGGTACGCATACAGCCCGTGATCGCTGAGCGGCAGGCGCCGGAAATTCCGTTGCGGTAAACTCCGAACAAATGCCATCTTCTCGAAGTTTTGCGCTTTCGCTGACTACGGTTCTCGCGATTTTCACGGGCGCTGTTACATTCGCGCAGACGAAGGCCGCCGCCCCCACGGTCGCGTCGGCGCGCGCTTTCATGGACAAGGCCGAAGCGGAACTGCTCAAACTCAGCACCCTGGGCGCGCGCGCCGAATGGGTCGACGAAACTTACATCAACGACGATACCGACCTCCTCACCGCCGCGGAGAACGATCGACTCATCGCGCGTACCACGGAGTTGGTCGATCAGACGAAACAGTTCACATCGCTCGATCTTCCGGCCGACGTCAGGCGCAAGATCCTGCTCCTCAAGCTTTCGCTCACCTTGCCCGCGCCGCATAACGCGAAACTGCGCGAAGAGCTGACACAGGTCGCGTCGTCACTGAACGGCAGCTACGGCAAAGGCAAGTACTGCCCCGCCAGTTCCGCGAAACCGGACGCTTGCCTCGGGATCGACGACCTTGAAGAAAAGATGGCCAAGTCGCGCGATCCGAAGGAGCTTGCTGATATGTGGGCCGGCTGGCACAAGATCGCGCCGCCCATGAAAGATCGTTATGCGCGCTTTGTCCAGCTCTCGAATCAGGGTGCGCGCGAGATCGGGTTCACGGATACGGGCGCTCTGTGGCGCGCGGGATACGACATGACGCCCGAACAGTTCTCCGCCGAACTGGAACGCCTCTGGACGCAGGTGGAGCCGCTCTACAAAGAACTGCACGCCTATGTGCGCCACAAGCTCATCGCAAAGTACGGCGCCGAGGCCGAGCGCAAAGACGGCATGATCCCGTCTCATCTGCTCGGCAACATGTGGGCGCAGGAGTGGGGCAATGTTTACGACATCGTCGCGCCACCGGCTACTCCCGCGACTTACGATATCGGCGACATTCTCAAGGAACGCAAGGCAACGGCTCGCCAGGTGACCGAGTACGGCGAGAGTTTTTTCCACTCGCTCGGTTTCGACAAGCTGCCGGATACGTTCTGGCAACGGTCGATGCTGACGCGTCCGGCCGATCGCGAGGTGGTCTGCCACGCCAGCGCATGGGATATCGATTTCGACATGGACGTTCGGCTTAAGCTGTGCATCCACGGCACGACGGACGACTTCATTACCGTTCATCACGAACTTGGGCACGTCTATTACTACATGTCCTACAGGAAGCTGCCGTTTTTGTTCCGCAGCGGCGCGAACGACGGCTTTCACGAGGCGATCGGCGACTCGCTGGCACTCTCGATTACGCCGGAGTATCTGAAGCAGATCGGCCTGATCCAGCAGATTCCGCCGGCATCCGCCGACCTGCCGATTCTACTGCGGACCGCGCTCGATAAGATCGCCTTCCTTCCGTTCGGGTTATTAATCGATAAGTGGAGATGGGAAGTGTTTTCCGGCCAGGTGAAGCCGGCCGATTACAACAAGGCGTGGTGGGCGCTCCGGGAGAAGTATCAGGGGATTGCTCCGCCGGTGGATCGCACGGAGGCCGATTTCGATCCCGGCGCCAAATATCACATTCCGGCGAACACGCCTTACGCACGTTACTTCCTGGCGCGTATTTATCAGTTCCAGTTTTATCGCGC
>Ga0302319_10021091_pt1 | contig 11741 bp, 11 predicted proteins | sample Bog_T0_2_FD_203319 | JGI IMG/M metagenome (GOLD analysis project Ga0302319, IMG submission 203319) | Peat permafrost microbial communities from Stordalen Mire near Abisko, Sweden - Bog_T0_2 | ecosystem: Environmental > Terrestrial > Soil > Wetlands > Peat | place: Sweden: Abisko, Stordalen Mire...
ATCGGACTACTCTTGCCCTGCTCGGAGGGTATTCGTGTTGCGGCGTTGCCATTTCCGGAAGAGAGTCCCATTCGCTATTCCTCTTTTTTGTCCATTGAGTCTTCTGGTGAGAACAACCGATATATTGTCATTTCGCTTTGGTCAAATATGCGGAAGAAGCAGAGATGCGCGGAAGGCTATATGCCCTTTATTGCGAACATTACTGTGTGCATTAGAATCGCAAGGTCCATAAAGAATCCCCGATTTCGGATGTAGTAGAGGTCGTACTGTGGGTTCTCGTGAATGAGCAAGGATCGATCAGCACTGAGTTGCCACAGACCGGTAATGCCTGGCACAACGGACAGCCGCTGGCGCTCTCGGGGTCCGTAAGTTTCAACAATGAAAGGCATCTCTGGACGAGGGCCCACAAGCGACATTTCGCCTCGTATCACGTTCAAGATTTGCGGTAATTCGTCCAGGCTGGTCTTCCTTAGGATTCGACCAACGCGCGTGATTCTCTGATCATTAGCCGTGGTCGGAGAGTGCTGATATTTCGGAGCATCCACTCGCATCGTTCGAAATTTGTAAATTTCAAACAGCCGGCCACCCTTTCCCACACGCTGTTGCTTAAAGATAATCGGCCCTTCGGAGTCGAGGCGGATCGCGAACGCAAGCAATCCAAGGATTGGTGAAAAGATGATCAATCCAGACACGCTCAAGAGCAAGTCCACAAGACGCTTCGTTCGCTCGTACAAATACATTCTCTGAGGAGGATCGACTCTGGCGAGCATGATGCCATCGATATCCAGATAATCGACCAAAGATTCATCATGAATCATCTGGCTCGGCACAAAAGCCAGCATGATCCGTGCTTCCTTGGCCACATCGGCTAGGGCCGTTACTTTCTGTTGCGCTAATGAGGGTATAGCCAAAACGACCATACCGGCACCGTATTCGTTAATTAACTCCGCTGTCAGCGGTCCGCAGATAACTTGCGCCGATCGGTTATGGTGATAACCCAGAGCGTAGACTCTTTTTCCAACCTTTTCTTCGTCATCATCTACGAAGACAACCGGGTTAATTCCTAATTTCCTGGAGCGCAAAAGAACTGAATATATTCGCTTCCCTGTAAATCCCGATCCGTAAATGATGGCATTGCGTACACCGTATCCCCGAGCATGTAATCGACGCACAATCGAGAACAGCAACTGCTTCTCGAGGACGACCGCAACGGGTGCAAGAATGATACTGATTGACAGTACCCAGCGGGAGACTAAATGCCCAGCGAAAATAGTAGCGGGGAGGAGCAAGATGAACGCCTGTACTGATACCCGCAAAGTTCGCTCTGTCTCACTGATCCGCAACATCCCGGATCCCTTGCGATAGACACCTTCGCGGTCAAGCATGATGACAAAGAAAAACCCGAATGTCAACGCGACGTACACCACAATCGGGATTGGATAGACGATGTGTCTCCCCAGACCGAGCATGTGGTACACGAAGTACACGGATACTAGAGCGATCGACGTAGCCGCGAGATCTCCGAGGACCTCCGCTGCCGTCGCCAACTGTTCAAAGCCAAGTTGAAACGGTATTGCGCCAATCTCGGTAGAACGCGCCAGCGGCTCTGGAGTTTCTATATCAACAATATGCGCCTCATTTATACGTTCGCTCATCTGGGATTCCTCCTTAAGTGGCTAATCGGCTGAGAGTAGGAATCTGAGGAAGCGTTCAATGTACAGTGGATCTCTTAGAGGATGCGGGAGAGTTTATCGCGGAAACGAAGTTGAAAATTGGATCTTCCGGCTTCGTCGGTAGAGAAATCGTGCGGCGCATCAGTCGACTTCCGAATCATGAAAGGAGAACGTCCGCGTTGTCTCACATTGATCGCGGAGGTAGCATCCGTGCGTAGCTCATTGAGCGAGATGCCACTTTCATCCTAGCGCTTTTGGATGGGCTTCGCTTGCGCATCTGGACCCGACTCAATATTTCGCTGCCTTTTCATTTGCAACTTGTTGCAAATGCGACATCTCCAGGGATAATATCCAAACCACGGAAAGACTCTAACCTGTAAAAAACCCCTCCGATCGACACGGAAAAACGTATTGTTGTTGCATGAGGGGCATTTCATATTCATCATTTCTCGGCGTATAAGAATACGGGCTCGCTGAACTTCTCTCGAAATCAAAAATCAACTTGAAATCCCGTTGCCGAACCTGGCTTCATTGTTCAGTCGCAATTAAAGTGGCGTACAAAAGCTCAATTCCCTTGCCGTCTTCCAGAACTGCCTGTGTTACCTGGTGACTTTCTATCTGTAAAACGCCCTGATCGGAATCTGCTCAGTTCGTATAAAAATCCGAGCAGGCTTCGAACAGTCCCTCTGTTGCCAATCCCTCACCAGGAAAAACCCGTACAAGAGAGTTATGACTCATTAGAATCGCAATCAAGGCGAAGATCACTGTTTTCGTGTTTGTACACCGAAGTTCGCCCGTCTTTATCCAAGGTTCAAGATAGCGGGCAACAACGTCAACAAGTGCCCCAAGGTGCTCACGGACCAGCGGATCAAAGTCGGCTTTCATTTCAAGAGCACTATATTGAAGAATCCTGAGCATCTCGGGCTTCTGATTCAGGGTCTTGCTTATCAAATCAAATGTGCGAGCAAGCGCTTCCCGCCCATCGCTGGCTTCCGCAATCCTGGCCAACAAATCTCCGCGCAGATTCACCTGCTGAAGCCCCGATCTCAATACCTCCCGATAGAGATCCTGCTTATGAGGATAATGCCGGAAGATGGTAACTTCATTCACTTGAGCTGCGCTCGCAATCTCTCGGGTGCTGACCCCGTGATATCCAGATTGGGAGAAGAGGTGGGTCGCAGTATCAAGTATGCGCTCACTTGCACTATGTCCATTAAGTGACTTCACTTCTGACATTTGAAACTCCGGCTATGCTGACACTTGGTGAGAGGATGAGTCCCCGGCAAAGTTGAGGATTTCAGAATCCACTGGCTCGAGTTCTCGTGCATCCACTTCCACAGCGATGCTTTGCAAAATTAGATCCATGGTGAGAACAACGCGGAGACTATTCTTCATTCGAACCACGATGCCCTCCATCCCCGCGAGAGCACCGGCGCGAATGCGAACCTTTTGTCCTGCTGTCAGGAAAGGATGCGGTTCGACGTGGCGAAGGTGTAGACCAGACCGGAGTACACTCATTTCGGTCTCCGGCAGTGGCGCCGGTTCGCGACCTGTTCCACCAACAATCGCCAGTACACCGGGCACTTCAAGCACCCGCACACGTTCAAACCGCCTGATTGAAACAAATATGTAACCAGGGAACAGCGGAAGATCGAGGGTCACGCGAGAACCGTCACTCCACTTGCGCTGAGAGCGGTACAGCGGTAGAAAATGCTCAATACCTCTTTGGCTCAAGCGCTGCTGCACACGCTTCTCATGGCGGGAAGACGTGTAAACGGCAAACCAGCTCGATACGATTTGCAAGCTTGGAGGGCAATCTTGGATGGGTCTATTTCTATGTGGTAGATTTACTGCCATTTGCTCGTAAAGCATAGCTTCGCCCTCCTCACTTGGATGGGGTTTTGTGGATATCCCATCAGACCTGAGTGAATTAGATGCTGTTGGAACGCTTACGAGAGCAAGCGAGCGCTTTCTTGCTCGTTCTATATTTCTTTCCCCTGAAGGAAAGTACTTGGGGATTGCCCCTCACAAAGAATGTACCACAGGTTTTGATGACGCCCAACAGGAATGAGTTGGAGGTGTCCCATAGCGGGACACTCTCAAATCCGCTTCCTCAAGAGAATCCTGGTGCCTGTTGTTTGTCGCATGACTCTAGTTTGTGATTAGCGGGATCCCTGTTTGTTGAGAATGGCGCCATCGCTTGTACCAAGCCGAACGAGCCGGCTCCTTACGGAATGTATCCGGTCCAAAGGTTTGCAAATCAATTTTCTATTTGATGGGCGACGCTGTTGCGCAATGATCGATCCATGCATCGAATGAACCAGGAACATAGGCTCGCGCCAATTCTGAAGCTTCCGTCATAATGACCCACTACCGAGTGTTAGAGTAAGCGGATGAATGTCAGCAGGGGTGTAATCATAACTCGCGCCGTCTGTTCCGCAAGCATGGCGGCAGGGCTTCTTCTGATAACATCGAATCTCCTCGCGGCCGAGTCACCAGGCATGTCGGGCGAAGGACGAGCGTCGCTCCCCGTTATACCGGCACCGGTTTGCCAGCCATCCCATCTCGATTCCCCGTTTATCCCGGTTGACAGTTGGGTCTATCCGGCCGTGCTCCGTCTCTACTCACTGGGTTTTATCGATACAGTCTATGCCGGTATGCGCCCATGGACACGCTCGAGTACAGACCACATGCTCGAAGAGGCGGGCGCTCGCATTGAGGATGCGGATGCAGGGCCCGCCACAGACGAGGCGCAAGGCATCTATGAAGCATTAATCGAAGAGCTGCACAATGATGTCCAGGGCCCCTGCGGAGTGCACCAGGGCGGCTCGCAAATCGAGTCGGTTTACTCCGTGGCGCGCGCCATCACTGGCACGCCTCTGAATGACAGTTATCATCTGGGGTCAACCATCATCAACGACTATGGGCGTCCTTATTCCAACGGCTTCGATAACTACTCTGGCGCAAGTGGCTACGCATCGGCTGGCCGGTTTCTGCTCTATGTGCGTGGTGAGTTTCAAGGTGCCCCTTCGGCCACTGGATACTCGACCGCTTTGTCTGAGGAACTCGCCACACTGGACGGCGATGTCGACTACCTCAACACCAAAATCCCGATTCCACTAGACCGTCAGGCGACCATTCCAGCGGGCCCAATCCCGACCACAACCGATGGACGGATCCTGGAGGCTTACGCCTCCGCACACCTTTTCAATCACGAAGTATCTTTTGGTAAACAGGACACCTGGTTGGGACCAGGCCTGGGCGGCGGCATGGCCTACTCAAACAACGCCGAAAATATTTACGCCTTCCGTATCAACCGCATTGAGCCACTCAACATTCCTTTGCTCTCAAAGGCGACCGGTCCGTTTCGTTACGATTTTCTCGTCGGGCCGCTCAAGGGACACACTTATCCCATCGACCCATGGGTGCACATGGAGAAGTTAAGCTTCCGGCCTACGAAGAATCTCGAATTCGGTTTCCAGCGCACCGTGATCTGGGGAGGCAAAGATCACGAGCCCATTAATATCCATTCCTTCCTGCGGAGTTTCTTCAGTTTGTCCGCACCTAATGGCACAACGAAAAACAGTTCCGCAGATCCGGGCGCCCGTTTTGGCGCATTCGATTTTTCTTACAGACTTCCCTTTGTCCGCAATTGGCTCACGCTCTATTCGGACTCCGAAGTACATGACGATGTTTCCCCTATCGACGCTCCCCGGCGCGCCTCATGGCGGCCTGGTCTGTATCTCTCCCATGTACCGGGCGTACCAAAGCTGGACATGCGCCTTGAAGGCATCTCTACCGATCCGCCCGTAGCGACCAGCCATGGCGGGCACTTCATGTACTACGAGGAGATCGAGAAACAGGGCTATACCAACGCGGGCCAGCTGTTTGGAGACTGGATTGGCCGCGAGGACAAGGGTGGCCAGGGTTGGGTCACCTACCACCTGAGCGGCAATGAGTGGATCCAGGTGAGCGTGCGCAATCAAAAAGCGGCGAAGGACTTCATTCCGGGCGGAACAACGTTGAATGACATCAATTTCCAGGTGGTCAAACGCCTCGGGAAAGACCTCGAGGTCAAAGGCAACTTTACTTACGAGCGCTGGAAGGCTCCGGTCTACCTTCCTGGTTCACAAACCGTGACCACAACCAACATCCAGGTCACCTGGTTCCCGAATCGGAAGATCAGCTTCTGAATCTCCCCGCGGCAAACATCAGGTTCGCAGCCCGCCAGCGCTCTTCCCTAAGCATCCTAGCCCTCCTCTGGCTTGAGGCCATTTCTGAGGACGACGATCGCCGGCCAGGGTGTTTTTCGAAAGCACCGTGCCCCTGACCATAAAGAACGCTTAAGGGTCCGCGTGCATTTCCCTTCCGTGTCAAGGTTCATTGCGACCTTTAATTCGCCCATTTTTCACTCCACATTCCAACTGAATAGGTGTAAAAAGAAGACACCGCCTTTACATCGATCAGAATGGCAGGAAGGTGTTGACTGGTATGCACGTCAACGGTCTACGTAAGAAATCTGTGAATCGTCGGACTTTGCTTTGTGGTTTGGGTGCCTTGGCAGGAAACTCCTTGTTAACTGGTTGCGGCTTCAGCCTCACCGGCAGCAATTCTGTTGCGACACCCACCCCCACCACCCTTCCACTCCAACCTGCGCCCGCCGGCCCGTTGGCCCAGGGGACCGTGAGAGTATCTGGCTCCGCCGGAGCGTTCATCGGCCCCGCATTCACGGGATTGAGCTACGAAAAGCGTTCGTTCTCATCGCAACCTCTCTTTACGGGATCAAACACCGACATGATCGGCATGTTCAAGGGCCTGGGGCCAAGCCTCCTCCGAATTGGCGGAGGCTCTGTGGATTGGACCGTTTGGCACGCAAACGGCAACGGGCAGACTGTCGGCCAGGTGGCACCGCCGGATGTTAAGGGACTGGCAGCCTTCCTCCAAGCCACTGGTTGGCAATGCCTCTATGGCATCAACCTCGGTGGAACTGGCGGCAACAAAACAACCCCGGCATTGGCAGCAGCAGAAGTTGCTTACGCCGTAGAGACCCTCGGTAGCAGCTTGTATGGAATCGAACTCGGCAATGAATGCGATTGGTACGGGTGGCCGCTTTCCACGTTCGAAGCTGTGTGGGAGCAGTTCCGCACTGCCATTCTGGCGACCGCCCCTGACGTGGTCTTCACCGGACCATCCGCTGGGTCAGACATCCCCAATTGGACCATCCCGTTTGGCGATTATGCGACCAAACAGCAAATTGCTTTGCTCACCCAACACTACTATCGCGAAGATGGGACGAATGCTTCAGCTACCGCCGCGGAGTTGCTGAGCGCGAACCCGTGGCTGCAGGGCGACTGTCAACAACTGCAGGAGGCGTCCCTGAAGATCGGCATTCCCTGGCGGATGAGTGAAACTAATTCGTTCTCCCATGGAGGCTCAATTGGGGTAAGCGACAGCTATGCCTCCTCGCTGTGGGTTATCGACCACTTGGCCACAATCGCGCTCAACGGCGGAGTCGGCGTCAATATGCACGGCGGCGGAAGCGGGCCAACCTACACTCCCATCGAGGATAACAAGGGCGTGGTGGTCGGAGCGCGTCCCGAATATTACGGCCTGCTGATGTTTAACCTGCTCGGTCAGGGTCAATTGCTCAACACCAACGTAAATGCAGGCGGTTTGAATGTCACGGCGTACACAGTGCGACCGGCTAGCGGCGGTTTAAACATCCTTCTCGTCAATAAAGACTCCACCCAGAACGTGCAGGTGGGCATTTCCTGCGGACAAAGCGTGAAACAGGCTTCGCTGCTGGAGATGACAGGACCGAGTCTCGCCGCGACCACCGGCGTGGTGATTCAGGGAGCCACCGTAAATGTGGATGGTAGCTTCGTTCCGGGCGGTGGGTGGTCCCCAACCCGAATCATCGGCGAGTCGATCACGTGCTACGTACCCGCGTTAAGCGCCGTCCTGCTCCAAGTCTCGTAGCCAACGTCGCCAGCTGGGAAATCGTCTCGCTCCTGCCCACTGAAAAGTCGTAGATGAGTTGATCTGCAAAAGGGCGGCACTGAGGATGAGAGCATTTACCAACCGATGAGCCGCCTCCAAAATCCCTTAGCGCCTCGTCTGGGAGCGCTTTCTCCCTTTTGGCCGGTTCTCGGTTCACTCCGAAACGATTGGGACCTCCCAGTCGTTGTTCTTAGATCAAACCTCAAGGGCGCAGCGTCCCAGAGACCCAGTGGTTCGGGCTGCTCAGGCCATCCGGCTCCTTCGACAGCGGCCAGCGGATTCGTGACGCACAGTCGCTGCGCCGTCTCCGCGCCGACACGATTGGCCACGTATTCAAAGCCCTTTCTCAAATGAGGCGGACGCCACTTGGTGTTGTGCGCGTCGGTGGCAAGAAAGTGGATCCAGTTACGCGTGAGCAACTCGTTGGAAAAGTCCTCAGCCTGCTTGCCGAAGCGACCGTACAAGGAACTTGCGGTTACCTGGGTCAGGCATCCCTGCTGCAGCCACTCAGCCAACAGTTCCGGGCGCTTCTGAATCACGGGGTTGCGTTCCGGATGAGTGATGATCAGGGTGTAACCTAACGATTTCAATCGAAACATGGCATCGGTCAATTGGACAGGAATGGCCGAATCGGGAAACTCGATGAGTAAATACCCCGTGCCGTTTATTGAGTAACGTAAAGGATTGGCCAGCGCATCAAAGATGTTCTGGGCGTTCATGTGGAAATCGCACCCTAAGCTCAACTCAATAACGCCGTTCAGCAAGCCGCGCAGCTCCTCCAGACGTTCTTGATTCACTGAAGGTTGATATGGAAAGGCGTCGCTTGCATGGGGAGTGCAGACCACATGCGTTACTCCCTCCCGCGCTGATTCCTTAGCCATGGCTAGCGAGGTTTCCAGATCGGGAGGCCCGTCATCCACTCCGTAGATCAAATGATGATGAATGTCGATCAATTTGCCCCCGTTACACGGCCTCAAGAACATCAGAATGAAGTTCCATTCTGATGTTCTAGTTCAACCTGATTCTAATGCTCATGGCCAATTTCACGATGAGTGCCTCCACACCTTGATTGTCAAGGGGCAACAAAAGGCCAGCCTCCGAAGAGACCAACGCCTCGTGCGGTTGTCACCACACAGCGCAACATTCTTCGTGAAACCAAGGGGCAAGAAGTTCAGGCTTTGCAGACTGGGACAAAGCCTCAGATAATTATCGCTAGAAAGAATTCCGATGCCTGAAGTCGTACATGGCGCCAATAGTGAATCCCTGGGGGTTGAGAACGTGCGTACTGTTCGGTCTAAACTTGTCGATATCAGGCCAAAATTGGTATTCATAGTCGCCGCGCAACCAGATACTCCGGAATAGCCGGTACTCTACCCCGCCGCCGGGGGCTAAAACGGATCGCGTCTCATGCTTGAAGTTGGGGTTTGGGTTATCCCAATCAATGCCACCGTAGTCAAGTATGAACTTCGTATAAGGCTTTAAATTGTGGAAGTGGTGCCACGTGTAGATAACCCCGCCACCAGCCGTATCCAAACGAAAATTGCTGGGCACACCAGAATGGGGACCATGGCCAAGACTGATATCGCGTGCCTCCGCCTCCAGCCCAAATCCGTGCAGAAGAGACGGACCGCCAGTGAAATTCCAGTCCACCCAGACCGCCCCTCCCTCCATATAGTGATTGGCCCAGTCCGTGTTGTAGACAGACAAGCCTGCGCCAACAGCTAGGGGAGGACCGCTACTACCGGAAGCCGAGGGCACCACCTGTGAAAAAGCTGGAAATGCCAATACGAGGAAAAGTCCTGCAGTACCAATCACCTGTCGCATATACTTACTCCCTGAAAATAGGCGATTCTGTGAAGTCGAAACTTCAAACAAAGTTATCATCAAAGCCAGACGGTTGTGCAGTTTAATTTCTGGCGACTCTCTCATTCCTGCCTGCTATAGCAAGTCTTTCACTCCGCATATCCCAGTATGGCAGAAACAATTACTTTCACTCCATCACAAAACAGTGTGGCTAAGCAAGCTCAATTTGTGACGGGTACCCGGGCCGATATGGCTCTAAGCGCGTCAGTTTCCGGAGGGGCGGAGACGCAGAGCCTCCAGCAAAATCAATTCTTAGGAACGGAGTCGGCTGTCTTATTAGACGGTACAACCGCATCACCTCTCTCCGCGATCGGCGTCGGAGGAACTACTTTTCCTGAAACCAGGTCTGCAGGCTTGTGTGTAACCTTCAGCAATCTTCCTTGAACGTCGAAGGTCATCGTCCACTGCATCGGCCGTGGAACTGCGGACACATCCGCAAAGGTGAGAATCACGTTGCCACGATCTGGAATCTCCAACTCGGCCGGCATTGCCAAGCGAGGCTTAACCCCATCGGGGTCGTCCGCCAACAACGCAGCCCGGGGTTGCGCTCCCGCCAGCGCCGCGTAGCAGAGACCGGTCCCAAGCCATTCAGCGGCCGCATCAGAATGCTCTTCAGTACGGATGTGATTGAAGGCCGAGATCGTCATTGCGTTAATCGGCGCGGGAGAAAACAGCGAATAGCTCCTGAGGAGAATCGGGATGATGCGCAACTTGCCGTCGCCGGACCTTGGAATCGACGCTGAAAAAACACTCGTGTCCCTCGTCCCGTTGTTCCGCATAAACTGCAGAAAGATGTGGTTCGGCAACGCAGGACAAACGACCTGCTGGTAATTCCATTTATCCTTGCTGAACTCTATGCCCGCCAGTCGGGCACGCTCACCGATCGAAGACTCCGCATCCGCTACGAGATCCCGATCCTTCGAATTCATCTGATCGACAGTGCGGAATTCGATCGAACCCGCATTTCCACGAGCATCAAGCGAAAACGGCACGGACCGTTCAACCAGATGAAGCTCCTTAACCTTCGGCGGATCGGCGGGGACCTCCTTCACCTTCTGTGCCATCATCGGCGCGCAGGCAAAGGCCATTGAAGCAATGCCCAGGAGGATGGATTGGATTCTCAGTCGTCCCATGCTGCCCATAGACTAACACTGCGCCAGACTTTTCCTGCGATGGAAACGAACAGGCAACCAGGTGCCCGGTCAAAACCTCTGCAATGAGACATCAAGGCTATTGTCCAGAGCCCGTCAGCGTAATCGCCTGTGGTGAGTCAGCGGGCCCGTCACCGTCGGCGCGAAGTGCCCATGGATTGTGCAGTTCGACCCGGCTGCCAGGCTGGAGCCACAGTCATATGCGAATACAAACGAAGAAGAGTTCGCACCGTTTACATTGATGCTGGTAATCACCAACGGCGCGCCACCTGTGTTGGTCAAGGTTACGGATTGCGCCGCGCTTAAAACACTCCCCCGATCGCAAGCGGAAGGGCCGCCGCCGACGCGAGTTGCGCAGCGCCTATGATGCTTTGCCACTTGGAGCCGCCCATGATCTTCTGAGGAACGAATATGGTGTCGCCGGGTTGCATCCGAAGGCTCATGAGTCCGCCTCCCGCCCACATGCCCCCCTGTTTCCCCGGCATGATGACTGACCCATCCACTCGTAGTACGTAGATTCGTTTCCTGTCGCCGGCGCTCGTTGTCCCGCCCGCCTTCTGAAAGTACCAACCGAAGGATTTGCCCGGGACATAATTCACTGCAACGGGGTTGAACACCTGGCCGCTGACGACCACAAAATTCGGCCGCTTGGGTATGAGCAGAGTGTCACCGGCGCGCAGTTCGATATCCGCAGGCGTATTTTCCCATTTAGCCACGTCCGAGGAGATGTCGATGCTTAAACGGCCGCTGGCCGGTTGGCGGCGAAGAACGGTGAGCGCTTCCTGCCGCTGTCGTTGCATTGCCTGCTCCATCGCTGAGGCCGCATCCTGGTTCATGGCACCGGGGTTAAAAACAACCGGCGTACTCTCGATTCGTTGGATTGTGTCCTGTCGTACCTTCTCATTCAGTTCGCGAACCTGCAGCCGCTCCAGCACCACGGCTGGTCCATATGCATCGGCGCGAAACCCGCCCGCACGCTTCACCACTGAGGAAAGTCTCTCGCCCGGCACGATGCCGTAGCTGCCTGCATGTTCCACTTCGCCCGTGATCTTCA
>Ga0302319_10021097_pt1 | contig 11739 bp, 14 predicted proteins | sample Bog_T0_2_FD_203319 | JGI IMG/M metagenome (GOLD analysis project Ga0302319, IMG submission 203319) | Peat permafrost microbial communities from Stordalen Mire near Abisko, Sweden - Bog_T0_2 | ecosystem: Environmental > Terrestrial > Soil > Wetlands > Peat | place: Sweden: Abisko, Stordalen Mire...
GCGAAAGCTGGTGAATGATCTGATCGCCGCCACCAAGGCGATGGAAACACGCACCCGCTCGCTGGAAGGCGAATTGCAGAAATCCTCCGATCAGGTCAACGAACTGCGCGGCAAGTTGGATGACGTGCGCAAGGAAAGCCTCACCGATCCCCTCACCAATATTGCCAACCGCAAGGCGTTCGACGCCGCCATGGAAACCGCCAAGCTGGCCCTGGCCGAAGGCGAAGCCGTCGCCCTGATGATGTGCGACATCGATCATTTCAAGAAATTCAACGACAGCTGGGGCCATCAGACCGGCGACCAGGTGCTGCGCCTGGTGGCCAACTGCCTGTCCGACAATCTCAAGGGCCGCGATACCGCCGCCCGTTATGGCGGCGAGGAATTCGGCGTCATCCTGCGCGGCACCACCCTCGGCGATGCCATCCATGTCGCTGACCAGATCCGCCTGGCGGTGCAGAGCCGCAAGCTGGTGAAGAAATCCACCGGCGACGTTCTGGGCACCATCACCATTTCCATTGGCGTGGCCGAGTTCACCGCCGGCGATACCGTCGAATCCGTCATCCGCCGGGCCGACGCCTGCCTTTATGGCGCCAAGCAGAATGGCCGCAACATGGTGCTGGGCGAGAAGGATCCTCGCATGGCGGCCCAGATTTCCAACGCGGCCTAACTATCTCCTCCGCGCGACTTCCCTTATGCTCCAAGCACGATGGAGACTTTCGATCATGTGCTGGTGACGGCAGAGGGCGCCGTCGCCATCCTCACCCTCAACCAGCCCGAAATTCTGAACGCGGCATCCCCCGCCATGATGCGCGGCGCGCTGGCGGCGCTGGAGACAATCGAAAACGAGCCGAAATTCCGCGCCATGATCCTCACCGGCGCGGGCAAAGGCTTCTGCGCCGGGGCCAATCTCACCGCCGCCGAAACCAGCGGCCCGATTGATACCGGCGCGATGCTGGAACAGGTGTTTCACCCGTTCCTGCGGCGCCTGCGCGATTTCTCCATGCCCGTGGTGATGGCAGTGAACGGCCCGGCGGTCGGCATCGGCATGAGCTTTGCCCTGAGCGGCGACCTCACCATCGCCGCTCGCTCGGCCTATTTTCAGCAGGGCTTTTCCAAGATCGGCCTGGTGCCGGATGGCGGCTCAACCTGGCTGCTGCCGCGCCTGATCGGGCTGGCGCGGGCCCGCGAACTGGCGCTGCTGGCGGAAAAACTGCCCGCCGAAAAAGCGTTGGATTGGGGCCTGATCAACGCGGTGGTTGATGATGACCGGCTGATGCCCGAAGCGCTGGCGCTGGCAAGAAAACTGGCAGAAGGCCCAGCCTCGCTTTCCCTCACCCGCAAGCTGTTCTGGGACGCGCCGCAAAACAGCTACGAACAACAATTGGCCCGGGAACAGGCGGCACAAAGCAGCGCCGGACAGACCCAGGATTTTCGCGAAGGGCTCAAGGCCTTCCGCGAAAAACGCCCGCCGCGCTTCACGGGGAAATAGCGATGAAGACAAAGAGTTTCGCGGTGAAGGACGGCGAAAAAGTCGACCTGCGCCAATGGCCGACAAAAATCGATCCGGTATACAAAACGCCGGAACAGTATCGTGCGCTGCTGGAAGACCATGTGGCGCGGCTGGCCACGCAGCAGCAGCTTCTCTATGCCCTGAACCGCAATGCCGTGCTGGTGATTTTCCAGGCGATGGACGCAGCGGGCAAGGACAGCGCCATCAAGCATGTCATGTCCGGCATCAACCCCCAGGGCTGCCAGGTCTTCAGCTTCAAGCATCCCAGCGCCGCCGAACTGCAGCATGATTTTCTCTGGCGCACCACCCGCGACCTGCCGGAACGCGGCCGCATCGGCATCTTCAACCGCTCTTATTACGAGGAAGCGCTGATCGTGCGCGTCCACCCGGAAATATTGGCGGGCGAAACCGTGCCGGTGTCAGGCGACATCTGGCATGACCGCTACCGCTCCATCTGCAATCTGGAAAGGCATCTGCATGCCAACGGCACCCGCATCGTCAAATTCTTTTTGCACCTTTCCAAGGACGAACAGCGCAAGCGTTTCCTGGCCCGGATCGACGACCCTGAGAAAAACTGGAAATTCGGCGAAGACGACCTGAAGGAACGCGGCTACTGGAAGCAGTATATGAAAGCTTATCAAGACTGCCTCAGCGCCACCAGCAGCAAGCACGCGCCCTGGCATGTCGTGCCCGCCGACGACAAGAAAACCGCCCAGCTCATCGTTTCCCGCATCCTGCTGGACACGCTGGAAGGGCTGAAGATGACCTATCCCAAATCCAGCCCGGCGCGCCGCCGGGAATTGCGCGCCATCCGCAAAAAGCTGGCGAAATAGCGCGCTGGTTGTGAGTGATCCGCAATAGCGCTACTTGCGCGCGGAACTATACAAAATCACAACATTGGCTTTACGCCGCCTGAATGGTTGGGCGCTAGCTTCGGTCTTGTTGTATAGAAAAGGAACAATCTCGATGAGCATAGCAGCAATCAACGCCATGACGCCCGCGATGCCAATTGCGCGGACGCCGGAAGCAAAAGAAGGTCCCGGCCCGGATCGTGATGGAGACGGCGATGAAAAATCCGTCAGCACAGCCAATGGCAGCCCGGCTTCGGCGCCCCAGGGCATGGGAGCGGCGGTCAACACCCGGGCTTGACGCGCGTGCGGCGGGCGCGTCTTTCCCAAGGCGCGCCCGCTGAGGCGCCATCCAGAAAAGGCGTCACGTCACGATGAATATTCTGCTGGTCGAAGACGAAGACGCGCTGGCGGCTTATTTGGAAAAGGGCCTGCGGGAATGCAGCCACAAGGTTGAACTTGCCAGCCGGGGCGATCGCGGCCTGGAGATGGCAGTCGCTGGCAATTACGATCTGATGATCGTGGACCGGATGCTGCCCGGGCTGGATGGCCTGACGCTGGTCAAGACCCTGCGCGACCGGAGTTACCGCTGCCCGGTTCTCATTCTCAGCAATCTCGCCGGCCTCGACGACCGCGTCGAGGGCCTGAATGCCGGCGCCGATGACTATCTCTCCAAGCCCTTCGCCTTTTCGGAATTGCTGGCACGGGTCAATGCGCTGCTGCGCCGCCCGGCCCTGTCGCAGGAACCCCAGCTCCTCAGGCTGGGCGATCTGGAAATGGACCGCATCCGGCGCAAAGTGACGCGCGCCGGAACCCCGATCTTGCTCCAGCCGCGCGAATTCTCCCTGCTGGAGTATCTGCTGTTGCACCAGGACCAGGTGATCACGCGCACCATGCTGCTGGCTGGTGTATGGAATTACCACTTCAATCCCAAGACCCATATTGTCGAAACCCATATGAGCCGCCTGAGGTCCAAGGTCGGAAGCGACCTGATCCATACGGTACGCGGATCGGGATACACAGTTCGTGCGCCTAACGCAGACGCTTAAATCGGCCAGCTTCAAGCTGACGGCGGTCTATACCGCCCTCTTCGCGCTTTCCGTGGGGCTGCTGGCGGCTGTGACCTATGTCTCGGTAACGGCGGAACTGAGCCGGGAATTCCATGGCCGCATCCTTGCCGAATCCACCGCCCTCGAAGCCGATTACAAGGCGGGCGGCGTACGCCAGGTGATACGCGCCATTTCCGACCGCCAGCGCGGCAGGCTGGACGACGGGTTGGACTTCACCCTCTACGACAGTTCGGGCCGTCATTTGTTCGGCGATCTGCCGGTGGTGACCTGCAGCCGCGGCTGGACCACGCTGACCGGACCGCCGGACGGTGACGAGGCTCCCGGCCAGTTGGAGCAGCTCGGCGTTTACATCACGCCGCTGCCCAATGGATTGTGCCTGCTGGTCGGCGACGATTGGGGCGAAGTCGCCAATTTCGGCACCGTGATCCTGAAGACCTTTGGCTGGGTATTTCTCCTTTCCCTGACCCTGGCGGTCGCGGGCGGGCTGTTTCTCAGCTCCGAATTCCTCAAACGCATCGAAGCCATCACTCGGACCCTGGAGGCGATCATTGAAGGCGATATGAGGCGCCGCGTGCCCCGGCGCGGCGCGCCCGACGATCTCGACCGGCTGGCGGCGACGCTGAACCGCATGCTGGACCGCACCTCAAGCCTGACAGAAAGCCTCAAGCATCTGTCCAACGACATCGCGCATGATTTGCGAACGCCGCTGGGACGCCTGCGCCGCCAGCTCGACACCGCCAGGCTCCAGACACTGCCACCGGAGGACTATCGCGCCGTGATCGAGCAAAGCGTGGGCGAACTGGACGATATCCTGGGAATGTTCAGCGCCATCCTGCGCGTGGCACAGATCGAAAGCGGCAACCGGCGCAGCGGCTTTCAGCGCCTTTGCCTCAGCGACCTCGTCACCGACATCTGCGACACATTCGGCCCGGCCTTTGAGGAGGATGGCCGCACCCTGCGCCAGGAAATCGAACCCGATCTGTGGATTCAGGGCGACCAGGAGCTGGTGACCCTGTCGCTCGCCAACCTGCTGGAGAACGCTTCCACCCATACGCCGCTCGATAGTCGCATCACCGTCTTTCTCCGCAAGCTGCGCGGCGGCGTGGAACTCGATGTCTCCGACGATGGTCCGGGCGTGCCGGAAGGCGAGCGCAAGCGCATATTCCAGCGTTTTTACCGGCTGGAAACCAGCAGGACCACGGCCGGCAATGGACTGGGCCTCAGCATCGTCGCCGCGGTCGCGGACCTGCATGCGGCGGAGCTCAAGGCCGGGGACAATCATCCCGGCCTGAAGGTAGCGATTCTGTTTCCCGCCGCCTGACCTGCGAACGGCATGCAACATCTCCAAAAAGGCGAACTGCCGTAATGTTGCCGCATCTCCGGGGTGTTAGTGGTTCGGCACCCAAAATCACCCAAAGAAAAGTGACGCATGCCCATCCGCCTTTTGTCCGTCCTTATGTCTGTCCTCCTGTTTGCCCTTGCCTTCGCCGTGCCGGCGCGTGCCCAGGAATTGGATCTCGGCGCCTACAAGGGAAAAGTCGTCTATCTCGATTTCTGGGCCTCCTGGTGCGTGCCCTGCCGCCTGTCCTTTCCCTGGATGAATGAGCTGCAGCAGAGCTACGCCTCAAAGGGCGTGGTGGTCGTCGCCGTGGATGTGGACCGCGATCGCGCCCAGGCCGATGAATTCCTCGGCCAGATGCCGCACGCCTTCCGCATCGTCTATGATCCCAGCGGACATATCGCGCGGCAATTCGATTTCAAGGACATGCCGACCAGCGTGCTGATCGGGCGCGACGGCAAGTCCCACTTTGTTCACAGCGGCTTTTATCCGGCCCGGGAAGGCGAATATGTCGCGCACCTGGAAAGCCTGGTGGGGGGCGGGAATTGACCATGACGGCAGCCTCACGCTGGATTCTATTGGCCCTTATGGCGCTGGCGCTGGCGGGATGCGCCTCGTTCGGCCCCAAACCCTGGGAAAAAGACCTGATGGCGCGCCATGAAATGCAGGTGGATCCCTATCCGCTCCTGACCGCCGCGGAAGATCATGTCTATTTCAGCAAGGAAGCATCCAGCGGCGGCCGCGGCTTTGCCGGCGGGGGCTGCGGGTGCAATTGAAAAAGCGCCGCGGCACGGTCCGCAAAAGCCTGGCGCGCATATCGGCCGGCCTGCTTGCAGCGTCGCTGCCCCCGGTGGCGGGACAGGCGGCGGCTCAGTCCTATTATGACGATGCCTATGGCGCGCGGAACGACAATTTCGGGCCGGGCTTCAGCTATACCCAGCTCGACGCCGCACTGCTGGTCTATCAGGAATCCGGCAGCCGCGTCAGCGCCACCGAGCCCACCCTGAATCTGACGATGCATGCGGCCGATGGGCGGCAGCTCAGCATGGGCGCGGTGGCGGACGCAGTCTCGGGCGCAACCCCGAATGGCGCGGTGCCGTCCATCCTGCCGCAGAATTTCGTCACCCCGATCCGGGCCCAGGGCTCCAGCACCTCCGTCACCGGCGCGTCCGGCGGCAGCACCATCATTCACCTGCCGCCGACACCGGGCCAGGTGGCCGCCGCGGCGCTGGGCCGGCAATATACCGTTCCGGCAAACACGCTGCCGGTGGACAAGGGCTTTCACGACCACCGCGCCGCCCTGACCGGCGCCTGGGCCCAGCCCCTGGGCGGCATCACCGAAATCGGTTTCGGGGCCGGCTATTCCCGCGAGTCGGACTACCAGGCCATCACCGCCAACACCCATCTGTCCCAGAATTTCAATGCCAACAACACCACCGTCAGCCTGGCGCTGAATTCCGAATTCGACTCCTCTTTTCCCTTTGGCGGCATTCCCACGCCGCTCACGCTGATGAATGCGCAGTGGAAGCCGCAAACCAGCCGCAACAAGACCCAGCTCGGTTTTGTTCTGGGCCTCACCCAGGTGATGACGCGCGCTTGGCTAACCCAGTTCAACTTTGCTTTCGACCAGCAATCCGGCTACCAGAACGATCCCTATCGCATCTTGTCGGTGGTTGATCCGGTCAGCGGCCTGCCGACGCAGAGCCTTTACGAAAACCGGCCGCTACAGCGCCAGAGCGAGAGTCTTTACTGGGACAATAAGCTCGACCTCGGCCCCACCGTGACCGACCTGTCGCTGCGCTATTTCACCGACAGCTGGGGGATCAAGTCGGTGACAGCGGAACTTGCCGAACGGCTCAATCTGGGTAGCGCCTTTTATGTCGAACCCAGCGCGCGCTATTATCATCAGTCGGCGGCGAACTTCTTTCACTTTTACCTGCCCGGTGGCCAGGCCCTTCCGGCCTATGCCAGCTCCGACACCAGGCTGGCCACTTTCTCGGCGACGACCTTCGGCGCCAAGCTGGGCTGGATTGTCTCCAAGCGCTCCGAATTCTACCTCAAGGGCGAATATTACACGCAAAGCGGCAATGGCCATCCCGCCGGCGCCATCGGTCAGCTGAAGCAGCAGGACCTGTTTCCCAAAACCAACGCCGCCATCGCCTTCATCGGCTATAGTTGGGATTTCCATTAAGTGACGGCCCTGCCGGACATTGGGCCCTCCCGCCGCGTCACGCGGCTGGGATCGGATTATCACATCAGCTTCCATGCCATGGCGACTCCTTGCGAAGTGCGGGTGGAATGTGATGACGCGGGCCTGGCCGAAACGATAGGCGCGGCGGTCGAAAGCGAAACGCGCCGCATCGAGGCGAAATTCAGCCGCTATCGCGCCGACAGCGTGGTGAGCCGTATCAATGCCTCCGGGCATCTGGGTCTGGCGGTGGACGCGGAAACAGCCAGCCTTCTGGATTGTGCCCGGCAATGCTACCTCGTCAGCAAGGGGATGTTCGACATTACCTCCGGCGTGCTGCGCCGCGCCTGGCGCTTTGACGGCTCGGATAATTTACCCAGCGCACAGAAAATTCTCGACCTGCTGCCGCTGATGGGCTGGCCCAAACTCACATGGAAGCCGCCTGAGCTGAAACTGCCGCCGGGGATGGAAATCGATTTCGGCGGCCTGGCCAAGGAATATGCCGTGGACCGGGCGCTGGCCGAGGCTGCCGCCATTGCCCCGCTGCCCATGCTGGTGAATTTCGGCGGCGACCTGTGTGTTACCGGGCCGCGCAAGGGCGGCGCCCCCTGGAATGTGGCGATCGATTCGGTTGAAGACAGCGGCAAGATGGCCGGCCTGATTCAATTGAAGGAAGGTGCCCTGGCAACCAGCGGTGATGCCCGCCGCTTCCTGCTGCGGGACGGCGTGCGCTACGGCCATATCCTCAATCCGCGCACCGGCTGGCCCATCAGGGATGCACCGCGCTCGGTAACGGTCGCGGCCTATAGCTGCGTCGAGGCCGGTATTTCCGCCACCCTGGCGATGCTCCAGGGCCGACACGCCGAAGCCTTCCTGAAACGCGAAGGCTTCCGCGCCTGGTGCATCCGCTAACCCTGCATCTCCGCCTCGGCGATGGATTTTTGCGGGCTCATCGTCCCGGCGCCATCCTCCGGCCTCAGCGTCAGAAAGCCCGGCACCGATAAAAGAGGAATGATCGCGGTCAGCAAAAAGACTTCCTGGAAGCGTGCCGGAGTCAGGAGATGGGAATGAAAGCTGACCAGACTGAGCAGGACCGCGGCCACCGAGACACCGAAACTGACGGAAAGCTGCTGCAGCACCCCGCCCAGGCTGGTGGCGCGGCTGAGATGGGAATCCGGCATGTCGGAATAAGACAAGGTGTTGGAGGTCATGAACTGCGCCGAACGCATCAATCCAAAGACAAACACCAGTGCCATGATGATCCAATGCGGTGTCTGGGGCGTCAGCAGCGCGAATGCCGCCAGGGTGGCCGAACCGGCAACCGCGCTGGCCGCCAGCACGGCAGGATAGCCATGACGGCGCAGCAGCGGAGCAATCAGTGTGCGGACGAATATCGCGCCCGCCGAACCGACAAAAGTAAGCGAGCCAGAGGCAATGGGCGACAGGCCGAAGCCAACCTGTAGCATCAGCGGCAGCAGATAGGGCAAGCCATTCATGCCGATGCGGCATGTTCCGCCCGCCAGCGTTCCCACACGGAAGGAGCGTATCCGGAACAGGCTCAGATCCACCGCCGCCCCTGTTTTCTTTCGGGCGTAAAATCCGAACGCCAGCAACAGGCCCACAGCCACGGCAAGCGTGACGGCGATGGTGGAGATTGATATGACGGGCCGGCTGACATTCTCCAGCCCGAACTGGAAAAGACCCAGACCGCAGCCCACCATCAGGAACCCGGCAAAGTCGAACTTTTGCGTCTGCGGATCGCGGACATTTTTCACATAGCGCAAGGCCAGCACGATGCCGATCAATCCCGCCGGCAAATTGACGAAAAATATCCAGCGCCAGGAGAGATAGGTGGTGATCACCCCGCCCATGAGCGGGCCGAACACCGGCCCCATGATGGCGGGCAAGGTCATATAGGTCATCGCCGTCATCAGTTCGGAACGTGGAAAGCTGCGCAGCAATATCAGCCGCCCCACCGGCGTCATCATCGCCCCGCCGAGGCCCTGCACGATGCGCATTGCCACGAGCATGGAGAAACTCTGCGCCAACCCGCATAGCACCGAGCCGATGGTGAATACGGCCAGCGCCGCCACGAAGACCCGTCGCGCCCCAAACCGGTCGGCGAACCAGCCGCTGACGGGGATGAACACGGCCACCGCCAGCACATAGGCGGCCACCGCCAGGCTCATCTGCACCGGTGTGACGTGAAGACTGCGCCCGATATCGGGAACCGCCGTGGTGAGGATGGTGGAATCCAGTTGTTCCATCAGGAACGCCGTGGCCACAATCATGGGAATCATGAGCGGTAGCCGGGGGCGGGCAAATGATAAGAAGGGCAAAAGCCTGTCTTTCGGGAAAAATTTGAGTGACTCGATCAGCATTAGTAACGCCAGGGCCGCTCCTCACAAACTGGCGGCCAGGCGCTATGGCGTCGCTGTGGAACGTTTTGGTTAACAAAGCATTAACAGGCATAAGGGGGCTAATACGAGCTTTCAGCCCTTCCGGTATGGAGTTCCCGCGATCGTGTTTTTTGACCGCGCTTTGTCTTTTTTTGAACAAAATTTTTCACGCTTCCCATTCCCCGCCCGAACGGTCCCATATGATCGCGCTTGCTGCATCATCGGCCAAAATCCCTGCCGCGATCGGCGGGGGCGTTGCCGCGGGCGCCAACGGCCACGGGGCCCCTCCCTTGGCCGATCGCGCGCTGATTTTGGTGGTGGACAATAATAACGGGGTCCGCACTTGCCTGCGCGACTTGCTGGAAATTTCGGGGTACCGGGTCGAGACCTATGTCTCGGCCGAAGACTGCCTCGCCGGACTGAGCCCGGACGCCAGGTGCCTGATTACCGATATGCGCATGCCGGGAATGGACGGGTTGGAATTGCAGGCCGAGCTGGCCAATCGGAAGATCCACTTGCCCGTGATCTTCATCACCGGTCGGAGCGATCTGGCAACGGCAGTGCGCGGCTTCCGCAGCGGCGCGCTGGACGTCCTGCAAAAACCGTTCGATGTCGCCTATATCCTGGGCGCTGTGATGCGGGCGGTGGCGATCAGCCTGAACGACAATAACGCCCATGCGGAAGCAACCTGGGCGCAGCAGCAGCTGGCACTACTCAGTCCGCGCGAACAGGTGGTGTTCGACCAGCTGGTCGCCGGCCATAGCAGCAAGGCCGCGGCCTTTGCCCTGGGCATTTCACCCCGGACCATCGAGATTCATCGCAGCAATATCCGCAGGAAGCTGAAGGTCAGGAGTCTGGCCGAGATGACGCGCATTGCCTGCGCCGTGCCCGGCCGCGCCCACTGACCCCCGTTACTTTTTTTCGGCTTGGCAAGCGCGATCCGTGATGACCGGCGCGGGCTCGGCTTTTCTTAACGAGCGATAGCGAGTTTAGAAAAGCTGTCCTTGCGTGAGCAGGTCCAGTGGGTCCCTATCGACAGCGTAGGGACGCGAAAGCGACGAACGCCCGAAGCGATTGCGAAGGGCCGGGAATCCGATCAGACCGGATCAGGTAGAGGCAGGCGTTATGGATACACTTTCCCCACAACCACACGCTGCCGTTTGATTCGGGTTCTTGAAGGTAAACCGCGACCCCAGCTTGGTGGTTTCGAAATCCAGTTCGGTGCCAATCAGGAACAGAATCGCCTTGGGCTCGATGAAAATCTTCACCCCCCGGTCTTCCATCACTTCGTCGGCCGGATTGGTCTCCTGCGCGTAATCCATGGTGTAGGCCATGCCGGCGCAGCCGCCGTTGGTGACGCCCACCCGCACGCCCAGATATTTGCCTTGGGCGTTACGCATGATCTCATTCAGACGCACCGCCGCCGCATCGGTCAAGCGCACCGGCTTGGGGCGTTCGCGTCTTGTGGGCTTTTGAATCTGCGTTTCCATCAGAACATGTTCAATTCGAGTTTGGCTTCTTCGCTCATGCGCTCCGGCGTCCAGGGCGGATCGAAAGTCATGGTCACCGTCACGGCGCCAATGCCTTCCACCAGCTCCAGCGCGCCCTTGACCATGCCGGGCATTTCCCCCGCCACGGGGCAGTTTGGCGCGGTCAGGGTCATGTCCACCGCGACATTCTTGTTGTCCGCGACATCCACCTTATAGATAAGTCCCAGTTCGTAAATGTCCACCGGGATTTCCGGGTCGAATACGGTTTTGAGGGCAATCACCAGCTTGGTGGTGAAATCGTCCAGCTCTTCCTTCGACAGCGCCGGGGCGCTGACTTCCGTCTTGAGGGCCTGCTCGCTCATGATGCGACTCCCTCTTCAATGGCATTGGAAAACGTATGCCACGCGAGAGTGGCGCATTTCACCCGCATGGGAAATTCCGACAGGCCCGCCATCACATCCAGATGTTCGCGGTCGTCGGATGAAAGGCTGGGGGCTTCTTCACCCTTCACCAGATGAATGAATCCCTCCATCAGCTTTTGCGCTTCGGCCAAGGTCCGACCCGCCAGCATGTCAGTCATCATCGAAGCCGAAGCCTGGCTGATGGCGCAGCCCTTGCCGGTGAATTTGATGTCGGCGACCTTGCCGTCCTTGTCCAGCACCAGCATGACATTGACCTTGTCGCCGCAAAGCGGATTGTAACCCTCGGCCTTGTGGGTGGCATTCTCCAGCACTCCAAAATGCCGGGGATGGCGCGAATGATCCAGGATGACTTCCTGGTACAGTTCCCGAAGCGAATGATCCATCACTTATCCAATAGATCCTTGGGCCAAAATCTCCCGCGCCTTGGTGAGGCCTGTCATCAGTGTGTCCACATCGGCACGGCTGTTGTACAG
>Ga0302319_10021098_pt1 | contig 11739 bp, 12 predicted proteins | sample Bog_T0_2_FD_203319 | JGI IMG/M metagenome (GOLD analysis project Ga0302319, IMG submission 203319) | Peat permafrost microbial communities from Stordalen Mire near Abisko, Sweden - Bog_T0_2 | ecosystem: Environmental > Terrestrial > Soil > Wetlands > Peat | place: Sweden: Abisko, Stordalen Mire...
TTGCACGTAGGCTTCGGTCTGCCACTCGGTGAAGGCCGACATTGCACTGAATCCCTTATAGTTCATGCCCAGATAGTCGCCCGTACCCCGGTCGACCTGAGTAACGTTGTGAAAGGGAGGCTCCGGCGGAGCGTCCGGGTTGTCCTGCAGCGGCGGCGGAACGAGATAGAGAATGTTCCAATTGGGCGCTTCGTGAATCTGCGAGGCCCCCACCAGGCTGAAATCGCCGCGCTTATACAGAAAGTGTCCGGAGGAAGTCAGGGCGCCGTTAACCCCCACCAGGCCGCGAATGCCGGCTTCGTTGCCCTCCGCCTTGCGCGTAATCAGATTGATGACGGCGGAGAAAGCGTTCGAGCCATATAGCACCGATCCCGGCCCCCTAATAATCTCAATGCGCTCCAGAATCTCTACCGGAAACGATTCCATTAAATCGGAAATAATTCCACCTTCCATCACTTCCCGGGTCGGGCGCCCGTTGATGAGGAAGAGGATGTGCGCGCCCGACGTCTTGGTCTGGTCGCCATCCACGGCAATCAGGCTGCGGTCCGTGAAATACTGGCTGGACTGAGTCAACCCCGGCACGCGATCCAATATTTCTCCCAGCGTCAGTCCCCCGAAACGCCGCAGCTCATCGCTGGTGACCACCGACATGATGCCGGGCGCTTGCGAGAGTTTATCGGTGAACAGAGACGCCGTTGTGACCTTCACGTCCATCAGTTGCTGTAGATCCATGGAACCCAGATCTGCGCTCGCACTCCCCGAGCTCTGTGGGAGCAACGCCTGTTGCGAAAATCCGTAGCCGGCGAGCAGAATAAGCAAAGCTGCCATTTGCCCCGCCTTCCAATTCGAACCCCATCTCTTCGCTTGACTCACGATACTAATCTGCATGGCGCGCCTCTCCTTGTCCCGATTCCAAGCTGACGATGTCGCTTGCCGAGGTAAGAACCGAAGCCCACAGAGATCACCCCCCCGGCGTCGGTGTGCATGGCGAGTACGAAGAGCACGCACACACACCCCTCTCCAGTCCTCTTCGGCAGAACCCTCATTCCTCTCTAGTGGGGTGGAGTAGTTACTTCGGGTCGAGACGGCTTGGGAGGCAAAACACGCCCGGGTTCCACCGCAGGTGGTCATCGCTCAGATAGAATCTTTCCTGATCTCGGAAATAATCCCATGAAGACTCTCACCGAATATTTGAAGTTTCATACCAAGACGCATCGCGCCTACGTTCACCTGACTCCGCAAGTCGAAGAAATCGTCCGCAACAGCGGTGTCCAGGAAGGTATGGTGCTGGTTTCCGCCATGCACATCACCGCCGGCGTCTACGTGAACGACAACGAAAGCGGCCTGATCGAAGATATCGATCAATGGCTGGAACATCTCGCTCCCTTCCGCAAGAACTACAAGCATCACGAAACCGGCGAAGACAACGGCGACTCTCACTTGAAAGCGTTGCTGATTCATCACGAAGTAATGGTGCCCATCACCGCTGGAAAACTCGACCTGGGGACCTGGCAGCGAATCTTCTACGCCGAATTTGATGGCGAGCGCGACAAGCGCGTGATCGTGAAGGTCTTGGGAGAATAAGGCTCCAGGCCGTGTTCCGGGCAAGTTCCGAATTGGCACTCATTCAAGCGCAATCCCCTCTTTAATGAGAAACTAGGTGCCGACACAAGTACTGGCGGCTGGCCACTGGAAGCTGACGGCTGCCCAGGAGGATGCATGACCGATGAGGCTCAAGAGTTACGCGAAGCCGCGGAAAAAGCCCGCGAGGATAGCTCTCTGGCGGCCGTTTCGCTGACCATGGCCGTGCTGGCCGTATTCGTCGCTGTGGTTTCGCTGCTCGGCCACCGCGCCCATACCGAAGAGGTCGTGCTCCAGGCCAAGTCTTCCGATCAATGGGCCTACTACCAGGCGAAAAATATTCGCCAGCATGAGGACGAATTATTCGTCGCTGCCAATAACGGCGTCGCCCCTGACGTCCGTGAAAAATATTCCCAGGAAGCCGAACGCTACAAGAAAGAAAAAGAAGAGATCCAGGAAAAAGCCCGCGACTTGGAGCGCGAAGTCGCCACCGAAAGAAAACGCGCCGACCGTTATGACCTGGCCGAGGTGTTCCTCGAGATCGGGTTGGTCATCACGTCGATTACACTCCTGTCAGGCCGGCGAATCTTCTGGTACATGGGAATTGTGCTCAGCGTGGTGGGAGTGGTCGTGGCCGTTATGGGAGCGAGCGTGCACGTGGTGCAGTGAGAGTTTTTCCGAAGAAAGACGAAACTTCGTCACCCCTGCCGATGGATCGGCACAGACCGGCGGTCGGGTGCTCGACATTGCGCCGAACTCCGGCAAATTGGCCCTGAAGTTTTCCTCGCTGCGTGGCATTCCACCTGCTAACCCTTCGGAATCTGGCGCGCTTCCAAGTTCGGACTTATGGAGCTTCCAAAGAACCGCCAGTGGAGGGCGCCATGCTCAGTCACTGTGCGAATCCGCAATGTGCACGACCCTTTCTCCGCCTGGGAGAAGGCAGGCTGTTCCAAGTCGAGACGGGATCTGTTGCTATCGCGGGAAATACAAGAGCCCCCGTTCCCGCTCAGCACCGCCAACCTCCACGCGGCGTGGAGCGCTTCTGGTTGTGTGACCAGTGCGCCCGAGTCTGGACCTTGGTGCACGATCGCAATCAGGGGGTCGCGCTCCTGCCACTCTCGATGCCGCCCGCCAGCGCCCAGTTCCCCTCCAAGCAACACGAGCACTCCAGACAGATGGCTTAAGGGGCTGCTGAAGAACTAGCGTTTATTGGAGCCCCGGACGCCTCGTCCGGAGCGGGGGCCGCAACGGACCTTTGCGAAGGGCTCGATGGTCGTCGACGGATGATGATTGTACCCGCCACTAGTTGCCGCTGGCCCGCCGCTGTGGCGCGCGGTATCCCATGCCCATCGAGATATGCCGCGCCGCATCCTTCAGCGCTTCCAGGATGCGAGGCATGGTCTGCGGGCTCACCTGCTGCGTAGTCCCGCTCAGCCCCAGGCTGGCTTCGATGTTGCCGCGATCGCCAAAAATCGGAGCTCCCAGGCAGCGCGCTCCCAGATTGTTCTCTTCATCATCCACCGCGTAGCCCTGGGTACGAACTTTTTCCAATTCCTTCAGCAGCCGCGGCAGCGTAGTGATAGTTTTCGGCGTGCGCTTTTCCATGCCGCTCTTGCCCACAATCTCCTCCACTTGCTCCTGCGGAATATAGGCCGCAATCGCCTTGCCTACGCTTGTGGCGTGCACCTTCATGCGCCGTCCCACCCACGTATCCATTCGGATGAATCCTTCCGGTTCCACCTTCTCGATATACACCGCCTCGGCTCCATCCAGAACCGCCAGGTGGCAGGTCAGCCCGGTCTGCTTCGTAAGGTGCCGCATGATCGGTAAGGCTACTCCGCGCACATCGAGTCCCCCAAGCGCGCCCCGGCTCAGGCTTAGGATCTTCAATCCCACGCGATACTTGCCCGATTCCGCATCGCGGGTCAAATACCCCCGAGTTTCCAGCGTCCGCAGAATGTAGCTGGCGGAACTCTTTGGAATGTTGAGCTTACGGCTGATATCGGCATTGCTTAAACCCTCGGCTTCGGGCGCCACGGCCTCCAGCACGGCCAGCGCGCGCTCCACGGCGGCTGAGGGAGAGTCCGGTTTCGCCTTTGCGGTGGTCATAGCAAAAAGTCCCTAGTCGTGCAATAAAGTGAATGTATGTTCATTATACTGAACAAGAGGCTTGACCGCAAACGTCAGCCGTCATACGCTTCGCCAGTATAGTGAATTTATGTTCATTATACTGAACATAATAAACGGCCCTTCGAAGGAGTGACGCGCATGCCCGCCAAAGAGAACGGTAACGGAATCAAACCTCCAACCCAGCACTTCCCCTCCCCGTTAATGACGGCAGAAGAGAAATCGGCGCAATATGCACTCGCCCAAGATTGCCTTAACGACGATTGGGAAAATAATCCCCGCTGGAGAGGAATCGAGCGTCCCTACACTCCTGCGGACGTGCTGCGCCTGCGCGGCTCCGTGGCCATTGAGCACACTCTGGCGCGCCTGGGAGCGGAGCGTCTGTGGGATCTCCTGCAAACCGAACAATACGTCAACGCTCTGGGCGCGGTCACCGGCAATCAGGCGGTGCAGCAGGTACAGGCCGGATTGAAAGCCATCTACGTCAGCGGATGGCAAGTGGCCGCCGACGCCAACAACGCCGGCCAAATGTATCCCGATCAGAGCCTGTACCCTGCCGATAGCGTCCCCAACCTCTGCCGCCGCATTAACAGCGCCCTGCAGCGCGCCGATCAAGTTCATCACGCCGAAGGAAAAGTTGCTCCGTCGCAAACCTGGTTCGCGCCGCTCATAGCCGATGCCGAAGCCGGCTTCGGAGGCACCCTCAACGCCTTCGAACTCATGAAAGGCATGATCGAGGCCGGCGCTGCCTGCGTCCACTTCGAAGACCAGCTCTCTTCCGCCAAAAAGTGCGGACACCTGGGCGGCAAGGTCTTAGTCCCCACCACCGAAGCGATTCAGAAACTCGTAGCTGCCCGCCTGGCCGCAGACGTGATGGGCGTGCCTACGCTAGTCATGGCGCGCACCGACGCCGATAGCGCGACCCTGCTCACCAGCGACATCGATCCCCGCGACCGCAAATTCTGCACCGGCGAACGCACTCCCGAAGGCTTCTTCCGCATCCGGGGCGGCATCGAATCCGCCATCGCCCGCGGCTTGGCCTATGCTCCCTACGCCGACCTGATCTGGTGCGAGACTTCGCATCCCGATCTCGAAGAAGCCCGCCAGTTCGCCGACGCCATCCATGCCAGGTATCCCGAAAAGATGCTGGCCTACAACTGCTCGCCCAGCTTCAACTGGCGCAAGAAGCTCGACGAGGAAACCATCGCCCGCTTCCAGCCCGAACTGGCCCGCATGGGATATAAATTCCAGTTCGTAACTCTGGCCGGCTTCCATGCCCTGAACCTGAGCATGTTCGAACTCGCCCGCGGATACAAACAGGCAGGCATGACTGCCTACTCGCGCCTGCAAGAAAAAGAGTTCAGCCGCGAAACCCAGTATGGCTATGAAGCGGTAAAGCATCAACGCTTCGTAGGCACGGGCTACTTCGATCAGGTACAGCAGGTCATCAGCGGCGGCCTGGCGTCAACGATGGCCTTGACCGGATCGACCGAAGCCGAGCAGTTCAGCGGATTGAAACCCTTCCTCCATCCGGCACACGGCCCAGACGCCGCCTGCCAGCCGATTCTGGGCGACTGTCCGCACACCACGGTCCAGATCGAACACTCAACCGAGGAAATGCTGCTGCCCTCGGGAGACTAAACCGATCCGCCCGCTTGGGGCCCCGGACGCCTCGCCCGCGGCGGGCCGGAACCATATACGTCGGGTCAGGACTGTGCCTCACCGCTCGGTGGCCGCAGCCCTCTCCCCCTCTGCTATAATCGAAGCCGCTCCCGATGGCGTCGTTTCACATCCGTGCGGAAGTGGTGGAACTGGCAGACACACCATCTTGAGGGGGTGGCGCCGAAAGGCGTGCGGGTTCAAATCCCGCCTTCCGCACCAAATTTAATGCCCAGATTGCATTGCTCGCGGGCTGAGGTTCCCCTCAATTATCGATTTATAGCCTCCGGAGTTAGTTGTCCGGAGGCATGTCTTGGATCAGCGAGCATACGCACCCCAAAATCCGTTTGACCGCGTGCTAAGCCGCCGACCCGCGCTAAGAGTCGTTGGGATGGTTCTCAAATCCAGCCTTTGATTAAACCCATGTAATCCCGGCGCGTCCCTCAAGCGCGCAACGGAAATCGCCGATGAAAGACAGTGGGGCTATCGCCAGCCCGCGCGGGGGCTACGCGCCCTTCCTGATGCCGTAAGACCTCAAACCCCGACATCCCATTTCGACAGGAGACCAGCATTGGAGCGAGATTCTATGAAGGTAAGCCACGATCTTAGCGAGCGCACCGAGTCGGAGGCGAGATATCGTGGACTGCTGGAAGCGGCGCCGGATGCGATGGTGGTGGTGAACCAGCGGGGGGAGATCGTCCTGGTGAATGTTCAGGCGGAGAAACAGTTTGGGTACCGTCGCGATGAACTGGTCGGTCAGAAAGTGAAGAACATCATCCCGGAGGGCTTTGCGGAACGTTTGATCGCGGATGCGACACGGAGCACGGCGGAAGCGCTGGCGCAGCAGATCGGCATGGGGATCGAACTCTCGGGGCGACGGAAGGATGGCAGCGACTTTCCGATTGAGATCATGCTGAGCCCGCTGGAGAGCGCCGAAGGCATCCTGGTGACAGCGGCGATCCGCAACATCGGCGCGCGCAAGGCGGCGGAAAAGCATCTGGCGCAGATGGAGGATAGGCGCCGGGTTACCGAGACTGCGTTGCGAGAAAGCGAAGAAGGATACCGGATGCTCCTGGATGGAGTGCGGGACTATGCCATTTTCATGATGGACCCGCAAGGCCTGGTTGTCAGTTGGAATGCTGGCGCCGAACGAATCAAGGGTTACACGGCCGAGCAGATCATCGGGCATAACTTTGCCTGCTTCTTCCCCGCGGAAGACATCGAGCGTGGCAGGCCGGAGGAGGTACTCCGGATGACGGCGGCCAGCGGCTGGCACGAAGAACGAGGCATGCGGGTGCGGAAAGACGGCTCGCGGTTTTTGTCGAGTCTCGCCTTCACGGCGTTGCGCGACACGGAGGGGAAGCTGCGGGGATTTTCCGAGTTCAGCCACGATCTCAGCGAGGAAACAGCGTCGGATGCGAGGTATCGAGGACTGTTGGAAGCGGCGCCGGACGCGATGGTGGTGGTGAACCAGCGGGGGGAGATCGTCCTGCTGAACGTGCAAGCGGAGAAACAGTTCGGCTACAGCCGCGACGAGTTAGTCGGGCAGAGGGTGAAGAACATCATTCCCGAGGGCTTTGCCGAACGGCTGATCGCGGATGCGACGCGAAGCACGGCGGATGCGCTGGCGCAGCAGATCGGTACGGGAATCGAGCTCTCCGGGCGACGCAAGGACGGGAGCGAATTTCCCATCGAGATCATGCTGAGTCCGCTGGAGAGCGCCGAAGGAATTCTGGTGACGGCGGCGATCCGGGACATCAGCGTGCGCAAGGCTGCGGAAGAGCGCCTGGTGCAGATGGAGGGCCGGTACCGTGGACTGTTGGAAGCCGCACCGGATGCGATGGTGGTGGTAAACCAGGGCGGGGAGATCGTGCTGGTGAACGTGCAAGCGGAGAAGCAGTTCGGCTACAGCCGCGACGAACTGCTGGGGCAGAAGGTGACGAACATCGTTCCCGAGGGCTTTGCCGAACGGCTGGTTGCCGACGCGACGCGGAGCACGGCGGAGGCGCTGGCGCAGCAGATCGGGATGGGGATTGAGCTCACGGGGAGGCGCAAAGACGGCAGCGGATTTCCCATCGAAATCATGCTGAGTCCGCTGGAGAGCGCGGAAGGAATGCTGGTGACGGCGGCGATCCGCAACATCAGCGCGCGCAAGAAATCGGAGGAGGACAACGCCGAGCTGGAACGGCGCGTCGAGGAGCGCACGAAGGAACTGGCGGTGGCCAATCAAGTTTTGGAGCAAAGCAACCTGGAACTGAAGCAATTCGCCTATGTCGCGTCCCACGATCTGCAATCGCCGTTGCGCAGTATCAGTGGATTCGTCCAGCTACTGCAGTTGGAATACGAAGGCAAATTGGACGACCAAGCTCGGGACTGGATTCGGCGGACGGTGCAGTCGATCGAACAGATGCAAACGTTGATCCGAGACTTGCTCTCCTATTCTCGAGTGGACGCGCGCTCCCGGCCCTTCATCCGCATTCCCTTCTCCGACATTGTGAATGACGCTCTTACCCAACTGGATTCCTCGATTCACGATTCCGGGGCCCAGGTTACCTGCGGGCCGTTGCCCGAGATCATGGGGGACCGTTCGCAGTTGGTCCAGTTGACCCAAAACCTGATTGGCAACGGGCTCACCTACCGCGGCGACCAACCGCCCCGCATCCATCTCTCCGCCGAACACAGCGGGAAGGAATGGATCTTTTCCGTCCGCGACAATGGGATCGGCATCGACCCCAAGTATCACGAGCAGATCTTTGAAATATTCAAGCGGTTGCATGATCAAAAGGAGTATCCCGGAACCGGCATCGGACTGGCGGTCTGCCGACGTGTGGTCAATCGTCACGGGGGCAGAATCTGGGTGGAATCGGAATTCGGCCACGGAAGCACGTTTTGTTTCACCATTCCCGAAGGGACGGAACCAAGCAATGCACACGCAACTTACTGATGGACGGGCGGCCGAAATCCTGCTGGCCGAAGACAACGACAACGATGTGGAACTCACCCGCCAGGGCTTTAAACGGGCCAAATTGCTGGTCAACCTGCACCGTGTGAGGGACGGTGAGGAATGCATGGCCTTCTTGCGCAAGCAGGGTAAGTACGCCGACGCTCCCACGCCGGATCTGATACTTCTAGACTTGAATATGCCGAAGATGAGTGGGGAGCAGGTGTTGGCTGAGATGCTGAAAGAGGAGAGCCTGAAGGGCCTGCCGGTCGTGATCCTGACCACCTCGGAGCAAGCGGAAGAGGTCCTGAAAATGTACAAGATGCGGTGTAGTTCTTACATCGTGAAACCGGTTGACTTCGAACAGTTCCTGAAGGTAGTTCGGGCCATCACGGAATATTGGTTTACGGTAGTAGTCTTGCCCACGGCCGACGAGACCGAGAAAGCCAAAGCACAGCCAGCCTGAAGACGAGGGTAGTATCGCGCCGCCAAAGCACGCCCCCCACAACTCGCCATGCGGCGCGCGCCCACGGAGCGGACCCTTGACGGGGAGAACGCAACGATGTCAGACTAACGGTGGAGTCCAAATCCCGCTTCCGCACCGATGGCTCGGTTTCTGAAGGGTTGGAATTCTGACTATCTAGGAGTTTTTGATTCCATGCTCATTATTCTTGTCACCATTGTCCACGTGATCGTTTGCCTGTTTCTGATCATTGTCGTCCTGCTGCAAAGCGGCAAGGCGGGTGACATCTCAGCCGCATTTGGCGGGCAAGGCAGCCAGGCCGCATTCGGCCCGCGCGGCGCAGCCACTACGCTCTCCCACGCAACTACGATTTCGGCGATTCTCTTCATGCTGACCTCGGTCACCCTGTCCATCAACGCCATCCGGCATGGCTCCGCCAGTTCCAGTTCGGTGTTGCAGGGAGTGAAATCGGCGCCCGTGAAAACGCAACCCGCGGCTCCGGCGCAGGCGCCGGCAACTCCTCCGGCGCAGAAATAAGATTCCCGCCCGTTGGCGATTCCAGCGCTTCAGTCTTTCCTCGCGCCGCTCGCGGGTTTTGCTGTAATTGTATTTCCCTCATGCGGGTGCTAACATCCGATTATCGGCACTGATCGCCGGGAGGTTTGTGTTATGTCAGATCGTGATAGCAGCAGTTTCGTTTGGTTTTTGGCTGGTTTAGGGCTGGGCGCCGTGGTCGGAGTACTGTACGCACCGCGCTCGGGCAATGAGACGCGGGACGCCCTGCGCGCCCGCGCCGAAGAAGGCCGCGACTATGTTCGCACCCGCGCCCGCGATGCCCGCAGCCAGGCTTCTGAGTGGGTCGATCGCGGCCGCGATGTCGTCAACCAGCAGAAGGACCAGTTCCGCGCCGCCTATGAGGCTGGCCGGCAGGCCTATCAAGAGGCAACGACGGAAACGGGAGCACCCAAGAACCTGTAAGGACCCTTGAGGCGGATCGTATTGTTGCGAAGGTCGGGACGATCCGTCGTCTCGGACAGTAGTCGTCCCGGCATTCGCCTCACGGAGAGCGTGCTATGGAAAACCTTACGACTGTGTTCGTCGCCTTGACCGGAGCGGCCGTGCTGTTGCAGGCCGGCCTGCTCGCGGCCATGTACTTGTCCATGCGCAAGAGTAGCGCGCGCCTGGAAGCACTGGCCGAAGAGGTGAAGACCAAGGCCCTCCCCACGCTCGAAACCGCGCAGGCCATGCTCGCCGAACTCCGTCCCAAGCTCACCGTGATTGCCGACAATCTCACTGAGACCACACATTCGGTACGCTCCCAAGTTGAGCGCATGGACGCCACCGTCAGCGATGTAGTGGATCGCGCCCGCCTGCAAATTATTCGTGGCGACGAATTGCTTACCCGCACCCTTGACCGTGTCGAAGAAACCTCCGACATGGTGCACAAAACTGTGGTTTCGCCGGTGCGTCAATTGGCCGGCCTGATTCAAGGCGTGACCGCCGGCATCGAGTTTCTGCTGGGCAACCGCAGCCGCAGAAACGGCAGCAACCGCGAGTCGCGCCGGCCCGTGCCGCAGGACGAGATGTTTATCTGATTTAATTGTTGAGACCGCCGCAACTGCCGCGACCAAAACGGCGCCGAACCCTGGGCCTGCGGCAACTGCGATTGCACCGCCCGGCTGGAGCAGAAACTGAGAACAACGGGCACTCCTTTCCTCGAATCGCTTTGCACGAAGAACCCCCAACCGCCTTTATAAATCAACGTTCCGCAAGCCTCCATGGTTTCATGGATGGCTGCAAACGCATCGCTTCCGTACTGCTTGCTCACGCGCCCTCGTGTATTAACGTTCATAGCATCGAGTGTCATGGTTTCGAACGCCATTCGAAGCCCCAGATGTGGTTCAGAAATCCACAGCCCCATTGTGACATCCGACCTTGCGGCCCGCACAGAATGAGAGGAACATACTCAAGGCGGAGGCAGTGCGGACCAGCTTTCACGGGTCGGCCGGCTTGGAGCTAAGTGCTTTGCTGTCAAGATTTTACTCGGAAGCCATTGGAAAAAAGAAGCAAACTCGTTAGCGTGCAAATTGCAATTGCGGAAACCCGCATGTCCACCGCCGATTCGCGATATTGGGGGGTGGTGGGGGATACTGCTTCTCAGACCGACCAACTGTGCAGGAATCTGCACACTCCAGCAAATTCAAAATCCGACCTCGCAAATATTTTTGCGGCAGATTTCCACAGGCCCGCGGAAGGATAACCTCGCTATGACTATGGCAACAAACCGTAGCAAGATGTTAGCCCCGCTTCTTGACGCAGTACGAACCACAATCGCCGCTGTAGTTTCCCTGCTGCTGGCCCGCGTGCTGAAACTGCCTGAGTCCTACTGGGCGCCGATTTCGGCAATTGTGATTATTCAGTCCACCATCGACCCCAGAACGGTGGCCTGGCAGCGCTTCGCCGGAACTGCTCTGGGCGCGGTTGTAGGCGCGTTGGTCGCAACATTTTTTCCTTCCAACACATTGGTGTATGCGCTTGCGATTTTTCTATGCGGCGCGCTCTGCGCGCTGCTGCGCATGCGCGGCGCTTACCGCTTTGCCGCAATCACGCTGAGCATCATCTTGCTAATTGCATACCATCGCGCCGCGTGGATCGTGGCTGCGCATCGCTTCGTCGAAGTTTCCGTGGGAATCGCGGTGGCGCTCGCCGTGGCCGAAGTTTGGCCCAGCCGCGTGCCTTGATCTAGATAATCCACGCTCCGCCCACGACGATGTCATCGTCGTAGAAAACCGCCGCCTGGCCCGGAGTGATTGCGCGCTGCGGCTGATCAAAGGTGACAAGAACCTGATCGTCACTAACCTTCTCCAGCACCGCTGGAGCAGCCTCGTGACGATGACGAACCTTCACTGCAACCCGCATCGGCTCGCGCAGATCGTCGACCGAGATTAGGTTGACACGCTTGGCGCGC
>Ga0302319_10021099_pt1 | contig 11739 bp, 10 predicted proteins | sample Bog_T0_2_FD_203319 | JGI IMG/M metagenome (GOLD analysis project Ga0302319, IMG submission 203319) | Peat permafrost microbial communities from Stordalen Mire near Abisko, Sweden - Bog_T0_2 | ecosystem: Environmental > Terrestrial > Soil > Wetlands > Peat | place: Sweden: Abisko, Stordalen Mire...
CCTCTCCCCGGACTTGCCGCAACTGATTGTGGATCATCTGGGCCATGACGTGGACGCATTCCTTGGAGATCATGGACTCAACCGCAAGGATATCGGTCGCTGGATTCTGCACACGGGCGGCCCCAAGATTCTTGAGGCAACCGGAAGGGCGTTGGAATTGTCGAAGGAAGACATGGCCGCTTCGTGGGACTGCCTGCGCAAGGTTGGCAATCTCTCTTCCGCCTCGGTGCTGCTGGTGTTGGAGGAAGTTTTCAAGCGGCGTCGGCCGGAAGCGGGAACCTATTCTATCCTGGCAGCGATGGGGCCGGGATTTTGTTCGGAATTAGTTCTTCTCAGGTGGAATTGATGGGCTCCGAAGTATTGAAGACCGACGTATTCATCGCGGGGGGCGGCCCTGCCGGACTGGCCACGGCAATTGCGGTTCGAAAACGCGGCCTGCGCGTGGTGGTGGCGGACCTGGCCAAGCCTCCGATTGACAAGACCTGCGGCGAGGGATTGATGCCGCAGACCGTGACGGCGCTGAAGGACCTTGGCGTGACCTTGGGGCCGGCACAGGCGGTCCCCTTTCGCGGTATTCGCTTCATCGGTGAGGGGCGGGTGGCGACGGGTGACTTTCCCCATAATTTCGGGTTGGGAATTCGCCGCACAACTTTGCACGAAGCATTGGTCCAAAGGGCTGACGAAGTTGGCGTGCATTCCCTTTGGGAAGCGCGCGTGATTGGGATTCGCCGCGGCGAGGTTTCACTGGACACAGCCAGAGTTCAATGTCGGTGGATTATCGGCGCCGATGGCCAAAATTCAATGGTGCGAAAGTGGGTGGGGCTGGACCAGGGGCGTCCCCAGGTATCCCGTTTTGGCTTTCGCCAACACTTCCGCATGGCGCCATGGACAGACTTCGTGGAGGTCCACTGGGGCCGTAACTGCCAGATCGTCATAACTCCAGTGACGCCGCAGGAAGTTTGCCTTGTGGTCACCTCCGCGTCGCCGCGGATTCGTTTGAAAGAGGCTCTCACCCAATTTCCGGCGATCACCGAAAAATTGGCAGGATGCCAGGCTGTTACCAGGGATCTCGGCGCAGTCTCGGCACTGCGGGTTCTTCGCAAAATTTGCAGTGGACCATTCGCGTTGGTGGGCGATGCATCCGGATCGGTGGATTCTCTAACGGGTGAGGGGCTGGGGCTGGCTTTCCAACAGGCGAACGCTCTGGCGGACGCGCTGACCCACGATGACCTGGCCCGTTATGAGGCAGCGCACCGGAGCATCAATCGCCCGTCAGAAATTATGTCGCGATTGCTTCTCGCCATGGGAAGCCGCGCGTGGCTCCGTCACCGGGTTATCGGCGCGCTCGCCCGGGAGCCTCATCTGTTTGGGCGCCTCCTTACCGTTCATGACGGCACGTTTTCCCCTCTGACGTTTGGATTCGGCAATTTTTTCAGGTTGGGTCGCAGGCTGATCGCCAACCCCAGTTGAAAATCCCAAATCAAGGACCCCTTAACCCATGACCAAGCTAATGCAACGAAGCTTCATCCCCCTGGTGCTGGCAATGCTTGCGCTTTCGCTGGCTTCACCGGCAATTGCACAGGAGGCAGTCCTGGAGCTCGACCCCGGCAAGACCCAGGTGAATTTCACTCTCGGCGATGTCATCCATACGGTTCACGGAACATTCAAGCTCAAGCGTGGGACAGTGAAGTTCGATCCAGTCACGGGGCACGCCAGCGGCCTGGTGGTGGTGGATGCAGCCAGTGGCGACACCGGCAGCGGGGCCCGCGATCACAAGATGCACAAAGACATTCTTGAAAGCGCGCAATATCCTGAAGTCACTTTCACTCCCCAGCAGGTGCAGGGACAAGTCCTGCCGCAAGGGGACTTCAAGGTTCAGGTGCTTGGCTCTTTCACGATGCATGGGTCAAGCCATCCGCTTACCCTTGTTATTCAGGCCCATCTGGCGGGTGATCGTCTTACCGCCGACACGCAATTCACCATTCCCTATCAGAGCTGGGGCTTGAAGAATCCCAGCACGCTGTTCCTTCGCGTCAACGATACTGTTGATATTGCCATCCACGCCGAAGGCCAACTTAAGCTGGCTTCTCCCCATTAAAAGTTTGTCCCTGGAGAGGCAGTCAACCGGCCATCATTTGGGGTATGATGGAAGAAGCCCTGAGTTTGGGGGGCTTCTGAACGGCTCGCCAAAACGAACAACCGGATCAAGCCCAACAAGCCAATCGGCACACCTTTGAAAATTCCTTTCAGGCTGAGGATCGCCTATGACCTGGAAGAGTATAAGCAGGATGGTAAATGTCTATTCGAAAACAATTATCCCCGTTGGATTTCATGCGCACGGGGCCAACCCAATATATCAATCGCACTCGAATTATTCGAACAGCTGGAGAGTACATCGCCCCGTGGGGCAGTCGCGCCCTTATCAGCGGAGGAGAGACCGCGCTGGCCGTTTCGGAAGAACGGCTGATCCGATCCCTGGATAAATCCGGGGTCAAATGGCGGAAACATCTGTTCACGGGTGAATGCAGCCCCGGCCACATCGCCGCAATCAAGAAGAAGGCGCTGGAATTCAAAGCCGATGTCATCGTCGGGGTCGGTGGCGGGAAGTCGCTGGACACCGCCAAACAGGCGGCTTCGGAGCTTGGACTGCCTGTCGTGTGCATCCCCACGATTGCAGCCACATGCTCAGCCACCACCGCACTCTCCGTCATTTACAATGACCATGGAGAGTTTCTGCGCGTGCGTATTCACGCCAGGAATCCCAGCCTGGTCCTGGTTGATCCGGACATCATTACGCATTCCCCGGGCATCTACCTGCGCGCGGGCATTCTGGATTCACTCGCCAAGTGGTATGAAGGGCGCGCGGTGTGGCCCTCCGTTCAGAACCCTGATGTTCAGAGTTTGATGGCATTTCAACTGGCGGAGGTGCTCTACAAAGGGCACAGGAAGTACGCCATTGATGCGGTCCGTTTGAATTCCGAGCACCATGTGGAAGCCGCGCTGATCCAGACCCTCGATATCGTCATTCTCCTCACCGGGGTAATTCAAACCCTTGGCAAAGGGACCCTTTTCACCGGGCTTGCCCACCCCGTGCATAACGGACTGACCTTGATGAAGGAGAGCCACCACATTCTGCATGGATTGAAAGTCGGCTATGGAATTATGGTCCAGCTTTTGGTGCAAAACTGCCCGAAGAAGGAATTCAATGACACCCTTGCTTTCTTCCGGCGACTGGGTTTGGAGCCATCGTTGAAAGGCCTGAAATTACCCTTTGATCCGGCCATGATTCTGCGTGTGGCGGGCAAGGCGGCGAACGACCCGGATATTGGCCCGTTGAATTTTCCGGTGAGTAAGCTCATTCTTGCCGAGGCCATGGAGAAGCTGGAAAAAAGACTGGCTTGAGGGTGGAGCAAAGTCTTGAAACCAGTGCTTCCGTTTGAGCCTTCAGGTGGGTACAATCTGCTATTACTCGAGCAACTGGCCGCCGGCTCCAAAGTTCCGCCGCCAGGCTTTTGCCTGAAGAGATATGCTCAAATCCCTGCGCATCATTTTTGGAGTTGTGGTTGTCGGGCTGGTCTTGCACGCTGCCGACCTCGCGACGCGCGATTGCCGGTTGGCTCCCTACGTGTATGACGATTGCATGTGGGTCAAGCTCCGCACGCATTTTGGCCTGCCCGCCAGCCGCTTCCTGCGCATGGGTGTTCTTGAGTGTGTTGGAATCGTTCTCGCCCTCGTTCTTTACTTCACCTTCCGATTTATGTGCGCCTGTCCCAATGCGCCCAATGCCTCTGAACCTCCGCGGAAATTAACACTTTAAACTTCTCGGAGCGACGCAAATTGTAGCGTCGATCTCCGCTCGACGTCTCCCGCCGACGGCGGTCGGAGACCGCCGCTACAGCCGGATCTTCTAACATTTAAGCCGCTCAGTATCGGTATGAATTTCTTGCAGCCCTGGCGCAAAGCGATTACTTGAAGATTTCGCTCAGAGGCGGGCGATCACCGAATTCCGCGTCATCAATACCCAGCGCTTTTAGAATCGTTGGCCCCTCTGACGTCATGCGAATCCGATGCAGATTGACTCCCGTGCGAATATGCGGTCCCCAGGCGATGAACGATGATTCCAGTCCTGAGCGATAGGGCAGATAGCCGTGCGATCCGCCCATGACTCTCTGCTCGGTGATAATGTCGCCGGTGGCGAGTTTCCCGAACATATAGCCCTCCGGCGCATCCAGAGCCAACTGGACAGCTGGCTCAGCTCCCAGATCATGCAGCGCTGACCGGCCAAACTCCGCCCAGAGCGCTCCCTGCTCCAGTAGCGAAGCGAGCGCTGCTTGAACCTGCGCACGCAGGTCCTCGCCCTCCGGCCAATAGATGAAGAATGAGCCGCCGTTGGATAGAGTTGAAACTTTTCCGCCCGTGATCTCTCCGGCCGAGTTAACCGAGAGCAGTCCCGCCTTGGCCAGCAACACATTCGGTTGAATCAGGCGGCCCGTGCGAAGGAATCCGTGATCGGAAACGATGAAAACATCGGTTGAGCCTTCCACGCCTGACTCGTGAACGGCTTGCAACAGCTCCCCCACTCGCGTATCGCAATCCTCCAGCGCCTTCGTCGCCTGCAGGCTTTCGGGGCTGAAGGAGTGCTCGGTGTGGTCCGGGTCGGCAAGATGCACCAGCGTCAGGTTGGGCCGATACTTTTTTATAAGGTAGGCCGCCAGACGAGTGCGAACCACGTCAACGTTTGACTCCGCGGGCATTGGGCCCACAGCCTTCATTGCCTCCTCCAAGAGCCCAGGGGTCGCGTATTTCCCAACATAATTCATGTCAAAGACCATCGCCTTGGAGGGGTCCCAGATTTCCGGCAAGTCCCAGTCAATTGCCGCGCCCACGGTAACCGGCCATGAAACCGCGGCCGAGGTCAGATGCGCCTGGCGTGCCTCGTCCCATAGCGCCGGCGTTTTGAGATCTTTGGCGTACCAGAACCAGTCTTCCACTTTTTTCTCGGGCGTTCGCACGGAAACGTTTGAATAGATGCCGTGCTCCGCCGGCAGGCGCCCCGTAACGATGGTAGTGTGCGAAGGGTACGTCACGGTGGGATAGACGCCTTCCACTCCCTCCGCGTAGCTGCCTTCCGCTCGCAGCCGCTGTAAGTTGGGGAGATGCGCCTTCAGCGCGTTCTCGGCATAGAAGTTGGCGCCCAAGCCATCCAACGAAATGACCAAAACGTGATGTTCAGCGCGCTGGGGCAGCGCTGGAGGTTGACCGAATAGACGCCCGCCTGTGCTTAGCAGCGCTACCAGGGCGATAACGGTCACGACGTGATGCTTAAGGAGTACAATGGCGTTTGGAACTTTCATGAAGAGTGACACCTCAGTGGGAATAATGGATGACGGGATTGGACCGGCTCGCCCACTCGCCATTGCCACGGCAATTGAAGTGGCGGTGATTTTCGCTGCAATTCTTGTTTACATCTGGCATTGGCAACACACCCACCCTCGCGTTTGGATTGTACTCTTCGCTTTGATTCTGTTCAGTCACGTGTTGCATCGCGACACTCTTCGCGGGCTCGGGCTGGGGCGCCTTGAACTCCGTTCGAGCGCGCAGTTGGTGCTGCCACTGGCCATTCTCCTCTATCTGCCCTTGCTCTTCTACGGATTTACGCATCATTACCTGAAATTCCTTCGGCCAAACTGGCAATCCCTGCTTCTTCTGCTCGGATATGGGTGCTGGTGCGCATTTCAGCAATACCTGACCCAGTCCTACTTCCACAACCGGCTGATGTTGGTTATTCGAAATCGCCATTTGAGTTCCGGTGCCGTTGGAATCATGTTCAGCGCCACGCATATTCCCAATCTCATCCTGATGGTTGCCACCCTGGTTGCGGGATTCGTCTTTGCGGAAGTCTTCGCCCGCCATCGCAACATCTGGCCGTTGGCGCTGGCCCAAGCCGTTGGGGGCCTCGTGCTTGCAGCCGTTGCGCCGGACGCATTGATCCACCACATGCGGGTTGGGCCGGGGTATTTCTTCTATGGCATCCGCTAGGGGACACGCCAAGCTGAAGGCGGAAAGCAGCATGCGGTAAGCAGACCTCAGCATTTCTCCCAGTGCGTTCTTTTCGAGCCCGACTTCGATCCGTGCATGGCAGGGGGAGTGTACGCTGAAAGTGTTACACCACTGTTTCGGAGGTGCTAATGCTTCGTCTTTGCTGCGGGTTGCCTTCGGCCTACGCCCCCTTTGAGCGACGCCTGGGCAAGTAGGGAAGGTCAGCGATCTGGCCTTCGAACTTTTCCGTCCAGCGGCCGGGAATGGCCGCTCCACACATAGGGCAGCCGCCTTTTGCCGTCAGGCGATAATCCAGAATGTGATAGCCAAATCGTTCAATCAGCAATTCGTGGCAACGTGGACAATAGGTATTTTCAAGGTCGCCCACGTGGCCCGGCATATTCCCGGCATAGATGAACCGCAGTCCTGCAGCCTTGCCGATGGCCGCAGCACGCTCAAGGTCTCCGGCCTGGGTGTTGGCGGGGTCGGTCATCTTATAGTCTTTGTGGAAGGCTGAAACGTGCCACGGAATGTCGGGCGATACGCTCACCACAAATTCCGTAAGCCGCTTCAACTCGTCGTCGGAATCGTTGAAGCCGGGAATCAACAGCGTGACAATCTCAACCCACAAACCCATTTCGTACAGGCTGAGGATGGTCTGGAGAATCGGTTCGATGCGTCCGCCAAGCTGGCGATAGTGATGGTCATCAAAGCTCTTCAGATCGACCTTGTAGAGATCAACCCACGGGCGCAGGTATTCCAGCACCTGCGGCGTGCCGTTGCCGTTTGAGACAAAGCCCGTGACAAGCCCCGCCGCTTTGGCTTCCTTGAAAACCGCCACCGCCCACTCACTGGTGATCAACGGCTCGTTGTAGGTGCTCACCAGAACTTTTGCGCCTTGCTGCAAGGCGTCGCGGACCATTTCTCCGGGCGTCGTCCGCATGGGGCGGGAAATGGCGCGCGGGTCTCGCAGGGCCTGCGAAGTCACCCAATTCTGGCAATAGGCACAATGCAGATCGCAGCCCAGCATGCCGAAACTGTAGGCGAGAGCGCCGGGATAGGCGTGGTGGAAGGGCTTCTTTTCAATGGGGTCGCATTGCACTCCTGCGGCATAGCCCCACGGGACCTGCAGCTTCCCCCCCTCGTTGAAGCGGACCTTGCAGATGCCCAGTTGTCCTTCGGGGATCCTACAGCAATGGCCGCAGGCAAAGCATTGCACAAACCCGCGGTCAATCTTTTCGTAGAGCTCGCCTTCGCGAACATTCTCGCTCAGGAGATTCTGGAGTGTTGCCATGAACCACGACCTTGGGGAAGACAGGGAGCTCGAAGCTCGAAAATGCTGCATCGAAATTCGAAACTCGGAGTCCTACGACTTTCGGGTTTCGAACCTCGGTCATTCAAGCCTTCCTTCTTCATTATACGCTTAGCTGCCGTGTCTGCAGGAAGGATGCGGAAAAGGCGCATTGAATTCAGATGGGTCGTGCCCGTGGAAAGCTCCCACAATACGTCGGAGGCGGTGAGTTTTGAGTTTCGTTCTCAGGGTTGCTTCTGCCAATGCTGGCCGCTGTCTTGGCTAATCCATTGCGACCCGGAGCTTGTTATGACGGTGACATGCTGCGGCGTGGACAACAGAATCGCGGTGATGGTTTCGGTTACCGTGGTCTTCCCCGAGGTGATGGTAACCCTTGTCCAGTTCGCGCCCGCATCGACGGAATGAAAGAGCGATCCCCCAGCGCCGGCGGCCCAAACATCATTCCCCGCCGAGGCAACTGTTTGGAAATTCACATTGTCAGCAACGGCGATTGGTTGAAACGATTTTCCCCTGTCGGTTGAGCGCTCGATCTTGCCCTCGGATGAAACATTCCAGAGGACGGCGGGCGTGTTAGCCTTCGATTTCATTCCCCTGACCGATGCATCCATTCCGAGCATGGGCGTCTGGGCCGCTACATCCATGGCAGCCGAAGCACCTCCACGCCGAGCAGTTTTTGCAGTACTCGGCTGTGCCGCCTCGGGTTCAAGAGGTTCTGCTGAGACCGCGATACTTTGGGTTGTGGAGCGGAATACCTGCGGCGCAGCAGCGGGCTCAGTGCCTTTTTTCTCCGCTTCATCGGATGCCGCCAAGGGCGGGGCGGGGGCCGCCGCAGGAGGTGCGGGTGCAGGCAGGGCCACGGCGGAAAGCGCCTTGCCTCCCTGACTTTGTTCCTGCCGGGCGCTAACAGCGGGACCGTTCTCTGTTTGCAGGGCGGGGGGTGGACGAAGTGAAGCCATCACGGTGGCATGCTGTTGGGCCTGCAGGCGTCCGCTGGGGTTTTGCAAGGAGGCGTCTTGCTGCGGTCCTGCTGCCTTTTTGAGCTCTGCCTCGCTATTGCTGTAGGATTGCAGCGCATCGGCTTGTGTTTTTGTTTTCGCCGTTTCCGTAGGCGGTGGAACCGATGGCAACGGAGCGACGGTTTGTGGAGCCATGGTGACGTTTCCCACCGGATTTGGCGGAGTCGTCGATTTCGAAATCTCCTGATTCTGTTGCCACCGGCCAGAGCGTAAGACCACCACAAGGGTTACAGTGCCCAGCACCGCGGCCAACGCACCCCATCGCAATACGGGCCAGGGATTCCATCGGCGCCCGGCCACTCCGTGAGCTGGTTTCTCCATCAGGGCGTCCGCCGGCACGATGAAGGCGGCAACTTCGCGGCATTCGGCGCACTGGCCGAGATGTTTCAACACGCTCGCACGTTCGCGCTCCGTCAGTGTCCTCTCCGCGAACGCGGTAAGCAAGTTTGCGTCAGGATGCGCTTCACCCTGGAAGGGTGGCGGCCCGGTGAGAGCGCCGGTAGGCTTGCCCTCATCAGGTTTCGCCTTCAGCCGTGCGATCGCGATTTTTGGTAGTCCACGCATACTCAATTTCACTCAGGTTAAACTTAATCCGTCTTTCCAGGCACTAATTTCAACAACCCGTCCGCGCGAGTTTCCAGGCTTCTGTCCCTACCCCTCCAGTTATGGAACGCTTGGCCGCCCTTTTTCTTGCATAAGTCGTCGCCGGACATCCACCGCCAGTTCCGTAACCTCGACCTCCATGGTCTGTTCCGCCTCAGCCCGGCTCATTCCTCTTTTCATCAACCCGGATAGAATTGCCTTCCGCACGCTGGCCGTGATCTTCTCAACCTTGCGGCTGATGGTGGATTCATGCACGCCAACGAGGCGCGCTGTTTCCGCCAGCGTGCGGTCATCCAGATAATAGTTGGCCAGAATGAATTTGTCTTCCGTCCCCAGTGCTCCGAGCGTTTGATCGGTCACTTCGCGCAAACGAGCGTCGATGGCCTGCGAGGGGTCCTGAGTGTCCGCTTCAAACTGCACTCCGGCGTCGGTCTGCTCCTCCAGGCTCACCAGTCTCTGCTCGCGGCGAAAGCGATTTACGTATTCCTGCGCCAGGACGGCTCGGAGCCAACCCTCCAGAGAACCCCGTCCGGTAAAGGAGTTTAACTTGGAGATTCGCCACCCGTCAGCTGCGCGCGTTCCGTAAAGGTCTGCATAGAGCGAATCCGCCAGCTCCCGGGCATTGGCATCCCCCTGCACAAGAGTGTGCGCGGCGCCGAAGAGCTTTTCCCTGTATCGAGTCAGAAAAATATCCCAAGCAGCTTCGCTCCCGAGGGCGCAGGCGCGAGCCAGAGCCAGCTCTTCAAGTCGAAGGTGGTTGAGGAAATCGGTTAATTCCGAGGTGCTTGCCGTGGCGGGAAGATATTTGCTTGCGACTTCTTGCAGGATGCCTGCGAATACCTGTGTCGTTAAGCCGAACCTGTCCGCACCGGCCTCACGGTGAAGCTTGGCCGCGAGCAAATCCGGGATCTCGAACTGGGTCGGGCGCGTGGCGGTTTCCTGGCTGCCGCTCATGGATTCGATCTCTCGCATACAGTCATAAGTATTCAGTCGTCAGTTTTCAGTCAAAGCCAAAATCCTGGGCCACCTCTCCTGATACCTGATGACTGATAGCTAACAACTGACAACTGACGACTGACAACTGATGACTGACAACCGTCTTTTCCTCGACAGACCACTCGAGAATAGGATGCAAGAATTATACCCTGAGTCGTTCTCCCCACAGACCGGGACTTAAGAGCCCGGCAAATAAAGCTGGGAGGCAACGATGAGAATAAAGTCTTTTCTGGCCATGGTTCTGATGACCACTTTTGCAACATTTTTAGTGCTGTCCATGCGGCCTGACCTTGGGGAAGCGGGCCAAATGGGCTCCACTTACAAAGTTCTGGCGCCCATCACTCGCGGGAATCTTAGCATATTCCCCGTGGTGGCCGATCGCACCCATGACACGCGGAACTTCCTGACCCTCGACGATGGCGTGCGCTCAGGCGAGGTGGTGGTGAGTGAAGCGGGAAGTGTCCGTCCGCTTATCCGCGGGCACGTGGACTATATTCGGGGTGATGGCGCGGAGGTGAACCGCCTGGTGTTGGTGAACAACTCGGACCGTCCCCTTATTCTGCTGGCAGGCGAGATTGTAACCGGTGGCAAGCAGGACCGCGTGGTGGGCAAGGACCGCATTGTTCCCCCCAAAAGCGATCCCATTGATCTGGCAGTGTTTTGTGTTGAACCGGAGCGCTGGGTGGCGACCAAATCTGAATTCGGTTCCTTCCACTCGCAGATGGCGCAGCCCAGTGTGCGTCGCAGCGCCATGGCCAACAAAGATCAGGAGAAGGTTTGGGCGGACGTCCATGCCACGGCGCAGTCCCTGGCGGTGCAAGCCAGTCACCCGGCGGCTGAAGCCATGGGGAAGACTTCCTCCTACGCGGGAGTCATGGCGAATGATGAGGTGAAACGCCGTGTGGATTCCGTGGCGGCGCCTTTGGAGCAATCCTACCTGGGGGTGATCCGCGAACTGCGCGAACGCAATGCGGTGGGCGTGGTGGTGGCGGTAAATGGCCGGATGATCTGGGCGGACATCTTTGCCAGCACGCCGCTGCTGGAAAAATACTGGCCCAAACTGATTCGATCTTACGCCGCCGAGGCCCTTACCGAATCGAAGAACTCCGGGGAGCTTGATGCCAGGGAGGCCCAGGTTTTCCTGCAGAATTTCGGCGCGAGGCATGAGGCTGAGGAGACCGAACCGGAGGTGTTCCGCCGCACTGAACTGACCGGCGATGACTTTACCGCCTTTGAGCTGACTTCGCTGTTGCCGGGGACGGGGTTCGATGTTCACATCGCCAAGATGGTGGATTGACGAGCAAGGGCAAAGAGTGAAGGGTAGGGGTTTACGGATTAAGGATAGGGTGCGGGGTAATTCATTCTTGACCAGAATTACTTTGTTACGCTTGGTTCATTCCCAGGTGCAGGGAAGAGCATCGCGGAGTGATTATGGCATACGGAATAATGCTGCCTTCGCGGCCAGAACCACCGACGGGGACACCCAAAGAGACGATCTTGCCAATCGCTCAAGCGCAGCGTGGGCCTCGGTGATATTCAAGTGCCGCATGGCTGCTGCCCAAAGGACAAGTCCCAGCGACCCGTGAACCTCCAAGCCCAACGACTGCGCAAGCAGACGCGCAGCGGCGTCATCGGTAAGAAGCCAATCAGCCTGAAGCTGACGCGCAAGCGCAATGGCTTGGGCTTCCCCATAGTGCAATAACCCTGCCTGTTGCCAGGAGCGGGCTTCGAGCGCTGGTCCGGAATCGAGTTGCGTTGTATGCACCCAGGCGG
>Ga0302319_10021101_pt1 | contig 11738 bp, 6 predicted proteins | sample Bog_T0_2_FD_203319 | JGI IMG/M metagenome (GOLD analysis project Ga0302319, IMG submission 203319) | Peat permafrost microbial communities from Stordalen Mire near Abisko, Sweden - Bog_T0_2 | ecosystem: Environmental > Terrestrial > Soil > Wetlands > Peat | place: Sweden: Abisko, Stordalen Mire...
ACTGTTTTCGACATGACAGATGAGGACGATTCCGTCGCCGGCAAGCGATTTCGCGCGATCGACACCGAGGAGAGCGATGGCGTGCGCCGCGCCGGCAACGGCCGTGCGGAAGGCGAAGGGCATTCGACACCCACCGAATGGTCCCGGGCGAGTTGGCTAACCCCTTCTGCGAGGAACGCTGACTCTCTCTTGCTTCACACGCTTGGCGCCCAGCGCGACCAAAGCATCTGGGGTGCCCGTGAATCCGTGAAACTTCTTCATATACTCGATATCCTCCGGACGCAACCCGCTAATGCTGGTGGAACCGATGCGCTGCGTACCTACGGGCCAGGGCTCGGGGATGAGAGTCGTCGAGTCTGTCACCACGACAGCCGCGGCTATGTAGGCTTTCCAAAGATCGTACTCGAACTGGTTTTCCAGGATCTTTCGATCCACGTGTCCGGGGGGATTCCCCAAAAGATGCGCGATGGCTTCACCCATATGGTTGGGCATCACGTGCACCTTCATTTTGCGCCTTCCACAGTGGAAGGCGGCTTCGTTCCGATCAATCAGATCATCCACCACCAGGTTCCAGGCATTGGTTTGGTCATCCCACAGTTTTGCTTCATTTTCCAGCGCTGTCACTATGAAATCCTTCACATCGTCCAGGGCCACGGGGTCGGCCTTCGACTGGGCGGCTTGCACCCGGTCGTCCTTGCTGATTCCCTGCGAGGCTTGTTGCAAGCGCGAAACGGCGTTCCGGCCAAAATCCGCTCCGAGCGCGAGGAGTTCCTTATTGGGCGTCTCGCCGCCAGTCTTGTTGACCGTCTTGCTGATGGATTCGTATTTGATCCAGAAGTCCTCGCACTTCGGGAAGTTTGCGAACGTCTTCATGCCGAATATTTTGCTGGATGCCAACTTCCCGGCGATGGCCGCGGCCTTCATTTCTACACAGGCGAAACTCAGCGCCAGAAACTGGCCCATGGCGGGCAATGCGGCCAGGGCGCCAAAAAAAACAATCCAGGCGAGTTCTTCCCCTAGGCTGGCGTTGGAACTGACCGGCTTGGTCAGTTGGTCGACCATTTTCTTGCTGGCGGCCTCCACTGCAAATTGCTTCGACTGGTTGGCTCTCTTGGCTGCTTGGAACCACGGGGCGATTACCCCGTCCTTCACTTTAGCGACTTCTTTGCTGCGTTCGACGCTGACTGCCATGGGCTTCTCCTCTCCGATAAACGCGCGGCGCGCAGCGCGCGTTCCAACAGGATACATAAAGCTAGGCCCAGGCCTCCCGAAATCGAGATAGGACAAGCACGCGCAGGGATCCGGCGTTCAATCGAGTCTCAATGAAGATTCCTTAATCCCGAATTCCTGGAACTTCATCCGCTATTTGCAGCAACTAAGTTCAAGTGCGACTTCAGATTCTGCTTCGTTCCCGGTTTCACCGACTCGTTTGCGCCACCGTGCTGTCCACCCTGGCACACGCCGCGGATGTCCCCAGTGCCGCCGATCTCGAATTCTTCGAAGCCAAAATTCGGCCGGTTCTGGCCAAGAACTGCTACGGCTGCCACGGCGGCGATCTGAAGGCGCCGATGGGCGGCCTGTTCCTCGATTCCCGCAACGGCATCCTCACTGGCGGCAAGTCGGGGCCGGCCATCGTGCCCGGCAAACCCGACGAAAGCCTGCTGATTCGCGCGGTGCGCTATCAGGGGCGGAAGATGCCTCCCTCCGGACCGCTGGATGAAGCGGTTGTCGCCGACCTTGTGAAGTGGGTGTCCATGGGCGCTCCCGATCCCCGCCATGCCGCGCCGATTGCTACCGCGAATGCCATCGATATCGAGAAGGGCCGCAAGTACTGGGCGTTTCAGCCACCCGTTAAGCCGGCGCCCGCAAGGGTCCGGGATGCCAGTTGGTCGGCGTCACCGGTGGACCGGTTCGTGCTGGCGCGGATGGAAAAAGAGCGCCTCACCCCCGTCGCCGACGCGGACCGCACAACCTGGATTCGCCGAGTGACGTTCGATCTCAGCGGCCTGCCGCCCACGCCCGAGGAGATTGACGCCTTCGCCGCCGACCGTTCCAAGAACGCCTATGCCAAGGTGGTCGACCGTCTGCTGGCTTCTCCGCGCTTCGGCGAGCGCTGGGGCCGCCATTGGCTCGATGTAGCCCGCTACGCCGATACCGTCGGGCGCGGCCGCAACTACGCCTTTCCATTCGCCTGGCGCTATCGCGATTGGGTTATCGACGCCTTCAACGACGACATGCCCTACGACCAGTTCGTGCGGGAGCAATTGGCCGGCGACGTTCTGCCATCCACGTCAACCGCCCAGCGCAACCAGCAGCTCACCGCGACCGGCTTCCTGGCTTTGGGCGCGCTGGATCTGGATGAGCAGAACCCCGCCATGTTCACGATGGATGCGGTGGACGAGAAGATTAACGTCACCGCGCGCGCCTTCATGGGCGTTACCGTCGGCTGCGCGCGTTGCCACGATCACAAATTCGACCCGATTCCCACCACCGACTACTACGCCATGGCGGGCATCTTCCGGAGCACGGATACGCTCTCGGGCCTGCAGCGGCGTCCGCGCGACAACGCCAGCTTCTTCAACATGAATCTGCTGGCCAAGCTTTCGTATGCGCCGGACGAAGCCGCGCCCGTGTTTCTGCCCGATCCGAAACAGCACGCCGAGTGGGACCGGCTGACGGCCCAACTGGCGGAACTGAGCCGGAATCCGCGCCGCGTGCCGCCCCAGATGGGCGCCGGGCCAATGGGGGCGGGCCAGATGGGAATGGGCCAGCCGGGAATGGCGCCACCCCCCGCTGGGCGCAAGGGCGCCGCGGTGCAGAACGCCGCGCAACAATTGCGCCAGCAGGCGGCGCAGATTCTGAACCAGCTCGATCAGTTTCCGCTGCCTCGGGATCTGGTGATGGCGGTTCGCGAAGCCCCGAGCCCGGCCGACTGCGAAGTCTACATCAGGGGCGAAGTGAAGGATCTGGGACCGAAGGTGCCCCGCGGTTTCATACAAGTGATGTCGCGGCCCGGCGACTCGCCGCAAATCGGCGCGCGTGAGAGCGGCCGGCTGGAGCTCGCCCAATGGCTGACCCGGAGCGACAACCCGACCACGGCGCGTGTAGCGGTGAACCGGATCTGGGAGCATCTGTTCGGACGCGGAATCGTAGGCACCGTGGACAATTTTGGCAAGACGGGCGAAATGCCCTCGAACCAGGCCCTGCTCGATTATCTGGCGGTGCGGTTCATGCAGCAGGGATGGTCTACCAAGAAAATGATTCGCGAACTGGTGCTGAGCCGCACCTACCGGTTGAGCACGATGGCTTCCGCGCGCGACGAGAAGCTCGACCCGGGTAACGTGTATCTGTGGCGCGCCAACCGGCAGCGCCTGGAAGTGGAGCCGATCCGCGATTCGCTGCTCATGATTGCCGGACAACTGGACTTGAATAAGCCGTCCACCGCGCCCTCCATGAACTTCCGGCGCGGCACGCCGGTAGGCGGCGGCCGCGGCGGCCAAACCCAGGATTACTCGGCGATCCTGCGCAACCGAACCGTCTATTTGCCGGTGGTGCGCAACTTCCTGCCCGACCTCTATGAGACGTTCGACTTCCCGGAGCCCAGCGAATCGAAGGGTGTGCGCGAGGTAACCACGGTTCCCTCGCAGGCGCTCTTCCTCATGAACAGCCGGTTCGTGATCGATCAGGCCCGCTACGCCGCGACGCACCTGCTCGGTGAAGAGCTGGCTACACAGCAAGATCGCGTAACCCGCGCCTATCGCGAGACGCTCGGACGAACACCCACTTCGGCGGAAGTCGATCGCGCGCTGGTATTCATTCATGCCGCACAGGAAGCGGCGCAATCGCAGGCCACCGACCAAACAGGGAACGCCGCCGGTGCCCAGGGTCGTGGCCGTGGCCGCGGCGCACGGGGCCCAAACGGCTTTGCCCAAGCGGGGCGAGGCGGCCGGGGAGGACGGGGACCGGTGGAAGCTCCCCTGGCCAGGATTTCGCCGGAGGCTTCGGCTTGGGAGCACTTCTACCAGGCGCTCTTCGCCAGCGCGGAATTTCGATATCGCGGTTAACGGGAAGTCATCGGAGAGGGGAACATATGTATCGACGTCAAATGCTGCAATCTCTGTCCTGCGGATTTGGATATCTCGCTCTGCGCAACCTCGCCGCCGCGGCTGCCGCCACCGGCGGGAATCCGCTCGCCGTCAAGCAGCCCATGTTCCCCGCTCGCGCTAAGCGAGTCATCTTCATGTACATGCAGGGCGCGCCCAGCCAGTACGAGACTTTCGATTACAGTCCCGAACTGGGCGCCGCTTCGGGCAACGGACGGAACCTCATGGCGCCGGCCTTCCCGTTCACGAAATCCGGCCAGAGCGGACTGCCTATTTCCGACCTCTTTCCCAATCTGCAAAAGCATGCCGACGACCTCTGCCTCCTCAATGGCATGTCCACCGACAGCCCGGCGCATCCCAGCGCCACCATTGAGTTGCACACCGGCAGCGCCACGTTCGTGCGCCCGTCGATGGGGGCCTGGGTGATCTACGGCCTGGGCACCGAAAATCAGGATCTCCCCGGTTTCATCACCATCAATCCCGCCGGACAGGGTGGGGCACAGAACTTCGGCTCGGCTTTCCTGCCGGCGTCTTATGAAGGCACTCCCTACCTGACGCGCAACGGCAAACTGCCCAACATCGCCAACCCCGAAATGAAGAGCACTGCCCAGCGGGCGCAGGTGGACCTGATTCAGTCCTTGAATCAGGACTACCTGCGGAAGGCGCACGCCGACGCCCAACTCGAGGGCGTGATCGAGTCCTACGAGATGGCGTTCCGGATGCAGACTGCGGCCCCCGGCATTCTGGATGTCCAGGGAGAAAGCGAAGCCGCTCGCGAGGCATACGGGCTCAACGACGCCACCACTCGCGATTTCGGTACGCAGTGCCTGCTCGCGCGGCGTTTGGCCGAAAGCGGCGTGCGCTTTATCGAAATCTCCAACGGCGGCTGGGACCACCACAATAATCTGCGCCAACGAATCCAGCAGAACGCCCATCAAGTCGATCGGCCCATCGCCGCTCTCATCGCCGACCTGAAGCAGCGCGGATTGCTGGAGGACACGCTCCTGCTCTGGGGCGGCGAGTTCGGCCGCACCACCGCGGGCCAGGGCGCCGACGGTCGCAACCACAACGCCCGGGGATATACGATGTGGATGGCGGGCGGCGGCGTGAAAGGCGGACTACGTCACGGCGCCACGGACCCGGTGTCGGGCGCGGCCATCGACGGCAAAATGCACCTGCACGATCTGCACGCGACTATCCTGTATCAGCTCGGTTTGGACCACACCAAATTGACCTATCCGTACGGCGGACGAAATTTCCGCCTCACCGAAGTGTACGGCAATGTAGTGAAGAGCATCCTGGCATAGCGCGGCGCGTTCGAAGGGCCGACGCACTCGCTCGCGACCTGCGGCCCTTGTGCAGGGCCAACTGAAAACGTTCTTCGAGCAGCTTCGGGGGAACTGATCTCTTCCGGGCACACCGAGTAACTACCGTCAGGATCGGCAATTGCAGGACATGGGAATCGGTCCGGATGGCGGGAATATCGCTCCGGAAATTCCGCCCGACGCGAATATCTTCGAAGCGGTTTCGGGCGCATATGAGGATGTCCAGGAGGCCGGCGATATCGGCGACGATTCTGACAGCCTAACTCCAGCCCCCGCCCAAGGCCCGATACAACTGCACCACGGAAACCCGCTCCTGAAGCCGCAACTGCGCCAGAATCAGTTGCCCGCTAAAGAGATTGCGCTGCGCGTCCAACACCTGCAGGTAGCTATCCAGCCCGCCGCGATAGCGCAGTTCCGACAAACGGACGGTCTCCGCCAGCGTGCTCACCAGCTTCTCCTCCTGCCCGCGCTGCTCCCGCAAACGGTCGAAGGCCACCAGCGCGTCCGCCACCTCGCGGAGGGCGGTATAAATCGAGCGTTGGTAGGCGATCAGCAGTTCCTGCTGCTGCGCCTCGCTGAGGCGTACCTGATTGCGAATCTGCCCCCCGTGGAAAATGGCCTGCAACGCCCCCGGCGCGACCGAATACATGCGGGCCGGACCGCTCAGAATCTCGAGCAGCGAACGGCTCTGGCCACCGGCGAAGGCGCTCAACGAAATCTGTGGATAGTATAGCGCCCGCGCGGCGCCAATCTCGGCGTTCGCCGCCACCAGGTTCTGCTCGGCCTGGCGGATATCGGGCCGGTGCTCCAGCAGGTCCGCCGGCTGGCCGGCGGGCATCTGCGCCGGAATCGGGATGTCTTCCAGTTTCCGCCCGCGCACCTGCGCCGCGGGAGCGCTTCCTTGCAGCAGGCTCAACAGATTTTCACTTTGTGCGATGGCGCGCTCGGCCGCGGCGCCCTGCGCTCCGGCGGTGTAGAGCAGTTGCTCCGCCTGGCGCACGTCCAGCGCGGACGCCGCTCCGCGCTGGTGCCGCAATTCCACCAGGTCCAGGCTGTCCTTTGCCGTCGACTGGGTGCCGCGGCTGATCTCCAGTTCGAGATCCTGCTCCAGTAGTTGGAAATAGGACTCCATGACGTCCGCGATCAGCGATACGGTCACCGCGCGGCGGCCTTCTTCACTCGCCAGATAGCCGGCGCGCGCCGCTTCGGTCAGCCGTCGCAGGCGGCCCCAAAGATCCAGTTCCCAGGAGAGGGCCGCGCCCAGCGTAGTGTAGGAGTTCTTCAGAGTCACCCCGGGAGGGATCAACGGAGTGGCGCCGATGCTCGAAAGCTGCTGCGCTCCAAAGCCTGCCTGCGCGTCGAGGAACGGGTATTGATTGGCGCGGGTGATGCCGAGTTGCAGCCGCGCTTCCGCCACGTGCTGCACGGCGATCTGGAGATCGAAATTGTGCTCCAGGGCGGACGCGACCATCCGGTTTAGCGCGGGGTCGGGAAACAGATCCTGCCACTTGGTATCGGCGAGCGACCCGGCCGCACCGCCGGCGGCCGGCGCGCCGCGATATCCGCCCGGCAGCGCCATTTGCGGGCGCTTGTAATTCGGCCCAACGGTGCAACCGCACAGCGCCAGGACGCCTACCGCCGCCAGAATCCGTTTCATTGCGCCGTCTCCGGAAGCGGCGCGGACGCCGCTTCAGGCCGCCGGCGTTCCACGAAGCTCTCGATGATTACATACAGCACCGGAACGATGAAGATCGCCAGCAGCGTCGCGGTCAACATGCCGCCGAAGACCGCCGTTCCGAGCGAGCGGCGCGCCGCCGAGCTCGCCCCGCTGGCCAGCACCAGCGGCAAAACTCCCAGGATGAAGGCGAACGAGGTCATCAGAATCGGGCGCAGCCGGAGGTGCGCGGCCTCCATCGCCGCATCGCGAACGCTTTTGCCGTGCTCGTGGCTGTCCTTGGCGAATTCCACGATCAGGATGGCGTTTTTCGCCGCCAGCCCGATCAACGTGACGATGCCGATCTGGGTATAGATGTCATAGGGGTACGACCGCAGGTACACCGCGCACAGAGCGCCGAACATCCCCAGCGGAAGCGCGAACAGCACCGCGAAGGGGATCGACCAGCTTTCGTACAGCGCCGCCAGGAACAGGAACACCAGCACCGCGGCAAAGCCGAAAATGGCGCCCTCGTTGCCCTGCGCCTGCTTTTCCTGGTAGGTGGTGCCGGTCCATTCATAGCCGAACCCTTGCGGCAGGGATGCGGCGGCTACCTCTTCCATGGCGGTGCTTGCCTGCCCGCTGGAATACCCGGGAGCCGGCGTGCCCAACAGTTGGATCGCGCGGAAGCGGTTGTAGCGGTAGATCACGTCGGGGCCGCCCGATGGCGTGATGGTCGCCAGCGTGGACATCGGCACCATGCCGCCGTCGGAATTGCGCACGTAGAATCGTCCCACCGACGACGGCTGATCGCGGAATTCGGGTTCGGCCTGCAGCAGCACCTGCCAGGTGTGGCCGAACTGATTGAAGTCGTTCACGTACAGGCCGCCCAGGAAAGTCTGCAGAGTGTTATAGGCATCGGTCAGCGAGATCCCCATGGTCTGCAGCTTGTCGGTGTCCATATCGATGGAATAACCCGGCACCGAAGGGCGGAAGGTGCTGATCACCGTCGCGAACTCCGGTCTGCGGTGCGCCGCCGCGATCAAGCTGTCGGCGGCAGCCGCCAGGCCGGCGACATCGCCCCCGGCGCGATCTTCCAGCATGAACTGGAAGCCGCCGGTTGGGCTGAGCCCAAGGATCGGGGGCAGTCCGAAAGCGAACGTGAAGGCCTCCGGAACCTGCGCGAATCCGCGCTGCGCGGCGCCCAGAATGGCGTCGAGTTGCGTCGCTTTGCCGGTCCGGTCTTCCCAAGGTTTCAAGGTGACGATCACCGTCGCCACATTCGAATTCGAAGTGCCGGTGGCAATGTCGAGCCCGCCCAGCACGAAGTACTTATCCACACCTGGAAGCTTGTCGATGACGGCTTCAATCTTGCGCGCGGCTGCGTCGGCGCGGTCGGTGGAAGCGCCATCCGGCAGCCGCATGGAGACGAAAAACGCGCCCTGGTCTTCGCTCGGCAGGAATCCCGCCGGTAGACGTTTGAAGAGTCCATAGGTGAAGAACGTCACCAGGCAGAGCACCACTACCGGTAGCGCCGAGAAGCGAATCAGCCGGATCACGGCGCCCAGGTAGCCGTTCGTGGTCCACTCGAATGCGCTATTGAACCAGTCGAAAGGACGCGAGAGGATGGAGCGCGATTCCCGGTGCGGGCGCAGCAGCAGCGCCGCCAGCGCCGGACTCAGCGACAGCGCACTGAAAGCCGAAAGCAGCACCGACACCGCGATGGTGAGGGCGAACTGCTTGTAGATTTCGCCGCTGATGCCGCCGATAAAGGCCACCGGCACGAAGACCGCCGCCAGAATGAAGGCGATAGCCACCACGGGAGCGGACACTTCTTCCATGGCCCGCGCAGTAGCTTCTTTCGGGCTCATGCCGTCGTCGATGTGACGCTGCACCGCTTCCACCACCACGATGGCGTCGTCCACCACAATGCCGATGGCCAGCACCAGTCCGAACATGCTGGTGATGTTGATGGAGAAACCCAGCAGCGGGAAAACCCCGAACGTGCCGATTACCGCCACCGGCACCGTGAGCAGCGGAATCAGAGTCGCGCGCCAGTTCTGGAGGAAAATAAAGACCACCAGGATGACCAGCCCAATGGCTTCCGTCAGGGTGAGCAGCACGTCTTTGATGGCGGCGCGCACGAACATGGTGGAGTTGTACGGCACCACATAACTGACGCCCTTGGGGAAACTCGACTTCACGCTGTCCATGAACTGGACCACCTGGTCGGCGGTGGCTACCGCGTTGGCTCCCGGCGCCAGGTACACAATCACATTGGCGGAGGGCTTGCCGTTCAGGCGGCTGTAACCGCTGTAAGTCTGCGCGCCCAGTTCCACGCGGCCGATATCGCCGATTCTCACCAGCGAGGCGTCAGGTTGCGCTCGGACCACGATGTCCGCGAACTGGCCTGGATCGGTCAGGCGTCCGGGGGCGGTCACCGAGTACTGAAAATCGGTGCCGCGCGGCGAGGGGGCCTGTCCGATCGCGCCCGCCGGGTTCTGCCGGTTCTGCGCCTTCACGGCGTTGGAAACGTCTGTGGCGGTGATCCCCAGTTTGGTCATCTTGTCCGGATTCAGCCAGACGCGCATGGAGTAGACTTGCTGCGAACTGAGCCGCGATTCGCCCACTCCCGCCAGGCTGCCGATCTGGTTCACCAGGTTGATTTGCGCGTAATTGGTGAGGAACAGGGCGTCGTATTTATCGTCGCTGGCCACCAGGCTGACCGCCATCAGGAAGGCGGTGGACACCTTCTTCACGATCACGCCCTGCTGTTGCACTTCCGGCGGCAGCCGCGGCAGCGCCACGTTGACCCGATTCTGCGTCTGCACGGCGGCGATGTCGGGATTGGTTCCCAGCTTGAACGTGATGTTGATGACGAGCGCCCCATTGTTAGCGCTGGTCGATTGGTAATACAACATGCCATCCAGCCCCACCAGTTGCTCCTCGATCGGCTGCGCGACCGTCTTCTCCAGGTCCTGCGCGTTGCCGCCGAGGTACGTGGCGGTGATCTGCACCGAGGGTGGAACTACCTGGGGATAGGCGGAAATCGGCAGGCCGGGAATCGCCACCGCGCCCAGAATGACGATCACGATAGCGATCACCATCGCGAAGACGGGACGATTGATAAAAAACTTCGCCATGGCTTAATTCGTCTTCCCCGGCGCGGCCTTTTCCTGGTAACGGATCGGATGCACCACCATGCCGGGACGCACGGTGAGAAGGCCTTCCACTACCACGCGCTCGCCCGGCTCGAGCCCCTGCTCGATCAGCCAGGAATCCCCGATACGCGCCCCCGTCTTCACGCCGCGGCCTTCGATCTTGTCGCCCGCGCCCACCACGTAAACGGTCTGCACGCTTTGGTTCTGCTGTACCGCGCGCTGCGGCACCAGGATCGCTCCGGTGCGATGATCCGCCACATAGCGCACCCGCCCGAACTGGCCGGGAAGCAGGCGATGCTGCGGATTGGGAAACTCGGCCTGCATTTCCAGGGTGCCAGTCCGCGGATCCACCTCATTGAGCGCGTTGGTCACCTTGCCGGTTTGGGCAAACGTCGAGTTATCGGCCAGCAACAGTTGTAAAGGCGGGCCATCCTGCACCGGTCCGCCGGTCTTCTTGAACGCCAGATACTGCGCCTCGCTGACTTTGAAACGAACCCAAATAGGATCCAGCGGGACGATGGTGGTAAGCGGTTGGGTGGCGTTGGGATTCACCAGTCCGCCCACCGGAACCTGGGTATCGCCGATGAGTCCGCTGATGGGCGCCTGGATGGTGCCATATTCCACATTCAGCCTGGCGGTCTGCAGCGCGCCGCGCTGCGCCTCCACTTTGCCCTGGGTGGATTGCACCTGGGTCTCGGTGGAGAGCCTCGTCTGTTCCACGTTGGCTTGATTGGCGCGCACGCTCGCCTGGGCGGAACTGAGCGCGGCAACGGCGGCATCCAGGTCCTGCTTGGCGGCGGCATCCTGCTCCACCAGTGGCTTGAGACGATCATAGTCCTGCTGGGCCTTCAAGAGACTCGATTGCGCCGCGGCGAGATTCGCCTCCGCCTGCCGCAGGGAAACCTGGCGCTGGGCAAAGCTCAGGTCTGCCTGGGTCTGCTGCAGCGTTCCCTGCGCCTGCTGCACTTGCGCTTCAAACGGCCGCAAATCCAGAACGTAAAGCGGTTGGCCCTGAGTGACTTCCTGACCCGGGCGGAACAACCATTTTTCGATGTAGCCTTCCACCCGTCCGCGCACATCCACCATGTTGCGGGCGTAGGTCTGCGCCGGATACTCCGCGTAGATGTCGGCGTCGGACGGGGCTACGGTGACGATCTCCACCGTGGGCGGAGCCGCCTGCGCCGAAACCTGCGATGGACCTTTGGGCCCGCAACCGGCCAGGCTTGCGAGCATTGTGATCGGGACGAGGCCCGACCATACAGACAGTTTCATCGTCGCTCCCAGCGCGTGAATGACCCGATGGTCAGTTTGATTCCAGTTTAACTCAGAGGATTCAGCAAAAAGGGACAGCCTGAAGGATTCCGGGCATGTATAATGCTGACCAGGCAGTCATTTTCCATGTCAGAACCTTCGAAGGCCCGCCAGGTGGCTACCGAGCGGCGCCGCTGTTCTATTTTACAAGCTGCGCGGGCTGTGTTTGCCCGTCAGGGCTATG
>Ga0302319_10021106_pt1 | contig 11737 bp, 10 predicted proteins | sample Bog_T0_2_FD_203319 | JGI IMG/M metagenome (GOLD analysis project Ga0302319, IMG submission 203319) | Peat permafrost microbial communities from Stordalen Mire near Abisko, Sweden - Bog_T0_2 | ecosystem: Environmental > Terrestrial > Soil > Wetlands > Peat | place: Sweden: Abisko, Stordalen Mire...
TCACTCTCAAGTGGGAAGCGCCCGCCCAGGCGCAGCTCGACGAAGCCGTGGCCCGCGCCAAGGAAGCTGACGTCGTCGTCGCTTTTGTTGGTCTGTCGCCGCAACTTGAAGGCGAAGAGATGCGCATAAAAATCGACGGCTTTGACGGCGGAGACCGCACCAGCCTGGAGCTGCCCGCCCCGCAGCAGAAACTGCTTGAAGCTCTCTCCGCCACCGGCAAGCCCCTCATCGTGGTTCTGCAGAGCGGCAGCGCCGTCGCTCTTAACTGGGCTAATCAACACGCCAACGCAGTTCTTGAAGCCTGGTATCCCGGTGTCGAAGGTGGAACCGCCATCGCGCGCACCCTCGCTGGTCTTAACAACCCCGCAGGTCGCCTGCCCGTCACCTTCTACGCCGGTCTAGAGGGGCTGCCAGCCTTTACGGATTACGCCCTGAAAGGCCGCACCTATCGCTACTTCACCGGCAAGCCGCTCTGGGGCTTCGGCTATGGCCTCAGCTATTCCAAATTCAAATACGGGCCGGTCAAGCTTTCTTCTGAGACGCTCAAAGCGGGCGACGCTCTCAGCGCGACTATCACAGTCACCAATACCAGCAGCCTTGAAGGCGCAGAGGTCGTCGAAGCCTACCTCAAGACCCCGCAGACCAACGGCCCGGTCCACTCGTTAGTCGGCTTCAACCGAGTCAATATCCCCGGTGGCGTCTCGCGCGAAGTCACCATCTCCATTGACCCGCGGTCGCTGTCCAGCGTTGACGACAAGGGCAACCGCGCGATCTTAGGAGGCAAATACACGCTGACGTTAGCTGGCGCGCAACCGCAGGAGACAGAGTCCAAATCCGAAGCCGCGTTCACGATCACCGGGTCTCAGGAGCTGCCGAAATAATCCCGACGACAATCTGGGGGTAGACTCGAACGAGCCTGCCCCCAGATTGTCGTACCCAGGAAATTCGGTTACCGATATATCTCTTTCCGGTTTCCAATTTGAAGAACCAGCACAACAAGCAGTCCGTCGCGAATCTCGCAAATGATTCGATGATCGCCCACGCGATAGCTCCAGAAATCCCCAAGCGGGCCCTTTAATGCCTTCCCTATTCGACGCGGGTCTTCGCTCCCGCCTATGCGATCATCCATGAAATCAAGTATTCGCCGTGCAACGGCCTTGTCCAACTTCCGCAATTGCTTCTTTGCGTTGTCAGCGTACTCGACGGTCCAGCCCAAGGTCTTCCCTCACTGACTCCGAAGAATGAACTTTCTCCTGGCCTTTGCGAACTCGCTCCAGTGCAGCGGAAGCAAGGTAATAATCCTCTAGCTCCGAGATTCCTTTTTCAATAATTTCCCGAAGATAATAGGCCTTGGTCCGACCAGTCTTCGCAGCCAGACGATCAAGACGGTCGCCAAGTTCCTGGGAAAGTCTGATGGAAGTAGCCATGAATTCCTCCTGCGGATACACGTATTCATAGTATCGCGTCGACCGCCGTTGAAGAAACTACAACCTCGGGCCTTTCCACCGTCTCCACCCGCGCCACTTTCGCGACCCGCGAGACTGCGCGGCGATCGCGCACAGCAGCGCCCAGATCCGCAGCAGTACCCCGAGCACCGTCAGTGCCACTCCTCCCAGCCCCCCGGCCCGGTGGGCGTAGTGCAAATATTCACCGTTCCCGCCGTCAAAGGATAAGCAGCACTCATCCCTGCAGTCCCGTTGCAATAACCAAAAAACTAATCCCAGCCCGGCGGCCAGAAAAAGCACAGACAAAATCCTCGACTTTCAAACTTCCTGAAGCGCCCATCGTCCGCAGGTGACCCACATCACAACTTGGTATTTGAAAGTGCTGAATAATCGAAATCATGGCGATCTCTGCGTGTTGTCGCAATCGCCTAGCCTGCGTGCGTCTTCGCAAAACGCCGCAGATAATACTCTCCGCACACGCCGCATCGGAGCCACAACGCATGTTCAAGATCGTCCAAGCTCGCACCGTCGGACTCAACATCAAGCAATTCGTTATTGAGGCACCGCGCATTGCGGCCAAGCAAAAACCAGGCCAGTTCCTCATCCTCCGCCTCCATGACAAGGGCGAGCGCATCCCCCTCACCATCAAATGCTCTGACCCCGCAGCCGGCACCGTCACCATCGTCGTCCAGGCCATCGGCAAAACAACATCGCTTCTCAATTGCCTTGAAGTCGGGGATTCCATTCTGGACATCGTCGGTCCACTCGGCCAGCCATCTGAGATTGAAAATTACGGTACCGCGCTTATCCTCGCCGGCAGTGTCGGCACCGCCATGGCTTTGCCAACCGCTAACGCCCTCAAGGCCGCAGGGAATCATGTCATCTTTGTGGAAGGCGCCCGAAACAAGGAGATGGTTGTCTTCGAAGACGAAGTCCGCTCCGCCAGCAATGAAGCGTACATCATGACGGACAACGGCAGTTACGGTGAGCAAGGCCTGGTGACCAAAAAGCTCAGCGAACTGCTCGCCGCTGGCCGCAAAATCAACTTTGTCCTCGCCGTCGGTCCCATACCGATGATGCGCGCCGTCGCGCAGATCACGGGTCCGCCCGGCATCAAGACCATGGTCAGCCTCAACTCCATCATGGTTGACGGCACCGGCATGTGCGGTGGTTGCCGCGTCCTGCTCGGAGACACAAGCAAATTCGCCTGCGTCGATGGCCCCGAGTTTGACGCCTCCCTGGTCAACTTCGAAGTCCTCATGCAGCGCAACTCCATATATCGCGACAAGGAATGTCAGTCACTCAAGAGCTTCGTGCAGAACAAGGCAAAAGAAGTGGCGCAACTCCGCGCTGAACTCGCTGCGACCGAGGCCCACAGTGGCTGACATCAAAGCGCTGATCCTGAAGAACCGGATGAAGATTGCGCGCATACCAATGCCGGAGTTCGATCCGGCCGTCCGCTGCCATAACTTCGAAGAGGTGAATCTAGGACTCCCGGAAGACGACGCCTTCTCTGAGGCCGCTCGCTGCATTGCATGCGCAAAGCCGGGCTGCGTTCTCCAGTGCCCCGTCGGCGTAAACATCAAAGAAGTCGTCGCCCTGATTTACGCAGGCGACTTTCTCGCCGCAGCCTCAAAGATGCGCGAGGACAACGCCCTGCCCGCCATCACCGGACGCGTCTGCCCACAGGAAAATCAATGCGAAGGTGGATGCGTGCTCGGCAAGAAAGGCGCTCCTGTCGGCATCGGCGATCTCGAGCGCTTCATAGCCGACTATGAGCGCAACAGCGGTCAACTCGGAATTCCCGCCATCGCGCCCGCCACCGGAAAAAGCGTCGCCATCATCGGTAGCGGTCCAGCCGGCCTCAGCGCCGCCGGCGATCTGATCCAGAAAGGCCACCGCGTCCGTGTCTTTGAAGCCCTCCACGAGGTCGGCGGGGTGCTCGTCTACGGTATCCCGGAATTCCGCCTTCCCAAAGCCATCGTCAAAGGCGAGGTCGACAACCTGCGCCGGATGGGCATCGAATTTGAGACCAACGTCGTTGTGGGCAAAAGTGTCACCATCGACGAGCTGATGCAGAACGAGCACTACGACGCGGTCTTCGTCGCCACCGGCGCCGGCCTGCCGCGCTTCCTCGGCGTTCCCGGCGAACACCTGAACGGCGTCTATTCCGCCAACGAGTTCCTTACACGCGTTAATCTGATGCGCGCCTGGCAAATGCCGGATTACGACCAGCCCGTCTACGACTGCCGTGACCGAGACGTCATCGTAGTCGGCGGTGGCAACACCGCCATGGACGCCGTGCGCACAGCGCGTCGCCTCGGTGCCCACTCCGCAACCCTCGTCTACCGGCGCTCCGCCGCCGAGATGCCTGCACGCGCTGAAGAGGTTAAGCACGCCCGGGAAGAAGGCATCGAGTTCCGAATGCTAACCAATCCCATTGAGTTCATCGGCGACGACAAAGGCTGGCTCACTGGCGCACGCTGCATGCGGATGGAACTCGGCGCTCCGGACGCCAGCGGCCGCCGCAGCCCCGTTGAAGTCGAAGGCTCCGAAATGACTCTTCCCGCCCATGTTGCCATCATCGGCGTCGGCACCACCGCCAATCCTCTTGTCCAAAGCTCGACACCCGACCTCGAGACCACTTCACGAAATTACATCGTTGCCAACCCGCAAAGCCTGCGCACCTCCAAGCGAGGCGTCTTTGCCGGCGGCGACATCGTCACCGGCGGCGCCACCGTGATCCTCGCCATGGGCGCCGGCCGCAAAGCCGCCGCTTCCATCCATGAATTTCTCACAACCGGCACATGGCAAGAGCGGGGATCAGGGAATAGGGACTAGTTACTAGTTAGAGCGACGAAGCAGAGGGAACAGTGAACAGGGCTTGTTGAGTAGGCTAATTGCAGCAAGAGCTTCGTAAGTCTCCCCTTCCAAAAACCGGGCGGCAAAGGTTCAACCTTTGCCGCCGCCCGTCCCTGGGTTGTCTTGAATCAAATCAGTTCCGCTAAACTTTTTCCTAATCTCGCATTACTGCAACAGCTTGGTCACTTCCTGCTCCACGGTATTGGCCTGCGCCAATGCAGCGATACCGGTCTGGCTCAAGATCTCGTACTTCGACATGTTTGAAGTCGCCGAAGCATAGTCGGTTGCCTGAATTGCGTTCTGTGCCGACACGACATTTTCCTGTTGCGTGCTCATCACCTGGCTGATCGAATTGAGGGTGTTAATCTGTGCACCGATATACCCGTCCTGCGCCGCAACATCTGTGATCGCGACGTTCAAATCGTTCAGAGCGCTCTGTGCATCCGCTTGGTTCAGCAGGTCTGTACCGCTTAACGATTGACCTGCGGCATCGGAATAGCTCATTGTCGCTGTCCCGCCCGCGCCGTTTGAATCCGCCGTAATCCCAACATTCGCCGTACCACCATACGTCGTTGTGGTACCCACCGTTAATGCGGTGCTCGTGTCCGTAATCGTGCCGGAAATTCCGAAGCTGTAATAGCTCGACGCGGTCGATGGTGTGCCGGTCAGCGAGCCGACAGGAACGGCGGATGAACCGTTCAGAACCGTCGCGTCCAGATTTGCGGTGTTGATTCCAATCGAAGAGTTCGGCGACGTGAAGGTCATTATGTCGGTCGTCGGGCTATACGAGGCGGTCACCCCGTAGCTGCCCATGTTGATCGCTGCCGTCAAAAGCGCAGCCGTGTCGTCGGCCGAGCCAATGTTCAATGTCTTGCTGCCAATCGTCAGGCTGCCACTCAGTGTGTCAGTGCCTGCAATCGACAGCGAACCCAGCGTCGTTAGCGATTGCGCGCTGCTAGTCGGCGTGGCTGTCAAACTAATCGAGGTCTGAACGGGAAGCGTCGTGTCCGTAATGCTGCCTGCGTTGCCTAGAGTTGGCGTCCCGGCGTCCCCGGTGGTGGCAGTAAACGATAAGGACGTTCCCGCCTGGTTCGGCGTAGCCGTAATCCCATACAGCACGTCCGTCACGTCAATCGTGTGCTCCAGGTTCTGCAGCGTGTCGGTCGTCCCCGGCGTGCCCAAGGTGATGGTGTAAGGGGTGCCGTTCGACTCCATGCCCGTAAGAGTTCCGCTCAGCGTATCGGATGCCGAATTTACCTTGAGGCTTCCGAGCGCGCCGCTGCCGGTCACACTCGTTGCTTCAGAATCTGTAATCGATGTGCCGCTGACACCTGCGGTAAACGTATCGCCGGCTGTCTGCGTGAATGTCAGTTGCGTCTGCGCAGCATTCATGGCCGCAGTGATTCCGTAGCCTGCACTGACGGTTGCCATCAGGTGAGCCAGCGTGTCCGTCGTCCCGGTTGTGCCCAGCGGCAACGCGTGCAGCACGCCCGTGAGGCCGGATGTCAGGTTCAGTGTGCCGGCCAGCAGGTCGCCGCTGCTGTTTACTGAGAGCGTGCCCGGCATCGTTCCAATCAGAGGCGTTGCCACGTCTGTCAGATTCGAACCGGAGATGGCCGCGGTCCCCAGATCGCTTAACGTTTTGGTGAATACCAGTGTCGTCCCAGCCAGGTTGAGCGCCGCCGTAATTCCGTAGCCGCCGCTGGTGATAGTGTTCGCAAGGTTGGCCAGTGTGTCGGTTGTGCCCACTGTGCCCAATAGCAACGGCGATGCGGTGTTCTTGCCGTCCGCGCCTTCAGTGATGTTAAGTGTGCCCTTCAGCGTATCGGCGACCGAAGCGACGGATAATGATCCCAAGCCGGACCCCTGAATCGTTGTTGCAACCGGGCTCGAGGGGCTGTTTTCGGTCAAACTTGAAGCTGCCACTGTTACCTTGGGATCCGCCGTTGTGAACGTCAGTTGCGTTCCCGCCTCGTTCAATGTGGCTGTAACTCCGTACCCAGCCGCATTGATCGTCGCTTCCAGATTCGCCAGCGTGTCAGTAGAGTTGGCCGTCCCGAGCGCAATGTTATGGCTCGAGCCGTCTGAACTTACCACGCTCAGTGTGCCGCCCAGGGTGTCACCGGCGGGCAGCGAAAGTGCTCCCACAACGCCGGCGCCGTTGCTGCCGCTGCCAATACCCGTTGCGGAAATAAGGATGCCGGTATCGGTTTCGCTGCCGCCGCCATTATTCGCGGCAGACGCCGTTGCCGCCGCGGCGCCACCAGCTTCCGACGCCGTTGCAAAACTCGCTGTCAATCCAAGACCCGCATTGTTTATGGCACTGATCAGTCCCTGAGCGGTGTTCGCGTAGCTGCTTCCGGAACCGACACTGATCTCCGCTGTGGCTGTGGTCGCAGCGCCGGCCGCGCCTTTCGTCATGTAGTCGACATCGATGGTGGTCGCTCCGTCGGCATTCAAACTATCAGTAAGCGCAGCATTGTGGCCGCCATTTGACAGGTTGATAAACACATTGTCCTGGCCGCTGTTGTAGGACATCACTCCGCCCGTGTCGCCCAGACTCGACGAAGACAGCGTGCGAATGTTCAGATCGTCCAAAGACGAACCCGCCATGGATGAGTCGCCTGAATAGATCGCGACCGTATTTCCGCCGAAAACCTGTTCCTGGTTGTACGTCGTCGTCGAACCAATGTTGTTTACTTCGGCGAGAATCGACTGGTATTCCTGGTTCGCCGCGCCTTCCTGGGTGCTGTTCAAGGTGCCGTTCGATGCCTCGGTCGCCAGTGAGATCGCACGGTTCAGCAAACTTGTCACTTGCGACAGCGCGCCGTCGGCAACGTCTAGAAGGCCTACTCCTTCCGTGGCGTTGGTTTCCGACTGGATCAGTGCCGTCGAGTTGGCCTGCAGGCCGTTCACAAGCGATAGACCCGCGGCATCATCCGCCCCGGAGTTGATCTTCGATCCAGATGACAACTGCCGCAACACCGTCTGCAGGCTGCTGTTCGTGTTGTTCAGATTGTTCTCTGCGTAGATCGCCGACAGATTGTTCAATACACCGAGGGCCATGGAAGTGCTCCTTCTCGGATGCCGTCGTCGCCCTCTTTTGTGCCGTCCGTCTCCTGTTCTTTGAAGACGTGGCAACTACTGGTTGGGCTTCCTTGCATCCACCCCGTTCATCGGAATGGCGGAGAATAACTTTAGTCATTTTTCTTACAATCGTTTTTAGCCGTCTTTGCCGCGTCTCAATACACTCTGATTCATTTCAATCCACAAGCTGTCCCAAAGTGCGTCAATGCCTGCGCTATTGTGCTCCACACTCCTGTCTAGCTTTGCGGCACCCTCTGAATGCGGCTGGCCCGCAACGAGCCGTGATCTCAGGACCGCCTCCACAAATCCGTCAAGCTTTTCTGTTCCGAAACACAAAAAATCGGCGGCAAGAGGGGTTACCCCTTGCCGCCACCGGTCCTGACTACAAACCGTAGATGCTCTCTGCCTGGAAACTTCTTGAAATTCTCTTATTGTTGGGCTCCGCCTTGGGGAGCGTCCGGCCCATCCGGACTAGCCCCATGATCAGCGTTACTTTGCGGTCCCGGAATCGCCGGTAGAGTTCCCGGCGCAGGAGGTGGCGGAGGTGCACCCTGATGGCGGAACTGCTCGCCGCTTCCCGCCCCCCCCGGGCCGCGATCGCCCTGCCCAGGTCCGCCGCGCCCTCGGCCATCCTCGCCCCATCCGCGGTGATCTGCTCCCTTGGCGCGATCGGCCTGCAACTGCTTCCACTGGTCAGGGGTCAGCTTGCCGCGAATCGCCAGAAGGAAACGCGCATTCCCTTTTTCCAACTCAGCCCGAGCCTGCGCCACCTTGTCAATCTGGGCCAGGATCTTGCCTTCATTCGGTTGATCGTCGCGCATCAGCGGTTCCATCTCAACTTCGGCCTTCTCCACACCGGCACGCAGGTCAATCAGCTTCTCGCGATGCTGTTGCATGATGTCGTCCATAGCCTTCCGCTGCTCGTCGGTCAGCTTCAACCGCTCTACAAGCTTCGGATTATTCCACCAGCGTCCGTGGTCACCCTGTGGCCCCATCGCTCGCTCAAATGGGGGGCGATGGTCCCCAAATCCAGGCCGTCCTCCGTCCCCGCCACCTTGCGCGAACGCTGAACCGGACACCAGCAATCCTGCAATCGCAACTCCCAACCGCACAGTTCTGAATACTTTCATCCTTCTCTCCTCGCTCCCTGTCCACAAACGGTAATTCCGCATCTCGCGAACTGCTCCCAAATTGCTTACTTCGCGTCGGCCTCAGACATCAGCTGCGCCAGGGGCTCCATAGCGCTTGGTACCTCGCGCGATACATCGCTGTCCACCTTGGCCAAAAGATCCTCTTCATCTTCGCGAGCAATCTGCTCAGCCGCCAGCTTCTGATCGGCCGCGTACTTCGCCTGAGCCGCGGCCACTTTCGCCATTTCCTTCTGGTGATGCTGCTGGTACACGACACTCGATACACTTCCTGCCGCGATTGCACATCCCAGCGCCCAGCTTGCCGCCAAACGCCATGATTGCCGCCGGACAACCTGCTCGGTCCGAGGATGGCTGTGCGCCGCCTCACTCCACGCATGCATGCTCAACCGGAAATTCGTCAGCGCCTCTTTCAACTCGAACTCCTGCGCTTCAATCTCCGCCCGTTCGCCGACTTCCCGCTGCGAATGCGAACCGTCCTCAAAATTGTCCTTCACGCTCATCGTTTGCCTCCCAGCTCCGCGCGCACACGCCCCAGGGCCCGCGAAAGGTGCGCCTTCACGGTGCCCTCACTCAATCCTGTTGCCCGCGCAATTTCACTCAACTCCTGCTCTTCTACATAGCGCAACAGAAACACCGTCCGTTGCCGCTCGCTCAACCCCTTCACCGATTCCCACACTCGCTCAACCTGTTCCTTGGCAAGCAGCTGTTGCTCCACCGATCGTTCTCCGCTCGGCAGCCAATCGCTGGCTTCATCCAGATCTACCGAGTTAGTCCGCGCGTGACGCCAGAACTGCATCCGCCGATTGCGCCAGTGATCTTTTTGCAGATTGATCGCAATCCGCATCAGCCATGTCATCGCGGTGGAATCGCCGCGGAAACTTCCCCAGTTCCGATGCGCCTTCAGGAAGCATTCCTGTGTCAGCGTTTCCGCAAGATCAACGTCGCGCGTCGACGCGAGCAAAAAACGGAAGATTTGCGGACGATGCTTGGTGACGACAGTCGAAAACTCTTCGGCGGCCAGCTCTTGTGCCGTAGCCATGGTGATCGGTTCCAATGCAGTGCAGGCTGCCATCACTCAGGTAGACGCCCGCTCTGCGCGCAAGTTTACAGGGTCAGGGATGAATCTCACCAATCTCGTCGCGACACAGCAGCGACGTGGATTCGCGCAATCACTCTTTGAAATTATTTCAGGATTTTTATTCTGACAAGAAATCCCGAAGCGCAACTCCAACGGTGTTGGCGGTTGGCCAGACTTCTCGCAGATCGCGCGCAGTTCACCGGCCGCAATCAGCGTTCAATTGCAATAGTCCTGATGAAGCTGCGTCGATCCAGGAACACCCCACAAAAAAATTTGGCGCGATCTTGCTATTGGGGCGTGGTTGCAGTGGTCGCGGGTGTTGTCGGCGGAACAGCAGTTGGCGCGGCTCCGATTGTGCCTTGTGACGGCGGAAGCGCGACCGGCTCGTTCTTGCCATGCTCAGGATCGTATTGATGTCGTTCCATCCAGTCCTTGAACGTCGCAGCCGGTTCCTCGTCCAGCGATCCGTTGTGCTTGAAGTAAGCACTGTCCTTCATGTCGACCTTCATCTCGCATGATCCATATGCTCCGGGATTCCCATAACCGGGAGCAGAATCTCAAGCGACTGGCCTTGTTTCTTCCATCGGGCTGGATATGTCTCATACCCGGGAGACATCCTGATTCGCTCGCCGCACTGATAACTGAAGTCAAAGCCGCGGGGCTCTCCATTCTGGTAAAGGTTGGCTCGGCCCTCACCATCCACGGTTTCCAAAGATCGTTGGTAATAATGCGAATGAGAATTGAACTGGAAGACGTGCACGCGCAATGGATAGTCTGCCGCGTTCTTGCCGGAAGCTCGCGTCGACATGAAAGACAGGACGCATACCGCAAGTACGCCAAAACCACAAAAAGGAAAACGCCGCATATCCATTCTCCCTTCAAGACGCTGACGATCAGATTTCCACCCCATCCTAAGCCGATCCATACCTTGTAGCAACCGGTTCGACTGATTTTAGAGAATGATGCTTCAAGCGGATCAACGGCCGTCAAACGCGCGCAGGTCCACAACCATTCGGTTTTTGCAACTCTGCAATTTATGCATTCCTTTGAGAAAAATGCGCTTGAGCGCAGAGCTTCAAGAGAGAGACTAATAAAGAAGCAGCTATTAAAGAAGCAGCTATAATCCGGTAAACGCTTTCCACGCTCCTGCACCATCCAGGAAATCCCAGATGCTTCTCGAATCTCTTCGCCAGCAAGTCCTGCATGCCAATCGCGAAATCGCCCGCCGCGGCCTTGCCCCCCACACATTCGGCAACGCCAGCGGGATTGACCGCTCTGGGAGTGAACCCCTTGTGGTGATCAAGCCGAGCGGCGTCGACTACGCCGCGCTCACCGCCTCAGACCTCGTCGTGACCAATCTAGACGGCAAAATTATCGAGGGATTGCTTCGACCCTCTTCGGACCTCGATACACACACGCTGCTCTATCGCGAATTTCCACAGATCGGCGGCATCGTCCATACCCATTCAGAGTTCGCCACATCATGGGCACAGGCCGGCCGTGCGATCCCCTGCCTTGGCACCACCCATGCCGATTACTTCCATGGTCCTGTCCCGGTAACCGAACCGCTCACCGCGGACGAAGTGAATGAAGGATATGTTCGCAACACCGGCGTCGTCATCGTCCGCCGCTTTCGCGCGGGAAATCTCGATCCCGTCGCCGTTCCTGGAGTCCTTGTGGCCGGCCACGCTCCGTTCGCATGGGGTGAAACACCGGCGGACGCCGTTGAACACGCCGACGTCCTTGAATATATTGCGCGACTCGCTTTCCGCAGCGTCCTTCTTGGCGCGACGGATTGTGGTATTCCAACCCATGTCTCCGAATACCACTACCTGCGCAAACACGGCCCCAAGGCCACATATGGGCAGAAGTGATTAGACCGATCCGACTCCGCATCCTCGATGGCAGAAAGTAACCATCGGGCGTTACCAGTTGTACAGTAAGTTAATAACCTCTCCGCCTTCTAGAGCCTACCTATTTTCATAGTCCGATACCTCTAACTGTATTGGGTCTACTGTTTTCTGCATTATCAGGGGAATGGGGGCCATATTGCGGGTTACAATTCGTGATCCGAAACGTCACTATCTCGCATGTCTTCAATCGATTGGGGACAG
>Ga0302319_10021107_pt1 | contig 11737 bp, 10 predicted proteins | sample Bog_T0_2_FD_203319 | JGI IMG/M metagenome (GOLD analysis project Ga0302319, IMG submission 203319) | Peat permafrost microbial communities from Stordalen Mire near Abisko, Sweden - Bog_T0_2 | ecosystem: Environmental > Terrestrial > Soil > Wetlands > Peat | place: Sweden: Abisko, Stordalen Mire...
TGAGCAGGGCGATCTGAAGCGTGTTCCTCTGCCTACGCGCGTATCGATTTTGGCCGAGGTGGCCCGGGCCGTAGCCGCGGCGCACGACGCGGGAGTATTACATAAAGACCTGAAGCCGGCCAACATCCTGCTGAATACCCAAGCGGACGGACGCTGGCAGATCAAAATCGCCGATTTCGGCAGCGCGTCGTTGGTAGAACCGGCACGGCTGCGGGCGCTCGGGATCACCAACCTGGGGCTGACACAGACCGGCGGCCCTCAATCTCCGTCGCTAACGGGCACTTTGATGTATCTGGCTCCCGAGGTGCTTTCCGGGCAGGCGCCGAAAGCGACGGCGGATGTTTATTCGCTGGGCGTGATGCTCTTTCAGATTGTCGTCGGGGACTTCCGCAAGCCGCTGGCTCCGGGGTGGGAAGCTGACGTCGAAGATCCGCTGCTTCGCGAAGACATTGCCGCCGCAGCGTGCGGCGATCCTGCGCGGCGCCTGAAGACCGCCGCGGAGCTTGCCGAACGCCTCACGAATCTCGGCAGCCGCCGCGCTGAGCGCGAGCAGCAGGCCGAAGCCGCCCGTCGCCGCGAACTTGCCGAACGCCGCCGCGCCCAAGCCCGCGCCCGCATTCCCTGGTTCCTGCTGGCAGCGGTCTTGGTGGTCGCGGCCGGCATTTCGTTGCGCACCCTCCGCAAGAAGCCGGCCTTGCCCGCCGCTCGCATTCAGACCGTCGCCGTGCTGCCTTTCCAAAATCTCGGCGCCGACAGTAGCGTCGATTTTCTGCGCCTCGTGCTCCCCGATGAGATCGCGACTGCCCTGAGTTATGTGCACCCCTTGTCGATCCGGGCCTCCGCCACCACCCGGAAGTACGACGCTCCCAACCTTGACCTGCAAAAAGCTGGAAAGGAATTAGGAGTCTCCGTGGTCATCACGGGGCACTTCCTTGCGCAACAAAATCAGCTGCACCTCACCTACGAAGCCGTCGATGTCGCCGACAACCATATTCTCTGGCGCGACACCATCGTCTCGCCGGTGCAGAATCTCATCGATGCCCGTCAGAAGATGTATCAACAGGCGCAAGGCGGCCTGGCCGTGGCGTTAGGTGCGCGTGTCGCCGACGGATCGAACCTTCCCGCCACGGTTCCAACCAATGAGGAAGCTTACGATCTGTACAGTCGCGCCGTTACGTTCCCCTCCGATCTCGAATCCAACCGCAAGGCCATCGAGATGCTGGAACGTGTGGTTCAGTTGGACCCGGGTTTTGCTCCCTATTGGCTGGCCTTGGGCGGTCGCTATTACAACGAGACTCACTACTTACGGGGAAACAAGGGTGATGAACTCCTGAAGAAAACCCTTGCCGCCGGCGAGCGGGCCGTCGCGCTCGATCCCCACTATGGCGCGGCCCAGTATGGATTGGCTATAGCCCATGCCGAACACGGCGAGTTGTTAGAGGGATACCGCGCTGCCGCGAAGATGCTGCGCGAACTCCCCGGCAATGAAGTTTCACCTTTCGCAATGTCTTATGTGTTGCGCTATACGGGATTGGAACAGGAGTCCGAAGCGCTGTGCGAGACCGCCCGCTCCTTCGACCGGCAGAATTCCGCGATGCGCTCCTGCGGCGTCGCCTTTCTGGAGCATGGCGACTATGACAAGGCACGCGAGTTCTTCAACCTCGATGCTGACACCGATTGGAACCACGCCCTCACCATCGACGTTCTGTTGCGCGAGGGTAAAGAGCAGGAGGCGCTGCAGGTCCGCCGCCCGCAGATCGGTGCATGGACCAGCTACGACATGCTTCTGGCTTGCGCCGCGCACAAGCCCGCTGCTGAAATCGCCGCCCTGGCCGAGCGCATCGAACCCGACGACGATCCCGAAAGCAATTACTTCGCCGCCTCCCATCTCGCCTATTGCGGCCAAACCGCGGCCGCGCTCGACATGTTGAAGCGCACCGTGCAGGCCAATTATTGCGCCTACCCCGCCATGGATACCGATCCCATGTTCGCCAGCCTCCGCTCCTTGCCCGCATACGCAGAAATTCGCGCTGCGGGCAAGGCGTGTCAGGACAACTTTTTGGCCGGACGAGCCCTGATGCAGTGACCCATCGGTAAGGATCGCCATTTCCAGCCTCGTTCCGGCGACACCATGCATCACCTTACATCTCATGTCTGCTATAGATAGGAAAAGTATCGCTGGCTGGCAGGGACCGAACAGCAGGCCCGGAGGTGAAGCTCACTTTAGCGTGCGGTCAGCGTACTGGCAGCATGGTCGACTGCCTCTGGCTTGCTATAGCCCGAAGGGTGTACGATGCTTCTGCTTTCTGAATTGCTCCTGAGTGAACGGCCTTGTCCTTAAAATCTTTAGCGAAAAATCTTTAGCGGACCCTGTCCGTCCGCGGCCGTTGCGTCTAAGGCCATAAGGAGGAACCGTGCTACTTGGTCCCCGAACCACCCCTTGTCCCAATACCTTCCATCCCGTCAAAGCCTGCCCTTTATTTTTTCGCGTGTCATGGTTTCTCTGCTTATGCTCCATCCCGGCACTCCCGCAAAAACCTGCCGCCTCGGACCATCCGCTTCCCAAGTATGACCTTCAAACCGAGACCAAGACCAAGGGCGTAGTCGATGAAATCAATCTCCTCACTCTCGGAACCCGCAAAGATTTCACCGAGCTCATCCTCAAGAGCGGTGATGACAAGCTTCACGTCTACCTGTGCCCCAAACCTTTTCAGGATGAGATGGGCATCACCTTCAGCAAGGGAGACGAGATAGCCGTAACCGGCTCCAAGGTCAGGCAGGAAACCTCGGATGTGATTCTTGCCCGGCAATTAGTGAAGGGCACCGACACGCTCATGTTCCGCGACGACAAAGGCAACCCGGTCTGGGATCCGCGCACCGGCAAGTGATCGCCTGCCGCACCGCCGATTCTGTTCGGCTTTCGTAACAGGAATTAATTTCTCGCGTCGCTCACCCTATTTAATGCAAGACTCCTTGGCAACTGAGGGGGAAGAGTGGATCCGAACGACTGCCCGCGCTGCGGCGGTACCGGATATATTGCCCGGCCTGTGGACATTCGCGGCACGTCCGAGGGCGTGGCATTCATCCGCTTGAAGTGTCCGGCCTGCGCCGGCAGTGGACGGAACAATTCGATACCTCCTTCTACCGCGGGCTGACCGCACGGCCTGTGGTGCTTGCGAAAACGTACTGGCCCGGCCGGTCATGCTCCCGCCGTAAGATGACCGCCGGGCCGACGTTTCTTCCGCGCCCATCCCCGGATCGGATTTCAAGCGATGCCCGCTGTTTTCCCCCGCGCCCTGCGCCCCGGGGCCGCCGCCGTCTCCACCCGGTTGCGTCCTCCGGCCTTCGCCCGATAAAGAGCTTTATCGGCCGCCTGCACCACGTCGTCCGCCGAAGGATTTTCTCCCTTCGCCGTGGCCACTCCAATGCTTGCCGTCACCGAAAGTTCGTTCGCCGGCGCCACCCGCGCCAACTCCCGAATCGCGCGCCCCGCGTGCCCCCGCCCGCTCTGATGACGATTGCGGCGGTCGGGCCCTCGCTCTTCCTGACGGCGCTCCCGCCCGCGCAAACGCAGCCTGCTAGCTTCGATATCGGCACGCAACTTTTCCAGATGCTCCAGCACGTCCGCAGTGGTTTTGCCCGGAAACACAATGGCAAACTCTTCCCCGCCGCAGCGGTAAGCCTGCCCTCCGCCGCTCACCCGCGCCAGCCGTGCCGCAATCATGCGCAGCACTTGATCTCCCGTGGCGTGACCGTAGGTGTCATTGCAGCGCTTGAAGTGGTCGATATCGACCATCGCAACGGAATACGGAGATTGCAGCCGCAGCAGCGCATCGTGGAAGGCGCGGCGCGAGGGCAACGTGGTCAGTTCATCGTGATAAGCCAGCAGATAAGATGTCTCGACCACCGCGCCCGCCAGCATGAATGCAGCGGCCGCGAAATATCCTGTCGGAATTTTTCCCGCGCCTCCGAAGCGCAGCGCCAGCAGCGCAGCCGCCAGCGCCCACAGCATTCCGCTCTCCGCCGGCTTGTGCAACAGCACATATCGTATGAGCAATACCACTGCGGCGGCGGCAAATGCCAGCAGCGTAGCGAACCCCAGCGGCGCTGCCGCCAGCGCATGATGCAGCGCCCGAGCCGCAGCCGCTCGCTCGGGACGGCACAGCACCGCCACGATGACCGACTCGACGAACAATAATAAAGATGCAGGCGCGACACTGGACAATGTAAATCCCTTCTCGCGTTGAAACGAGAGCAGAACGAAGTTCAGCGGCAACATCACTCCGACCGCGGCCAGCGCCATGCTCCCAGGCCCGGCCAGGGCCACGCGTCCCTGCGAAAAATATGCGATCGCTTGCTCCGCCAGGAACACCACCAGCAAGGCGAAGAAAATTCGGCTGGAATGAAATCGCCAGGCCAGCAGCAAGCCCGCTATTAACGCTGTATAAAAAGCGTAGGCCACCGCCACCGGGCTAAGCGTCACCAAGCCTGTGTGCAGCAGCACCGCAACCGCCATCAGACAAATTCCGGGCGTGAGCAAGGACTTCATCGAAGTGTGGTCCCAGCCTGAATGGGAATGTCCTCAGGTCACAGTGTTTCCACTGACTGCCGTCCTCCCATTATCTCCGCGGCCGCCGGGGCAGGGGAATTGACCGCTCAGGTTCGCAGCCTCTGTGGATTTCTTAACCAACTGTTCATGCGCCCTTAACCCCCCAGCTACATCCTCCGGCTAGTCTGGCCTGCATAATTCTGAAAATCTCTCCCAAGGACAATCTATGCAAACGAAAATAAGACTGGTCAGTTTTGCCGCAGCCGTTGCAATGTTGCTGGCCAACTTGCCTGCCCACGCCCAGACCCAATCCAAAACCAAGCCTTCCACGCCCTATCAACACGTCCTCCTCATCAGCATCGATGGCATGCACGCCGTCGACCTCACCAACTGCACCAACGGAGTGTCCAACTCCGGCAACCAGCCTTACTGTCCCAATCTCGTGGCACTGCAGAAGACGGGCACAATTTATTTGCAGGCCCTCACCCCACGCCCCTCCGACTCTTTCCCCGGCTTGACTGGGATCATTACCGGAGGCACGCCGCGTTCGGCCGGCATGTTTTACGACGTCAACTATGACCGCTCGCTTTCGCCCCCCTACGCCACCACGCCCTACGGCATCGTCGGCGGCCCCACGCTCTGTCCCTCGGTCGTGGGCACCCAGGTCGGCTTCGACGAAGAAATCGACTACAACTACACCGAACTCGACGCCGGCGTCGTCAACGGCGACTCCGGACGCAACGGCATCAATCCCCGCTACCTGCCCCGCGATCCCAAGAACAGCTGCAAGCCGGTTTATCCCCACCAGTACATCCGCGTCAATACCATCTTCAACGTGGCCCACAACGCCGGTCTCTACACCGCCTGGTCCGATAAGCATCCTTCCTACGATTTCACTAACGGCCCCAGCGGCGATGGCGTCAGCGATCTCTGGTCGCCCGAGATCAACTCCGTTCCCAAGGGATTGCCCATCGTGCAAGGCTGCAACCCGCTGCCCGACACCGCCGATGCCACCAGCAGCAATGCCTGGACCGACAGCTTCCAGAACATTCAGTGCTACGATTCTTTGAAGGTGCAGGCCATTCTCCACGAAATCGACGGCAAAACCCACGATGGCCGCGCCTCCGCCCCGGTTCCCGCCGTCTTTGGCATGAACTTCCAGTCGGTCAGCGTAGGCGAGAAGCTGGTCGAAGCCAATCCTCCCACCAACCCCAACTTCAGCCAGACCGGCGGATATCTCGATCCCCTAGCCACGCCCAGCGCCTCGCTGCAACAGGAAATCGAATACGTCGACGCCTCCATCGGCAGCATGGTCAGCGAACTCTCCAAGCAGGGACTGCTCTCTTCAACATTAATTATCGTCTCCGCCAAACACGGCCAGTCCCCCATCGATCCCAACCGCGTGCTCCGCATTCCCGCCGATGTTCCCACCGACGAACCGCCCTCACAGATTCTCTCGCCCCTCGGCGTCGGTCCCGGCTTCCCGGTCGTGCAGGCCGATGAAGACGACATCTCCATGCTCTGGCTCGCCGATCAGACCCAAACCACAGCCGACGTGATGACCCTCGCCGCCAACGAAAGCATCGACGGCGGCGGCGAAATCTTCGCCGGCCCCATGCTCGACCTTATCTTCAACGATCCCCTCGTCGATTCCCGCACCCCCGATATCATCGTCGCCGTCAACGTAGGCGTCACCTACACCGGCCATAAAGCCAAGGTCGCCGAGCACGGCGGCTTTGCCAACGATGACCGCAACGTAATGCTGCTGGTGTCAAACCCCGCCCTGCCCAGCTCCACCGTCACCAGCCAGGTCGAAACCCGGCAGATCGCTCCCACCGTCGTCAAGGCGCTGGGCCTCGATCCCAACCAACTGCAAGCCGTGCAGCAGGAAGGCACCGTCGAGTTGCCCGGACTGCCCTTCTAACTTGTCATCCCGAGGCAGTGGAGTCCCCGGCGACAGCCGGGGACTCCCACCCAACCGCTCTTGTCATCCTGAGCCCCGCGTGCTCCACCGCCGCCGGAAACCACCACGCGAAGGACCTATGCAACTTGTCGGCAGCGCTCATGCGCCCGGCGTTCCCGCCACCGTCGCGCAACCTGCCCAAAAATCTTGTCAAGACCCAAAAACCGCCCAATTCCCCCTAACTCCCTCATAACAATCCAAATATAAATTCGGCAAATGTGGCGGGTTGCCCCCCTCCAAATTGCTACAATAAATATAGAGAGTAAGAAAATAAGGCGCGGCCCTCTGGGCTGCGCCTTTCTTTTTGCGGTGAAAAGGGGTGCTGGCATGGCTAAGTGCAATGGATTCAGGAACTTCAAAGAGCGCGGCGAATGGGTCGAACTGCTGTTCATGGCCTGCGCCCTGCGCAAACTCTTCCGGGTGTCCAAGCCCTGGGGAGATTCAGGGGCCTATGATGTGGGCATCGAATTCCGCGGCCGGCTTATTAGAGTACAGGTGAAGTCAACCAGCTACAGACTCTCGAACGGATATCAGTGTGCCTGCAAACCCAACCAAAAAAGCAGGCCGTATACCCGCAGCAAGGTGGATTTCTTCGCCGCCTATATCGTCCCCGAAGATGTCTGGTACATCATCCCCGCCTCCGTCGTCTTCAAAACCAAAAGCTCTGACCTGATGCTCTGCCCCGTGCAAAAGCGCGTCCGCCGCGACGGCTACAAGTACGAGGCCTACCGCGAAGCCTGGAAGCTGCTGCGCAGCAGCAGCAAGAAGCGCCCCTAGCAGATCGGGAAGGGCACGAGTTCCACTCGTGCCGTAAGGCAGCCGAAACGGACGCGGCTTTCAGCCGCTGAGGTTTGCTCTTTCCGTACGACGGCGATGGTAGCAGCAGAGAGTGACGAAAGACCCTGCCCGCTGTGCTGAAAGCGTGTGAGCCCTCACGGCATGAGGACAATCTAGCTTTGTTCGCCGGACTAAGCCCCGACATGCAAACATCCCGACTAAAGCCAAACCTCGGCGTGAGCGGGCTAACCGCCAAGCTTACTTGAACAGAATGACCTCGCCGTCTTGGGAAATAACGACCGCCGCTGTACCAGGATTCGATCGGACGAAGCTTTCGGCGGACTTGCGCCGCGCACCTCCAGTCGCAGTCGCTACTGATGTGACCTTCAGGAATGCCCCTGCTGCAACGAGTTCTAGATGGCTGTCAAAGATAAGGGCGCCGTCAGTGCGCGACAGCGCCACGACAGCAGACTTCAATGCTCGAATTCTCTCGCTTGTGAATGCCTCATCTCTTCTCTGCAGCCATTCGTCGTCGGAGCCCTGGCATCTCATCCACTCGACCTGGTAGACGCTCAGTTGGTGCACTATGGCGTCCCCGACTGGTATTCGCGTAGGAATGAAGCCGGGCTGGAACCGCGTATCGGTCTCGCCGTTCTGGAATTGCCCTACAAAGACCAGAGTTGCTCCATTGCAGTCGACGAACCACCTCTCGAAGTGCCTGCTCCCGTCCGGTTCGGTTCGCGGTTCGTCACACGCAACATCGCGGCCCCTGTCTGCGGGGCTGCTCTTTAGCCCTGTTCCCTTCCGCCAGTCAACGTTTACAAAGCCTGATGCACTTAGAAGATCAAAGCAGAATTCCTCGAACGCGATGCTTGAGAGGCGGTCGAAGCTGATGTCCGACATGCCGCGATTCTACTACTAATATCGATATCAGCGACCGCGACTGAGCTACACGCAGGGCAGACGGCCCGCTCAAACTCGCCCTTGGCCAGAGTGGCACAGTTCTCGAAATCTGGCACAGATGGAGCATTCCCAGCAATTAGTTCGCATCACACCCCAAAGAAAACCGCAGCGCAGCACACACCTCACTCATTCGTGCCGAACTAAGCTGGGCTACACGTTTTCCCAGGCGCTGTTGCGACACCGTAACTGCATTGTGCAGGTTCACCGCGCACGGGGCCTTCATGCCGTCCTCCTCATTCAGCACCACTTCCGAAGGCACGCCGCGAATCGTCGAAGTGACCGGCGCAACCGTGACGGTGGACAAATACGCGATCGCGCTGTTGCGGGTGAGCACAAGTGCCGGTCGTTTCTTGTCGGGCGCAGCAAACTGGTAGAGCCGGACGTCTCCTCGGGCGATCTGGCCTCGCGCTATTCGTCCGGCCACGTGGCCTCCGCTTCCCAACCCCGCGCCTCCGCGTCGGCTGGCGACTGTCGCGAGTAACCCTGGCGGTCGCGCTCTTCACTGGCTCTTAGTTCCAACCGGCGAAGATGTTCCCGCAGGGCGTCCCGCACCAAAGCAGACCGGTTTCGCTTCGTGCGCTTCGCGGCCTGGTCGGCGGCGTGCAGCAGCTTTTTATCCAGCACGATTTGAACGATTTCCATATGTGGAATCTATTCCACAGTATATTCCACATAACAGCGCGCGGCAAGCCGTTGCATTCCGCAGTCACAGCCTCCTTTTCACCACAGAGGCACAGAGTCACGGAGAAAATCTGGTAGTGGTGCAGTTCGGCCTTTTCAACACCTTGTCATCCTGAGCGTAGCCGTTCTTCAGGCGTAGCGAAGGATCTCCCGCTCAACCGGCCTAACGCGTAAGCCAAACTGCACCACTACCGAAAATCTCGAACCTGCAAGAGCCAGAAGCAACGGGTTTGCCATGCAGTTGGGTTTCTCTGTGTCTCCGTGACTCCGTGGTGAAAATGCGGCTACCAGCTCCACTACGCATACGCGAACGGCCGCTCGCCGTGGCTCTTCCAGAAGTAGGCGAGAATAATTACGCTCGCAATAGCTGCATAGGCACACCACAGCGAGGTGAAGGCGTAACGCCTCACCTCCATCACGATGAGCAGAATCGCCAGGTTGGCCGCGCCGAACAGAATCATCGGTTTGATCTTCGAGAAGAACAGCGATCCGCAGGTTGCGATTACGTAGAGGATCGCGACCGTTATGTTGTTGGTCGCCTGATTGATGTAGACGATGCTGTTGCCTTTCACGAAGACCTGCGTCGGAAACGCCGTCAGCGCCCAGAGGATGTAGAGCGTGGTGCCGGCGCCCAGCACGAGGAAGGGGCGCATGCGCTGCCGGCTCGGCGCCGTCGGCTCGAACAGCAGCACGCTGAGCGGCAGCAGGAACGGCAGCAATCCCTGGGCGTAAAGCATGAACGCCGCGCCCATGTCGTGCGTCACCGTGGGTGAGAGTATCCCGTCCAGTCCGAGCCATACGAATCCCTCAATGAACTGATGAATGGCAAACAGCAGCGGCAACGAAGCGAAAAGAAGCTCGCGGCGGTGCTTCACTCTCGTCAATGTGACTACGCCGACCGAGGCCAGAACTCCGCTGCCGACAAAGTTCGCTGTAGCTGAGAAACACATGGGAGCTATCTCCGTACGAGGATTACATCTATGCTCAGGCGGGAATTATAAGTCGTTACCGCAACTCGTTGTCATCCTGAGCCCCGCGTGTCCCAGCGCCGCACGGCGTCACCACGCGAAGGATCCTTGTAGTTTGTTTGCCGGTGCGATTCGGTGTCGCGGGCGTCCCGTTTCGAACCTCCGCCCCGTTTCTGCAGACCTACACTTTCGTGCGCACCGCTTTCCGTTCCAACTGAGCCTTCTCTAACTAGAATCGCCTAGTGATTAAGGCCCACTTATGAGGATTCTTATAGCGGAAGATGATACCGCTCTGGCCGGGTTTGTGCGCCAGGGCCTGCAAGGCGAGCACTACGCGGTCGACGTGGTGGAGGATGGCGAGCAGGCGCGCGCCATGGGCAGCGAATTCGACTATGACCTGGTCATTTTGGATTTGAACCTGCCCAAGCTCGATGGCGTGAGCGTGTTGCGCCATCTGCGGCTGAAGCGCCCCAGCCTGCCCGTGCTGGTCCTGACCCAGCGCAGCCGCGTCGAAGACCGCGTGCAGTGCCTCGACACCGGCGCCGACGATTATCTGGCCAAGCCGTTTTCCTTCAGCGAACTCTCCGCCCGCATCCGCGCCCTGCTGCGCCGCAGCCACCTGCCTTCGGAATCCGTGCTCGAGGTCGACGATCTGAAACTCGACCGCGTCGAACACCGCGCCGAGCGCGCCGGCCGCCGCATCGAACTCACCTCGAAAGAATTCTCCCTGCTCGAATACCTCATGCGCAACGCCGGCCGCCAAGTCTCCCGCGCCATGATCATCGAGCACGTTTGGAACTTGACTTTTGATACTACGACCAACGTGGTGGATGTTTATATCAATTACTTGCGGAGGAAGGTGGATGACGGGCATCCGCGGAAGCTGATTCATACGGTGCGGGGGGTGGGGTATGAGTTGAGCGGGGAGGCGGGGGTGGGGGCTTGAGCGCGGGCGGCGCCGCGGTGGCGCGTCCGCTGGAATCAGCTTGGGAGCGCGGGGTGCTGGAGAGGCTGCTGCATGCCCTGAACCAGCCGCTGACCGGGTTGCAGTGTTCGCTGGAGGTGGCGCTGGCCGCGCCGCGTACGGCGGAGTACTACACCGAGCGCATGCGCGAAGGGCTGGAGTTGACCGAGCGCATGCGGGCGCTGGTGGAAACGTTGCGCGAGGTGGCGAGTGCGGCGGCGGAGAATGGGGAGAGGGAGACGGCAGGCGACGAAAAAGACGCCGGGGCCGTCGCGTGGAAGACCGTGATGCGGGAGGTGGTGGAGGATTTGCGGCCGGTGGCGGAGACGAAAGGCATTCGCATCACGCTGGAAGACGGTGCCGCTTCCGCCGTGGGGGTGGAAGCGGTAGCGAGGGCGATCGCCATAAAAAAGGGCGGGAGAACTTTTTCCACCCGGGCGTTTCGTATGCTGGAAGCGGCGGCGAGCCTGGCCGACCGGGACAGCACGCTGCGCGTCGAGATGGGTAGCGCGGCCGAACAAAAGAAAGAGAAACGAGACGAAAAAGAAAATGAGAAGGCGTGGTTCCGGGTCACATGGCAGTCCAAGGCCGGGGCGGCGGAATTCTGCCGGGCGGAACTGGGGCTGCTGGTGGCGCAGGCGGGATGGGAGAGCGCGGGCGCGCGGTGGGAGCGCGAACGGAAGGAATACTGGGAGACGATTACGGTGCGGCTGCCGGGGTTTGCGGAAAAACCGGGTAGCGGATGAAAAGTGCGACCACGGGGGCTGAAGCCCACAGCGATTTGGGGCACTTACGCGGCGCTAAAGCGCCGCTCTTACGCGGCTAGAGCGCCGCTCTTCCACGGCTAGAGCGCCGCTATTCAACGGCTAGAG
>Ga0302319_10021109_pt1 | contig 11736 bp, 10 predicted proteins | sample Bog_T0_2_FD_203319 | JGI IMG/M metagenome (GOLD analysis project Ga0302319, IMG submission 203319) | Peat permafrost microbial communities from Stordalen Mire near Abisko, Sweden - Bog_T0_2 | ecosystem: Environmental > Terrestrial > Soil > Wetlands > Peat | place: Sweden: Abisko, Stordalen Mire...
CCCGTCAATCGTAAAAGTCTGTCCCGCCACGGCCGCCAGGCCGCCGCCGTTACCGAGCAGCGTGATGCCGCGCTGTTTGCTCCCGCTGTTATCCAGGGTGATGCTGGCCGAGCTTAACAGGGTGCCCCCGTTCAAATTCACCGCCGCGCCGGTTCCCGCCGCCCCGAGGTTGGCGTCGGCGGCTATTTCGGTCACCCCGCCATTAAGATAACTGGCGCCCGTGTTGGCGTCCGTCCCCGATTTTACGACCGTCCCCGGTCCGGCCTGCGCGTAACTCGTGGTATGGCTTTGTGAGTTCACCAGCGCATCCTGGAACAATAATTCACCCAGCGTGTTGTTTTGATAGACATCCACCGCCCCGTTGCCATTGCCCTGATTGTAGGAAAAGCCCGTGCCGCTGGCGATGGTGGTATTGTTGGCGCCCACATTGGGTGTCACCAGCAATCCGCCGCAATAGTAGCGGCTGCCCCGCGGGGTGAACGTGAAAGCGCCCGGCGTGTTGAATCGGAGGGTGTCGGCGTACTGCGTTCCGCTGCCGCTGGCGGGAGCGGCGCTGGCCTGAAGGTCGAAGTTGCCATCCGCACTGGAAAAATTCGCAGTGACCACCGTGTAAAAACCGGACACCTGGCTGCCGCCAATGATCGTCCAGGGTGACGTGCCATTCCCCCCTCCCGCCAAAGAAGTGCTGGCCCAATCGTAAAGACCGACGGTCGCGATGGCGGCGCGCGTGGTGCCGTTCCAAAGCAGCCCCCGGGTTCCGGTGCCATAAGTCTGGTTATTGTTGCCGGTGCCGATGTAAGTGGTGGTGATCGTTCCCGACGCCGCCACGTTCTCATCGCCACTGCCGACGGTGGCCGGACCGACGAACGTGGTCTGCGACCCAAGCGTTTGGGGAAAAGACCCCAGATTCAGGGTCGGCAGCGGATTGGTCGGATTTCCGCCATTCGGCCCGGCAGAAATCACGTTGAGCCCCGGATTGACGGTCACGCCGGAACCATTCGTAAAATTCTGAATGCTGGCATTAGTGGCGTTGCCAATGACCTCGAGCGCACCGCCGCCCAGCGAGACCGGCGAATAAGAGTTGAGCAAATCCGATACGGCGCCGGCATTGGAAAAATCCACCGTGAGACTCCCGCCGCTTACCGTAACGGTGCCGTAGGCGCCGCCGCCCGCTCCGCTGCCGATCTGCGAGGCATCCACGGTTCCGTTGAAGGTCAGGATGCCCGCGCCCAATTTGGTCAGGGCAACCGTCGTGGTCGTCGGCACGGATGACGCGCCGTTGAGCAGGCTGCCGCTGATCACTGTGTTCCCCGCGCCGCCAATCGCCAGCGTCTTGGTCCCGGCCGTGCCCGCACCGGCCGCCGGACCGCCATAGACGTTGCCCGCCAGGGTCAGGGTCTCGGCGCTGTTGTTGATGAAGGAGTTCGTTTGCGCGGTCGAATCGGTGCCGAGCACAATCGCCGCGTCGATCCATTCATTGCTCAGCACCGTGGAGTTAAGGGTGATCCCGCCGTTGTTGTTGAGCGACAGGGTCTGGCTGTCGACCGGGCCAACGCCCACGGTGTAAGCAGCCGCCAGGCTCGTGCTGAAAATGAGATTGCCGACCGTGACCCCGGTTCCCAAATCAATGGTCGTGAAGCCATTCCCCCCGCCATCGAAAGTCGCCGTGTCACCCGGGCCGGGAACCGGTGCGGCGGTCCAATTGGCGCCCGCCCAAGTGTTGTCGGTGGCGCCGGTCCAACTGCCGCTGGCGGCGTGCAGGTTTAATCCGCCGGCCAACAGCGTTAGACAGGCAATACGAACTAATTGCTGGGGTTTCATGATGTGCGAGGGTTGGGGGGTTGGTCATTGGTTCTGAGAATGGGGCCAAGCCAAAGGACTTTGGCCGACGATAAATCGGCTTCTTGGCGTTTCGGCTTGGGGCGAACATATCAGGGGTTTCATTAGTACACGCGGAAACCGGCGCCCAAAGGTGCCAAAAAAAATAAAAATATTTTATCCCTCGTTCTTGCAGTGAAGTATCGTGCAAAAAAGCCTCCCGCCCGACGCGCTCGAGGTCCCCATCCGGATTTTTGGAAATGCCTTAATCCGATCCCGGCGGCGCAACCTCACATTTGACCAGCGCCCCGGCTTCCTGCTCCAGCTGGCGGGCAAAGACCCAGTCAAACCAAAAGCCATAACCTGCCCGGCCCCGATCCAGACCGCTTTTGAATTTCGCGTCAACCAGCTCGCGCGCTTGCGCCAGTTCAGAACACGCTTCGGAAGTTTTACCCTGGTGATAATGAGCCATCGCCAAAATGGCATCGACCATCGCATCGCAAGGCGGATATCTCTGGCCTTGCGCCTGGGCGCGCTGGCACCATTGGACCGCGCCTTCATCATTGCCGCAACGGAGCTGCCAGAGGCCCATCGGCGTGAAAGTCCATTCGCTTTGCCGGTTCTTGGCCAGGGAGTGAATCTGTCTTTCCGTGGCCGCCGCCATCGGCTTCAAGCGTTCGATTTGAGTTTTGTCCAAGGGCAGCAAACTGCCGGCGAGGACGATGCTCTCGTTGGGCATTTCGTTAAAATGGGTGGCCGCCTGCTGCCAGAACCGGTCATAGTCCGCGCGGTCGCCGCTGGCCGCCAAAACCACCCCGCACGCCTGGTAATCAAAAACAACTTGGCCCGGAGAATCCAGTTGATTGACCTTGAGGAGGGCCAGGTAGCGCTCGCTCGCCGGCTGCCAGCGGCCTTGCAAAGCCAGCCATTCACCCACCGAGCGCAGGGCGGACGCACTATCCAGCGTGGGATCGGGCGGGAAATTTTTGACCTGGTTCAGCGCGCCCTCCGCCTCCTGCAATTTCCCCTGGCTCACGAACATGACCGCCTGGGTGATTTTGGCGCGGTCCTCCGCCGCCGCCCGCAACCGGGCCTCCCGTGCGTTCGCCGCCCGCTCCCGCAAAAACAGCCAGGTGGACAGCCCCAAACCCAAGAGCAGCGCCACCGTCACCGCCGTGCCCGCGATGAACGTCAGCTTATTCCGCCGCACCAGTTTTTTCAGCCGGTAAACCTGGCTGGGCGGCCGCGCCATCACCGGTTCGTTGTCCAGGTACCGCTGGATGTCCATCGCCAGCCCGTTCGCCGTCTGATATCGCCGGTTGCGGTCTTTATCCAGCGCCTTCATCACAATCCAGTCCAGGTCCCCTTTCAGCTCGGAAATTAATTTCGGCGGCTCGGAATGGCGCTGGCCCGCGGTCAATGTTAATTCCGTCCGGCGCATCGAGGTGATCATCGTGGACGGCAATTGCGGTTCCCGCTCGCGCAGTGTCCGCCGCATGGCGTCCACGCCCGACTCCATCAACATTTTGGTGTCAAAGGGCGTGCGGCCGGTGAGTAGTTCGTACAGCAACACGCCGAGGCTGTATATGTCGCTGCGCGTGTCCACGTCCAGGCCGGTGTTGTCCGCCTGTTCCGGACTCATGTAGGCTGGCGTTCCCACAAATTGTCCGGCCGACGTGACCAGTGTGTTGTCCGTGAGCCGGTCCGCCGTCGCCTTGGCAATCCCAAAGTCAATCACCTTGGGCACCGCCTCGCCGTCGTGCAGGGTCACGAGGATGTTCGACGGCTTGATGTCGCGGTGGATGACACTCTTTTGATGCGCGTGCAGAATGGCATGGCAAACCTTGATGAACAATTTCAGCCGCTGCTTGGTGTCGAAATTTTGTTCGTTGCAGTATTCCGTGATGCGCATGCCCCGCACTAGTTCCATCACGAAAAATGGCCGGCCGGTTTCCGTGGCCCCGGCATCCAGCACTCGCGCGATGTTCGGATGATCCATCATTGCCAGCGCCTGCCGCTCGGCCTCGAACCGGGCGATGACACTCTTGGTGTCCATCCCCAGCTTGATCACTTTGAGCGCCACCGGCCGGCGCACCGGAGTTTCCTGTTCCGCCAGATACACCGTGCCGCAGCCGCCTTCGCCGATTTTTTGCCGCAGTTGGTACCGCCCCAGCCGGCTGCCCAGTTGCTTGTCGGTCAAATCTTCCGGCTCAACCTCCGCCGCCGGTGGTTTCAGGCGTTCCGCCGCCTGCGCGGCCAGTTCCGGAACATTCACCGCCTCCCGGCCGCGTTCAAAAAAACTCTCGGCGCCGGCCTGGGCCCGCAGCATCGCCTCGACCGCCGCGCGCAGTCGCGTATCGCCCGCGCACGCCCGATCCAAAAACTGCGACCGCACCTCCGGGTCCGGCAGATTCAGCGCCGCCACACACACCGCCTCTTCAATTTGGGATTCCGGGCTCATCAAGTCCGTTCGCTAATCCACCGGAACAACTTGATTTTGGCGACGACCCATTGGCGGTTCACCGTTCGCAAACTGATCTTCATGTTTTCCGCCACCTCTTCGTTGGTCAGTCCGCCGAAGAATTTTAACGACACGATCCGGGCCTTTTCCGGATCTTCCGTTTCGAGCCATAACAAGGCCTCGTCAATCAGCAGCACATGTTCGTCGGGAGTCGCCGCCGTGATTTCCAAGTCTTCCATGGCCACGCGCTGCTGGCCGCCCCCATGTTTCAAGGCGGATTTGCGTCGCGCGTTATCAATCAAGATGCGCCGCATGGCGTCCGCCGCCGCGCCAAAAAAATGCGCCCGATTTTTCCAGGTCCGGTCGCCGGCGCCCACCAGTTGCAACCAGGCCTCATGCACCAGCGCGGTCGGCTGCAACGTTTGGCCGGCCGCCTCTCGGGCCATCCGCGCCGCCGCCAATCGTCGCAGTTCCTCATAAACCAGCGGAAACAAGGCTTCTGAGGCCTGACTTTCGCCGCGACCAATGGACTGCAGCACTACGGTGACGTCATCCATGCTTTTGCCCCCCAGAATAACGATTTCGGCGCATCGTCGCCACCGCAAAGTCAGCTGTGATGCAAAGCATTGATTTCAAATAAATTGGAATCCCAGATCGGAACGTCCCGCATGTGTACTTTGAGGTTCATGGGGAGTTCCGCTTTCCTTTCGGACCTGCTCACCGCCCATGAACCAAACTGGGTAGGGCGGCCAGTCCCCTGCACGCCATCGTAGCTATGCCGATGGCCGAAAAAATAATACCGATGGCTCATCGCGATTCTCTCCCCTCACGGCCAGGAATTTTTCCGCGCCGTCGGCGCGGCCTATTTGAAGATACCCGTTAACCAAAATCCCAAGACCCATTCGGGGCGGCCTATTCCGGTTTGTTTATCGGAAACAACCGGCAATAACCGTTCATGCAAAGCTCCCTCGTCCCTCAAAGCCTTCGCCTCGTCCATCCTTCGCGTTCCTTGCGTTCTCTCGCAGCAAATCCCCTTCTTCTTCCTCTCCGCCGGGCTATGTAAATGAACTCGTCATTTTTGGAAAAATTCCCTTTGTTCCCTTTTTTCATGCGGTTAAATCATTCGAATAATTCTTCATTTCTTCTCCGCGTTCTCCGCGTCTCCGCGTGAAATCTCTTAGTTTTTCCGCTTTTCGCGTCTTTCGCGTCTTTCGCGGTTTAAATTCCCCGGCTTCGTTTTGGTTGCGGCTTTGCCGCGTTGCGCCTCCGCGCGAACTTTTTCCCGCAGGTTCATGGAAAGTCTAAATCCTACTTTGGATTGCCGGAGGGGGAGTCGGTGGCGGGGTTCATTTTTAAACCCGTGATTTTTAGGGTGTACGCGTATTTGCCGGGGGCCGCGGGGGGCAATTTAACCCTCAGGCCCGCCGTGTTCCGCGTGAATTCGCACGCGCCCGCGCTGCCGAGAAGTGTGACTTGGTTAACTTCCCCGGCCACCGGCGCGCCGGTGCCCAGCGAGGTGATGACCGCGCCGCCTGCCGGGTACTTGCCCAGGAAGATCGCGTAGAGGGAGTCGCCCTTGACCGTGAAGCGGATATTCTGGCCGGGGCCGCCCCGGCTGCCGCCCTCGCCGAACTTGATCCAGTTGTGCGTGTCGTAAATCGCCTCGCCGTTGATCTGCAGCCATTGGCCGATCTCCCGCAGGGTCGTTTGAATCTCGGGCAAAAAGGTGCCGTCCGACTTGGGCGAGAGGTTCAGCAGCAAAGTGCCGTTTTTGCTCACCGTGTCCGCGAGTTTGCTGATGATGGGGCCGGGACCGCTGATGCGCATGCCGGTCGTATAGCCCCAGGTGCTGCCAATGGGCTCATCCACCTGCCAGACGCCCGTGCGAATGCCGGCGGGCGAACGGGCGCCGATCTTTTCGAAGTCAATGATTGAGCCAATCGTTTCCGTGTTTCGGTCGCTGGGTGCGTAGGCCGCCTTCTTGGTGCTGAGGGAGACTTCCTTGCCCCAAGCCTGCGCCCGGTTGTAATAGTAGGCGGCGATGCGCAGTTTGAGCGGGTCGAGATAACGCATGTCCACGCCGTTGTCGAACCAGAGCAGATCCGGCTGGTATTTGTCGATCAGCTCGACGTTGCGATTGTACCAGTCCACCAGAAATTTCTCGCAGGCGGCGTCACTGCGGTCGGCCACGTGGTAGAAATCGGCCCATTGGGGATCGTAGAGGTCGGCGTGCTCGCCTTTGAGCTTGTTCGCCAGGTCGGGGGCGGGATTAACGAACTGGAAATTCTCGATGCCGTGATTGGAGACGCCAAACTTCAAGCCTTGCTTGCGCACGGCCCGGCAGAGTTCGCCGATGAGATCGCGTTTGGGTCCCAGGTTTTTGGCGTTCACTGGATTGACCTGGCTGTCCCAGAGGGAAAAACCATCGTGATGCTGGGCGGTCGGAATCACAAATCTTGCGCCGGATTGCTTGAAGAGTTCGGCCCAGGCGTCGGCATTGAAATTCGAGCAGGTGAAGAGCGGGATAAAATCCTTGTAACCGAATTTATCCGGCGGTCCAAAATGTTCCGTGTGCCACTGGCTGTCGCCGGCGTACATGTGTTTCTCGTACCATTCATTGTGATGCGCCGGCACGGAATAGAGGCCCCAATGCATGAAAAGTCCGAACTTGGCGCCCACGAACCATTGGGGAACGCGGTAGTTTTGCCGGAGCGAATCCCAAGTGGGCTGGAATGGCCCCGCCGGCAGCGGATTGGTGATCGAATTGACCGCCGCCTCCACTACTTCCAGCCGGGTTTCAGGTGCCATGTCATAACCGTCCGTCGCATTGCCGCCCTCGGCAATAAAGTTCGTGGTTTGACCGATGGCATGAGTCGTAAGGCCTACCGCCAGCAGCAGAGGCAAGGCGCTGGAAAAAGCTTTCATTTGAATTTGGCGATTCCAACCGTGATTCATGGGCGCACCCGTTGCTGCTGGGCTTTTGCGATAAATGGCATGATGAAACAAAAGCTAAGCCGTGCCCGCTGAGTTGTCACCAGATTTTCGTCAAAGTCGGCCAGTGCGTGAGCCCCCCCTGTAAAAACAGGGGAGAGAAAAATGGTGCCCCGGTGCGGACTTGAACCGCAAACCAATTGATTAAGAGTGAGCTTTTTATAAGAGCACCTTTTGTGCACTTGTTTGGGAGTTTTTTTACGGACAAGCATTCTGGCTTGTATTCATAGGGTCAGGACGCACTTTCATTTTTCTAACGGCCGAGCAGTTTTTATTGGGTCAAGTTTTTATAGATGCAGTCGGATTTATTATACCCACAGCTTCATTTGCCAGAATTGCCAGAATGGGGGTGCGGAGGCTCCGGCGGCTTGGGAACACTGTGATATTTGAAAGTCTTCCCCTTGGGGTCGTAGCTGATAATCGGCTCTTCCCGCAAATTCTCCGGGGTGAGAACCGCTTGCTTGTGTGTCAAATCGCCAAGTTGACGGACGAACGCCAGCAGTGAATCCAACTGTGCCTGACACGTCACTTCTCGTGGGTCAATGTCGCACTCAATCTCGTCAGGAGTGAAGAAGTGGAACACAACGAGAACGCCATCAACTCGGAAACGCAATGTGGGGCGAACGTCAGCGAAAAATGATACGTCAAGATTCTCTGGAATTTCAAGGACTCCTGTCTCGGTCAGAAATTCAATATCGGATTGGCGTCGGAACAGCGGGTAGATGGCTCGCCAATCGCCGAGCGAAGCCGGAGTGACATAAATGTCTCTCAAGCTCCCGTCCCGTCGGAAATCCTCTTTGCATGTGTCCCACGAAATCATGGTGTTGGAGTTGTATTGCTGTCGCCTGCATTGCGTCTCTCGTCGTCACTTTCAGCCGCTATCGAGAGAATCTGCACCCCACATTTTGGACAACGCCCCGTTGCAACAACTACTGTCCATCCCGGATTCGGCGGCGGATATACCCGGGAGCCGTTGGAATCTGCTCCCAACCAATCCCTGCATTTTGGACAGCGGAGAAACCTATCATATTTTTTCCAGTAAAAACGCTGTGAAAAATATGGCACCAGAACAAGGTACAAGAGCACGCCGATTATTGAAAGCAGCGGGAAAGTTTCAGCGAAGCTAACCCGTGAAAGCACGAAAGCAATAGCTGCCAAGCCGCCCAACCAAAGCCCGTAAAACTTCATCATCCCCAACCCCCTGCGGCTGGCGTTCCAGAACCCGAGGTATTCGTCAAGGCTCGGCATTTGTGACATGGCACTCATTTACCCAAAAAAGGAACTTCACCACCATGAATCCAAGATGTCAACCATTTCCCGATAACGGACTCGCCAGCACCACGGCGGGCGTCATGTGCCAGAAGTTGTCCAACTCCGATAGCGGGATGCTCTTGGCGTAGTGCTTCTTGACCATCTGGACGCTGTTGCCCATATACCAAGCTGTCTCTTGGTCGCTCTTCTTCAACGCCCGAAAGTAAGTGGCAAAGCCGTGCCTCAATCCATCGGCAATCCATTTGTCGTCGTTCATCGCCCGAAACGCCACACGCACTTCACGTTCGAGATTGAACAGGTTTTGTTGCGGCACGAACGGGGCGTCCTTCTGACAAGTGTCAGTCCTCACTATTGACACTTTTGGTGGCTGGTCGTAGCATTTATGAAAGGTCCTAGAAAAGTGACATAAATAATTTTTCGAGGCCTGACCGGTCGGAGGTCACTGCTTCATCAATCGACTGATTTCCGACGAAAGTATCGGAACGAGCAATTGGACGGGAGCATTGCTGGTTCCAAAATCGGCCACACCGTCAATCTCAGCGAAAGGGACCGCGTATTTGCAGGGTGTATCGAAATTATCATCTTCGGCAAAAAAAGACTCTTGGTAATAGGGTGTGATTTTGGTGAAGGTAAATTTCTTTGCTGTCGCCAATGCTCGGAGCCGATCAAAATCATCGGGCTGCCAATTTGGCATCACGATCGCCTCGTGCGCCCGAATGCAGCGGGAAATTTCGTCCAAGCTGGCTGTTCGTTGGTTGCAATAGCGCTCCAAGTCCGACCACTTGGCGTAAAAGGCAACGATTCTTTCCTGCTTTCCAAACTCAATGGAAAAACCTTCGCCGGTAGATCCATTATCAGCAGCAGTGAAAAAAAGCGTTTGGTCAAGTCTTCGGGAAAAAAAGACTCCCCGTCCACTGCCAGAATTGTAGATTCTTCCAGGGGCCAACCCGGTGGAATCAACCCCAAATTGAGCCGCGTAAGCCTTTCCCCACTTGAGCACCGATTCATTGTTGGGATGGTCAACGACAATTATTCTTCGACATCAATGACAATTAAAAGTCACCATTTGGGCCGGTCTGTTTTTCATTCTCTTTGTTGTTCTTGTTATCGGGATGATTCCAGCCCCCTCGGTGGAACGGAGCCTTTGGAGCGTAGCGACAAAGGCGGAGTGGAACCGAGGGGGCTGGGAGCGTTTATTGCGTCGCGCTTTTCTTCTCCTTTTCTTTGCTTGTCCGCAGGCTTTCTCCGTTGAACTCAAGGATGATCGCGTGGTGGACCAGCCGGTCCACCGCGGCCATCGTGGTCATCGGGTCTTTGAAGATTTGGTCCCATTTTGAGAACACCAGGTTGCTGCTCACCATGATGGTGCGCCGTTCGTAGCGCTCGGCCAAAAACGTGAAGAGCACTTCCATCTCCTCGCGCGATTGTTGGGTGTAGCCCAGGTCGTCCAGGATGACGGCGTCAAAGCGGTCGAGCTTCTTGAGCAGGCCATCCAGGCGCAGTTCCTTTTTGGCGACCAGGAGCTGCTGCACCAGTTTGAAGGTCGCGGTAAAATACACCGCCATCCCGTGCCGCAATATTAACTCGCGTCCCAGCGCGGCCAAAAAATGCGACTTCCCTCTGCCAGGCAAGCCAAAGACCAACAGGTTCTCCGCCCGCTCGATGAACCCGCCTTCCAGGAGCGTCGGTAATTGTCGCCGGACTTTTTCGGGCAGTTGCGATTCTTCCAAGTTGCCCAGCGTCTTGCCTTTAGGCAGGCCCGATTCGCGCAAGAGTCGTTCCCGTTTGCGCTCCCGCCGATCCGCCGCTTCGGCTTCGCACAGCTCCACCAGCAGCCGGCGGTAGCCCCAGTTCTGGGTCTCCGCGCTTTGCATCATCTGCGAGCAGCTCGCCGCCATGGTCGGCAGATGGAACTCGCGGAACATCATTTCCAAGGTGTCAACCGACATGGGCCACCTCCCCTTCCAACAGCGCGTCATAGGCGCTCAGGCTGGGCGTCAAGGCGCTCAGTTCGATGACTTTTTTTGCCTGGGGAACCACTTGTTCACGCACTTGGATGGCACGCCACTTGCCCGGTTGGGCCAGGAGAAGACGCAAGGGGGACTCGACTTTTTCCACCGACTCTTCGGCGGCCAGTTTGAGCACTTGCAAATACTCGATGACTCCTTGGCGGACGCCATGGTCGCTCACCAACCGGTCATGGGCTGAACGAAATACCGTGCCGGGGTAAAGGGCCTCCCGATGGCGGTAATTGGCAAACGCGCCGGGCTTGCGCACCAACTGCCCAATCACGTGCCGAAAGTCCACCAGCCCGCCGCTATCCCCGCGCAAACGCGGCAAGTCAAAGAGATGCTCCCGCCCCAGGTAAACCTTCAACTGCGATTCGTAATACTCCACGCGCAAGGTGTGCCCGATCAATCGGGTGGGAACCGAATAGACATGTTTGTTGACGCGAATCAGGCTGTGCGAACTGACCACCGGTTCGTATTCCCGGTATTCGGCCAGCTTGCCACCGGGCAGCACACGCATGCGCGCCAACTCCTCGGCCAAGGGCTTGGCCCGCTTGGCATTGGCAGCCTGGATCACCCCTTCGACAAAAACGTCATACTGCTCCAGCGAGTCGAACTCCCGGCTCCCGCGCAAAATCAAACGCTGGTCCAAACGCCGCTTCAAATGCCGGTTGGCCGACTCCACGTCCCCGTGCTCGTTGGGACACCGGATGTTGATGGTCAGGGGCGTCAGATCGTAGTGCGTGCATAACTCCAAATAGTCGGCGTTAAAACCCCGCCCGCCGCGTTCCGGCAGACACTCCAACTCATGGGTGGCCGTGCTGCTGTTGTCCGTCCCCAGGCACTCCGGACTTTTGCCCAGTTGCGCCAGCGCGTTTTGCAACCCGCTCACCAGACTCAGGAACGACTCCGAAAGGCACCGGGTCGCCCACTGCCAGTTCGAGTACGGCAGCACGCAGTGGCAAAAGAGATGATCCAGCGCCTGTCCCTGGATCGTCACTGCCAGCGCCTTGGCGTGCGTCCAATCCAGTTCCATCAACTGCCCGGGCACCCGGTCCTGCGCGAAATACATCTCTTGCTCCGAACCCTCGGTCGCCTGCCAATGGCGCACCCGGCGCTGAAACGTCCGCAAATGCCTTTCCTCCAGCCCGCTCTCCGGCTGCGCCAGAAAATGCTCAAAGAGCG